>Ga0209059_1001508_pt1 | contig 10682 bp, 6 predicted proteins | sample GraSoiAngelo_151_FD_186165 | JGI IMG/M metagenome (GOLD analysis project Ga0209059, IMG submission 186165) | Grasslands soil microbial communities from the Angelo Coastal Reserve, California, USA - 14_1009_12_20cm (SPAdes) (version 2) | ecosystem: Environmental > Terrestrial > Soil > Grasslands ...
GGTCTCACGCAAGGCCGCCAGCATTTCCGGCCAAACGGTGCGATGGCGCGCCTTGTATTCTTCCAGTCGCTCCGGCTTAACCTGCAAGACAAAGCAGATACGCTGCATCGAAGTCTCCTTAACGGAGGAAGGCGTCGCACAAGCCCCCGTCCACAGGAATGACGTGTCCCGTCGTCTTAGCGCTCTGATCTCCCGCAAGCCACACGATTGCGGCAGCGCAGTCTTGGGGGAGAATTGTTCGCTTGGTCAATGTGCGCTGCGCATAAAAATCAGCCAGCTTGTCTCGGAGGTCCTCTGTCGATTCCGGTTCAGAAAAGTCAATCTTATATTTGTGCAGAGATTGGACGACGCGGTCACGGGGAAACATCGTCGAACCCGCTACTACGGTGGCCGGCGCGATCCCATTCACCCGCACGCACGGGCTCAGCTTGACGGCAAGTTCTCGAATAAGGTGGTTCAGTGCCGCCTTGCTGGTGTCGTACGCTTCACTGCCTTTCTTCGGAACGACCGCGTTCGCGGAGCCAGTGAGAACCATCGTCGCGGGCAAGTTTTGTTCTCGAAAAACCCAGTCAGTGTTGCGCGCGAGCAGATAGTTGCCGGTCACATTGACCAGGAACGTTTGGGCCCACTGCGCGTCCGAGAGTTCTCCATCGGCGCCAGCCACGGGATAGATCGCAGCTGTGTTAGCGACAATATCGATGCCGCCAAATTTAGAAACGGTGAATCGAACGGCCTCTGCCAGAGATTGCGACGAACTGAGATCAAGGCCCGTAGAGGCCACGAACTCCTCGGAAGACACTTTGCCAACTTCCGTCGACACCTTCGTCGCACCTTCTACATCAAAATCCGCAACCACAACGTGTGCTCCTCTGCCACCCAGCAGCAGTGCCACTTCGCGGCCAATGCCGCTCGCGCCGCCGATCACCAACGCAATCTTGCGGCTGAACTCAGCTTCAGGAGCCATGCGCTGAAGCTTCGCTTCCTCCAAGGCCCAGTACTCGATTCGGAATGCTTCGGATCTGGGAAGGGCGACATAGTTGTGAAATTGGGTGAACTGTCTCGACTGCTCTTCGGTGCGCGCCTGGGGCAACGGATGACCAACCTCACCATCTTCCAGCGCGTTAGCTCCCGCCATCACATGGATTGCGTTGATAAAAAACTCCGTGGTGATGCGAGCTTCTTTCTTGTTTTTCCCAAAGCCGAAAAGTCCCAGGCCTGGAATAACTACAACAGACGGGTTGGAATCGCGAAGCTTGGGTGAATCCGGCGTCGCCCATGCTTCGTAATACTTCTTATATGTCGCGCGGTAACCTGCAACATCCTTCGAAATTCGCGCTTTGAGCGCGTTAACTTCCTCTTTGGCAGCGTCCCAGTGGACAAACCACGGACACACGCGAGTTCGCAGGAAGTGGTCCGGACAGCTAGTGCCCAGTGCGCTCAGTTCTTTGCCCCATTCCGAACCGGCGAAAGTCAGCGCATCTTCGTGATCTGTATAGTGGGCGATGACGCGCCGATTCGATGAAACCGCTCCTCGCAGCGTGGGAAGTATTTCAGCAGCGATTCTTTTGCGATCTTCCACTGGCGCAGCCTTAAGTCCTCCGAACAATGATCCTTTTTTCGCTTGATGAGCCTGAATGAACTCGCCCATCTGATCGATGGTGCGAATGCTATTGAGATAACACTCGCGTTGCGTCATCCCCCAGGTGAACAGGCCATGGCCGCCAAGAATCAATCCCTCCACCCCCAGGTTATCTTTCACTGCCTTTTCGATCAGCAGCGCCAACTCAAAGCCGGGGCGCTGCCAGGGAATCCAGACGATTTTCCGATCGAATTCCCTGTTGAACTCGTCGAGTTTGCGCTTGCCGTTTGCACTCGCGGCGAGGGCGATGGCCCAGTCCGGATGCAAGTGATCCACGTGTGAAAAAGGTAGAAATGCGTGCAACGGAGTGTCGATGGAAGCGGCAACTCGGTTCTGCCCAAACGCGGAAAGCGGATAATAGCCGACCATCTCGTCCTCGTACTTCTCTCCGCGATACAGTTTCTTCAACTGCTCGAGACGATCCAGGTAGAGCAGGGCAAACCCGGATTCGGTGATCGAGCCAATGTCCCCTCCACTACCTTTTACCGCAAGAATACGAACTGGCTGGCCCGTGAACGGATCTGGCAGTTCGATCTTCGAACTTGTGTTGCCACCGCCGAAGTTCGTAATGCGGAGATCTGCTCCGAGCAGATTTGAGCGGTAGCGCAACAAAGCCAGTTCATCACCCCGAACTTCGTGAGCCAGATCTTCGTTCCATAGATCTTTCAGGTACGTGGTTTCTTGGATTTCATGCATACGTCATCTCGCAATATTGTTCGAACCGTTGGAAGTGCTGCTCCCACTTATCTGTGTCCACAGGTTCAAAAACCTCGGTTGGGAATGAACGGTCAACTATGGCACGCACCTCTCGCAGTGACGATGCCTCGCCCGTCGCCATGATTTGGATTGCGATATTGCCAAGTGCGGTAGCTTCAACTGGACCCGCCAGCACTTTCTTCCCCGTTGCATTTGCAGTGAATTGGTTCAGAAGGCGATTTTTTGAACCGCCCCCCACCACCCTTATCTGTTCTATGCGCCGGCCACAGATTTCCTCGAGATTGCGGAGGGTCAGCCGGTACTTCATGGCTAGACTCTCGAGAATGCATCGCACGTAACCTCCGGCATTGGACGGCGTTGGCTGTTGTGTTTTCGAGCAGAATAGGTCGATTGCAGCGAGCATGTCCGCAGGACGCAAGAACAATTCGGCGTCAGGATCAACGAAATGTGCAAATGCCGGTTCCCGCTTTGCCAGCTCCACCAGCTCAGCATAGCTCCCGCTCTGGCCTTGAGCGCTGCAGCAATTCCTGCAACCTTGCAGCATCCAGAGTCCCATAACATTTTTGAGCAGGCGAGTTGTCCCATTCACACCGCCTTCATTGGTGAAATTGAGCTTCAGCGCTTCGGGAGTGAGCACTGGCGCCTCGAGTTCGGTTCCAATCAAAGACCATGTTCCTGAACTCAGAAACGCGGTACCATCTCGCGCAGCGATGGCGGCCACGGCAGACCCGGTATCATGACAAGCGGGCGCGATGATGGGAGTTCCCGCCAATGTGGAATTCGAAACGATGTCCTTCAACAATGTTCCGATTACAGTTCCAGGCTCGACGATTGGAGACGGAAGGTCAGCGCGCAACCCGACGCGTTGCATGAGGTCTCTCGCCCAGACTCGTCGAACCGGATCGACCATCTGCGTCGTAGTCGCATTCGTGAACTCGCATACCACCTTTCCGCTAAGCCAATAGTTGAACAGATCAGGGATAGTAACCAGCTGTCTTGCCGCTGCCACAATTGACGGCGTATCTCGATGTGCTGCATAAAGCTGGTACAAGGTATTGATCGGCATGAACTGAATGCCGGTAGCCCCGTAGATCTCATCCCTGGACACTTTTCGCAAGACTTCCTGCATTACGCCCTGGGTGCGGCGATCACGGTAGTGGTACGGGTTCTCTAAAAGTTGCCCCCATTCGCCGAGAAGTGCATAGTCCACACCCCACGCGTCAACCCCGATACCAGCGAGTCTCACGCCTTCCAAACAATTCAGTGCTTTGCGAATTTCACACCACAAATGTGCGACGTCCCAGCGCAGCGAGCCACCACTTTCGATTGGCCGATTGCTGAAGCGGTGGACCTCTCTGGTCTTAAGAATCCCTGATTGCAATTCGGCCAACACCGCACGCCCGCTCTCGGCCCCAAGATCAAATGCCACATAAGGGGAGCGCTGATGTTTTCGCTTAGTAAGCACGTTTTCTGCCGTGTCCATTACACAATTTGGACGCGCTCAATATCTTCACTGCGCTAGGCCCGGTGCACCCATACCGGATCAAGCATACGAGGTTACGCTCTTCGCATTCTTCGCGGCGCGATCTTTCGTAATTCGTTCCAAATACCCACTTTCGCGGAATGCCCCCATGGGGTCCTTCGGCAGCCCCTTCGACTCTCTCCACTCTTGAATGGCAGGGCGAACGTCCGTCGCAAACGCATCCTGAAGGAGTGACTCCGCCGCAACCAAATCGCATTTCTTTTGCAGTACCACTAATTTCTCGGCGTCAACCAATGCCGCCTTCACGAAGAGTTGCTGAGCCATAGTTACAGTCTGAATCATGGCCTCAATCTTGCCCTTTAGATTGTGGCTCTGATCAACCATGTAGGCTACGTCAGGGTGCTGCCCCGTTTCGCGCTCGAAGAAGTGAATCTCGTGGAAGATGCGGAAAACCTGATATGGGTCGATCGACCCCAGCGTAAGGTCGTCGTCGGCATAGCGGCGGTCATTAAAATGAAAACCGCCCAGCATATTCTCTGACAGCAGCCAAGCCACAATTTGCTCAATGTTCTGCGCTGCGTAATGGTGCCCTGTGTCGACGAGAACTTTTGCTTGCGAACCTGCAGCGCGCGACAGGAGTAGGGCCATGCCCCAATCAGCAATGTCCGTGTGATAAAAGGCGGGCTCGAAGGGCTTGTACTCGACCAGCATTCGCTGGTCGGCCGATAGGCTTCGATGTGCCTCTTTCAGCCCATCCACGAACCACTGCTTGCGTTGGCGAATGTTTGCGGTGCCCGGATAGTTGGAGCCGTCAGCAAACCAAAAGGAAATATCGCGGCTGTTGAGACGCTTTCCAATCTCAATGCTGTCGAGTGTGTGTTGCATCGCGCGACTCCGAACTACTGCGTCGGGATTTCCGAATGAGCCGTATTTGTACTCCTGATCTTGAAAGAGATTGGGATTGATCGCTCCTGGCGCAACGCTATATCGGTCGGCAAATTGCTTTATCTCGTGCGTACTCTCCACACCCTGAGGGCAGTCCCACAACACATGCAGTGCCACCGTTGGGCAGACTCCGGTGAGAAGGTGCACCTGTCCTGCATCGCTGAACTTTTCCTCGGTTGTCGTGGCCGCCGCTGTCTGTATGAATTTGCCGAAACGAGTTCCAGTATTCGCGAACCCCCAGGAAGGAAGCTCGATGCGAAATGTCTCTAGTGCCGAAACAACCTTTTCACTCGTGGACGAGTCCATGGGACCTCTCTTAGGGACGGACGATTAACCGTGTGGGACGAGGTTCACGTCAGCGGCGAAGAATCTTAGTAGTCTACGTGCCGGCTAGAACCGAAGCCACAGCAACGACGATGCATCTGCACAGCGTGTCTTAAATCGACAATAATATTTCCACCTCGCTGAGCTTTTTCGCCCAAAGTTTTCGCCTCTTTGGATAGGAGACATCCGCAGCCGTCACCCTGGGGCCGTGACCGTCACCGCATCAAGTATGACGAATGCCGGCTTCTCCGAGCTTATTTAAAGGAGTCGATCATGTCTACCCTTTCGCTGTTGTGCCGCTCGTCGGTGCTCGTATTGCTTGCCGTTTCCTCTGCCAGCCAGGCGCAGGATCTGCATTTAAAGAAGAATATCTCGTCCGGCGGATACGTGGTCTCGACAACCGAAACGTCGATCAAAGGGGCGCGGGAACGAAGCGTCACTCAGTCGCCGAACGGCAGCACCGTGACGCTGCGGCAGTGCGATCTGCGGCGCACCGTCACCATGGACGAAGCGAATCAGACTTATCTCTTGACCGACGATCCGCAGGACGAAAACGCGGCCAAGGCTGCCGCCCTTGCCACAGGCTCGGGGCTCCCCGATGCCAAAGGTGGCAAGATCACCGTCACGACCACCATCACGGATACCGGCGAGCGCAAGGTGATCTACGGCTATCAGGCGCGCCATCTCAAAGCGAAGGTCGTTCAGGAACCCTCGCCTGAAGCCTGTACGCAGGTTCGCCAGTCGTTTGAGATTGACGGGTGGTTTGCCGATCTTGCAAAGGAGCAGGCCTCCTGCTCGGCCATTGCGCCTCCAGTGCAGCCCGGACCTGGCTGTCATGACAAAGTGATCTCGCGCTTCGTCGGCAGCGGAAAGCCGGGATATCCGATGCAGGAAGAGATCGCGATGCCAACTGCGGATGGCGGCACCACAACTGTCAGCGTGCGCGTTTCGGAAATCACGAAACAGCAACTCCCCGCTGAGATGTTCGACGTGCCCGCCGGATATCGCCAGGTTGCTTCCTTTGCCGAGTTGAACAATGGCTCAATCGACCAGGGGTTAATTGCGCAGGCTCCATCGTACGGTCCCAAGCCGCAGATGCCGCAGGGCAAGGCCGGCAATCAGGCAATGGCACCTTCGCCGGGGATGAACCTCCAGCCAATGCTCGCGACCCAACAGCAGCAGATGGCGCTTGCCCAGGCGCAAATGGCCGCTGCAGGCGCCCTCAACAAAGGAGGAATGTCGAACGCCAATATGATGGGCGGAGGCATGCCTCCGAACGGAATGTCTCCAACTGGAGTGCCGCAGGGCGCCGCCGCGGCTCCTGCGCCTCTGGGGCCCAAGGCTGCGGGCAAAATCCGCATCGGAGTGGCTCCTCCCGAAGCCCAGGTGGGGCAAGGCAACAACGCCGGCGCCGATTACAGCACGCCCATACGCAACGCAGAGATCGCACTCATGAGCGGCCCAGCGATCGAAATTGCTCCTCTGGACTCTCACGTCGCCATGCAGTTGCAGGCCGAAGCGCAGCAGAAACAATGCGACTACATTATGTTCTCGGCGGTGAGCGTGAAACACAGTTCCGGCGGTTTCGGTAAGTTCATGAAGGTCGGCAGCATGGCCGCCAGCATGACTCCTATGGGTGCGATGGCTCACGGTATGGGTGGCGCTGCCGCGGCACAAGCCGCCGGAGTGGCTGCCTCGCAAATTGCGCAGCAGAAGGCCATGAACCAACTCGCCGGCTTCAACGGGCAGATCAAGTCAAAGGACGATGTGACGGTTCAGTATCAGCTGTTCACCAGCGGGCAGTCGACGCCGGTCGTGCAGAACTCGCTTGCCGGAAAAGCGAAGTCGGATGGCGAAGATGTCTTGACTCCCCTGCTGCAACAAGCGGCCACAACTGTGTTGACTTCGGTCAGCCCGAAGCAGTGAGCAGCTTTTTAGGGGGAAGCCGGGTACTTCGCTCGGCTGCGCGGGCTACTGAATCGCCAGTGTTCTCTGTGGCCCGCGCCCTCTTTAGTTAATTGACCAATGCTAGTTTGGTCAATCGTTGCGAGGTGCATTCGGCAAGTTTTTGTGAAACTTCCTTAGGCAGCCGGACTTCGATCATGCTGGTACTGATCCAGGCGGGATTTGGCACTTTGCTCCAAATATTCAGGCTCTTCTGATACCACTCCGAGGCAGAGTTCCAATCAGGGCTGCTCTGGGCGCGCTGCTTCGCTGCTTTTGCCAGTTGCACGGAAACGTCTCCTTCACCGGTATAGGTCTCGGCGAGAGCATACAAAATCTCTTCGTTATCCGGATTCGCTTCCTGCAGAGACTCAAGTCTTCCGCGGCATTCCTCGTACTGCTTCCTGGCTTCGGTCGGGTTCCCAGACTTCAACAGTGCTTCCGCAAGCCGGTCCGTCGATGCGCAGTAATAGACCTGACTTCGCAAGTCATTGGCGCCTGCAGCGCGGGCGGAGGTGATCGCTTCCTTTCCCCTCTGGTACTCCGCCAAGGCATCCGCAATTTTGCCTCTGCGTTCAAAGGCTTCGCCCACCCACCCGTGAGCGATGCTCTGAAATATCTTGTACAGCGGCGTGAGCGAGGACTCGGTGCCGATTCTCTCCAAGGCTTCGCGCAGGTGCTTCAAGCCATCATCGATTCGGCCCCCTTCCACCAACGCGTGACCGAGTTGCCCGGAGCTTGTGATAATGATCTGCTTCACGGTTTGGTTGCTGGGGTCGGCTGCAGCCTGTCGCAAGGCGGAGTCGCGACTTTTGCGGTATCCGGCGATCGCGTCGTCAATCCTGCCGTCGGCCAGATAAATGTCGGCAATTTTTGTATCCGTCACCGCCATATTGAGTGCGATGATGGCATGGGTTCTCTTGGGATCAACCGCATTGGAAAGAGCCGCGCTCCGACGGTAATACTCCAGGGCGCCACGACGGTCTCCCAGTTTCAGCGTGGCATCGCCCAGCAGCAGCATGATCACCGTTTCCTGGGCACGAACAGAAAAGCTGCTTGGGTTGATCTGAAGTGCACGGTGATCCAGTTCCAGTGCCCTTTGCAGGCCTTGTACCCCCTCCTTCACCGTTCCGATACTGCCCGTCGCGCCGTTCCCGACATGCAGAAATCCCAGGCCGCTGTAAGCTCGCGTATCCTGGGCAATCACGCGAAAGTTGTTCGGGTCTGCCGCGGCCGCGCGATCGAGAATGGCGACCGCCCGGTTGGTATAGTCGAGTCCGGCAGCGATATCGCCCGCAACCCCGCTCTGAAAATCCGACATATCGAGATAGGCGACCGCCAACTCAACCTGGTCTTTGTTGTTCTTCGGATTCAGCCGGGCCAGGGATTCCCGCAACTCCACTGACTTCTTCAGGCTGATCGCCGCTCCTTTGACGTCGCCGAGATTGGGATCCAGAGGATCACCCTGCAGGGCGCCGACGCGTTCGTAAGCGGTCGCCAATTCCCGCATAAGATCCGGTTCGGTACCCGATTCTGTCGATAAGCTGTCCAGATACTCCAGGGCTCGCTGCAGAATCAGCTTGCGTGCGGCCGTGGCTCCCGCCAGATCGGCGATTGAGTCGTGGATCTCGAAGATCAGCGAATTGGCCAGCTTGCGCACGTCCTTAAATCGCGCTTCGGCGCGGCGGCGGTTAGCCTCTGCGATGCGTGCTTGGCGCGCCGTGGCAATAATCCCACCCGCAATTGCGACCAGGATGAGTGCAACTGCCGCCACTCCCACCAAGTGTCGCCGGACAAATTTGTTCACCCGATAAGACACGGAATCTGGAGTCGCAGTGACCGGAAGTTCCTGCAGGTGCCGACGTATATCTTCTACAAGCTGTTCCACGGAGCCGTAGCGGCGGCTCGGTTCTTTGCGCAGCGCTTTCAGAACAATGTTGTCGAGATCGCCCTTCAACCGCCGCTGCTGGCGGGCGGATGTTTTAGCGCGTGCCCCTCCCTGCTCCTGCGCTGCAACTTCCCGAGCGGTCGCGGGCGACACAGCGGAACTGGGTTTCGTCGGTTCCAGCTCGCAGATCACCCGCGCAAATTCCATTGGCGTGCGAGTACTCTCTGGATATGGCGAGTGCCCGGTGAGCAATCGATAGAGTACGACTCCCAGTGAGTAGACATCGCTGGCAGTCGTAATCGTTTCGCCGCGAACCTGCTCGGGACTCGCGTACTCGGGCGTCATCGGACGCAGTAACGTGGTCTCCGCCTTCGCAGCCGGATCCAGAATCTTGGCAATGCCAAAGTCGAGCAGCTTCGGAAGCCCATCTGCCGTCACCAGAATGTTGCTGGGCTTGATGTCGCGATGAATGACCAGCCTCTGATGCGCAAACTGAACGGCGGCACAAATTTGGGTAAAGAGTTTCAGTCGTTCATTGACGGCAAGCTCGTGTTCCTCGCAATACTGATCGATGGGCGTTCCCTCGATCAGCTCCATGACCAGGAAAGGAAGCCCTTCTTGAGTGGTGCCGCCATCGTATAAGCGAGCAATGTTTGCGTGATCAAGTGACGCCAGGATCTGGCGCTCGTGAACAAACCGCTCCAGCACGGCTGTGGTGTCATAGCCGCCGCGCACCAGCTTGATTGCGACTTCCTTCTTATACTGTCCGTCGGCGCGGACTGCCCGGTAGACCTCGCCCATGCCTCCATGGCCGATTTCCGCCTCAATCTGGTAGACGCCGATTCGCCGTCCAATCCAAGTGGACCGGCCCGGTTCCCCGAGAGCGCTCTTCAAATCCACTGCCGGACTGTTCAGGAAAATGCTGCCGGCCTTCTCGTGCGACTCCAAAAGAGATTCGACCTCGCTGCGAAGTTCGGAATCATACGAGCAGATTTTGTCGAGATACACTAAGCGTTCGGCCGCAGGCACGGCCAGAGCCGCGTCCAGCACTTCGCGCACTTCTTGCCATCGTTCCGGTCTCATAAGGTGGCGCTCCGGTCGAGTTCGCGAAAAAGCCAGGCGCGCGCAGTTATCCAGTCTCGTTTGACCGTCGATGCTGAAACCCCTAAGACATCTGCGGTATCTTCAACGGAAAGCCCTCCGAAAAACTTCAATTCCACCACTCGACTCTGCTGCTCATCCATCAGCGCCAGGCTCTTCAGGGCATCGTCCAGCGCGACGATGTCGAAGTCCAGGACCTTGGGCTGCTCCTCGGCGTCTTCCAGAGCGAGCTTGTAGACGTCGCCCCCGCGCTTGGAGGCGCGATGGCTACGCGCGTGATCGACCAGAATCTGCCGCATGAGCTGCGCGGCCACAGCGAAGAAATGAGCACGATTCTGCCACTGTGGCAAAGCCTGTTCGGTCATGCGCACGTAGGCTTCGTGCACCAGGGCCGTGCTTTGCAGCGTGTGGTCGGAACGCTCGCCTTGCAGATAGCGGTTGGCAATGCGGCGCAGTTCGGTGTACACCAGCGGCAGCAGCGAGTCGAGCGCCGCCTTGTCTCCGCTTCGCCAGCGGACCAATAGTTCGGTGACCTGATTGGAGGGCCCGCGTTGCAATGTCTTATCGCCCCAAAGACACACGCGGAGGATGCGTGAGGGCAAAGCATATCCAACCCCTTTTCAGCTGTCAATGGATGAATG
>Ga0209059_1001511_pt1 | contig 10663 bp, 7 predicted proteins | sample GraSoiAngelo_151_FD_186165 | JGI IMG/M metagenome (GOLD analysis project Ga0209059, IMG submission 186165) | Grasslands soil microbial communities from the Angelo Coastal Reserve, California, USA - 14_1009_12_20cm (SPAdes) (version 2) | ecosystem: Environmental > Terrestrial > Soil > Grasslands ...
CGCTCGAAGCACGTAATCCATTTCGGGTTCCAGGGCTATCGCTACATCATGAATGACCTCTATCCCGGCAATGCGGGGCTGGCAGGGCAATTCACGTTCAACGGTCAATTTACCGGCAAAACTGGCACCACCGGCGGCAGTCCGGTAGCGGACTTCCTGCTCGGACTGCCCGAAGACGTGCAGCAGGGCAACGGCGGGGGCGGAAACAAATATCTCCGCAATGGCCTTTACAGTGTTTTTGGCGCCGATAACTGGCGCATCAAAGACAACCTGACCCTCAACCTCGGCCTACGCTATGAAGTGACAACCGCCCGCGGCACCAGCAACAGACAGGACGTCAATTTCAACCTCATCACGGGCGTGCCGACGATTGGCTTTGGCTACAACACCTATAAAGGGATTGACAACTTCCAACCGCGCATCGGCCTGGCGTGGCAGCCTAAATGGGGCGGGGAATGGACCAGGAACACGGTGATTCGCGCCGGCTACGCCATCTCGACTTTCATGGAAGCCAACGGCGTGAACAACCTTCCCTATCAAAACCCTCCGTTCATCCAAGGCCACGAAGTTTCATTTTCCGGACAGGCGCTGCCTACCAGCACGCTGGATCAGGGCTTCAGCAACTTCCCGGCTTCTGCCTGCACCGTGGCATCGCTCCAGGCGCTCTCGCCTGCGTGCCTGCGAGGCGCCACGCTTCACCTGACCAATCCCAATCTGCAGCCCGCGGTCGATCAGCAGTGGAACCTAACCATCCAGCGGCAGCTGGGAAGCAGGACATCGGTCTCAGTGGGCTATGTCGGTAACAAGATTGACCACATGTCTGACATCTTCATCTTCAACCAGAAGGTGCTGAACTCGAATGGAACAGTTTCACCCGGGCCATTTGCGCAGCCTCTGATCAATTGCTGCGGCGTGGGCAACTCGCCGACTATCCGCTTCAATGATTCCAGCGGTATTCAGCGCTATAACGCGCTGCAAGTCACCGTGGCGCAGCGCGCCTGGCAGGGCTTGCAGTTCCAGACCAACTACACCTGGTCCAAGTGCATGAACAACAGTCTCGGCTACTTTGGCCCGTTTGGTGACGAAGAAGCACTACCCGGAACCACAAGCCAGACCGGCTTCTCCTTCTTCTTCCAGAACGCCTACAACGCCAAAAGCGACTACGGGAGATGCATCGCAGATGCCGCCGGACTGTTCAATGGCTATGCGAGTTACGATCTTCCTTTCGGTAAGGGCAAGATGTTCGGCAGCGGAGTAAATGATGGGTGGAACAACGTCATCGGCGGCTGGTCGTTGGCCTCAGCATTCACTTTCCACACTGGCTTCGCCATCACCGCATTGGGCCCGGATAGTTCCGGGACCGGCAGCGCTTCGCCCCGCGCGAACTGCCCAGCCGGTGTCTCGCAGGATGGAAGCCACAGCATCGTAAACCTCGGCGGCAATCAATTTGGCGAGCAGTTCTGGAATGTGGCATCAGCCGTTCCAGGCGCTCCGGGAACCTTCGGAACATGTGCGGTCGGTTCCTTCCGCGGGCCGGGGCTGGCGACGGCTGATCTCAATCTGACAAAAAACATTGTCCTGGGCGAGAGAACCAGCCTGCAAGCCATGGCCCAGTTCATCAACGTAACAAACACACCAATTCTTGGGAGACCCAGCTTTTTCCAGGGCTCCACCTTTGGGGTGATCAGTTCATCCAACCCGGGCCGCCAGGTGCAGTTCGGCATGAAACTGGTTTTCTGAGCGGCAAAGAACAATGCAGGGCCAATGGCTAACCAGCCTCTGGCCCTGCTCACTCTGATCTGATTTAAGCGTAATCTGACCGGCGTTTCTCCCGCCGATCAGAGCGGCCCATGCGGGGCCGACAGTGAAGTGCTGGTGGGTCCCGCATTTTTTTCCATTCGATTCAATGGGCGGAGACACACGCTCGATTGCGGACCACGGCCTCGCCTGATCATCAGTTGGCCAGGCTGGGCGGTTTGAAATCCCGTAGCGCCGGCGAGGGGAATCGAAGCATGAGCCAAGGTCAATCCAATCCGAAACATAATTTTCCGCATTTCATGCTGAAGGAAATCTATGAGCAGCCTGAAGCGGTGCAACGGGTGATTGAGGGCTGGGTTGGTCCTGCCGGCAGGATCACCGTTCCCGGCTTTACTTTTTCTGATGAGGAAGTGCGCGCGCTGGCCAAAGTTACGATTGCGGCCAGCGGATCGAGCCGCCACGCCGGCATGGTGGGCGAATTCATGGTCGAACGTATGGCGGGCCTGGCCGTGGAGGTGGATTTTGCCAGCCAATATTGCTATCGCGATCCCGTGGTCGCGCCCCACGAGCTGACAATTTTTCTCTCCCAATCGGGCACCACGATTGACACCATCGCGGCGTTGCAAACGGCGCGCCGGAAAAACGCCAAATCGCTTGCCATTTGCAACGTCCCGGAAACGCCTCTTACGCAATATGCTGACAGCACGCTGCTGACCCACGCAGGCGAAGAGGTGGCCATTGCCGCGACCAAAAGTTTTACCACGCAGCTCATCGCCTTGTTTCTGCTCTCCGCCTATATCTCGCAGAAAAGGGGCCGGCACAGTGGCCTGGTCGACTCGGCGCTTCGCGGGCTATCAGATTTGCCGGCCAACATTCAACGGACACTGGCCACCAACGATCAATGCCGCCTATATGCCCGCCAGCTCTATAAATATAAGGACTTCATTTACGTGGGCCGCGATATTGACTACCCTATCGCGCTTGAAGGCGCTTTGAAGCTGAAGGAGATTTCCTATATCCACGCGGAAGGCTATCCCACGGGCGAGTTAAAGCACGGCCCCACAGCTCTGGTGAATGAAGAGCTTCCGGTCGTGGTCCTGGCCTTGCATGACCCGCGGGATGAAGGCTCCATGTTGCGCTATGAAAGAAGCGTCTCCAATATCCGCGAATTTGTGCAGCGGGAAATTCCCGTCCTGGCCATTGTTTCCGAGGGCGATGCGGTGATCACCAAGCTCACGGCGAGCGCCATCGCCGTGCCTGCCGTACCCATGCTGCTCCAACCCATCCTGGAGGTGATTCCGCTACAGTTTCTCGCCTACCACATAGCGGTCCTCTGCGGGCGCAACGTGGACCGGCCGCGCCACCTTTCTAAATCGGTGATGACGGAATAGTGCGATGATGCGCTGACCAAACCTTCATCGGTACAATGAAATCCCTGCATGAAGACCATACTTACCGCAGAGCGCCTATTGACGCCGGTTGAAATCATCGAGTCCCCGGTGGTGGTGATTGAAGATGAGCGGATCACCGCAGTCGGCGGACGCAGCGCCATGGAATTGCCTGCCGGTCGCCATCTGGATTTTCCCGGATGTGTGCTGGCGCCGGGACTGATCGATATCCACATTCACGGCGGAGCGGGTCACGATGTGATGGAAGCTGATGCGCCCGGCCTTGCGGCCATGGAAAACGGCCTGCTGCGCAGTGGGGTCACTGCTTATGTCCCGACCACGGTCACCGCGCCGATGGAGCGGCTGCTGTCTTCTCTGGATAGGTTAGGGAAATACATCTCACAGAAAAACTCAAGCAATGGCGTTCGCTCTCTGGGCATTCACCTTGAAGGCCCATTCATCAGCCATGCCAAGCGAGGCGTGCATCCCACAGCGGACCTCCTGCCACCTTCACCGACGCTGCTGGAGCGCTTCTGGCAGGCATCGCACGGTGCGATTCGCATCATCACCATTGCTCCTGAGCTCCCGGGCGCGATTGAGACTATTAGCCACGCGCGCAAACTGGGCATTATTGTGAGCCTCGGGCATTCGAACGCCAACGCTGCTGAGACGCAGGCTGCAGTGGCTGCCGGCGCGGCGCACGTGACCCATACCTTCAATGCTATGCGTCCGCTCGACCATCGCGAACCCGGCATTCTTGGCGTAGCGCTGAGCGATGCCCGGCTGACTGCGGACATTATTGCAGATGGAATCCACGTCGCGCCGGAGGTGCTGGAGCTATTCATCAAAGCCAAAGGAGTGGAGGGGGCCATCCTTATTACCGACGCTATCAGCGCCACCGGCATGCCTGATGGCAATTATCGCCTGGGTGAAATGGAGGTTGCGGTACGCGATGGCCGCTGCGAACGTGAGGGAACGCTTGCGGGCAGCGTGTTGACGCTAGACCGGGCAGTGCGCAATATAGCTGCGTACGCGGGAATCCCGCTGCAGGAAGCGGTCCGGCTGGCGACACTGAATCCTGCGCGGCGGCTGGCAATGGAGGGCGAGCGGGGACTGATTGCTTCCGGCCGTGCGGCCGATCTGGTCGCGCTCACTTCCAACAGAGAAGTTGCATTCGCCATGGCCGCAGGGCAGGCTTCACGCATATGAGATAGTTTTCATTCAGGTTCGCGCCCGTTGGGATGGGCCGACACAACACTAACAAAATGTGGCACGGACACTCCTGTCTGCGCCTGTATCCTTTACGATTCCCATCGAGTACAGGCCAAGAGTGCTTGTGCCACATAACTCACATGGCCGTCACTGTGAGCGCGTTGAGCGAATCAGCCGCCCCACGTTCAAACCAACGTTGAACGAAAAGCTGTTCAGGTTAAAGGTAACGCTGCGTGAATAGCCAAGCTCCATGCGCAGCACGCGTGTAGGCTCAAAACCGAGCCAGGCGTCAAAGCCATGTTCCCGAGTCAAATCATTTCCCGTGGCAGATGGTTGTCCGCCGTTGCCCGGCGGAGGCAGGTTCGGCGCAGGATCCCCTTGATGATTGCCCGGCCCTTTTTCGCCGTCTCGTGGGACTACGGTTTCAAAACGGTTGAAGATCTTCTGCTCGCCAAAAGGCACAATCTGGTAAGCCGAGCTGCCAATGTAAACTCGCCGCACCACATCCAGCTCAGCCCCTTCTTCAAAGTGCGACACATTGCCCACAGAGATAAAGTTCCGCGTGACTAGTTCGGAATCGGGCACGGTATTGCCCACTCCGGCAGCGACAAACGGCGCTAGCCGGCCGAAGCGCCGGCGGAAGCGATTGTTCCAATCTATAGTCGGCTGGCCCGGACTGAATCCCTTGCTCACGCTTCCGGTGGGAGCTGAGATCGTCAGCCGCGAGCTGTAATTCACAATCTTGCTGGGAGCAAAGGCTTCTGCGCCAAAGTAAGCATCACCGGCGCCCATGTCGTGGATCCGGGTCTGCCCCTGCGTATTGCTGGTGTCATTGGCAAAATATAGCGGCACACCGGCGAATACACCAACGTGGCTGTTGAAGTCATAGCCCAGGCTGGAATCCAGCTTGAGCAGGCTCCCGGAATGGTTGACCATGCCGCGGAAATTTTCATACTCGTTGAAGCCTTTGATCTCCGGAGCTTCTGTCTGGGGGTTCGTGTTCTGGCCCGGAGCGGAAGAGCCTGAATCCTGGGCCAACACCTGAAGAGCCAGGCAGGCGACCACAATAATCGCGGAAATTCGTGCACAAATCGTCTTCATTCTTTTTCCCTTCACGCAAGCAAACTGCGTCCCTGTTTTTCCTTCTCTGCTGTAAATGCGCTCGCGGGGCAGAGAGCGGAAAACGAATATGGGCGGACAGGGAGCAGCGCCTGCTGCAACCCTGTCCAGTCTGAGGTCTATATTTTTTGGGGTTGAAAGTTAAACTACCGTTACCAGAACCGGCTAAAGCTGATCGTGAAGCTCATTCTCGTGTTCGTGCTCGACTTCACGCTCGTTATTGCGGTCGCGGTCTCTATCGCGGTCGCGATGGCCATGCCGGTTGCGATCGTGGTCGCGGTCGCGTTCGTGCTCCCGTTCGACCTCTCGCTCACGGTCCCGATCTCGATCTCTGTTCCGGTCGTGGTCTCTATCCCGGTCTCTGTTGTGGTCGCGATCGCGATCTCTATCCCGGTCGCGGTGGCCGATTGACCGTCCGCCTCCGTGGTCCGCCATCATTGGTAGGCTGCCAAAGGTGGCGCCGCCAACGGCCAGTACCAGGATCCAGGCAAATTGCCGTAGTTTCCTCTGCATTATGAGAGACTCCTTTCAGCATTGGATTTTTGGCGATTGGGGCGATTTGTATGAAAGATGCCCTGCTGACGGCGCAAGTTGTGCTTGAGGATGTTAATCGTGAAAATTCATATTGCTTTCATATGTGGAGAGGAATTGCTAAAAATAAATAATTTCACGTCGATACATATCTCTAATATTTTGTTCCGCGGCTATTCGCTGCGGGTCTCAACCAAAAGAGACGCAGGGACTGATCGGGCGATTGCAGTCCTTGTCGCTCCAGGGGCCGTAGGGCCAAATTCCCCTGAGGCCCCTATATCGAATTCAATTCGCACGCCGCGAATACAAATGTGCGTGTCTTTTTTGCAAGCAATTATTGTTCGCGATAGGAATATCGCTGGAGGGCTGCTGCCTACTTGTGCTTGCCATTGCTTTTGCCTTCCGCTGCGCGCGCGGCCTGCCGGGCCAGAGCGTGTTCCACCACGCGTTGCATCTCGATCAGTGGCGCGGGCTTTCCGGTCCAGATCTCAAATTGGCGGGCGCCTTGCTGGACGAACATCTCTGAGCCGGGAATCACGTGCATGCCGCGGGCGCGCGCCATCTTGACCATGCGGGTCTCCGCCGGTGTGTAGACCATCTCAAAAAAGTAGCGGGCCTTCATTTCCTGTTCGGTGATCGGGAGCGGATCACGATTGCCTTCCATGCCTGCCGGCGTAGCGTTGATAATCACCTCAAATTCCAGCTTCTTTAGCATGGTGCGGTTGATGACTTTGGCGCGGGCCTGTTTGGCCAGCTTCTGCGCCGCCGCGGGCGTGCGGTTCAGGATGTAAACCTCAGCCCCACGCTCTTTTAGTCCAAAGACCGCGGCGCGAGCCGCGCCTCCCGCGCCCAGCACCAGAATTCGCGCCCCTTGCAGCCGAATGCGGATCTCCAGCGGACGGACTACGCCGTTCACATCAGTATTGAAGCCGAAGAGCTTGCTATCCTGACCGCGCACCAGCGTGTTGCAGGCGCCGACTTTGGCAGTCCAGGGATCGGTCTTATCGAGCTGCTTGAGGATCTGCTCTTTGTAGGGCATGGTAATGCTGAGCCCGGCGATGGGAATATCGCGCACGCAGGCCAGCAGATCATTCATGGCTTTAGCATGCAATGCCAGATAAACGGCATTCACGTTTTCACGCCGGAAGGCCACGTTCAGCATGGGGGGTGAGAGAGAGTGCGCCACCGGATCGCCAGCCACTCCGTACACTCGCGTAGCTGCATCCACCTGGTCAATGCGGAAGGTTTCACGCAAGGCCCGCGCTGTCAGCTGCCCAGGACCGGTTTCTTCGCCGGGATTGGCGGCGGCGAAGGTGAACTGGCTTCCAGCGCGCACGCACAGGACGCGGCTGATGACTCCCTGCTCTCCCATGCACAGGCCGATCATCGAATGTGCGTGGCTGTACTTCTCCAGGAACTTCATCATCACCACGTTGTCATAGAGAGAGTTGGCAGTGGTGACGATTTTGAAGAAGTCAGCCGGATACTGCTTCATTTTGGCGAACGTTTCTTCCAGTTTTTTGGTGCCGCGGAAATCATGGAAGGAAAGAATCAGATTGGCCGAGCGGCGCAGCCGGTTGAAGTCCGCGGGCTTCATGCGCGCAGCCGTCTCCATTTCGATGTCCACCAGATGGCAGCCCAGATTGGCCGCCTTGGCCAGCACGTCGATTTCAGCGGCTATTGACCCGCGGAACTTCCCCCCGCCCACTACGCGGCGACAGGTAGCCACAATCAGAGCTTCCGGATGGAACTCAATAAAGGTCTTGAGCTTAGCCAAGCCCAGTCCGGGCTTGGCAAGGTAGTCTAACCTGAACTCAATAAAAGGGTTATCCCGCACCGCAAGATCGGCCTTCTGCACCATCTCCACCGGGTTTGAGGCAGCAATGGCCACGCATACCCGGGGCAGCCGGGCAGGCAGAAAGCGTGGCGCGTAACTGGATGCGATTCCATTCATTACATTTAGAAAGGGCTGGCCATCATACGTGAGCGAAAATCACAGATTCAAGCACCGAATGCAAGAAGGGATTTGAACTTCTGTAATTAAGCGTATCTTCTTAGTAAATAAGAGTTTAGTTGAAGTCGCAGGAAAGGCGGTGATATGTTCCATCCGGACCATTCTGTGTCTGGCTTTAGCACAATGGGGAGGTAGTATGCGGAAAATGGGATTGATGTTGCTGGCCTTATCAGGCCTTGTTTTGCCGAAAATAGGCTATTCGCAGCAACAGACGCAACCGGCGGCAAAAGAGCAGCAGGCGCACTCTGGCAATCTCGCTGTCGGCAATGTGCCTACCCCGAATGACATGTACTGCTCAGGATTCATCACTACGGAGCACATCCCAGACAAGCTGTTTGTCGCCGCCGGACACAACAGTCCTGACCAGTCGCGCTACGCCGGCCCCGCTGACACGATTTTCATTCATGGTCAGGGAATGAAGCCGGGCGAACGCTACCAGATTGTCCGCCACGTAAGAGATACCAACCATTACGAGATTTACCGCGGACAGCGGTCAGCGGTCCGCGAAGCAGGCGAGCCATACTTTGAACTTGCTATCGTCCGTGTGACGGACGTGCAAAAAGATACCGGCGTCGCCGTTTTCGAACTGAGTTGCGCTGACGTGATGCCGGGCGATGTCGCCATTCCGCTGGTCGAGCGTGAAGCGCCACCGTTCCGCAAGGTCTCTTTGGACCGCTATACGCCGCCCACGGGCAAACCGCAGGGCCGCATCATCATGGCCAAAGAGTTTGACTCTTACGTCGGCTCCAAGTACAAGGTTTATCTCAGCATTGGCGCGGACAAGGGACTCAAGCCCGGCGATTACCTGCGCGCCACCCGCACTTATTCTTACCAGTACCACGATCCTGAAGCCGGCCTTTCTCTCAAAGCCAGCGAATATGAAGATACGCAGGTGCATCCGCAGAAGCTGCCCACCGGCGAGCTTTCCAGCCTGCCCCGCCGCACATTGGGTGACATGATGGTGCTCCAGGTGCGCCCAAAGAGCGCCACCGCCATGATTCTCACCTCGCTGGAAGATATTAAAATAGGCGATGGCGTGGAAGTAATGGACGTGAGTGACGCCCCCTTGCTGCCTCCCATTCGGCCTTCATTCAGCAATGCTCCGGAGCCTGGAGCCGCCAGCGCGGCCAATGCCACGCCGCCCACCATCAGGTGCAGCGCCTCTCCCACCAGCCTTCGCGCCGGTGAAAACGCTACCATCAGTTGTGACGCCGCAAGCCCTGATAATCGGCCGCTGAACATCACCTACGTGGCCAACGGCGGCAAGCTTTCTTCCAGCAAAAACCAGGCCACGCTCGATACTACTGACGCCGGCCCAGGGCCCATCGCTGTTCGCGCCACCGCTTTCGATGACCGCCAGATGAGCGCCTCCACCGTGGTCACTGTCAACGTGGAAGCTCCGGCTCCGGCCATGCCCACGGCGCAGAAGCTCATGGAGCTGGACTTTAAGACCGGCAGCGCTTACGTGGACAATCGCTCCAAAGCGGTGCTGGACGATGTTGCTCTCAAAATGCAGCAGGACCCGAACCTCAACGCGGTGCTCTCCGGCTCGGCCATACCCGGCGAAGGCGCAAGCATGGCGCTGCGCCGTGCACAAAACGCGATGGCGTATCTGACTAAGTCGAAGGGAATCGATCCACAACGCATCCAGGTAAAGGCCAGCCCCGAGCCGGGACAAAAAGTTGAGGTCTGGACGCTTCCCGCCGGTGCAACGCTGCCAGGGACCACGCCGCCAGGCACTACTCCGCCGCAAGGCAACGTTCCGCAAAGTCAGCCAACACAGCAGCAACCGCCGGTGGCGCAGCCCACGCCGCCGGGCCAGTAGTGACCGAAATTGCAGGCTCGAAAAATGCCCTCACCTGAGTATTACAAACAGCCTAGGTACGCGACCGCTCATTCAATGCCAGGACCGTGAGGCACCTTCTTAAAGCCCCATCCTACAACCCACAGTCTACTTGCAGGCTGGATTGTTTGTGTCCACCCAGATACCCCCGGCCCTGACATTCGTCGGCGCACAGTTTCCTGTCTTTAGGTCGCAGGCATTTACTAACACGAGAGCATTCGCGTCGTTAGGATCATGGCTTGTGCAGTTAAAGCTTTCAGTATAGATAAACGTTCCATCTCCCAATATGGCCGGAGAAGGACCGCCATCCGTAGTCCCCGACCGATTTGGAATGTTGGCATACGTGATCTTGACCTGGCCTCCAGGAGTAAACTTTTGCCCCTTCACGATAATTGCCAGACCGTTAGAATTTTTCGTAGCTGTAATTGCAAACCCTGCTGGAGGCGGGTTGCCCTGGGAAGAGCAGCCAGCCAGGCAAAGGCTGACCGCAGCCGCCGATATTGTTAATGCGAATTTCCTTCCTTGTGCGTTCATCTTACTACTCCATTCACTTGATATTTATTCACATTCATGTTGGCTAAGTCGAAGGAGGCCAGATGCCTCCGACAACCAGAGCGTTATTTAGATAGTGAGAAGAAGGTGGATAGCGTTTCAACGAAAGTTTTTGCTGCTAGGCAACGCAGCAACATGCCTTTTCGACTGTCTGTGTTGGGATATTAGTCATCAAATAGACGTGAACAGAAGCGAATGAAAGTTTGTTCATTCGCAGCGCAATTAGTATTCACTCAGATGTTAAGC
>Ga0209059_1001513_pt1 | contig 10656 bp, 5 predicted proteins | sample GraSoiAngelo_151_FD_186165 | JGI IMG/M metagenome (GOLD analysis project Ga0209059, IMG submission 186165) | Grasslands soil microbial communities from the Angelo Coastal Reserve, California, USA - 14_1009_12_20cm (SPAdes) (version 2) | ecosystem: Environmental > Terrestrial > Soil > Grasslands ...
CCGACCAGGACTGAACCGGCTCGCAGCCGGGGTGGTACCCAGATAGACTCGGCGCCTAGCGCCAGGGAGGTGTGTGAACTAGTGGAGAAACGTTACTTGCGCAGAGGGCTTGCCCTCGCTGTCACCGCATCGATCGCACTCGCGGCTTGCACTCAGACGCCAGGCACGACCGGAAGCCCCTCGCCAGGGGCATCCGCGAGCGCAGCCGCGGGCACGTTCACTCGCGGTCAGGGTGGGGAGCTCAAGATCCTGTACTGGCAGGCCCCAACGATCCTCAATACGCATCAAGCGACCGGCACCAAGGACTACGACGCGGCGCGTCTCATTCAGGAGCCGCTCGCCTCGTGGGGCGTCGACGGCAAGCCGGCCGCCAACGGCCTCGCGAAAGAGATCCCGACCGTCGATAACGGGGGAGTCTCAAAGGACTTCACGACGGTCACGTGGAAGCTCATCGACGGACTGAAGTGGTCCGACGGCTCGCCGGTCACCGCCGACGACGTCGTCTTCACTTCGAAGTACATGGCCGACGAGCCAACCGCTGACCCGAACTCAGACTTCATGTCAGGCGTGAAGTCGGTGGTCGCGACGAACGCGAGCACCGTCACCGTCACCTATGAGGCCGCGACCGCCAACCCGTACCAGTTCGGAACGGGCGGCGGCAACGAGATCCTCCAGAAGGCGCAGTTCGAGAAGTGCCTCGGCGCGAAGGCGAGCGAGTGCCCGGAGAACCTCAAGCCGATCGGCACCGGCCCGTACAAGCTCACCGAGTTCAAGTCCGGCGACGTCGTGACGTACGAGATCAACACCAACTACCGCGACCCCAAGAAGCCATTCTTCAAGACCGTTCAGTTCAAGGGCGGTGGGGACGCTCTGTCCGCGGCGCGCGCGGTCTTCCAGACCGGCGACGTCGACTACGGATGGAACCTCCAGGTCGAGGCTCCCGTGCTCAAGTCCCTCATTCAGGGCAGCACCAAGGGCGATTACCTCGGCAAGGCCAGCTCGAACGTCGAGCGGGTGAATATCAACTTCGCGAACCCCGATCCGGCTCTCGGCGATCAGCGCTCCGAGCCGACCACGAAGCACCCGTTCTTCAACGGCCCCGACGGTTTGACCGTCCGGCAGGCTCTCGCAATGGCGACCGATCGGGCCACCATCGGCGATCAGCTCTACGGCAACGGCCTCACCGGAACCTCAACGTGCAACCAGCTCCTCGGGAACGACGCGTGGACCTCGAAGAACACCGCGAGCATGAGTGTCTGCAAATTTGACCCGGCCGCTGCCAACAAGCTCCTCGATGATGCCGGCTGGGCGAAGGGCTCCGACGGCGTCCGCGCGAAGGGTGGCATCAAGCTGAACGTACTCTTCGCCACCACCGTCAACGCACTGCGCCAGAAGGAGCAGGACATCCTGAAGGCCAACTGGGAGGCCGTGGGCTTCAAGGTCGAGCTCCGGTCGATCTCCGCCGGCGTGTTCTTCTCGAACGCGGCCGACGGCGCGAACCGCTTCTACTACGACCTGTCCATGTTCACGAACGGCACCGCGCCGGACATCACCGGCTACATGTCGAACTGGACGACCAAGCAGATCGCCCAGAAGTCGAACAACTGGAACCAGCAGAACTATCACCGCTACTCGAACCCGGCCTACGACGCGATCGTCGAGCAGATGCGCACCACCACGGACCAGACCAAGCTGAACCAGCTGGGCATCCAGGCCAACGACATCCTGATCAAGGACGTCGTGGTCATCCCGCTGGTGAACCGCTTCCAGGTGGCCTCTGCGAAGAGCAAGGCCCTTCAAGGGACGAACCTCAACCCGTGGGACTCGGAGATGTGGAACATCGCGGACTGGTACAAGACGCCGTAAGCGACGACTAACGACGGTGTACGGTAGTGCGGTGGACGACCTCCACCGCACTACCCGCACCGCCCTCGATGGGGTGAGGAGCCGGTAGCGTGGGGCGATACATCATTCGGCGGCTGCTGATCGCCATCCCGACCTTGCTCGTGATCAGCTTCGTCGTGTACGGCATCCTGGCGCTCGCGCCCGGCGACCCACTGAGCCAATTCGCGACCAACCCGAACGTCCCGCCGGAAGTCCGCGAGAGGATCCGCGAACAGCTGGGGTTGAATCAGCCCTGGCACATCCGATATGTGAAGTGGCTCATCGCACTGGTCAAAGGCGATTTCGGGTACTCGTTCATGAGCCACCTCCCCGTGATCAATCTCCTGATCGAGCGACTCCCGAATACGCTCGCCGTGGTCGGCGTCGCGTACGTCCTCGGCGTCGCCCTGGCGGTCCCCATCGGGATGATCTCGGCGGTGAAGCGCTACTCGATCTTCGACCACCTCGCGACGACGTTCGCCTTCATCGGCTTCTCGGTGCCGACATTCTTCACCGGCCTCCTCCTGATCATCGTGTTCAGCATCAACCTGCACTGGTTCCCGTTCATCTACGACTCGACGCTCAAGGTGAGGGACTTCGCGTCGCTCGTCGACCAGATGAAGCAGTCGATCATGCCGATCATCGTTCTCGCCCTCTTCGACACGGCCACGCTGGCGCGCTACATCCGCGCCGAGATGCTCGAACACCTTCCGCTCGACTATGTGCGGACCGCGCGAGGCAAGGGCATCGCGGAGCGGCTCGTCGTGGTGCGTCACGTTCTGCGCAACAGCCTCATTCCCGTCGTAACACTGGTCGCGCTCGGTGTGCCGGCGGTGTTCGCCGGCGCGATCGTGACCGAACAGATCTTCCGCGTTCCGGGGATCGGCGAGCTCCTCATTCGCTCGATCAACGACAGCGACACGCCGGTGGTCGCCGCGATCGTGTTCCTGTTCGCCGTCCTGGTCGTCCTCTTCAACCTGATCGCCGACGTCCTCTACGCGGTGCTCGACCCCCGGATCAGGTACGCCTGATGGCGACGACCGCCAACGTCCGAAAGATGCCCGCGGCCGCGACGGCGGACATGCTCCGCCCCTCGCGGTCGCTCTGGAAGGACGCCTGGTACCAGTTCAGGCGTCACACGCTCGCGATGGCCGGGATGGTGACACTCATCATCCTCATCCTCGGCACCACGATCGGCCCGTTCATCTACACGACCCCGATCAACGGTATCGACTTCGGGCGCGCCATCCAGGGTCCGTCGGTCGCGCATCCTTTCGGAACGGACGACCTCGGTCGCGACATGCTCGCCCGTGTGCTCTGGGGCGGCCGCGTGTCGATCGCCGTCGGGATCACCGCGGTGCTCCTCGCCATCACCCTGGGTACGGCGTTCGGCGCTTTGGCGGGCTACTTCAAGAGCCTCGACAACCCGCTCATGCGGATCACCGACCTCTTCCTGTCGCTCCCGATCCTGCCGCTTCTTCTCATCATCATTTTCCTGTTCCGCGACACGCTCCGAAAGATCTTCGGACCGGAGATCGGCATCTTCCTCATGATCGTGACGGTCATCGGGATCCTCACGTGGATGCCGGTGGCGCGGCTCGTGCGCGCGAACTTCCTCTCTCTCAAGAACAAGGAGTTCGTGGAGGCGGCGCGCGCCGTCGGCGCGACCGACCTGCGCATCATCACCAAGCACATCCTTCCGAACGTGCTCAGCTCGGTGCTCGTCGCCGCCACTCTCGGCGTCGGCGGCGCGATCATTCTCGAATCGACCCTCTCATTCCTTGGGCTGGGCTTCCCCTCCGACGTTCCGACGTGGGGACGCCTGCTCTTCGACGCGCAGAACTACCTGGACCTGGCGCCGCACCTCGCGCTCTTCCCGGGTCTCGCGATCTTCCTCACCGTTCTCTCGGTCAACTACATCGGTGACGGTCTGCGAGACGCGCTCGATCCACGCAAAGGCGGCTGATCGGGGCGCGGGCGCCTTGCCCGGCAGGCGCCTTCCGCGGGACTTCTACGCGCGATCGACCCTCCGCGTGGCGCGGGATCTCCTCGGAAAAGTCCTTACGCTGGAGGGGTCCGGGTGGACGAAGGCGGCTCGGATCGTCGAGGTGGAGGCGTATCTCGGCGGGCGCGACCCAGCGTCGCACGCGTATCGCGGCCTGACGCCTCGGACCGCGCCGATGTTTGGCCCTCCCGGAAGGAGCTACGTGTATTTCGTGTACGGCATGTACCACTGCCTCAACGTGGTGACCGAGCGCGAGGGCATCGCCGGCGCGGTCCTGCTGCGAGGGGCCGAACCGGTCGCCGGATTCGATGACCACGCGCCTCGGGCGCTCGCGGGCCCGGGCAAGCTCGCCCGCGCCTTCGGGTTGACCACGGCGCACACCAACCTCGACCTCGTGGAATCGACGCTCTCGATCCACGACGCGCCGGCCGTCCCGCCGTCGCGGGTGGTGCGGTCCGTCCGCATTGGGCTGCGCGAGCACGCCACGACGACCAAGCCCTGGCGGCTGTACGTCCGCGGTTCGCCTGGGGTGTCACGGTCTTGAACGAGGGCGCACTCAATCGGCTCGAGCTCCCCGCGATCCGTAGTCTCGTCGCCGAGCGCACCGCGTTCGCCCCGGGGCGAGAGCTCGCCGAGGCGCTCTTGCCGACGACCGACCTCCGCGAGGCCGAGCGGCTTCAAGAAGAGACCGCGGCCGCGCGGAATCTCCTTCGCGCGAGCCCGTCGAGCGGACTCCGCGGCGCACGCGACATCCGCGACGCGGTGCGGCGCGCGAAGCTGGGCGGCGCGCTCGATCCGGTGCAGCTCATCGCGGTGGCAGACACGGTGCGCGCCGCCGAGCGCCTGTTCGCGGACGTTCACCCGTACCCGCCACTCGCCGCGCGCGCGCGTTTCGCGCGACCGCCCGTCGACGTTGCCGTCGCGATCGAGAACGCGATCGGTGCGACCGGCGAGGTGCTCGACCGGGCCAGCGGTCGGCTCGGCTCGCTTCGCGCCAACCTCCGCGCAGCCCAGGCGCGACTTCAGCAGCGTCTCGACGCCCTGGTTCACTCTCCGGATCTGCTGCGGGTCCTGCAGGATCCGATCGTGACGCAGCGCGGCGGGCGCTACGTCGTGCCGGTGAAGGCCGAGCACCGGGCCGCGGTCAAGGGGATCGTTCACGACCAATCGGCGAGCGGGCAAACGGTCTTCATCGAGCCGCTGGAAATACTTGAAGCCAACAACGCGCTGCGCGAAGCCGAGCTTGCCGAACGCCTCGAGGTCGAGCGCATCCTCGACGAGCTCTCACGACGCATCGAGAAGTCGGGCGAAGACCTTGACGCGATGACGGCGGCGCTCGCCGCCCTCGACCTCATCCTCGCGAAAGCCCTCTATGCCGATTCGCTGCAGGCGACCCGGCCCGAGCTCAACGCCGACGGCGTGCTCGATCTCGTCGACGCGCGCCACCCGCTTCTCGTGGAGCAAGGCGCCGTCGTCGGCATCGACGTGCGCCTCGGCGGTGAGTTCCGCGTTCTCGTCGTCACCGGTCCGAATACCGGGGGCAAGACTGTGACGCTCAAGACGATCGGCTTGCTGACCGCGATGGCAGCGTGCGGTCTCGCCATTCCCGCGGACCGCGGGCGCGTGCCAGTGGTCCGCCGCATCTTCGCCGACATCGGCGACGAGCAATCGATCGCGCAATCGCTTTCGACGTTCTCCTCGCATCTTCGGAACGTCGTCGCAACGCTTGCCGAGGCGGAGCGCGGCGACCTCGCGCTTCTCGATGAGGTCGGCGCGGGCACCGACCCGGATGAGGGCGCGGCGCTCGCGATGGCGGTGCTCGAGACGCTCCTCGAGCGTGGCGTGCTTGCCGCGGCGACGACCCATTACCCCGAGCTCAAGGCCTTCGCGCTCAACACACCGGGCGTGCGGAACGCGAGCATGGAATTCGATTCGAACACCCTGCGGCCGACGTTCCGCTTGAGGCTCGGCCTACCCGGCGCGTCCAACGCATTCGCGATCGCGGAGCGGCTCGGGCTGGATAGGAGCGTCCTCGGGCGCGCCGATACCCACCTCTCCGAGCTTCATCGTTCGCTCGAGCGCACCTTGCTCGAGGCGGAGCGACAGCGGACCGAGCTTGGCAGCACGCTCGAGGAGGCGCGCGTATCCGCCGCCGACGCGGCGGAGGCCACGGTCGAAGCGCGGCGCGAGGCCGACCGGGTCCGCGACGAGGCGCAGCGCGCGCTGCGCCGCGCCCGGGCGGAAGCCGACGAGCTCCTGTTGCAAGCACGGCGCGCGTTGCGCCAAGCCGAGGAGGCGCGCGATCGCGCCGCCAAACGGAACCTCGTCGACGAGGCGCGCGCCGCTCTCGCGGAAGCTGAGTCGGTCCGAGCGGCCGCGACGTCGCCGGCCGCGGCCCCCCTGACGGTGCCGATCGCGGTCGGCGCCCCGGTGCTCGTGGAAGGGTTCGCCGAGCCAGGGACGCTCCTCGCGGTCGATGACCGCGGCATGGCGGAAGTGGCCGCCGGCGCTGTCCGCTTGCGGGTCCCGGCGACGCAGCTGCGGCCCGCGCCGGAACCGGTCGGAGCACCGCTCCGGTCGGACCGTCCGGTCGTCCACGGTTCGGCGGCGAGCGTTCCACTCCAGCTCGATATCCGCGGCGCGCGACCCGACGAGGCGCTCGCCGTGCTCGACCGGTATTTGAACGACGCCGCGGTCGCCGGAGTCGGGCGTCTTCGCGTTATCCATGGAAAAGGCACAGGGGCGCTGCGGACGGCGATACGTGCCGCCCTCAGTAGCCACCCGCTGGTCCGGGCGCACGAGCCGGCCGGGCCGTCCGAAGGTGGTGACGGCGCGACGATCGTGACGCTCTAGCCCCCGCTGGCTGAACTTTGGGCCGGCGATAGGGGTATCCGACCCAAGTGGGTCGATATGTCGCGCGCCGCCTCCTAATCGCGATCCCGACGCTGCTGATCATCAGCTTCGTCGTCTACGCGATCCTCGCACTGGCGCCCGGCGACCCGCTCGCCCAGTTTGCGGCCAACCCCAACGTCCCGCCCGAGGTCCGCGAGAAGATCCGCGTCTCTCTTGGGCTCGACCAGCCCTGGCACATTCAGTACGTGAAGTGGCTCCTCGCGTTGCTGCGGGGCGACTTCGGATACTCCTTCGGGAGCCACTCGCCGGTCGCCGGTCTCCTCATCGAACGGCTACCGAACACGCTTGCCGTCGTCGGAGTCGCCTACATCCTGGGCCTGCTCCTCGCCCTTCCGATCGGCATGCTCGGCGCGGTGAAGCGGTACTCTCTGTTCGATCACGCCGCGACGACCTTCGCGTTCATCGGCTTCTCGGTGCCGACATTCTTCACCGGCCTCCTGCTCATCATCATCTTCAGCATCAACCTGCGATGGTTCCCGTTCATCTACGACTCGACGCTCAAAGTGAAGGACCTCGCCTCGTTCGTCGATCAACTCAAGCAGTCGATCATGCCGATCGCTGTGCTGACGCTCTTCAACACCGCCGCGCTGGCCCGTTTCATCCGGGCCGAGATGCTCGAGCACCTGCCGCTCGAGTACGTGCGGACCGCCCGCGGCAAGGGCATCTCGGAGCGGCTCGTGATCCTCCGACACGTGCTGCGCAACAGCCTTATCCCGGTCGTCACCCTTGTCGCTCTGGGGATCCCCGCGGTGTTCGCCGGAGCGATCGTGACCGAGCAGATCTTCCGCGTCCCGGGGATCGGCGAGCTCCTGGTTCGCTCGATCGGCACGAGCGACACCCCGGTCGTCGCTGCGATCGTGTTCCTGTTCGCCATCCTGGTCGTGCTCTTCAACCTGATCGCCGACGTCCTCTACGCGGTCCTCGACCCACGCATCCGCTACGCCTGACTAGGAGAGCCGCCGCATCTCGACGCCGCTCTCCTCGAGCTCTCGAAGGATCTCTGCGCGATCGCGCTCGATCAGTCCGAGGTCGAGCAGGGTCAGGGCCAGGTTCGGGTTCGGATCGAGACTCGATGGCTCCGCCCAGGAGACATCGCTGCCGCGTTCGGGCCTCGGCGCGCCGGAGACCGCGCCGCCGCGGAAGAGACTGACGAGGAAATGGAAGCGGCCAGCGGGAGTGCTCCGGACGTCGTATTGAGCGACGGGAATGAGGTCGTCGAGGCGATAGCCGGTCTCCTCGAACAGCTCGCGCCGTGCGGCGTCCTCGAGCCGCTCGTTTCCCTGAACACTTCCGCCAGGTAGGAGCCACGCGCCTGCGAAGGGGCCTGCGATCTGCTTGACAATCAGGATCCGTCCTTCTGCATCGACGCAGCCGACGATCGCGGTCGGCCTGGGCGCGACGCCCACCGGCTAGGTCTTCTTGGGCGTGGGTGTGGGGAAAGGCGGAAGCGTCGGCGGCCCTCCCGGCGTCCGTGTCGGTACCGGGGTCCGCGTCGGCACCGGCGTGAGCGATGCCGTTGGCGTTGGGCACGGATCCGGACCCACGAGGTTCCACGTGTAGCGGCTGTAGGCATGTTTGCCGGCGATCGCGTCGCGGATCCACTGGTCGGTGTACCGCTGGAACGGCGCCGGGGCATGCGTGTCGTTGATCTTCATCGCCACCTTCGCCGATCCATCCGGTTGCGGGCAACCCGCGACGAACCAGTCGTCGGTCTTCGCCGGCTCGGTGCCCTTGATGAACCACTCGGTCATGGAGAACGGCGATAGGGCCGACGGAGCGAGACCGGAGCCGTATCCGCCGTACGCACCGGGCGCCGACACCACGGTCCCACTGACGACGTTGGCCGGCCGCGGCCAGTCCGTCGCTGGCGTATCCGCGAGCGCTTCCTTCATGTAATCGCGCCAGAGCTGGCCCGGGCCGGTCGCACTCGCGAAGTCGACCGTGCTCATCTTCTCGCCGTTCGAGTTCCCCATCCACACGCCGGTCACCAGGGTCGGGACGTAGCCGACGGAATAGACGTCCTTCAGGTTGTCTGTCGTGCCCGTCTTCAGCGCTGCGGGGCGTCCGATGTTCGTCCACGCACCGAAGATGAAGTCCTTCGACGGCTGGGTGGTGTCCTTGAGGATGTCGGTCATGATCCACGCGATCCCGGCGTCGAGAGCGCGCTTCTGTTCGTAGTCTTTGTGCTCCCACACCAGATTCCCGCGCGAGTCCTCGACCTTGAGGATGTAGGTCGGCGTCACCCGCAAGCCCATGTTCGCGAGCACGCCGTACGCGCTCGCCATGTCGACGAGATGGACCTCCTTGGCGCCGAGCGTGAGCGAGAGGCCGATGGTTGCTGGGTCGATGGGCGTCGTGATGCCCAGGTCGGATGCGGTCTGGATCGTGTCTTCGATCCCGGAATATTCCGCGAGGAACTTCACGGCTGGGACATTCCGCGACTCGCGGATCGCCTGCCTCATGGTGACCGGGCCGTGGTACTGAAGGTCCGCGTTCTCCGGGCAGTACCCGCAGGCTGCCGGGCTCATGCGGGTCGGGTCGGCCTTAGCGCCGAAGTCCGTGCGCGCGTCAACGACAACGGTGGCCGCCGTCGCGCCCTTTTTGAGCGCGGTGACGTAGTTGAACATCTTGAAGGACGACCCCGGCTGGCGGAGGCCGATGCCGGCGACATCGAACTGACCCTGGACCCGTGGATCGTCGCGGTTGTTGTAATCGACCGAGCCGACGTACGTGAGGACCTCGCCCGTCCGCGGATCGATCGAGACGAGCGCGGCATTCCAGACGTTGCGGTTGTGCAGCAGGTCGACCCACTCGCGGACCTGCCGCTCGCCGATCTCCTGCTTCGTCATGTCGAGCGTCGTCGTGATCCGATAGCCGCCGCGCGAGACCGCGGCCTCGTCGCCGCCGAGGATCTGCGCGAGCTGGTTACGCACCTGGAAAACGAAGTGCGGCGCCTTGATCGTCGCGACCGGCGGACCCGCGACCTTGATCTCCTCGGTACCCGCGGCGTCCGATTCGGCCTGCGTGATCGCGCCGGTGTCGACCATCTGGCCGAGCACGTAGGCGCGCCTCTCGGCGGCGCGGTCGACGTTGTCCGCCTGCGTCGGGTCGAGGACCGACGGCGCCTGCGGGAGACCGGCGAGCAGCGCGGCCTCCGCGAGCGTGAGCTTTGAGAGGTCGGACTTTCCGAAGTACGTCTGCGCCGCGGCTTTCACGCCGTACGCCTGGTTCCCGTAGTAGATCTGGTTGAAGTAGAGCTCGAGGATCTGCTGCTTGGAATAGGTGTTCGTCACCTCGACCGCGAGGATCGCTTCGCGGATCTTCCGTTTGAGCGAGACCTCATTGCCGACGATGCGCTGCTTCACCAGCTGCTGGGTGATCGTCGACGCGCCGCCCTGCCCGGTGCTGCGGCCGGTCACGTCCGAGACCACGGCGCGGATGGTCCCGAGGATGTCCACGCCGGGATTCGTCCAGAAGCTCTTGTCCTCGGCCGAGACGGTCGCGTCGATGAGCACCTGCGGGATCTCCTCGTAGCTCACGACCTCACGGTTCTCTTCCGAGAACTGGTAGAGGAGCTGGGTGCCGGTGCGGTCGTAGACCTTCGTGGATTGCGCAAGGGGATCCTTCGCGAGGTCCTGCGGGGAGGGAAGATCACCAGCGAAAAATGCAAGGGCCGCACCGGCGCCGATGAGGAGGAGCGCACCGGTCGCGATGATGATGGCGAAGAGTCCCGACGGCAGAGCGAGGCGCCAACCGCTGAACGCTCCGCCGCCCCGGCGCCGCTTCGAGCGATATGCCCCGCGCCGGAGCGCGTGGTCGTGCGTGGTCTTCGAACGCAGGATGCGCTCATGGTA
>Ga0209059_1001514_pt1 | contig 10654 bp, 9 predicted proteins | sample GraSoiAngelo_151_FD_186165 | JGI IMG/M metagenome (GOLD analysis project Ga0209059, IMG submission 186165) | Grasslands soil microbial communities from the Angelo Coastal Reserve, California, USA - 14_1009_12_20cm (SPAdes) (version 2) | ecosystem: Environmental > Terrestrial > Soil > Grasslands ...
GCACCTCGGACAGCGCCAAAAGGATTGCTCAAAGTCCCGTGGATATCGGGACCGGCTGACCAGCTGTTGTTGGCTGGTTTGTACAACCCGGTGTGCTGATTCGCTCCGATCACAATTGCGCGGCCATCCTGCAACCGTAACACTGGGCCCAGTTCAAAGCCGAGTGCCGGGCTGGTGAGAACAGGCAAGGTTCCGTTGGCGGAGCCATCGGCGGGACTGATGGGCGTCCAAACATTCTGGATTGGATCGTAGAGTTCCGCATAGCCTTGGTTATTCGTGACGCTCTGGAACAAGTCGTAGGTGAGAACGCCGCCGCCACCCATACTGGCCCAGCCTTCTTCATCGCTGCGGTCGTTGTAGACCTTCGTGGCCGCTTGCGTCCAGGAGTTTGTGTCAACCGAGTAAATGTAAGTGGAATTGTTAAAGATGTTGCCGGCCAGAATCCGGTGTCCGGAGAGCAGAATTGAAGGGTCGTCGCCGAAGCAGGCGAGCGCGATCCCGCGGAATCGGACGGCGGGACTCGGTCCGGTCAATGTCGCATTGGCCGAGATGGTCACCTGTGTTGCCGAATCAACGCTTAGCACCGTAGCTCCGGCAGGAATGCCGTTTCCGGTTATTGTCCAGCCTGGCGTGAGGCGATCGGTGGAATAGATCCCTGTGACTGTAGGAGAACCGGCTGCAAGCTGAACGTCTGAAGTAACATTGCGCGTGCCGCAAAAGCGCGCGCCCGCCTCAGTCGGGTAAGGAGCTATGGGAGACCAAGTGTCTTTGACCGGATCGTAGATTTCACCGGAGGGCGCGATATTCGGATCGAAGTATGGTCCGGTGTACTCGCCGCCCAAGAGCCAGACCCTTCCGTCTTGCAGGATGTTGGTCGCGAAGTAGAGCCGCGGAAAACTCATGGGCGCCGTTGTGGTCCAAGTCCCGTTTACATAACTGCCCTGCGCATCCGGGGTGAGCTTGAACCAGTGCTGACCGTCGTCGCCGCTCTGCGTCAGGACCGTCCCGTCCGACAGCAGCAACATGTTGATAACCGAGCCGCCGGGGGGCGGATTTTTGAGTGCGGTCCAACTTGCCTGTTGCGCATAGGACATGGAACTGAGTGTCACTAGTCCGCAGGCCAAAATCAGGAAAAAGATCCGTGTGCTGATTGTGTGGTTCGGAGAATCTATTTGCGAAATCCGAAACAAAGACATATCCAAGCTCCTCGCTCACCTTGTTTATTGCATTCAAGACCCAGAAACCTCGGCAGTGCCGACGAACATAGCTTTGCGAAATAAGCAACGACAGAAAACGATTGGAACCGTGTTGCGGTCTTACTGAATTGTGAACCTAACAGACGACTCGGACCCCTCGGGGAATCTTCGGTTGGACTCGATGGTGCGGCTAGGCTGGCTGGAGTCCGCCTGAATCGCGTGCAGAGTACGATGCTCGCTCCGAGGTGTCAATACAATTCGAGGTGTAGGCAAGCAAAAATCGCGCGAGGCCGAGCTTTCAAAGTGCGCGCTACTCGAGGTTCTGCAGACTTTTTAATTTACATCGCGATAACATCGACTGTGATGCTTGTTACGTTTGGACGTAAAGTTACCAAGATTCGCTCGCTGCAAAAGACAAAAAAGATCGTGACACCGGTGATCAAATGGGGAACTCTCATCTACTCCAGGCAGATCTTTACCTCGATGGCAATTCGTGCGCAGTAGCGCAGAGGGGTTCCATTCCGAAGCTGCTGTTTCGTCACAGTATGTGAACCTGCCCGATCTACGGCAGTACAGCCAATGCTGGTATCAATCTGACGCTCAACATCAATGCCATTGCAGACCCCGTTGAACGCGTTGTGATGATCCAGTTCGTCATGTCATTTCCACCTGAATGCATCCATTCTCCATCAGGTCGTCAACTGTATGAGGCGATTCCACTCAAAAGCGGCCGCGCGGGGGCTGGGAGCGATGAGCCAGCCTGCGGGTGGTCGAGCATGGTATACTCGTAGTTCGCCTGCACTTATACCGAGGCAATCCTGTGATCTCCTCTGAACTGGGCGAATCCTGCGCTATCGTTCTTTAAAGACGTTCTATGACTACGAGGTCGAACCATGTCCGGCCATTCTAAATGGGCGACAATTAAGCATAAAAAAGGGGCGCTTGACGCCAAGCGCGGCAAGATTTTTACCCGTCTCATCAAAGAAATCAGCATTGCTGCCAAAAACGGTGGAGGCGATCCTGATTCCAACCCGCGCCTGCGTGGCGCCATCGTTGCGGCGAAGGCGGAGAACATGCCTGCCGACAACATCAAGCGGGCGATCCAGCGGGGGACCGGCGAATTGCCCGGCGCGACTTATGAAGAGTTCTCGCTGGAAGGCTATGGGCCCGGGGGCGTTGCGATCCTGCTCGACATTAATACCGATAACCGCAATCGTACTGTCAGCGAAATCAGGCACGTGTTCGGCAAAAATGGCGGGAACATGGCGGAAGCCGGGGCAGTTTCGTGGATGTTCCACAAGAAGGGCGACATCCTGGTTGCGAAGTCGGCGGCCAAAGAAGACGATCTGATGAACATCGTCCTCGAGTCGGGCGGAGATGATCTGCATGATGACGGCGACAACTGGGAAATCATCACGGAGCCCTCGGCCTACGAGGCGGTGCTGGAAGCGGTGAAGCAGGCTGGTATCACTCCGGTGTCGGCCAGCGTCGCGTCCATTCCGCAGAATTACATCAAGCTGGAAGGCCAAGCTGCCAATACCATGATCCGTCTGATGGAAGCGCTCGAAGAGCACGACGACGTGCAGAACGTGCACGCGAATTTCGACATCGATCAGAAGCTGCTGGAAGAAGTGGCCGGATAATTTTTTCACCTCGAAATCAACAAGCCGCCCATGCTGGGGCGGCTTTTCTCATATTGCGCACAAGTTTTGTTGGAGTTGCGCGACCCTTGATCAGGGAAAGTTTTCAACATGTTGGTGGAAAAGGCTGTGGAAAAGCCCGGAACTGTTGACCTAAATGGTTCATTGACGGCTGCTTTAGCATTTTGCACCGGACTCGTTGCTGGCACGTTGGTGGTAGTAGTGCAAAGGGATATCGCGTCGACTGGAACCGCATCGTGAAAGCAAGATTGGACAAACTGCTGGTCGACCGGGGGATCGTACCTTCGCGCGAGCGGGCGCAGCGGCTGATCCTGGCGGGCCAAGTTCTGGTCGACGAGCAGAAGGTCGACAAGGCAGGCGCGCAGGTGGCCGCGGATTGCGCGATTCGCCTGCTCGGGCAAGATCTAAAGTATGTCAGCCGAGGAGGATTGAAACTGGAGCGAGCGCTCGCGCACTGGAAAATCGACCTAGCGGGGAAGCTGTGCCTGGATGTCGGCTCCTCTACCGGGGGATTCACGGACTGCATGCTTCAGCACGGCGCCGCGCGCGTCATTGCCATCGACACTGGCTACGGACAAATGGATTTCAAGCTGCGTCAGGACCCGAGAGTTCGTCTCTTGGAGAAAACGAATGCCCGGTATCTCACCGCCGACGCGATCGGCGAGACGGTGGATCTTATCTCCATGGACGTGTCCTTCATCTCCGCGACTCTGGTGCTTCCCGCGGTGGTGGAGAGTGCGTTTCCAGTAGGCGCAGAACGCTCCGGGCGAAAAATGGTTGTGCTGGTAAAGCCTCAATTCGAGGTAGGCAGGGAACAGGTAGGAAAGGGCGGCATTGTTCGTGACGAGAAAGCGCAACTCGCCGCGCTGGACAAGGTGAGAAGCGCAGTGGCGAATCTGGGCCCGGTTCAGACGGACAGCATCGAATCGCCGATACTGGGAGCGGAGGGCAACCGCGAATTTCTTCTGTACGCGGTGTTTTAGTGACCCCAGAGTTCCTGTGAGCGGCCTGTGGTTCATCCTTACCTTTTCTGTACAATCAACGTTTCGGTTGAAATGGCAAACCAAGTATCCACGCATAAAACTGCCGCAGTGATTTCCAGGCCCGGCCGTCCACAGGTCGCCGAGATCATGCCCGATCTGCTGAATTGGTTCATGGAGCACAACTACAGGGTCATTGTGGATGAGCACACAGCGAGATACGTTTCCACTCAGGAACTTGTGCCCCGTTCAGCTATGGGCTCGCGTGCTCTCGATCTGGTGGTCGTACTGGGCGGGGACGGAACGCTGTTATCCGCCGCCCGAATCACGGCGGCCATTGATGTGCCGCTGCTTGGGGTGAACCTGGGTTCTCTGGGATTCCTGACTGAGGTCCCGTTGCAATCGCTGTACAGCATGCTGGACGCAATCGCGCAGGGAAGAGCCCCGATTGAACAGCGAACCCTGATCAACGTCGAGATACATCGGGACGGGGTGGTGCGCGGCAGCTACCTCGTTTTCAACGATGCCGTGGTGAACAAGACGCCGCTGGCACGGCTGAACACTTACGATCTTTACGTGGACAAGGCTTTTGTGTCCGGATATCGGGCGGACGGCATGATCATCGCTACTCCCACAGGTTCCACCGCGTATTCGCTGTCCGCCGGCGGCCCGGTGCTGATGCCGAGTGTGAGGGCGTTGGTCATCACTCCCGTAGCGCCGCATTCGCTTACCCATCGTCCGCTGGTGGTTCCGGATTCTTCGGAGATCGAAATCCTGTTGCGCAGCGAAGAAGAAGTCGCGTATCTCAGCCTCGATGGGCAGCCTGGGCTGGACCTGCGAGATGGTGATCGCGTGCGCTGCCGCCGTTCGGAGCACATGGTAAGCCTATTCCGCACCGGAACGGACTTCTTTACCGTCCTGCGTTCGAAGATGAAGTGGGGAGAGAAATCGGTCTGACGAACTTACTCCGTCATTAATCCTCAATCCCAGCTTTATTCTTCGTTTGGGCAGTTCGCGTTCTGTGTTCGATACGGTCGTATTGCGCCTTGAGTTCGGCGTATTGGGCTTGCATCTGCCGATACTGTGCAGACAAAACTGGATAGTCGCGCAAAATTTGATCGTATTGCAGCTTGAGTTCTGAATAGTGCTGATCGAGCTGATCATATTGCGTATGCAGGGACGCATAATCGCTCATCCGCTTTTCCCCACGGCCTCGTGCCAAGCCAAACAGATACGAGGTCAGGACCAGCAGCAACACTCCGATAACCCGTCCCGCCCTGCCATTGCTAACTTTCTCATTCTGAGTACTGAGGGTCTCTGCCATATTCGTCCTCGCCTTGGCTCAGCATTTTAGCCTGATTTGAAATCGCTAGAAAGGGAATTACACAACGAAAGACCGCGTTCAGAGTTCGTCTCGCAGAAGGTCCGAAATCTTCTCGCGGCGGCGGATTACTTTGGCGGAGGTCCCCGCGACAAGTAGTTCTGCCGCGCGTGGACGCGTATTGTAGTTTGAGGCTAAGGCCATCCCGTAGGCGCCAGCATCGAGAATGGCCAGCAGGTCTCCTTCTTCGACGCCCGACATCTGGCGGTCGCGCGCAAAGAAATCACCCGTCTCGCAAATGGGCCCGACGATATCGACGGTTTCCGGCTTTATGCCGGCATCGGTACGCTGCAGGATCGGGACGATCTCGTGATGTGCGCCATACAGCGCGGGACGGATCAAGTCATTCATCGCGGCATCGACCACCAGAAAGCGCTTTCCGTTATTCGCTTTCTTGTAGACCACAGATGTGACCAGAACCCCGGCGGGGCCGACAATCGAGCGCCCTGGTTCAAGCAGGAGCCGCACACCCAGATCGCGTAGAGGACCGGTCAAAGCGCGCGCGTATGCAGTGACCTTCTCAGAGAAATTCGAGGCTGGCTTTTCGTACGAAATTCCCAGCCCGCCTCCGGCGTCGACGTAGGCGATGCTGTGGCCGTCCTCGCGCAATTCGCCGACCAGATCCGCGACTCGGGCCATAGCCTGGCCGAAGGGAGCGGCGTCGGTAATCTGAGAGCCAATGTGAACGCTGACGCCGCGAACCTTCAGATAGCGAGCGCTGGATACCTTGTGATAGAGCTCGCGCGCATCCCGGATAGGCACACCGAATTTGTGTTTATGCAGGCCGGTGGAAATGTAGGGATGGGTTTCGGCGGCGACGTCAGGATTTACACGCAATGCGACGGGAGCGGTGGTGTGCAGCCGTCCGGCGCACTCTGCGAGGGCCCACAACTCCGATTCGCTCTCGACATTGAAGAGCATGATCTCAGACTTCAGGGCGGCGGTGAGTTCTTCGCGCGTTTTCCCGACGCCCGAAAATACCACCCTTTTTGCTGCCTTCTTGTCGGCGGCGAGGACGCGTTGCAGTTCTCCCCCCGATACCACATCGAAGCCGCAACCCTTCCTCGCCAGCAGCCGCAGGATGCCCAGGTTGGAGTTTGCTTTAACGGAATAGCAGATGGTGTGATCGATATCGCGAAAGGCGCGATCAAAAACCGCGTAACGTTCGTGAATCATGCCTGCGGAATAGAGATAAAGGGGTGTCCCGTATTTCTTGACCAGCTTCGGAATCGGCACATTCTCGCAATGCAACACCGGCGGACCATCGCGCCGCAACAATCCGTGTTTCGTGTCGCGGTAGATGAATCCGGGCGGACGGGCAGCCCGCGGACTCTGGAAAGAGGACGTCATTTCTTTTTGTGAGAAGAGCTACCGCGTACCCGGATGGCCACCACCGTTTGATCGTCGAACGCTTCGACTCCCGCGGCGTGCTCGGCTACGGCGTTGAAGATGGAATCGACCACGCAGGAGGCGGACTTGTCGGCGCATCCGGCAACGACTCTTTCGGTGCGTCCGCGTCCGAATAGTTCTCCGTTGCCATTGCGGGCATCGAGGATGCCATCGCTGAAAAACACGAACATATCTCCCGGCTTCATGCGGAACTGGAACTCGTCATACTCAGCTTCGTCGAAGAGTCCGAGCGGCAGCCCAGTTGCCTCGATAACCTCGTTCTTCCCGTCGTGTACGAAGATGGGGCGGGGGAGTCCGGAATTGGAGACGGTCAAAATGCGCTGTGCATCGTCCCACAGTGCATAGATGATGGAAACGAACTGAGCCTCGATGCGGCGCTCCGCCAGCGAGAGATTCACGGCGGAAAGCATCTCTCCCGGGGCAGGCTCGATAGGAGCGTGGGAGCGGATAATGCCGCTCACCAGCGCAGCGTAAATGGCCGCCGGAGCTCCCTTGCCACTCACGTCGCCGATCACAATCCCGAGCCGCGACATGGAATAGGGAATGAAATCGTAAAGATCTCCACCGATGGTGCGCGCCGGGACAAATTTTGCGGCTACGTCGAGGTGAGCCAGCCTGGGATTGGTCTGGGGCAACAGCCGACTCTGCAGCTCACGGGCCAGCGAGAGATCGCGTTCCAAACGGCGTTCCTGCCGCTCAATCTCCTCGTAAAGGCGGGCATTCTCAATCGCGATCGCGATTTGCGCCGCAAGCGTGGTCATGGTGCGCTTGTGCTCATCAGTGAAGAAGCCGCGCCGGGTATGCTCGAGGTCGAGTACTCCAACTACCTTGCTCTTGTAGACCAGTGGGACTACCAGTTCAGAGCGGGTCTCGGGATTGGCCTCTACATAGCGGGGATCTTTGGTCACATCGGGGACCAGCACGCTCTCTTTGCTCTCGGCTGCATACCCCACCAAGCCGCGACCCATTGGGATCTCATGCTTGAGTTGAATATTCTCGTTGAAGCGTAGGGCGAAGCGATGCTGCAGCTTCTGGCCTGAGGGATCGAGCAAAAGAATGCTGAACATCTGGTAATCGATGAGGCGCCGGACCAGTTCGGCAATGCGTCCGAGCAACTCATCGAGATTCAGGATAGATGTCAGTTCGCGGGCAATTTCGTTGAGCAGCAGCAGGATGCGAGCCTGCTTGGTGGTGCGGGTGTAGAGCTGGGCGTTCTCAATGCCGGCTGCCATGCGCGAGGCCACCAGCGTGAGCAGACGTTGATGTTCTTCCGTAAAGTAGCGGGGTTCACGGGCTTCGATATCGATAACGCCGATGACGCGATTCTTGGTGATTAGCGGGATGGCCAATTCCGAGCAAACGTTCGGAATGGCTTCGATATACCGTGAATCTTCCCTAACATCGTCGATGAGCACCGGTTCGCGCAACTGGGCAGCCAGTCCAGTGACCCCTTCGCCCACCTTCACCCGAGTCCGTTCGGCAAATTCCGGAGGATAGCCAATCTGAAACCGGAAGCGCATTTCCTGCGTCTTCTCGTTGAGCAGCAGGATGGCAAAAATTTCGTAGTTGATGACCTTGCGGACGACTTCAGCAACCCGGCGCAGCGTGGTGTCGAGGTCTAAGGACGTCGCGAGCACGTCGGCGACATCGAGCAGCAGCGACTCGGCCGGGGATGGGTCCGGTTTGGAAACCACAGAACTCATGCTGGTAATGATAGCAGTCAGCTTTTCACGCCCTGTGGATACATGGGCAATGCTGCTGGGCAAACATCGTGCGAAAGTGCGCTCCGGGCGCGATACTGGGGTTTTCCTTACTCTCGCGGCACCACACAAATATCCGGGAGATTGCGGTATTTTTCGGCGTAATCGAGTCCGTAGCCGACCACAAATTCGTCCGGAATCTTAAATCCCACGTAATCGCCTTCCAGGGGAAGCTTGCGGCGCGAGGGTTTATCCAGCAAGGCGGCGACCTTGAGGCTGCGCGGCTGCCGCGCCATGAGCAGTTGTTTCAAGTACGTCATGGTTAGACCGGTGTCGAGAATGTCCTCCACGAGAATGATGTTCCTGTCTTTCATGCTCTGATCGACGTCTTTGGTGAGCTTCACTTCGCCGGTGGAATCCCAACCACTCATGAGTTCCTGACTCGGGGTAGGGCGATTCCCATAGCTGGATACGCCGATAAAGTCGAAGGTGGCATCCAGATCAAGATTGCGCGCGAGATCGGACAGGAAGATTGCCGCGCCTTTGAGCACGCCGACAAGAATTACGGATTGGCCTGCGAAGTCTTTGGAAATCTGCGCGCCTAATTCACTCACACGCTGGGCAACGTCAGCGCGGGGAATCAGCACCTTAAGTTCTGGCATGGCGTTTCATATTAAACTAGCTTCGCCGATTTCGAAAAAGTAGATGGCTAGAAGCTAGCAGCTAGGAGCTAGAAGCTATGGATTTGAAAGGCGTCAAACTCACGTGGTTAGGCCACGCAACCTTCCGCATTGAGACTCCGGGCGGAAAGACTGTCATTATCGATCCCTGGGTCATGAACAATCCCGCGTGCCCGGAATCTGAAAAGAAAGTAATGAAAGTCGACGTGCTGCTGTGCACGCATGGTCACGGCGACCACATCGGGGATGCCGTCGAAATCTGCAAACAGCACAACCCAATCGTGGTTGGAATTCCAGAGCTAGCGCGCTGGCTGGGAAAGAAAGGCGCGAAGAACGTCGCCGAGATGAATAAAGGCGGCACGCAGACCGTGGGCGATATCAAAGTCACCATGGTGCACGCCGATCACTCCTGCGGGATTCAGGATGGCGATGAACTGATCTACGGCGGGGAGGCTTGCGGATATGTAATCGAGTTCTCGACTGGCCTGAAGATCTATCACGCTGGCGATACAAATGTGTTCGGCGATATGGCGATCATTCGCGAATTGTATGGGCCGGAGATCGTCATGCTGCCTATCGGCGATCACTACACAATGGGGCCGCGCGAAGCGGCGTACGCTTGTAATCTCCTCAAACCGAAATCGGTCATTCCGATGCATTTCGCGACCTTTTGCGCCCTCACGGGCAGGCCAAGCGAACTGCACAGGCTGGCTCCTGGCATTGAGATTGTGGAAATGACTCCCGGCGAAACTCTCGGTGAAGAAGATGTTGCGGCTCACGGGATTCGTCAGCGCAGCGCATAGCTCGAGTTCTGGTCAGAAAGGAATCGTGTGAGTCCAAGCAAGAAGAAGCAGAGTCCGGCCAGTTGGCGGCACTACAACTTCACCACTGCCGGGCCGGTCGACGACTATCTCTACTCCATGTTGCCGAAGAGGGATGCAGTGCTCACCGAGATGGAACAGTATGCCACCGAGAAGAGCATCCCGATTGTAGGGCCGGCTGTGGCTCGCGTCCTTCAGCAGTTAGCCTTAATGATCAACGCGCGCAAGGTATTCGAACTGGGCTCGGCGATTGGCTATTCCACCATCTGGTGGGCCCAGGCAGTGGGGGAAGGCGGCACGGTTGTCTACACCGACGGCGATTCCAAGAATGCAGAGCGCGCCCGCGGATACTTCAAACGGGCCGGCGTTTCCAGGCAGGTTGTGCTGCGCACGGGTGACGCTCTGGAGATTCTGTCGGAGGAAAAACAGCAGTTCGACATCATCTTCAACGATGTCGACAAAGAGGACTACCCGCGCGTGTTGCGGCTGATTGCTCCGCGTTTGCGCAAGGGTGGGTTGTTTATTACGGACAACGTGCTTTGGAGCGGGCGGGTTGCGGAGAAGAATCCGGATACGCGGACCCGGGCAATTCTCGAGTTTAATCGCAAGCTTTATGACTCGGGGGTTTTCTACACTACGCTGTTGCCGATTCGGGATGGGCTGGCTGTGGCGCTGAAGCGTTGATGTAGAGATTATCCGCCTCGGCTTGGCTCCGGCTGTACCTCGCCGTCGAGCTAACGCTCGACTGGACAGCCGAGGCGGCTGTCCCTAAATAATCAAAACCAAAATCGCGCTATTTTGGCTGGATCATTTCTACGTCGATTG
>Ga0209059_1001517_pt1 | contig 10635 bp, 12 predicted proteins | sample GraSoiAngelo_151_FD_186165 | JGI IMG/M metagenome (GOLD analysis project Ga0209059, IMG submission 186165) | Grasslands soil microbial communities from the Angelo Coastal Reserve, California, USA - 14_1009_12_20cm (SPAdes) (version 2) | ecosystem: Environmental > Terrestrial > Soil > Grasslands ...
CAACAGGCGCAGGCCGAGTTGAACACAATCGCACAACGCCTCGAGAATGATTTTCCGGAGACAAACCGCGGGCACCGTTTTGAAATTCTGCCGCTCTCGAAGACGCCATTCAACGCCGTAGCAAATCTGTCCTCGACGCTCGGCATCACAGCCGCGGTAGCGTTTTTCGTTCTCTTAATCGCCTGCGCGAATGTAAGCAATTTGCTTCTGGCACGGTCTCTCTTGCGTCGACACGAGATGACGATGCGTCTGGCCCTCGGCGCCGGGCGCCGGCGGCTAATAAAACAGCTTTTCACTGAAGGCTTGCTTCTCTCTCTGATTGCAGCCGCTGGTGGGATCGTGGTTGCGTACTGGTGCCGTAACGCTCTCGTGCTGGTTGCTCCAGCCCGCACTCCGGGAATCACCATTGATTATCCTGGACACCTCGACTGGCGTGTTCTGGCTCTAAGTGTCGTCGTTTGCATCGGATCGACCATGCTGTTCGCGCTCGTGCCGGCGATTCAAGCGAGCCATGTCGATCTTTCGGGCGCGCTCAAAAGTGAAGGCAGCGGAATGATCGGCGGCAGCGACCGATCCCGACTGCGTTCGGTGCTTGTGTTCGTTCAAGTGGCGCTGAGTTTTGTGCTTATTGCCGGAACTGGATTAGTCCTCCGAAGCCTGGTGCGAATGCAGAATGCCGATCCCGGATTTTCGACGCGAAGCGTGGTCGTATCGTCGGTAGATCTTTTTTCTGCCGGCTACAAACCCGATCGAGCAAAAATTTTTTACGAACAATTGCTTGAGCGAATTCGGGCACTTCCAGGCGTTCAATCGGCAACCCTGGCGCGGCTCAGGCCATTCAGCTATGGCGTTTACTCTTCCGCGCCACTGGAGATCGAAGGCTACCAGCCACCGCGCAATGAGCAGCTGGCAGCGGATTACAACGAAGTCGGCGAAGGATACTTTGCTACAATCGGAATTCCGATTGTTACCGGCCGCGAATTTGCCCGCACTGACGACGAGAACGCGCCGCCAGTCGCGGTCGTCAATGAGATGATGGCGACGAAATATTGGCCGGGAAAAGAACCAGTCGGTCAGCGCCTCAAGGTCAAAGACAAATGGATGGAAGTCGTCGGCGTGGCAAAAAATGCGAACTACCGGACCAAGCTTGAGCAGTCGACACCATTTTTTTACGTACCGGTCCGCCAGAACTTTTTCGTCCAAGACAACATCATCATTCGCGCGGAGCAAAGCGCGGCCGCGATCAGCAACGCGCTCGCGCGCGAAGTACACGCGCTTGATGCGAACCTGGCGCCACTGGATGCAATCAGTTTACAAGAGCAAGTCGACGTCATGAGTTACACGCAACGCCTTGCGGTCGCGCTGCTGGCAATTTTCGGTGGGATGGCCCTCTTTCTCGCGGCGATCGGATTGTATGCGGTCATGTCGTATTTGGTTTCACAATCGACTCGCGAGCTTGGCATGCGAGTGGCGCTCGGCGCGGGCGCACGAGACATACTTCAGCTGGTTCTTTCAAGGGGATTGCGCCTAACGATCGCTGGAATCGCGATCGGTGGAATAACAGCCCTTCTGCTCACGCGCTTGATGGGCAATTTGCTTTACAAAGTGAGTCCGCGCGATCCGATCGCTTTTGGGCTGGCGTTGATCATTCTGCTCGCGGTTGCGTTGCTTGCTTGCTTTCTTCCGGCTCGGCGTGCTACTCGGGTCGATCCCGTCCAAGCGTTGAGAGTTTAGCACGTTCGGAGTTGTCGGTTCCTGCTTGAGCGTTAGAATCCTTCTGCTCGACTATGCACACGCAGGCGACACGCGCTTTTCCTAAAACCCTCAAGCCGGCGATGGTCGGCGCCAAATCGCTGCCGCAAAAATATTTTGTGTCGCCTGACGTTTTTGCGGACGAGCAGCACAAGATTTTTTCGAAAGAATGGTTGTTGATCGGCCACCAAAGCCAGCTTCCCGGTGCGGGCGAGTTCTTCGTAGTAACGGTCGCTGACGAGAGCTTGATTGTAGTCAGAGATCAGCAGAGGCAGATCAGAGCTTTTTACAATGTGTGCCGACACCGTGGGAGCCGACTGAAGGAGGAAGCGTGTGGTCACACCTCGGCGATTCAGTGCCCATATCATGCCTGGACTTACGCACTGGACGGCCGGTTGATGGGCGCGCCGCATATGGATGACGCGCCCGGATTCGATAAGGCCGATTACTCCTTGGCTCCGGTGAATCTTGGGCTTTGGGAAGGCTTCATTTTCGTGAACTTGGGAAAGAATCCAGAGCCGCTGGAGAAGTGGTTCGCGCCGTTGAGCGGCAAATTTTCGCATTGGAACATTTCGATCCTGCAACCGGCGAAACGAATCGAATACGATGTGCACGCAAACTGGAAGTTGATGTTTGAAAATTATTCGGAGTGTTACCACTGCCCGGGCGTCCATCCGCAGTTACAAAAGATCTCGCCCTACGACTCAGCCGAGAACGATTTATGCGACGGTCCATTTCTCGGCGGATTTATGCAAATCAATCCCGGCAAGAGTCTCACCATGAGCGGAAATGCGTGCGCGGCATTCGTCGGAAAGATCGAAAAACTACAGCGGGTATTTTATTACTCGATTTTCCCCAACATGCTACTGAGCCTGCACCCGGAATACATCATGGTGCATCAGCTTTGGCCGCAATCACCGGAGCGGACGCTCATTGTGTGTGACTGGTTTTTTCACCCCGATGCTTTCCTCAGCGAGAAGTTCATTCCTGATGATGCAATCGAATTCTGGGACACGACGAATCGCCAGGACTGGCACGTCTGCGAGTTGAGTCAGCAAGGGATCGGCTCGCGGGCGTATCGGCCGGGACCTTTCTCATCGCGAGAAAGTATTCCTGCGGCTTGGGACAGATATTATCTGCGCGTCATGAGATGACGCGCAGATGGTGATTCGTTAAAAATGTTACATCGTTGCCGGCTCAGATCGCCAAAAGGATCACCTTCGTACCAGCCGGCTTGCTTGGCTAGCCATTCGCTGTAAAGCGCCCACCCTTCCATGTAAGCCGTAAACGGAATCACTTTGCGGAATTGCGGAAGCCCTTTGAGTTCGTGCGCGATCGAGATTTGCCAGTGATGTCCGGGCACGCCCTCGTGATAGGAAAGTGTCGGCATGCTCCATTTCGGCACTTCGTTCATTTCGCGCAGATTCGCGAAGAAAATGCCCGGACGACTCCCATCGATCGCCCCAGGCTCATAGTAGGCCCCCTGGCGCCGTGGCTTCCTTGAACGCCTCGACGCGGCGCACTTCTACCTTCGCCTTCGGACAGGCAAGGAATAGTTGCCCACAATGGGACAGCGCAGCGTCGATCAAGTGCTTGTACTCAGCCAGCGCGGCTTTCCGACCGTCGTCATCATTCGAGTAAAGAAAGCGCGGGTCTTTGGCAAGCTTGTCCATCGACGCGCTAATCGGTTATCCAGCAAATCCGTTGGCATCGAGGAGCACCCGCATTTCGCCTTCGATGCGGGCAACTTCAGCGCAGACTAAGCTCGTGCAACTCATTCGGGTTTAGGGCTGTTGTTGTGTTTTCACGAAGGGCATAAGTGTAATAGGCGTCGCCATCCGGCAACGTCCATACCCCGTCGTCAGTTGTAGTCTTTGGCAGGACGCCTTTGAAAGAATCGATGAGCTTTTGGTAGGAAGGATAAACCGCGTTGTTGATCGCGAACAAGCCAAGTGAAATCAGCAATTCCGGCTCGTTGAAAATTACTTCTACAAAAGCCTTTTCGTAAACGAGATTGAGGCTCCAGGGACGAAACCAAATCAGGTTTGTGAGAAAAATGGCGCCGGCAATGACGATCGCGACCAGGATCGCGAGCAGCGTTTTCAGGAAAACCTTCATCCCAAAGTAGAAGAAAGAAATGGCGAAAACTCACGTTAAATCGTTGAAACGTTAAAGCGTTGAAGCGAGCGTGATCCAATGCCGCCGCTTACGTATGCCAACTACCTTGATCTGGAGAGGCTGCTAACCCTTCAGAATCCGCGCTCAAGTTCCCCCGAGCATGACGAAATGCTGTTCATCATCATCCACCAAACCTATGAGCTTTGGTTCAAGCAGCTGCTCCATGAGTTTGAAAAAATTAAACGCGATTTCTCCGCTGGCGATCTCTTCGGGGCGATTCATTCCTTCAAGCGCACTCGGACAATCATGAAAACGCTGGTCGCGCAGGTTGACATTCTTGAAACGATGACGCCGTCATCCTTTTCCAGTTTTCGCGATCGGCTCGAAACCGCATCAGGATTTCAATCGGTCCAATTCCGGGAGATCGAGTTCGTGCTCGGATACAAAAGAGAATCGACACTACAGTATGTGAAACCCGATTTTCCTGGCGCTGATCGGCTCCGGAAGCATCTGGGCGAGCGCACGGTGATCGACCATTTCTACGATTTTCTGGAAACACGCGGTGCTCAGATTCCACGGGAATTAAAAAATCGCGATCTCTCGAAGGCGAATGGACCGAACGAGCAAGTGCAGGCGGAAATCTTGCGCCTCTACCAGAGGTCGCCCGAAGTTTCCATTCTCTTCGAGTTAATGACGGACTTCGACGAGGGGCTACAAGAGTGGCGCTATCGACATATCAAGCTGGTTGAGCGCACGATCGGCGCAAAGAAAGGCACCGGCGGATCACCTGGTGTGCCGTTTCTCAAGGAATCGTTATTCAAGCCGATCTTTCACGATCTGTGGGCCATTCGTCATGAAATGTGAGTCTGAGCCAGACCGGCAGCGGCCGGTGTTACCGTTGGAGAGCTGAGTGAGAGAAATGGGGACACGACAGCGCGTGTCTCCCAATTCAGAAGAAACTGCTTCCCCACCCGGTTCTAGTTCGATAGGAATTCTGCAAATGAGAAAATATATTGCAGAATTTATCGGCACTTTTTTCCTCGTGCTCACGGTGGGATGCACGGTCATTCCCAGTGCGGCTGGCGTCATTCCTGCACTCGCGATTGGCGCAGTACTCATGGTAATGATTTTCGCAGGCGGACACATCTCCGGCGGACATTTCAACCCGGCAGTGACACTCGCGATTTTGATCCGCGGAAGATTGGACCTGAAAGATGTTGTTCCATACTGGCTGGCTCAAATAGCTGCCGGCGTGGTCGCAGCTTTTGTCGCCATGTGGCTCGTTGGAAAAGGCGGGACGCCACTGGAGATCACGAATATCCCTGTAGTGTTCGTCGCCGAATTCCTCTTCACCTTCGCGCTCGCCTATGTGGTTCTGAATTGCGCGACCGCGAAGGGAACGCTGGACAACAGTTTTTATGGCCTCGCTATCGGCTTCACCGTGTTGGCTGGGATATTCGCCGTGGGCGCGATTTCCGGCGGCGCGTTCAATCCCGCGGTCGCAATCGGTGCCGCGGTGATGAAATTGTTAAAAATCTCGGATATTTGGATTCACATCATAGCCGAACTTGCTGCCGGCCTCCTTGCCGCACTGACGTTCAAATTGCTGAATCCAACTGACAAGTAACTGCGCTTTAGGCTCGTATCATCCAGATCTGATACCGAGGAATTCGCGCGCGGTTTCGGAAAGCAGTCTCGCTTTTTCTTTACTGGAGAGTTTGAGCGATGCGATGAGTTTGCCCGGATGCGTTTCGCCTAACGGGAATGGGTAGTCGGAGCCGAGTGCTACACGCTGGGCGCCGAACAGCTTGATCAGGTACTTTAGGGTATCGGCATCGTGGACAAGTGAATCCACGTAGAATCGCGCGGGGATTTTTCCGCGAGCCAGATAGCTGCGAGGTGTTGCGTCGTTCTCGATGCCGCACAAATCAGGGCGGACGTGAAAGCCGTGCTCGATTCGTCCGATGGTAAAAGGAAAGCAGCCGCCGCCGTGTGCGAACGCAACACGCAACTTTGGAAAGCGTTCGAAGACTCCGCCGAAAATCATTGAGCAAATCGCCAGCGAAGTCTCGGCCGGCATCCCGACGAGCCAGGGCAGCCAATATTTCGGCATACGTTCCTTGCCGACCATGTCCCAGGGATGGACAAAGATGGCGGCGTTGAATTGCTGCCCTGTGCTCCAGACTGGCTGAAGCGAGGCGTTGTCGAGATTCAGAGTGTCGATGCGCCCGAAATGCTGATTTGCGTCAACGTGAGTTCCGATCTGCGCGCCACGCAGTCCGAGCTCGCACACAGAACGCTCCAGCTCCTCCGCCGCCAGATCGGGGTCCTGAAGCGGAATCGTCGCCAGACCGGCAAAGCGTTTGGGATGATCGCGAACAACATCAGCAATGTGATCATTCAGCCGCCGCGAGAGATCGAGGGTATGGTGCGGTTTTGCCCAATAACTGAACATCACCGGGACAGTCGAGAGGACCTGTATCGCAACTTTTTCGCGATCCATCTCTTCGATGCGGCGTTTTGGGTCCCAAACATTGTCGGTGACTTCGCGAAAGACGCGGTCGCCGATCATCATTCGTGCGCAACAGGGTTTGTAGTGATCGAGACGGACGAAACCAGGATAGCCATATTTGGCGTCGAGATCGGGCCAATCGCGCGGAAGGATGTGAGTGTGCAGATCGATTTTCACGGAGAGGCAAATTGTGGGCCCTCTGTATCAGATGCCATTTATTTTGGACCGGCGTTTCACAGAAACGCCCTACAAATTTCCAGGTATCTAAAACGGTTTCACCGGCTCGGGCTGCGGGACTTTTCTGCCGCACTTCTTGCAGGTACGCCGGGCATCATCGTTCCAGAACTCCTTCATCGCCTGACTGAAATGTTCGACGATATCCGCACAATCGAAGTCAATATCCTCAACCAGCGCGCCGCAATTGTCACAATAGAAGATGACGTGTTCATGCTCGCCCGGCGGCCGCCGCCGTTCCACAACTACGCCAATCGTGTTCGGCGGCCGCACCGGCGCGTGCGGAACATTGGGCGGGATGAAGAATGTCTCTCCTTCCCGAACGAGATGATCCACAATGCAATCGCCTTGGCGGATACGCACTTTGATGTCGCCTTTGAGCTGATAAAAGTACTCCTCGGAATCGACCAGATGAAAATCGTTCCGCGCGTTCGGACCTTTGATGACCATCACGAAAAAATCGCGACCGTCGTAGAGATAACGGTTGCTTACCGGTGGTTTAAACTTGTCGCGATTCTCCTCGATCCACCTCATCAGGTTGATCGGGGACTGCACTGTTTTTACGCTTCTCTTTGCAGGCGCTGACGTTGCCGATTCAGTAATTGTAGCCATCAATCGAGCCTATGCCGTCTGCTTGCCCGGTCAAACTTGGATGGAGCAAAGGCAGCCATTCAAATCTCAGGCATGCCCCGCAAAGCGGCATTGAGTTTGCTCCGCTTACATGTCCAATTCGCCACAATCCCGTGGATTTAATTATGTTAAGAATAGCGAGAACGTTGGAATCAACGGACAATATGTCGGTGCTACCGAAACGCTTGGGAAACGGGTCTATTTTCGTCGCGATCACCATTATGATCTTCGTGGGCGGTTGCGCGGATGTTCGCCAGGGGCTCGTTGCCGGCGCGCAGCGATTGCCTGAACTTTTCCCTGGGACGACAACTTCGGAAGGCTACTGGCACGGCGACGACGTTCGCGGGTCGGCAAAGATCGTCGTGCATGTGTCCGAACAACGCGCGTATTTTTACAAGGGGCGCAAACTGGTTGGGGAAAGCACGGTTTCAACCGGGAAGCGCGGGTTCGACACACCGCCCGGTCATTACCGTGTAATTCAAAAAGATAAAGACCACGTCTCGAGTGAATTCGGCGATTACGTAAATGGTCGGAGCGAGGTGGTGAAATCCAACATCGATGTGCGCAAGGATCCGCAACCATCAGGCAGTCATTTTGACGGCGCGCGCATGCCATACTTTATGCGGTTCAATGGCGGTTACGGCATGCACGCCGGGTACGTTCCGCGATTCCGAGCTTCGCACGGCTGCATCCGATTGCCTGCACGAATGGCGCGACACTTTTTCGAAAACACTCCCGACGGCACGCCGGTAATCGTGAGGGAAAATTAGCCGGGCGGCCAACTCATCTGCCGCTGTCCGAGAACATGCACGTGCAGATGCGGGACGCTTTCGCCGGCATCGGGTCCGCTGTTAACCACAACCCGAAAACCGCTTTTTAGGTCGAGCTTCTTTGCCACCTCGGCCGCGGCGAGCAAGAGGTCGCCCAGTAGTTCGCGATCGCCTGCTGTCGCGTCGAGAAGGCGTGGAAGAACGCGTTTTGGGACGATCAGCACATGAACGGGTGCCTGCGGGTTAACATCGCGAAACGCTATCAAGTTTTCCTTTTCCAGAACGATGTCGGCCGGAATTTCACGGGCGATGATTTTCTCGAAGATGGTCACGTCCTTAACGAAGCGAGCAGTTTAATTCGGGCAAATCTTTCGCTACGGAAAGTTTTTCGCGAACAAAGGAAACGATTTCAGCCCGTAGAACATCGCAGCTGCGGGACCAGACCCGCGTGCCACGCAAATGTTTCACGCAGGGATTGAGCGCGATTAACAGCACCGAGGTCACGTGTGTCTGCAACAAAAGGTCGAGCCGACGGGACAGCATGTCGAAGAATGCCAATTCGTATCCGGCACTGGCCGTGTAAGCGATTTCGAACAACGAGATCGTCACCGGCGGCGGCGCCGGACTGAAATGGGGGATAATTTCCTTGTAGCCGATCACTTTCAAAACGTAGCGGACGGTTTGTGAGAGCTGATTGAATGCGACGAAGTTCTCGTCATTCCGGAGCCGCAGATAAAAGGCGATGCTTTCGGTCACGTGATCGGTGAGCCACCAACTGGGATATCCGGCATCGTTGGCCGCGCGGGTGATTGCTTCTCGCAACCAGCTGCGATCAAATTCGAAAAGCTGTCCGGTCTCAGCCTTCAAATAGGGAAACTCTTCCTTGAATGCGACCATATCTATCGTTTCTCCGTAGGAAAAAGTTCGCGCTGCTGTGCATTTGTTTTTATCCGCCGTCCCAATGCCTGAATGGCGTCGACAAATTCATCCACCTGTTCAAATCGCCGATGCACCGACGCGAATCGCAGGTAAGCGACCTCGTCTATGTCGCGCAACTTGGACATCACGTGAGTGCCGATCTGTGCCGAGGTGACTTCGCGGCCGCCGGTTTCGATTTCATGAATGATGTCGTCGACCGCCTCTTCGAGAACGACGAGACTGATGGAACGTTTCTCACAAGCCTTGGCCAGACTATTGACCAGTTTGCGTCGATCGAATGGCTCGTGGGAACGATCGCGCTTGATGACACGGAGATCGGTGCGCTCGATTTCCTCATAGGTCGTATATCGATAAGCGCACTTTAGACACTCACGACGGCGTCGAATGCTGAGGCCTTCCCGGGACTGGCGCGAATCGATGACTTTATCGTCACGCGATCCGCACTTTGGACAACGCATAGTGTCGGAGCAGTCACTATCACACAATCCGTTGTGGCGTCAATCATTTCGATTCCGAGGAGCGGCGACTCAGGAATCGTCATCCCGAGCGAAATCGAGGAGTCCGCCACGAAACGTCCGCGGTAGCGCCAAGTGATCCAAACGACCGAGCTCGGGATGACATTGCGCCACGCCCTCAGTGGCTACGCCGCGGCAGCTTTGGGCGCCGCGATTTTCTTTTTCGACTTCGGCTTCTTCGCTTCAAACTCGAAGCCAACCTTTCCGTTCTCCAACTTCAAATAAGCGGAGAAGGGACGTCCCTTTTTTGAAATGAACTTGTGCAAGAGATCCGTTTTACCAGTCGTAATTAGTTTCTGAACCTGTTCTTTTGGGATTTCGCGATGCAAAATTGTCTTGCTCACACGAAAGCTACATGTCGTGGGGGTGTGAACGGCATTTTCGCAGGCGAAGGAACGGGTCAGCACGTGAACCTGTCCCTTTTGGCAAATCGGGCAAAGTCCCAGGGCCTCGTGCTTATCCTTATCCACTCTCTGCTCAGCATCGAGACCATTCCCGCCAAAGTCGAACAACGGTTTTTTATCTTCGCCCAATTTGACCAGCGCTTCGAAAGGCCGCCCTATTTTGCTGCGAAATCCCTGCAGCGGCCCCACCTTGCCCTTTGCTAACAATTCGTGGACTTCCTCCGGTTCGAATTGGCGCGAAGCCATCGTCTTCCACATTAACCAGTCGCAGTTCTGGCAGCGGAAGGTCTTGTAATCTTCCTTGATCGGGCCTCCGCCGCAGTTGGGACATTTCGCGTCAATGGTGGCGTATTCCCCTTCAATCGTTTCGCCGCGGAAACTGCGAACTTTCTCGACAATATCGTAGGTCAATCCGCGGATGTCTTCCATGAAATGCTGACGATTGAGTTTGCCTTGGGCCATTTGTTTCAGGCGCGCCTCCCACTCGCCGGTCAATTCCGGTGTGCATAAGACGTCGGTCTCCAAATTTCGCAGCAGCGTAATCAAGGACAAACCCTTGGCCGTAACGATGAGTTCCTTGCCTTTGCGTTCGATGTAGCCGTCATGAATCAGACCCTCGATGATCTGCGAGCGCGTCGCGGGAGTACCGAGACCGCGTTCGCGCATGGCCTCGCGCAATTCTTCATCCTCGATCAATTTCCCCGCGCCTTCCATCGCAGAAAGGAGAGTCGCTTCGGTGAAACGAGCCGGCGGTTTGGTTT
>Ga0209059_1001518_pt1 | contig 10632 bp, 8 predicted proteins | sample GraSoiAngelo_151_FD_186165 | JGI IMG/M metagenome (GOLD analysis project Ga0209059, IMG submission 186165) | Grasslands soil microbial communities from the Angelo Coastal Reserve, California, USA - 14_1009_12_20cm (SPAdes) (version 2) | ecosystem: Environmental > Terrestrial > Soil > Grasslands ...
TTGCTCACAAGGAGCGGCTGCGCAATTACAGCCCTGGGCGCAACCGCTTCCGCTATGTTGTCGCAGTCCGCGAGGTGCCTTCTCGTCCAGTACGGTGCATTCAGGTCGAGTCTCAAAGCCACCTGTATCTTGCAGGCCGATCTATGATTCCGACCCACAACAGCCTGGCTTACCTCGTCCCGATCGTGCGTTCTGGCAAGGTCGCTATTATCAGTACCGCCAATAAGGCGCTGCAAGAGCAGCTGTTTTACAAAGACATTCCCTTTGTCCAGCAGCACATCAAACACTTTGACGCGGCCCTCGTCAAAGGCATCGGCAACTATGTGTGTATCGATCGCCTGGAAAGCGAGCGCACGGGGATGCAGTTCTACGCTAAAAATCGTGACTTCACGCGCCTGGTCGATATCACTAACGACCCAGACGCGAAATTCAACGGAGACTTTGAAACGCTCGACTTTCAGCTCCCAGCTGATATCCGCAGCAAAGTCTGTGGCGATAGCGATCAGTGCGCGTGGAGCAAATGCAATTTTTACTCCGATTGCTACGTGCGCGAGATGCGTGAGAAAGCGGCGCGAGCTCAGATTATCGTCGTTAATCACACGCTGCTCCTGCTGGATGCCGCCATGGACGGTTTCCTGCTACCCGAGCGCGATGTCATTGTGCTTGACGAGGCACACCACCTGGAGGAAGAGGCCACGCGCTCGTTCACTATCACTATCAGCGCCAACTCGGTCACAACCTTATTGGCCCAGCGCATGCTCAAGGACCATACCCTCCTGAGCCTGCAAGACGAAGCGAGCAAGGTGCTGAATAATACCTGGGATCGCCTCAATCTGGTCGTTGACCTCGGCTTCAAAGGACGAGCAAATCTCCAGTCACCCATCGAAGAAGGCTTGAAACTCGCCACGGTCATCACCGACCTGGCCGACTCGCTGCGCAAGCAGCGTCCGAAAGACTTGCCCGAAAAGGAAAGCCAGCTTTACGATAAGTTGCTCAAACGCACGCAGAACCTCGCTCACAACATCCGCACGGTCTTCTCTGCCGATGAGCCAGGCAAGTTTGTCTATTATGTCGAGCGTGTTGTCAGCGGTGGACAGCGCGGCATCCAGTTGCAGGTCTCAGCCGCCCCCCTCGATGTCACAGAGTGGCTGAAAGAGCGGCTCTTCGATAAATGCAACGTCATATGTACCTCGGCGACCCTGGCAACAATTGGCCCGAATCCCGCTCGCCCGGAAGAGAAAGGCCCTAATTTCTCCTATTTCCGTCGCCGCACCGGCCTCGACCCCCTCGAACGCTCCGACGTCATCGAGCGCATCCTACCGCTCGCCTTCGATTACGAAAGCAACGCCCTGCTCTATATCCCGCGTGACCTGCCCGCCCCTGTCTACGGTGCCGGTTCAGATGACTATACGAAGGCCATCGCGCGAGAAATGTACCGCCTGGTGAAACTTTCAAAAGGGCGCGCCTTCCTGCTCTTCTCCAGCAGGCGCATGCTCGACCAGGCCTTTGATCTGATGGCGCCACACCTGGATTACCTCTTATTGCGCCAGGGCGATATGCCGCGCATCGAGTTAACACGCCAGTTTCGCGAGGACAAAGGCGCCGTGCTCTTTGGTCTGAAAAGCTTCTGGGAAGGCGTCGATATCGCGGGAGAGACCCTCTCGCTGGTGGTCATCGATAAACTCCCCTTTGATCCGCCCGATGACCCTGTGCACGAAGCGCGTGTAGCACAGATGAAGGCGGCCGGCGAAAACTGGTTCGGCATCTACGTGCTGCCACAGGCCGTGCTGCGCCTCAAACAGGGCCTTGGACGCCTGCTGCGCACACGCGATGATCGCGGCGTAATGGCCATCCTCGACACTCGCCTCTACACCAAAGGCTACGGCAAATTGGTGCTTGATGCTCTTCCGCCAGCGCGGAGAACTGCCAGCGTTAAAGACGTTGATCGTTTCTTCAATGAAGAGCCAGCGCCATTTTAAATAAATGCCCATCTTTTACACGGAAAGCATTTCTTCAACTACGCGAGTTAACTCGCCAAAGTCGCTTGTTAAATCTATCACTCTAAGCAAGTTCGAATCCACCAGTCGTTGCGTACGCTCATCAGTGGCTTCCTTATGCAAGGCATTCGCAATAGTGTTGGCTGTTCGACCGCTGCCTCCGATGACCAGCCTTCACACTCTGTGTGACATCCTCCCAGGCGATTTCCCCGCCGTTGACGAGGATTGTCAGCGAAGCAGCTCGGGCTGCCAGCACATCTGCAACACGAAATAGCCATGGGGACTCGTCCCCCCAATGGGTGCCAGGGACGAGCACAAAGTGAGTATGGTGAGGCTCCAGGAAAGTGCCTTTACCAGAATGGTCAATCCTATCAGGTGTGGTGACCTTTCCAGCCACAGTTACTCCAATTAAAGGGAATGTTTCGCCAGTGATTGCTCGTGCCTGGCCCATCAGTTGCATTATCCCAGCATCTGTACCTCCATCAATCACAGTTGCATCTAAAGCGGCGATCGCTGGTACCAGACCCTCCACAAACAGCGAACGAATGCCGTTCAGTTCTTTCACATTCATCTTGCTGGCACCGCCAATCAGGACCAGGTTAGGTTGACCACTGCGCAACCCAAGCTCATGCAGGGCCGTAGGCAACTCTTCGCCATGCCTCACTCGCACAGCCAGAGCTGACCTCGCGTTTGAAAAAGTAAACTTTGCAGGTTTTTCCATCTCGTTAATCAAAGCAATTACATTTAGAAGACCGGATTAAAAATCCTTTGCTAGCCGCACCTTCCTCTATAGATCAGGGGCTAATCTCAGGTTACCACTGTTCGCCAATAGTCGAGTGTCCGTTGCAATGCTAACTCGAATTGCACAGCCGGCCTCCAGTTCGTGTCCGCGCGCAGGCGTGAAGTATCAGCCTCTAGCAATGGCACGTCTACTGGACGCAGTCGCGCAGGATCTTCACGCAGTTGAATGGACCTTCTTGCAAAAGTCAGGAGCAGATCCAGCATCGCTCTGATCGAGCGGGCCTGACCTGAGCCAATGTTGTAGGCCTCACCGGGCCGCCCCTGCTCGGCAATCGCAAGATAGGCAGCCACAACATCCTCTACTGGCAGAAAGTCTCGCCGGGCCTGAAGATTACCTACGGATAGCACAGGCTCGGCTTTTTCTGCTTCAATCAGGGCAATCTGCCGGGCAAAGTTGGCTATCACAAACGTAGAAGTCTGACGTGGCCCGAAGTGATTAAACGGGCGTGCACGCAAAATCGGTAGCCCATAGGCAACAAAATACTGGTAGCCGTAGAGGTCCTGGGCCGCTTTTGAGGCTGCATACGGGTTTGCAGGTCGAAACGGGCACTCCTCGCGTATAGGGTTGTCTTCGGGGCGTACCATGCCGTATTGCTCGCCGGAACCAACAAGCACGACGCGAGGAGTTAGTTGCTCGGATCGCAAGGCTTCGAGTAGATGTATCGTCCCCCCGGCATTGACCCGGAGTGTGCCAGATGGGTCCTTCCATGACGCTGATACCGAAGACTGCGCAGCCAGATGGATGACCAGGTCCGGCTTTACCTCTGCCACTACCTGGCGCACAGCTTCTGGTTGCGTGATATCTGCTACCGAGAGCCTGACGTCACTCATACCCGGCAAGGCAGTATGAAGGGTTGGGTGCCCCGTTAGCCCAAACAACTCTGCTTGTGGATAGCGGATACGACATTGTTCCACCAGATAGCCGCCCACAAAACCTGTATATCCTGTAATAAGTATGCGCGACGGAATCGACATTGTCCTTCAGCTACCTTTCATCGGCTGGATGTGGAATCATGCTTGAGAGGCCTTTCGTGCATAATGAGTATTTCAAAAGAGCGATTCGCATCTAGAAGGGTCTACCTGGGCGTGGTGGCAGGCTCGAAACCTGCTGTAAGTCGTTATCAACCATCATGCTCACCAGTTCCTCAAACGTTACGCGAGGACGCCAACCAAACCGCTGGCGCGCCTTGGATGCGTCTCCGATCAACTGGTCAACTTCGGCAGGCCGGTAGAGTTGTGGGTCGATCTCCACATAGCGTTGCCAGTCGTGGATGCCCACGTGCGCGAAGGCCGTAACGACGAAGTCACGGACGCTGTGAGTCGTGCCAGTAGCAATCACATAGTCATCCGGCTTATCTTGTTGGAGCATTTGCCACATTGCCTCAACGTAGTCTCCCGCAAAGCCCCAATCGCGTTGCGCGTCGAGGTTGCCCAGTACCAGCTTATCCTGCAAGCCTAGCTTGATGCCCGCTACACCTCGGCTTATTTTGCGCGTCACGAATTCGTGACCCCTACGACTGGATTCGTGGTTGAACAGTATTCCTGAGCAGGCAAACAAATTGTGGCTCTCGCGAAAGTTCACCGTGATCCAATGCCCGTAGAGTTTGGACACCGCATAAGGGCTGCGCGGGTAGAAGGGTGTACGTTCATTTTGTGGGACTGTTTGGGCCTTACCAAACATTTCAGAACTGCTCGCCTGGTAGAAGCGAATCGGCCAATCCGCCAGCCGCACTGCCTCCAGCATTCGGACAACACTCAGCGCCGTGTATTCACCTGTAGCCACAGGCTGCTGAAATGATGTCGCCACAAACGACATAGCTGCAAGGTTGTAAACTTCATCCGCCTTTGATTGACGTAGTGCTTGAATCAGTGAGAGCTGGTCAAGGAGATCGGCATCGATCAACTCGATGCGATCGAGGAGATGACGGATGCGTTCGTTGTTAAATGTACTGGTGCGGCGCACCATGCCGTAGACCTGGTAGCCCTTCTCCAACAAGAATTCTGCGAGGTAACTGCCATCCTGTCCTGTTATCCCAGTAATCAATGCATTGGGCATATATCTCAAACTACCTTTCCAAAATACCTTAATTTTAATATGGTGTAGAAGGAGCGGAGTCCATTTCGGCTTCCTCAGCAAAGTTTGTGACACCTCTATACAGCTTCTGATAAACAGAAAGCATCTTGCCTGCAGACCTGGACCACGTATAACGTTGTGCCTGCAAGTATCCTTTCTGACGTAGCTCCTCCCGTAATTGTTCGTCCTCTAGCACGCGGGTCATTGCATCCGCTATTGCATGCGTGTCATGTGGGTCAACGAGAATTGCCGCATCACCCGCGACCTCCGGCAGGGAGGACGTATTTGAGGTGATGACAGGAGCGCCACAGGCCATCGCTTCTAATGGCGGTATGCCGAAGCCTTCAAAAAACGATGGAAAGGCGAATACATCAGCCAGGCTGTACAATGTAATCAGTTCAAGCTCGCTAACACGGCCCAAAAAACGTACCTTGTTCTCCAGTTTGAGTTCCGTCACCATGCGCTGCGTCTCTTCATAGAGCCAGCCCTGCCCACCTGCAAGCGCAAGCATAGCCGAGCTTTCTTTGCTTTTCTGCACCTCGTAGAAAGCCTTGATGAGGCCGAGATGGTTTTTACGCGGCTCCAGCGTACCAACGCTGAGGACTAAAGGACGTTCCAATTCAAACTTGCGACGCGTTGCCTCTAATAGAGCCGGGTCGGTTATGCGCCGAAAGTGTGGTGCAACGCCGCAGGGAATGACCGTAATCTTTTCCTCTGGCGCCTTATAGTATTCGATAAGGGTCTGCTTCGTTGCATGAGATATAGCGGCAACAGCATCGGCTGCGGCTACCGCTTCTGGTACTACTTTATTCAGGTAGGCAACCAATGAAGGAACTGCTGTCTCTGGATGTTCCAGGAAAGCCAGGTCATAGACGGTAACAACCTTGTGCACTTTGCCTCTGAGTGGCGGAAGGCCAAAGTCAAGGCCATGATAGATGTCTGCTGGACCCGTGAAATAATTTGCATAGAGCGGTACCCGCCAGCGGTACCAGAGAATATTAAGGTAGCGATCAGGAATAAATACACTGCGACCGCGAACATTGTCAGCAGTAGGAAATGAACGCTCCTTTGTGGGGCGTCCGCTTGTAATCAATGTGTACTTGTTGTTAGCATCCTGTGCAAGCATCGCGTCCACCAGGCTTCGTACATACTGCCCAACTCCCGCTCCCTGCCTGATGCCTGCCGTATAGTCAAGTGCAATTCGCATTGGAGTATCCTTACAATTCTTGATCTCAGGGGCCAACTCCATCCAATCGGAGCGCCCGCTTAAGTATAGCAGGTTTAGGGGAAGCGTCAATCGTTTTTTTGGCGCCTGGGCTCTTCAGAAAACAAGGGGTAGACAAAGATACATATACACCCTATACTATGAGGTGCATTCCGACACAAAATAATGTCATTCTTAGTGGTACAGGGGAAATTACGCATGAGCAAAACAAAGATACGTTGCAATACGTGCGGCAAGTGGTTTCAGTCGGCAAATGCTAAAGAAGTGACTTGCCCCGATTGCCTGCAAAAAGCAAGAAAAGAAAAAATGGCGGCCAAGGCAGCGCCTCCATCAACCGGTAAAACTGCACCGGGCACGGAAGCCCAGGCGCGTTCGGTTCCGCCGCCACCCAAACCCAAACCTGCCGCCAGCGGCACAAGCCACTGGCTTGATACACAGGGCGATGTCAAGGTGGCTCAGCCAGATCAATCAACTCGACCGAAGATACCGTCCTCTCCTGCACCACGAGACGATCGCGGCGCGCCAGAGCGAGACAGGGGAAGCTATCAAAGTACAGGCCCAGGCGGCTACCGCGACCGCGACGAGCGCGGCCCTGGTGGACCCGGAGGCTATCGCGAAGGCAATTACCGTAGCCCCGGCGGTTATCGCGAGGGCAATTATCGCGGCCCTGCTCCCTACCGCGTAGGAGGTGGTATGGGCATTCCTGACACTGACACCCAACGGCCGCGCCAACCAATGCCAGGCCCCGGCGGACCGAGGGGTCCCCGGCCATCTGGTCCCGGTGAACAGCGCCCGGATAAACGCCGTGACGACAAGCCTGCCGGTCAAAAGCAAAAAACACCGAAGCCCAAACCTGTGACGCCGCCGAAGCCCAAGCGGGAGAAGATTCCACCTCCAGCGCCTTTCAAGCCGACGGAAGAGCAGATTGCCCAGGTCGAGGCGCGCTACCAGGAGCTGGCCGTACCAACCGAGTTCGACGGTATTCGCACACAGATATCCAAGGAATTGGGTATTCCCAAGACAGCTGTGAAAAAAATCATCAAGGACTTCCGCGAAAAGCAGGACATTCCAAGCTGGTGGGACCTCCAGACCTTCAAAGGGAACGAGGAAGAACTGGCCAAAATCAAAGAAGCCTACATACCCCATCTGCCCCTACCACCTGTTGGTATCCATAAGGAGATTGCCGAAGCTCTCTCGCTCAAACCTGGCGATGTTTACCAGGCCATCAAAACCATCCGCCAGGAAATGAATCTGCCCCAGTACAACGATCCTGCCCTACACGGCCTGGAACTGAGACCTAAGAAGAAAGAGAAGACTGAGCCCGAAACGCAGGACAAGGAGACTGCCCAGGCAAGCGAAACACAGGACAAAGAGACCACCACTTCAGGCGAAGCGCCTAAGCAGGAAACTCCTGCAGCAAGTGTGGCACCGGAGCAAGAAAGCAGTTCGGCAGGCGAAGCGCCTAAACAGGAAACTCCTGCAGCAAGTGTGGCACCGGAGCAAGAAAGTAGCGCGGCAGGCGAAGCGCCTAAGCAGGAAACTCCTACGGCAAGTGCAGCGTCGGAGCAAGAAACTCCTGCGGCAAACGAATTGGAGAAACAAACGCCAGAAGGTCAAATATCCTCAATCGAGACCGATATGACATTACATAGAGAGGGTGACACCCTTGAAGTAACCGATGCTTCACCCGAAAAAGAGGGTGAAACAGCCAAACCCGTTGCCACCGCCCCCTCTGAAACCAGGAGTGAGGGCGAAGCATAAAGAGGAATGCCTATGGAAAACTGCCTGTTTTGCAAAATAGCAGAGGGTCAAGTACCCGCTAAAATAATCTACCAGGATGAAGACGTGGTCGCCTTTGAAGACATCAATCCACAGGCCCCACACCATATCCTCCTCATCCCACGGCGACATATCGCCTCCATGTCTGACCTGACGCTAGAGGACGGTCCCATGCTGGCACTCCTGTTTATCACCGCCGATAGACTGGCGAAGAAACTGGGATTGGGCGAGCGCGGCTACCGCTTCGTCACCAACGTCGGGCCAGATGCTGGCCAGGCTGTCTTTCATTTGCACTTTCACCTGCTCGGTGGGCGCAAATTTAGCTGGCCTCCCGGATAGGATTTGCAAGGTCTTTCATGCGTATTGCGATTGACTATACAGCGGCCATCAGGCAGCGCGCGGGCATCGGCAACTACGTGCGTAGACTGGTGGATGCCATGCTGGAACTAGATACCGTCAACCAGTACACGTTGCTCACGAGCGGACGCCCCACACGGGAGCGTCCGTTTCCTACAGCAGAGAACGTACACGGCCGCAGTATCTTTATTCCCGATCGTTCTTTGAACATCATCTGGTATCGCTGGCGGCTGCCGCTCTATGCCAACTATTTCGCAGGGCAGGTCGATATTTATCATGGACCAGACTTCGCCCTACCCCCCACCGGCAAGAAACTGCGCAAGGTCGTGACGGTCCATGACCTCGCCTTCCTGGACCACCCGGAGTTCGCCGTTCCTTCCATGGTGGACTACCTCAACAAGGTCGTGCCTGAAGCGATTGCCACCGCAGATGTCGTCTGCACCGTTTCACAGGAGGTCAGTCGCGCGCTGGTAGAACACTTTCAGACACCCCGTAGGAAACTTACGGTAGTCCCTAACGGCGTGAACGGGCATTTTAAGCGTATCACCGACCCGGTCCTCCTGGGAGCGACACATCACAAATTTGGTTTGAGACATCCCCTCGTTCTCTGCGTTGGCACGCTTGAACCACGCAAAAATCATATTGGCCTGATCAAGGCATTCTACCAGGCCCAGAAGAAGAAGGGAGGGCCAGCCATGCTTGCCTTCGCGGGCGGCAAAGGCTGGCTTTACGAGGAGACACTACAGCTCGTGGAGGAACTCAAACTCGAGAAAAAAGTCCGCTTCCTGGGGCGCATCAGCGACCTGGAGCTGATCACCCTCTACAGCCTTGCCGATGTTTTCGCCTTCCCCTCATTTGTTGAGGGTTTCGGCGTACCTCCCATAGAAGCCATGGCCTGCGGCGCCCCGGTCATCACCTCAAATACCTCTTCTCTTCCCGAGGTCGCGGGAGATGCCGCGCTTTTGATCGACCCGCACAATACCGGGGAACTCTCAGCGGCGATTATGCGCATTCTACAGGATAAATCGCTGCAAGAGGAACTACGCCAGAAGGGCTACGAACGCGCAAAACAATTTACATGGCAAGCCTCCGCGCGTAAAATGCTCTCCATCTACCAGAAGCTCTATGATGGAGTCACAAACTTTGCTGACGAGGAAGGCACCCCATGAAAATCGCGCTCAATTCCCTCTTCTTGCAGACCCCAAGCAGCGGCAGCGGGCAGTACCTGCTCCATTTACTCCGCGCCTTGAAAGAAATCGACCAGCAAAACGAATATCTCTTGCTGGGACCGAGACCCGTGAAACGTGATGGCAGCGGAAATATACCGTTTCCCTACCAGGTCAATCCCGTGCCAACGCTTGCTGGCCGCAACGAGAACATTGAAAAACTGGTATGGGAACAGTATACCGGCCCGGCAGCGGCAAGAAAGGCAGGCGCTGACCTTTATCATGTGCCATATTTCGCCCCACCGCTTTTCCCGCGCACGCCGACCGTCGTTACTATCCACGATGTGATTCCGCTGCGGCTGCCAGCCTACCAGGCAGGTGCCAGGGTTAAAGCCTACATGCGCCTCGTTGCTCGGGCGGCCCGCAACGCCACGTTGATCATTACCGTATCCCAGCACGCCAGGCAGGACATGATGGATGCCTTGCACCTGCCCGCCGAACGCATTTGCGTCACCTACGAGGCGGCTGGCGACCAGTACAGGCCCATCACCGATCCGGCGGCGCTGTCCCGGGCCCGCGCGCGCTACGGAGTGGACAAACGCTATATCTTCTACCTCGGTGGGCTCGATCAACGCAAGAACGTCCCTCAATTAGTGCGAGCCTTTGCCCACCTCTATAAGCAACTTGATCAACCCGACCTGCAGTTGCTCATCTCTGGCAATCCAGACAAACAGAAGGGACCACTCTTTCCCGACCCACGCCCCGTTGCTGCGGAACTCGGCGTTTCAGGCCAGGTTATCTGCCGCTTCATTGAGGATGAAGACAAGCCCGCCATGTACAGCGGCGCCAGCCTCTTCGTCTTTCCCTCCCTCTACGAAGGCTTTGGGCTGGACCCCCTGGAGGCGATGAGCTGTGGCGCCCCCGTCGTCTGCTCGAACCGCACGTCACTCCCTGAAGTTGTAGGCGATGCCGCTCTCAGCGTGGACCCGGAAGATACTCAGGCCCTCGTCGAGGCCATGCGCAGCGTCCTCACCGATACTTCATTGGCAATCGACTTACGCGCGCGTTCATTACAGCGTGCTGCGCAATTCAGCTGGCGCAAGACAGCAACAGAGACACTCGCAGCTTACCAGGAAGCATTGGCAAGGAGTAAAAAATAATATGCGCGTACTCATGATCTCAAAAGCTCTCGTCGCAGGCACCTCCCAGCGCAAACTCGAAGAGCTCGCCAAA
>Ga0209059_1001520_pt1 | contig 10628 bp, 8 predicted proteins | sample GraSoiAngelo_151_FD_186165 | JGI IMG/M metagenome (GOLD analysis project Ga0209059, IMG submission 186165) | Grasslands soil microbial communities from the Angelo Coastal Reserve, California, USA - 14_1009_12_20cm (SPAdes) (version 2) | ecosystem: Environmental > Terrestrial > Soil > Grasslands ...
GGTCTCGGCGCGCAGCTGCACGATATAGGGTTGCACGTTGCCCGTGTCCAGCACCGTCGTGACGCCGGCGTACAGCAGGGCGTTCATGTAGCGCCGATAGCCGAGCATGTCGACCGCGTGGCCATCCCAGCCGCCCAGGAGGTGCACGTGCATGTCGGCCAGCCCGGGCATCAGCACCTTGCCATGCAGATCGGTGACCGCGGCGCCAGATGGGATCTTCACTTGCCCCGCGGGACCCGCGGCTTCGATGGTGGCGCCGCGTATGACAACGGTCGCGTGCTCGACGGCGGGGGCGCCGGTGCCGTCGATGAGCACCGCGTTGGTAAAGGCCTGTGCGGGTTGTGCTGCAGTCCCGGCAGCGCCGGCACGGGCGCCCGCGTGGGAGGTCGTGACGAACAGAACGACGGCAAGGATGAGGAGCCCCTCTGGTACGCCGGAGAACCGACGCACCGCAGGGCGCCGCGTGCCGGTGTCAGCCCTCGGCTTCGGTTTTCGCATGAGACTGCTCCGCGACGGCTCGCGCCGTCTGCTACTTGAAGCGCATCCGGGCCTCGATGCCCGCGGTCCGCGGAGTACTGATCACAAACCGTGGATGGCCGGGCTCTTCCGACCCGATGAGGATGGCGTCACCCAGGTTGCCGCGCTCATTGGTGAGATTCTTCACGAACACGGCCACCTCGTAGCGCTCGTTCCGGCCCCCGATCCGCAGATCCGCGAGGCCGTATCCGGGGCGGTAGCGCGGGCTCTGCACGTCGTTGTTCGCCGAGTAGCTCGACCCGATGTGGGCGTAGTCGACGCGTGCGAAGCCGGCCCAGCCCGCGGTGAGCGGCCGCTCATACTGGAGATTGCTCGCGATCGTGAGGTCGGGAACCTGATAGACGGGGCTGCCGGCCTGCTGAGGAGTGCCTGGCCCCTGCTCGGTGATGTGTGCGTCCTCGTAGCCGACGCCGAGGCCGAACGTCAGCTCGGGCAAGAGCCGCCCGTTGAATTCGAGCTCGAAGCCCGTGCTGCGCGCACGACCCGCATTGCCCGTGTAACCGTACCCGCACAGCGGCAGGTGAACGGCCTGCTGGATCTTGTCCCAATCGATGGAAAAGGCCGCGCCGTTGAGGGTGAAGCGCCGGTCCATGAAGCTCGACTTGAACCCGGCCTCGTAGTTCCAGAGGTTGTCGGACTTGAAGGCGGCGATGCTGGCCGCAGTGACGCCGAGATTGGCGAGATCCTGGTCGCACCCGGCCGGCGGCGGGCCTGGAGGCAGTGCGATGTTGTTGCCGCCCTCGCGGAAACCCTTCGCCGCCCCGGCGTAGAGCAGAACATCCGGGAGGACCTTGTATTCAAGCAGGTACTTCGGCGTGAAGCCGCTTTCACTGCTCCCGGGTGCGTCATAGATGCTCTGCGCGCCGCCGAAGAAAAAGCCGTCCGTCACCTGGTGGAAGGTCGCCGTGTCGCGGAACCAGCGCATCCCTACCGTGGCCTTGAGGGTCGGCAGCGCCTGGTAGGAGACATCGCCGAACAGCGCGTACTCCTTGGCGTTGCGCGAATCGATGAAACTGAGCAGCAGATCGGTCGACGCGAAAGCTGGGGACGCCCCGGGCGCGGTCCACTCGTAGTCGCGCGGCCGCGTGCTGTCGGAGTAGAAGCCACCGACCAGCAACTGCACCGGCCCCTGGAAGGTGGAGGAAAAGCGCACTTCCTGCGCGAAGCGACGCAGGTCCTGTTCGCGCGTGATCGGGCTCGCTATCGGCGGCGGCGTGGTGGTCGGCGTGGTGAGGAAGAACTGTGTCACGTCGGTATCATCCTCGAGCTCCAAGGTCTTGCGATCGAAGTAGCCGGTCGAGGACACGAAGCTGCCGAACGGTGCGGTGTAGTTGATGGTGAGGCTCGCCAGGTACCACTTGTCCGTGCCACCCGGATTCAGATTGAACACCTCGCGCTGCATGAGGTTGGTTGCCGTATCGTAGGAATAAGGGGAACCGTCCTGGTTGGTCCTCTGGTACATGATCCGCGGGGTGACGGCGAGTCCGCTCACCGGCTCGAAGCGCAGTGCTATTTGCCCCCCGTAGTACTTCATGCTGCCGAGGTGCCTGAGGGTGGCGGTGGGTGGCGCCGTCTCGGGACCCAGGCCCTTGTCGAAGTAGCCGTCGTCGAACTCATAGAACGCGCTGGCGCGGAGCGCGAGCGTGTCCGGCACGAGCGGAACGTTGACGACCCCTTCCACGAGCTGATTGAAGGAGCCATGCTCGGTGTCCGAGCCGAGGACGTGCACCTCGCCATCGAGGGCCTTGAAGCTCGGCTGCTCGGTGATGAGGCGCACCGTGCCGCCCATCGACTCCGCGCCATAGAGAGTGCCCTGGGGACCCCGCAGCACCTCGATGCGCGCAATATCGACGATGTGCGGGTCGAGCGTCTCGAGCACCGGGGTATCGTCGATGTAGAAGCCGGTGGTGTTCGAGCCCTCGATACCCCGTAGCGCAATTCCCCGGCCGGAGAGCGTGCCGTCGGATGCGCCAATGCCGAACGACAGATTCGGTATGGCGGTTCCGTAGTCAAAGAATTGCTCGACGCCCTTGGACTCCAGTTGGATGGCCGAGAGCGCGGTAATGCTCAGCGGCACGTCCTGAACGGACTCGGTACGCTTGGTCGCGGTGACCAGGACTTCCTCGAGCGCGTCGCTCCCCGATCTGCCGGTGCCCGTCGCCGCCGATTGTGCCGCGGCCGGCTGTGCGGCGAGTGACGCGACCAGGAGCGCGAGCGCGATCCAGCTCGAGGGAACAGATCGCTGCTTACCCATACACACCCCCTGACGCGTGCGTCCCGGCGGAATCCGCACGGCGCCTGCCCAGACCCACTGACATCTTAGGGACTTCGACCCTTGGCCCCAGCATGCGAGTCGACGCGAAAAGCATGCTTGCAGACGCGGGATTCGCCAACGCTGCGGTTCCAGGGCAGCTTAGTCCGCACGCCGCCATAATCCAGTGGCGATGCGCCATGAGCCGTAGCGATCCGGTTATGAAGGCGCTAGATTCAGTCGAGCGCAGCCGTGCTACGGGATGCGCGACGGGAGACGCAGGTGAGCGAGGAATCGACCTTGACGGAGCTCCTCAAGGAGTCGCCGTTCCAGCAACTCTTCGATCTGTCCTGCACGCGCCTCGAGCGTACCAAGGGCGAGGTGGAAATCGTGATGGGCTACACGGCGTCCGTGGAGCGCTCGCCCGGCTCGCGCCAGTACCACGGCGGTGCGATCGCGAGCCTCATCGACATCGCCGGCGACTACGCGCTGTGGGCAATGCTCGGCTACGGCGTCCCGACCATCAATTTCCGCATCGACTACCTGCGGCCTGCCTCGGACACCAACCTGCGGGCGCAGGCCCGCGTCCGGAAGGCGGGCAGGACCGTAGGCGTCGTCGATATCGACGTGCTGGATGATCACGGGCGCCTCGTCGCGATCGGCCGCGGCACGTACGGGACCAAGGAAGGTTAGCTGCGCCGTCAGCGCTTGAGAGCCTTGGCGGCCTCGAGGGCCTGCGCCTTCAAGGGGCGCTTGTCTAGCTTGTGCGTCGTAGCCACGGGCAATTCGTCCACCACCACGAACGCGCGCGGATGACTGAAGGCCGGGCCCGCTTCGAGCGCAAAACGCTTCAGCTCTTCGAGCGGCATATTGCGGTCCTTCAGCACCACGAACGCGATCGGGATCTCGCCCTTGATCTCATCGGGCACCGGCACGACGGCGGCCTGGAGTACCGCGGGGTGTTGCTCGAGCATCTTCTCGATCTCGAGGGGATAGACGTTCTCGCCGCCGCACACGAACATGTCGTCGGCCCGGCCCGTGAAGTAGTAGAAGCCGCTGCCGTCGCGGCGCATCACGTCCCCGGTGTCGTACCAGCCGTCGTGCAGCTTGGCGCCGGTCACCTGGGGCAGGTTCAGGTACTCGGTGAACATCGCCGGGGAGCGCACCTCGAGCACCCCTTCGTCGCTCGTTCCGCCAACCAGTCGCACTTCGACTTCCGACAGCGGATAGCCGAGCGACAGGAGCGGCCGCGGCAGTCCTTGAGGATGATCCTCGAAGATCGAGGGTCCCGCCTCGGTCGTTCCATAGCCGTTGCTGATGGCCGCCTGCGGAAACATCTCCTGCACGCGCGCCACCAGCGCCTCGGTGAGCGGCGCCGAGCCGATGGTCACGGCCTTCACCGAGCTCAAGTCGAGCGTTGCGAGCAGCTCGCGCTGGCGGGCCATGAGCGCAAACATGGTCGGGATGCCGCTCAGGAGCGTGCAGCGGTACTCGGCCGCAGCCTTCAGGTACGCGACCGCATCAAAGCGCGGCATGAGCACGACTTCGATGGCGTTGAGCAGGCACACGGAGACATTGAAGAGCGCGTTCATGTGATAGAGCGGCGCGACGATGAGCGAGCGCTCGCCCGCCGTAGGGGTCGCGCCGACGTGCACGCCGAGCGCCCACAACTGCCCGGCATGTGACAGCACCACGCCCTTCGGCCGGCCGGTCGATCCCGAGGTGTAGAGGATCTCGCCGGTCGGTGGCGGCGTGCGCCGCTCGAGCGGCACGGCTGCAGGCCCGCGCGCCTCGAGCGCCGCCGCGCCCGAGGAGCGCATCACGATGCGCGCCAGCGCCGGCGGAATGAGCGCCTCGCGGGCCGCATCCACGACGCAGAGCTGCGCTGCGCAGTCGGCGAGGATGTAGCGCACCGTGTCCGCCGGCAGACGGTGATTCACCGGCACGCTCACGCAGCCTGCGCGCATCGTGCCCATGTACGCGATGAGGTACTCGGCGCAGTTCTCGGCCAGGATCGCGACGCGCGCGTCGGTGGGGAGCGGCGTCCGCACGAGTGACGCGGCGAACCCTTCAGCCGCCGCATCCAGTTGCGCGTAGCTCCAGCGGCGGGCCGACGCGGACAGGTCGACGAGCGCCGGGCGCTCCCGGGAAACGTCGGGGCGGATCAGATCCCCGCGATTGCCGCTCGAGGCAAAAGGCATGCTGCGGCCAGTCATGGCTTCAGCAGCACCTTGCCGATCACCTCGCGCTCCTCGAGCAGCCGCTCGCCTTCCGCCGCCTCAGCCAGCGGCAGCACGCGGTCGATCACGGGCTTAAAGCGCCCGTCGCGAATCAGGCCGAGCAGCGCCTCGAGATCCGCCACCGACCAGCCGTTCGAGCCGATGTAGCGGTGCTCGAAGGTCCAAAGATAGCGCGCGTCCGTGACCACCTCGAACCCGGCGGTCGCTCCGCAGGTCAGAAGGCGACCGCCGTGCGTCACGGTGCGCTGCGTGTCACGCCAGGTGTCGCCGCCGGTGAAATTGACGGCAACGTCCACCCCGCCTCCGCCCGTGACGCGCGGCTTGCCGTAGATGCGCTTCACGGCGTCGACCACCCCTTCCTTCGAGTAGTCGACGACGTGATCGGCACCAAGCGCCGCGAGCGCGCGCAGCTTGGGCGTCGAGCTGGTGCCGGCCAGAATTTCCGCTCCGAGGAGCTTCGCGATCTGCACGCACGCGACGCCGACGCCGCCGCTGGCGCCCAGGATCAGGATCTTCTCGCCGCGGACCAGCTGGCCCTGGGTCACCAGCATGCGGTACGCCGTGCCGTAGGCGAGCGGGAGGCTCGCGGCATCCTCGAGCGATACTTCCTCCGGCACGGCGATGAGCTGGGCGGCGGGCACCGCGATGAACTCGGCCCGGCCGCCGTGGGTCGTTTCCCCGATCATTCCGGTGCGCTTGCCATCCCGGAACACCGGGTCGACCAGCACCCGGTCACCGGGCTTCCAGGCTTGCGCGTCGGCACCGACCGCCACGACTTCCCCGGCGATGTCGGACCCCACGATGACCGGCAGCGGGATCCTGATCCCCGGCATGCCACGACGCGTGAAAATGTCGTGATAGTTCACCGCCGTGGCGGCAACGCGCACCACCACCTCGTCGCGCGCCGGCTGCGGATCGGGGAAGTTCTCGTCCAGTTGCAGGCGATCCCGCGCGCCATGCCCGACTGTGAGGACCGCTCTCATTTCGTTCAGGTTAGCGCAGATCCGCGCGAGGAAATGTTGGCGTGCGACCGATGGATACCGCAAGCGGACGTCCGCGTCGCGACGCCATTGGCTTTGAGGAGGCCTTTGCCGTAGAGTCGGAAGGAAGTGGTCGGATGCCGCGAAACGCCCCACTTCGTAGGGCCCGGTTCGGCTCACGCGCGAACCGGGCAGCGCGGCAGCTTTGCGGATCTGATCGTCGCGGACCGGCCCATCGCGGGGCTGTCGTGGCTCGACTACGGCACCGCCATCGAGGCGCTGATCAGCAGCGCCGAACGATCCCGCGACGAAACTCAGCCCGCACCCCTTAGGACCCCCGCCAACCGCCGCGCCGGTGTGCGCGAGTACGTCGCGCCGCAGGACGGTGACGGCTGGTGGGACTACTTCAGGCTGTCCGATTACCTGTCGCTCTCGATTACCGAGGCGGTCTATCGCAGAGACCGGTGGATCTCGGTCGAAGGCGGGTCGTTCTTCAAGATACGCGTGCTGCTCGCGGGGCGGCTGCTGAGTCGCGACGGGACGACTCTCGAGAGTCCCCAGGCGCAATTGCACGTCTGCGCCGGCGCGCGCGGCGGCGGCTACAAGATCGCCGGCCAGGTGCCGACCACGCTGGTGGTCCTGCATTGCGGACCGGAACTGCTCAGCGAGCGCCTGGGCCTCCCGCTCGGGGAGACGCCTGATCCGCTGCGGGCGCTTGCGGGTCCTTCGCTTGCGGCGGGAGTCAGCAACCGCGTCAGCCTGACGCCGGAGCTGTTCCGCGCGGCCCAGTGGATCCACGCCGCCCGCTACAGCGTCCTGTCGACGGTACGCGCGGCGTACCTCGAGGCGCTGTCCATGGAAATGGTCTGCCAGATCGTGACCGACCTGTCCGCCGGCGGCAGCGCGCAGTCATGCGGACGCAGTCTCCTTTCGCGCGATCGGCGGCGTGTGCACGAGGCCCGCGACTACCTGTCGCAGCACTACGCCTCCCCGCCCACCATTCCGCAACTCGCGCGCATGATCGGGATGAACCAGACCAAGCTCAAGGCGGCCTTCAAGCAGCTCCTCAACGTGACGATCTACGAGTACGTGCTGCAGCGGCGCATGGAAGTCGCGGCGCAGATGCTCGTCGAAGCGGAGCTGTCCGTGGCCGAGATCGCCTACCGCGTGGGCTACGACTATCCCGCCAACTTCAGCTGCGCGTTCAAGCGCTACTACGGGCGCCTGCCCCGCGACTGGAAGCACGAGTAGCCGCGGGCCACCATGGCCTTCCCGATCGACCATCTGTTCACCGTGACCACCGATCGCGAAGCCGCAGGCGCGGCGCTTGCCGGCATGGGCTTTGAGCTCACCGAGCGCGGCGAGCATCCCGGGCGGGGCACCTCGAACCACCTCATGTTCTTCGGACGCTGCTACTGGGAGCTGCTCGCCATCGATGAGCCCGGGCCTGCCAGCGCGCTGCTCGGCAAGGCCACCACTCTCATGGGCTGTGCGCTGCGGACAGATGACGCCGCGCGCGATGCCGCCGCGGCCGCGCGTCTCGGCGCCTCCGCCGGCGCGACCGAAGCGGTGACGCGCCCGGTCCGGGTCGACGGGCAGTGGCGTACCGCGCGCTTCACGATTGCGCCGATCGCCCCGGCGGTGCCGGCGGATGTGTATTTTTTCTTCTGCCAGCACCTGACCCCGGAGCTCGTGTGGCCGCACGAGCGGGTCGTACACCCCAACGGGGCGTTTCGCCTCAAGGCGCTGTACGCGGTCAGGCCGAGCGGCTCGAGCGCCGAGCGCGCCTTAAGCGTGCTGCTCGGATCGGGCGGGGGGGAAGAGCCGAAGATAGAGTATCTGTCCGCGGACACCTACCGCAGCCGCTTCGGTGTGCCATCCACTTCCGGCGCCGAGGCGCCGCCGCACCTGGCGGGCCTCGCCTTCCAAGTGGAAGATCTCGATCGCTGCGCAGCGTACCTGACGAAGCAACGGATCCCGCACCGCACCGAAGGGCGCGAGATCCAGGTGCTGAGCGCCGTGGTCAAACACCCGATCGTCTTCGCCGCGTAGCCGCACAACCGCCAAGCCGCGTCCACGCTGATCCAGTAGCAGCTACTTCTCTCCGAGATCGGCGGTGAAGCCGATGCTGCGGCGCTTGGGTTGCGGCGGGTTCATCAGGGCACGGATGGCTTCGTACACTTCCTTGAACTGTCTCCGGGTCTTGAGATCCAGCGCCACGAGGGAGCGCTCCAGCGCTGCGAGCTTGCGCGCGAGATCCTTGTTCGAGGCAAGCAGCTCGCGCAGCTTCACGAAGGCGCGCACCACGTAGATGCTCATCTCGACGGCGCGGGGACTGGTCAGGACGGTGGCAGCCATGATCGCGCCGTGCTCGGTGAAGGCGAGCGGGAGCTTGCGACGACCGCCGCGGCCCCGTTTTGATGTTGCATTTTGCAACATCAAACCGGCGAACTCCTCGGCGGTGAGCTCGAAGAGGAAGTCGGCCGGGAAGCGCTTGCGGTTGCGGCGGATCTGCTGGTTGAGCCGTGCGGTGCTCACGCCGTAGAGCGCGGCGAGCTCCTGGCGGTGGGCGGCGCCAATCAGGCGAGCGGATGTCAATCGAATATAATCCGCTCACCCGACCGCACCGGAGATTCAAGATGCACCCCCGCTCCGCTCTGCTCGCGACGGTCGTTCTGTTCCAATCACTGCAGGCCGGCGCGGATCCCGTGGAGTTTCGCAGGGTCGCGCACGAACACTACCAATGGCGCGATGCCGCCTACCCGGTCGCGACCAGCGCCGCGGGGGATCACCGCTTCGATGCTCGACTCACTGACTACGGCATGACCGAAGTGCTCCGGCGCCGTCAGCACGTCAGCGACCTGCTCCTGCGCGTGGGCTCTCTTGACACGGCCGGGTGGAGCAAGGACGACCGCGTCGACCTCGTCCTGTTTCAGGCCGAGCTCGCTGGCGCGGACTTCTTCGGCCGCACACTGGACCCGGAACGCTCCGATCCGCAGCTGTATGTCAACGAGTGCACGAACTCGATCTTCACTTTGTTGCAAAAGGACTATGCGCCGCGCCGCGTGCGCGCTCTCGCGGCGACAGCACGCCTCGAACAAATACCCGCACTGCTACGAGTCGGCCGCGCGAACCTGACGCAGCCGGTGAGGTTGTATGCGTCGCTCGCAAGTGAGGCTGCGCGCCGCGGCGACGACCTGTACACCGTGAGCTTGATGACTCTCGCGGACGATCTTTCGGCCACGGAGCGGACGCGCTTGATCACGGCGCGTGACGGCGCGGTCAATGCCTTGCACCAGTACGCCGATTGGCTGGACGCCGGGGTGAACAAGATGCCGCAGTGGCAGCCAATGGGCGAGGTGAGCTACAACTATCTCCTGAAGCGTGTCTTGCTGCTGCCGTTCGGCGCGCACGACGTCGCGCATTTGGGCGAGGTTGAGCTCGCCCGCTATCGCGCGCTCGAGGCGATGCTCAGGGATCCAAGCCTGGCATCCCCGGATCCGTCGCGCGCGAGGCACGTGCCGAAGGACGAAGCGGAGTTTCTCGCCGCGTACCAGTCGCGCCTCAAGGAGATCGTCGACTTTCTGCAGGCGAATCGGTTAGTCACGATCCCCCAATACATCGGTCCCTTCCAAATTCGCCAGCTTCCTGAAGCGTTCAAGCCGACGAGCCCCGGGGGATTCATGAACCCACCGGGCGTATATGACAAGGATCCCGGAGGGTTCTATTACATCCCCACGTACAACCCGAAGAGCGGCAACTTTTATATTCGCGCAGCGATCGAAGATCCGCGGCCGATACTCGGCCACGAAGGCATTCCCGGACACTTTCTGCAGATTTCAATTGCCAATCATGTTGAGGATGAAATCCGCCGCCAGCAGGGCGACAGCGTATTCGCGGAAGGCTGGGCTCTGTATGGAGAAGAGATGTTGATGCGTGAGGGTCTGTATCCGGATAATTCGGCGGCGCAGGGCCAGATCCTGCGCCTCAGCCGCTATCGGGCGGCGCGCATCGGCGTAGACGTGAACCTGCACACCGGGCGCTGGAGCTTCGAGCAGGCGGTCAAGTACTTCATGGAGTCTGGCGGACTCGACCGCGAAGCCGCCGAAGGTGAGGCAGCGGGTGCAGCGTCAAGCCCGTCGCAGAAGATCTCGTACATCGTGGGTAAGTGGCAGATCATGCGTCTGCTCGGGCGGTATCGCGACAGCCAGGGCGCCGCCTTCCGCCTCGGCGCTTTTCACGACCAGTTAATCAGCTACGGAACCTTACCCCTGTCGGTAATCGAATGGCTGATGTTCGATGACGAGAGCTCGCTGCGCGAGGCGCTGAAATAGCACCGCAGTCTCCGGGCGTCATGTGCCAGGTGGCTGCGAATTCCGCGAATGTCTTGCCAGAATCCAACTATCAGGTGGATACGAGCGCTTGTGCGCACGCTGCGGGCGGTATCCCTCAGGACCTCGTTTTCTTCGAAGGTTTCGACTTGCCAGAACTGTTGAGGGCGACCGCTTGGCGAACCAGCGTCTTGAAGGCGGACTCGTCAACTTCTTCTCCTTCGTGGATGTCGATCGCGCGGCGTACGTTTCCGTCGAGACTCGAGTTGAAGAGACGGGCCGGATCCTT
>Ga0209059_1001521_pt1 | contig 10625 bp, 9 predicted proteins | sample GraSoiAngelo_151_FD_186165 | JGI IMG/M metagenome (GOLD analysis project Ga0209059, IMG submission 186165) | Grasslands soil microbial communities from the Angelo Coastal Reserve, California, USA - 14_1009_12_20cm (SPAdes) (version 2) | ecosystem: Environmental > Terrestrial > Soil > Grasslands ...
GGTTCGTCGAGCGGAGCTCGGCGGGAGTCAATGGCATCCGGGCGGTGGCATCGGCGGTCCAGGCGCAGGTCTCCAGCGCAACCACTGCAAATGTGCGCTTCTTCGTCGCCGCCAACCAGGAGGGCGGCCTGATCCAGGCGATGCAAGGCCCGGGTTTCTCCGTGATACCGTCCGCTGTCGTGCAGGGCAGCTGGGCCCCCACCCTGTTACAAAGCCGGGCCGCGGTGTGGGCCACAGAACTTCGCGCCGCCGGCATCAACTTCAATTACGCACCGGTGATGGATGTCGTGCCACCGGGCACAGATGCCCAGAACCAGCCGATTGGCGCGCTACAGCGTGAGTACGGTCATGACCCGGCGACAGTGGGCAGCCACGGCGTCGCCTTTCTCGCCGGTATGCGCCAGTCGGGCATCGCCGTGACCCTCAAGCACTTTCCCGGGCTCGGACGCGTGACCGGTAATACCGATTTCACGACCGCGACGGATACGACGACGACGGTGTCGGATCCCTATCTCCAGTCCTTCCGACAGGGAATCGCCGCCGGGACGGACTTCGTCATGGTCGCCCTGGCCAGGTATACGCGGATCGATCCCGACCACCTGGCGGCCTTCTCCCCGATCGTCATGACCCAGATGTTGCGCGGTTCCATGGGATTTAGCGGGGTCATCGTTTCCGACGACCTGGGCGATACCGTGGCGGTCGCGAGCATGCCCCCTGCCAGCCGGGCGATCGAATTCCTGACGGCCGGCGGCGACATGATCATTTCCAAAACGTCGGCCCCGGCGGACGCAATGGTGAAGGCGGTCAGGCTGCGAGCCGCGCAGGACCCGGCGTTCCGCCAGCGAGTCGATGATGCCGCGCTGAGAATCCTTCGGGCCAAGCAACGCTTTGGCCTCCTTCCCTGCTAGGCGGTTGCCGCTACCGGTCCGAGTGAGGGCGCGGTCCCGCCAGGGCGTCATGGATGATGCTGCCGACCAGCGCCAGGCCAATGCCGGCCCCCACACCGGCAGCGAGGTAGGCGAGCCATTCGCTGGCCCTCAGCACCAGCAGATAGACGCCGCCCAGCAGCAACACCAGGGCGAGCACCAGCCAGGTCAGACGATCCACCGCTTCAGCCCCCGTTGGCGCCGCCAGCTCCAAACCCACCAGCTCCGGCTGAGCCAGCTGGGACGATGTTGATGCTGTTCGCCTTGATGCTGCCGTCCGCCTCACGTGTGCCTGTCACGGTGATGGTCTCGCTCTCCTGGAGATCAGAGGCCTGCCCGACCACGGTCTTGCGCACGATGACGGTCTGGTCGAAGGTCACTTTGACATCGATGTTGCAGCGCGCGTCGTGGACGGTGAGGCTGCTACCGGTCAGGTTGGTGACGGTGCCGGTGGCGCCGCGCCGGGCCGCCGCTCCACTCGCGCTCGCCGACGGCGACGCGTTGGGTGATGGGCAGGCAGCCGCCAGCCCACGCCCGCCGGTGAAGCCGTTGCCGGCCGTCCGGCCCGCGCCGGTTGCCGTTGCGTTGGCGGCGCTGGCCGTGCCACCGCCACCGATCTTGTACCCGCCGTAGAAACCACCGAGTAGCGCGACGACGACGACGAGCGCGGCGATGGGAAGCTTGATCAATGCACGACCTCCTTGGGATTCACTCATAGCGCAACGCCTCGATGGGGCGGAGGCGCGCCGCTCGATTCGCGGGATAGAGACCGAAGAACAACCCGATGCCGACCGAGATGCCGAAGGCCATGAAGACCGAGGGCATCGAGATAATCGGCGTCGGCAGGCTGGAGACGGCGAGCGGCAGGATGCGGGACAATCCGAAGCCAACCAGGATTCCGAGGGCTCCGCCCAATCCCGCAAGGAACATCGACTCGATGAGGAATTGCATGAGGATGTCGCGCCGTCGGGCGCCGATCGCCTTACGGATGCCGATCTCGCGAGTGCGTTCCGTAACGGTGACGAGCATGATGTTCATGATCCCGATGCCGCCGACGACGAGCGAGATGCCTGCGATCGCGCCCAGCATCAGGGTGAGGACGCCGGTCGTCTGCGAGGCGCTGTTCAGGACGTCCTGCTGGCTGAGGATCTGAAAATCAGCCTGCGTGGGGTCTGAGATGTGATGCCGATCCAACAGGACCTCGGTGACCTCGGTCGTGGCGGCACTCGTCGCCTCGGCGCTCGTCGCCTCGACGTAGATCTGCTGCACGTTGCGGCCACGCCCACCGAGCAGGTAGTTCCATGCTGCCGTGATCGGCACCACCACCACGTCATCCTGGTTGTTAGATCCACCAGACGAACCCTTCTGGGCGAGAACACCGATCACGCGGAAGCTCTGGCGGTTGATTTTGATCACCTGGCCGATTGGGTCCTCGCCGCTGAACAGATTGGTGACCACCGTCTGACCGATGACGGCGACTTTGCTGGAGGCGTCGACATCGCCCGCCGTGAAGAACTGGCCACTGGCCAGCGGGTAGTTGCGGACGGAGGGGAAATCCTCCGTGGTGCCGGTCAGGCTGCTGTTCCAGTTCTGGTTGCCGAAGGTCAACTGGGCCCGCCCGCCGGCGCTCGGTATCGCGGTCACGACGTCCGGCGAACTCTGGCGGTTCGCGATCGCCTTGACATCATCGAGGGTCAAGGTCGAGCCGGTGCCAAAGCCCTGCTGCACGCCGCCGGCGCCTCGCGCGTTCGACGGGAAGACGGTGAGCAGGTTCGACCCAAGCGATTGAATCTGTTGTTGCACGGCGACCGATGCGCCGTTGCCGACCCCGACGAGCAGGATGACGGCCGACACGCCGATCAGGATGCCGAGCATGGTGAGTCCTGACCGCAGCCGGTTGGACAGCAATCCATTGACGGCCAGCCGCAGCCCTTCAATGATGCTCACCGCACCAGCTCCGCCGCCAGCGCCTGGCGCTCGTCGCTCACGATCACCCCATCGCGCAGCCGCACCACGCGTTGCGCGAAAGCGGCGATGTCCGCTTCGTGCGTGATCAGGACAATCGTGCGGCCCTGCTGGTTCAAGTCGCGGAGCAGCTTCAAGATCTCGAGGCTCGACTCGGTATCCAGATTGCCGGTCGGCTCATCCGCCAGCAGGATCGCCGGATCCGTAACCAGCGCGCGCGCCACGGCGACGCGCTGTTGCTGGCCGCCGGAGAGCTCGTTCGGCAGGTGGCCCGCCCGGTCGAGCAGGCCGACCGATTCCAGGGCCGCCATGGCCCGCTCCCGTCGCTGCACGCTATCCCCGGCATAGATGAGCGGCATCTCGACGTTGTGCGCGGCGCTCACCCGCGGAATCAGGTTGAAGGACTGGAAGACAAAGCCAATCTTTCGATTGCGAATCCATGCCAACTGGTCGTCGGTCAGCGCCGACACGTCATAGCCGTCCAGGATGTAGCGGCCTTCCGTTGGTTGGTCGAGGCAGCCGATGACGTTCATCAGCGTGCTCTTGCCAGACCCCGAGGGACCCATGATGGCGACGAATTCGCCTTCCGGGATGTGCAGCGAAACGCCTTTGAGTGCGGGGACCTCGACCTCGCCGGCGCGATAGACCTTCGTGATCCCCTCGAGGGTGATCACCCTCCGCCGCTCCGGATGCCTCCACCCCCGAAGCCGCCGCCCCGGAGCAGATTATTGCTATTCGTGGTTGATGTCCCTGTGGTGCGCAGGGCCGGCAGCACCACCTTGTCACCCTCACTGAGCCCGGCTTTGATCTCGGTGTAGCTATCGCCGACGATGCCGGTGACGACCTCAGTCGACACTTGCTGGCCGTTGGCCAGCACGTTGACGGTGGTGGTCCCGCCCTGGGTCTGGACCGCGGCATTGGGAACACGGATCGCATTGTCCGCCTGGGCCACGGTGACCGCGGCATTGGCCGTCATGCCTTCGCGCAGCCGGGGGTCGGTCCGGTTGAGCACGAAGCTGACGTAGTAGTCGACAACATTCGACACCACGGTTGCACTCGGGCTGAGGCTCAGCACGTGGCCGGAGATGCTCAGGTTGGGTATCGCGTCGAAGGTCAGTGCGGCCGTCTGGTTGGCGGCGAGCCGTGCGGCATCCGTCTCAGGAAACGCCATCACCGCGACGTAGCTGCTGGTGTCATCGATGACCATGAATCCCGACGACCCACCAGAGCCGGTGGCGCTGCTCGAGGCCGGTTGCGGCGCGAGCGACCCTGGAGCCTGCGCCGTAGCGCCGGATCCGCCGCCCGCCACCGACTCGCCGGGAACCCCACTCAGGCTGATCACCACGCCGGAGGTCGGCGCGGTCAGCGTGGTCTGGTTGAGGGCGAGCTGGGCCGCCTGGACCTGGGCCTGGGCGGAAGCAACCTGCGCCTGGGCCGAGGCCAGCGCGTTCGGCTTGACCTGGGTCTGCACCGCCAGGTTGTCGCGCGATGAAGTGACCTGCTGGGATGACGAGTTGATCCGTGACTGGCCGCTGATCGCATCCATATGTTGTTTGCTTTGGTCGTTGGCGAGCAGGGTCTTGTCCTGCGTACAGGCGATCGAGCCCGGATCGATCCCGCAGTCGGTGTTGACCTTCGCCTGGTCGTTGGCGACGGTGGTGGCGTCGGCCTGGTTGGTGGCGTTCACGGAGGCCACCGTGTCGTTGTAGTTCTGCTGGGCGGCCGATACCTGATGCTGCAACTGGGCCACCTGCGCCGAGGTCAGCGGAGTTTGCGTTGCCTTGAGATTGGCTTGCGCCGAGGCGAGGGACGCCTGCGCCTGGCTCAGGGCGGCCTGCTGCGTGGTCGAGTCCAGGCGCGCGAGAACCTGGCCCGTTTTCACCGTGTCGCCCACCCGTATGTCGACCTCGCTCAAAATACCGCCGACTCTGAAGTTCACGTTCATCCGTCCTGCAGGCACCAGCGAGCCGGTGCCGCTCACCACCGAAGTCACCGTGCCGCGATCCGCGCTCGCCGTCCGAATCGTGGCGGCCGCCGGCTTCGCCAGGACCGTGTCGCGAGCGATCAACCCGACGAGCAACACGGCGACGAGACCTAGACCGGCGAGCCAGGCGCGCGTGCCGGTGAGCCAGGCACGCCGGCGCAGTTGGGGAAGCGGCTTCAGCGTCGGCGCCTGTCGCATCACGGCGTCGCCGACGGCTGGGCCTGGAAATTGCCCAGCGTGACTCCCACAGAAATATGCCGGCCGTTGCGGGTCACCGCCAGGGTAACGCGGTCGCCCACCTTTTTGGTATCGAGGTACTGTGTGAGCTGGTCGATCGTCGTGATCGCGTGACCGTCGATCGCGGTGATCACATCATCGTTCGCCGAGGGCTGCCCATCGGCCTGCAGCCCGGCCTTCGCGGAGGGTCCGTTCGGCACCACCGCGACGATCAGCACGCCCGATTTCTCGCTGAGTCCGAGCTGGCTGGCCGTGGTCGCCGTGAGGGTCTGGCCGCTGATGCCGAGCCACGGGTGCTCGATGGCAATCCCCTTCTCAAGCGATTGCAGCATCGTCTCGGCGCGGTTGATGGGAATCGCGAAACCGACGCCGACGTTGCCTTCGACCGGGCTCTGGATGGAATCGTTGATGCCGATCAACTGGCCCTGGCCGTCGAGCAGCGCGCCGCCGGAGTTGCCCGGGTTGATGGGCGCGTCGGTCTGGATCATGCCGGTCAACGCCCGGTTGTTGGGTGCTGTGGTGCTGCGGTTCAGCCCGGAGATGATGCCGGCAGTGAAGGACCCGGCCAGACCGAACGGCGCGCCGATGGCGAGGGCTGGGTCCCCGACCTGCAGGGTGTCCGAGTTTCCGACGGCCAGGGGATGCAGCTGGTCTTGGGAAACGGAGACTTTAACCACGGCCAGGTCGGCACTCTGGTCGATGCCCTTTACCTGTGCGGCTGCGGTGTGTCCGTCGCTGAACGTGACCTGGACCTGTGTGGCTCCGGATACCACATGGGCGTTCGTCAGGATGTCCCCCTGCTTGTCCACCACAATCCCGGAGCCCTCCGCCTGGCTGAAGGAGCGGGCGCCCCCGCGCGCGATGGCTGTGGAGATCATGACCACGCCGGGGGCGGTCTGCTGGTAGATCGCCGCAAAGGACCCTGGCGCGGGAGCCGGGGCGGCGACGCCGGCGCCAACCGTCGATGCCGTCGTCGTCGCTGCCGTCTTGTGCTGACTGGCTAGCGCCGCACCGATGGCACCGCCGCCGACGCTGCCGGCGACCAGCCCGGCGGCGAGCATGGCCACGGCCATGCTGCGCGCCGGACGGTGGGGAAAGGAGGGAGCCGGTTGAGCCGATGTCGGCTGGGGAGCCGGTGAGGGTGGTTCAGGCGCAATTGGGGTGTCGATGAAGTCCGGGCTGAAGGGATCCTGCATAGCGCGAGCTCAATGCTGCGCCGGGCCGATGAGCCGTCTGTGAGCGGTGCCTAAGAGGTCGCTAAGACTTTGAACGGGCCTCCGGCCCACGCGAGCCCGCTTTAGTGCGATGCGAGCGTTTGAGGCGTTGGCAGCTCGACCGTAAAGGCGGCGCCCCCCTGCGGGTTGTTTGCCGCGAACACCCGCCCGCCGTGCTCCTGGGCGATCCAGCGGGCGATCGCCAGGCCGAGGCCGGTTCCTTCTCCGGAACGGGCGGCATCGGACTGGTAGAAGCGCTCGAAGATGCGCTCGAGATCCTGCCGCGGGATTCCGGGTCCGTCGTCGGTGACCACCAGCCTCGCCGACTGGGACCCCGGCATCAGCCGTACCTGGATGTGCCCGTCCGGATTCGTGTGGTTCATGGCGTTGTCGATCAGGATCCAGAGCAATTGCCGGATCGCATCCGCGTTTCCGTAAACCGGCGCGGGCGCCCCGTCGAGCACTTCGATTTGCCGGAGAGGTCGCAACGTTTGCGCCTGGCGCGAGACGTCCTGCACGATGGGCAGCAGATCGATCGGCGCTTTTTCCAGGTGGTAGCCGGCATCCGCGCGCGCCAGCGTCAAGAGGTCCTGCACCATTCGGCTCATGCGCTCGCTCTCGCCGGCGATGTCGTTCAGCGCGGCAATCCGGTCTTCGCCGCTGACATCCTCGCGCTTGAGCAGGAGCCCGACATTGCCGCGAATGGTCGTCAGGGGCGTCCGCAACTCGTGCGATGCGTCGGCGACGAACCGCCGCTGCGCGAGCAACGCGGATCGCAGCCGCTGGTAGGCGTCTTCGAGCTGTCGGAGCATCTGATTGAAACTCCGTTGCAATCGGCCAACTTCGTCGTTCGGTCCACTCTCAGGGAGTCGCCGACTCAGGTCTTGCGTGCGGCCGATGTCTTCAGCTGTCGTGGCCATGGAGTCGAGTGGTCGCAGCGCGCGGCCGGCGACCAACCAGCTGGCGGCTCCCGCACCGAGCAGGCTCAAAAACACTCCGGCAATCAGGAACAAGCGAAGGGCGTCGAGCTGCGCCTGAATCCCAAACAGCGGTTGGCCATAGAGCACGTAGCCGCTGACCCCCAGATCAGGGCGATTCCACGCACGAACGTATGCGCGGACGAGCGGCCCCCCACTGGGCTGCACGTTCCTGAAGACCCCTCGATCGGCGGGAACCGATTCGAGGGCACCTGACGGCATCTGTGGGAAAACGCCGTCAATCACCGCGCTCGAAATGTAGGGCGTGCCCTGCGAATCGAACAGTTCGTAAAAGGGTTCCGAGCTGTTGTTCAAGTCCGGCGGAAAGAAATTTCGGCCGGGTAGGACCCGCCCGCCCGACGCCAGAACGGTCCAGGCACGATCGCCTCCTCGCTGGAGGACGCCGTCCTGCTGCGTGACCAAACTCCGCTGCACCACCACGTAAACCAGGCCGCTGAAGATCACAACCGTCACCGCGACGACCACCGCACCAAACAGCGCGATCCGACCGCGGATCGGGAGGCGCCGGCGAAGAGCCGTCTGGAGGTCGAGCCATCGCCAGACGTGAATCAGGGAACGGCGAATTGGGGTCAGGCGTTCAGCGACCCGGACGCGATCACCGATAGATGGTTCATTCCTCCTTAAGGATGTACCCAACCCCGCGCACCGTTTGCAGCAGCCGCGGCCGGCCGCCTTGCTCCAGCTTCTGCCGCAGGTAGCCGACATAGACGTCGACCACGTTACTGCTGGCGCCGAAGTCGAAACCCCAGACCGCGTCCAGTAGCTGTTCGCGCCGCAGAACCTGGCCCGGGTTGCGCATGAAATGCTGAAGAAGGTCGAACTCCTTCGCGGTGGTGGTGATCGGCTGGTCGGCGCGCCTGACCTCGCGAGTGGCGAGATCCATCACGACGTCTGCATAGCGAAGGGTGCGGCGGGCCCGGGGCGCCCGCCGGCGAAGCAGCGCCCGGACGCGCGCCAGGAGCTCCTCATAGGCGAAGGGCTTTACCAGGTAATCGTCGGCGCCGCTGTCCAGGCCCTTGACCCGGTCGGCCATCCCGTCCCGTGCCGTGAGCAGCAGAATCGGAACGTCCCCCTCGGCACGGAGTCGGCGGGTGACCTCCAGCCCGTCGATGCCGGGCATCATGATGTCGAGGATTGCCAGGTCGGGCATGCGATCGCGTGCCCGAGCGAGCGCGATGTGGCCGTCGGGCGCCACCTCGACCTGGTACCCCTCGTAGATCAGGGCCCGGCGAAGCGCGGCGGCAATCTTCGCATCATCGTCGACCACGAGCACGTGCGGTTGTTCGGACACTCGCCACCATCAAAGCACGTCGGGATGAGAAGAGACTAAGAACTTCGACTTCGGCCTGGCGCCACCGGTTAGCGCTCGATCACCCCGCAACCATGGTGCCGAACAGGGCAATCGCCGCCAGCGTCATCAGGCCGGCGGCGATCCCCGTCAATGCCAGGCTGAGCCTGCCGCTGGCGTGGCGCTTCATGATCCGGTGATCGGCGCCCAGCAGGATGATCAGGATGAGCAGCGGCGGGGCCACGATGCCGTTGATCACCGCGGTGACGAAGAGGGCGCGAATCGGGTCGAGGTGCATGAAGTTCATGGCCACGCCCGCGATCGTGGCCGCCGCCAGCATGATGTAGAAGGTGGGGCGGTAGCGTGGCTTGCTCGCCAGGTCGCCGCGCAGACCGAGGAATTCCTTGAGCGCGTAACTTGCGGAAGCCGCGAGGATCGGCACAGCCAGAAGACCGCTGCCGATTATCCCCAGCGCGAATAGCACGAACGCGAATGGACCGGCGAGTGGAGCCAATGCGGCCGCTGCCTGGCTGGCCGTCTCGACATTGGTCTTGCCATGGGCGTGAAGGACCGCGGCCGAGGTCAGGATGATGAAGAACATGACAAGGTTGGAGAAGGCCATCCCGATGAAAATATCGAGGCGCGCGGCGTGCAACTCCTTGAGCCGAAGCCCACGCCGGCCCGTCAATGGCCTGGTCGCGCCGGCGGCTTTCAATTCATCCACTTCCGAAGACGCTTGCCAGAAGAAGAGATAAGGGGAGATCGTCGTCCCCAACACCGCGACGAGCGCCATGATGAAGTCCTTCGACAGCTCCACGTGTGGAACGAAGGTCGCCTTCACCAGGGTCGCCAGCGGCGGATGCGTAAGGAATGCGGTAACGACATACGTAAACAGCGCCAGCGTCAACCACTTGAAGATCTTGAAGATGGTCGCGTAGCTGACGAGGAACTGCAGACTCAGGATCAGCGCGGCGACGGGAATGATGAGCCAGATCGTCTTGACCAGCCCGCCGGAAAGCAGCTCGCCGGCGGCCGCCACGGCGCCGAGGTCGGCGCCAACGTTGAAGGTGTTGGCGGCCAGCAAACCGGCAATGGCGAGGCCGACCAGCCAGCCTGGGAACTTGCGCCGCAGGCTGATGCCCAGGCCGACGCCGGTTTGCAACGCGATTCGCGAGCACAACTCCTGGACCGCGCTCATGAGTGGAAACGTCAAGAGGGCCGTCCAGAGGAGCCCATAGCCGAAGTGGCTGCCGACCTGCGTGTAGGTGCCGATGCCGCTCGGATCGTCATCGCTCGCCCCGGTGATCAAGCCGGGTCCCAGTAGCTGGAGCCACCCGATGGGACCCTTGCGGCGCGCCTCGTCGAGCGTCGTCCGTCCGGCATCGGGCGTCCCCCCGGCGGCAAGGCCAGACGTCGTGCTGTCCTGTTTGGCCAGCTCCTCTCTAGAGGGTTCTGGGATTGGCCTGACCCGGGCTCGTAGTGGGTCCTGGATGTCGCTCGTGGGGCGCCGCTGCTGCCGAGCAGCTTTCCTGCTGAACACCTGGTTCCATATTACGATAGTGTGACAGCGGCGCTATAAGGACCGAAGTCGCGGCGCACGACTCGCCATACTGGAGGTCGCTGGTAACCATGCGGGGGTGGGCACCGTTGTAACAACCGGCCGCAGGGTCTGGCCAGCTGATACCGTCACTGCTAGGATGAGACCAAAATGTCACAGGGAGTAATCAAAATTGCGCTGGCGATGGCATTCGCCGCGCTCCTCCCCTCGTGCTTTGGTGCTCAGGTGAATACGCGCCCGATTGGGCCGGTGGCACTCGCCTACAACTTCCCCAAGGTCTCGCCCACCCCCGAACCGCAGCCTTCGGTCACGGTCGGCCAGGTCTCGACCAGCCAGGGAGCGGTGGAAGTTCGCGGCTACCACGAGCCGGGTGACTGGGCCCACCGGAACTACTGCGGAGCAGGCGCCACCCAGGTCCTCCTCTCGGCCTGGATGTCCGAAGTACCGGACATCGA
>Ga0209059_1001522_pt1 | contig 10625 bp, 7 predicted proteins | sample GraSoiAngelo_151_FD_186165 | JGI IMG/M metagenome (GOLD analysis project Ga0209059, IMG submission 186165) | Grasslands soil microbial communities from the Angelo Coastal Reserve, California, USA - 14_1009_12_20cm (SPAdes) (version 2) | ecosystem: Environmental > Terrestrial > Soil > Grasslands ...
TGGAGACGATCTCGTGGCGGTACGGAACATTGGGGAGTTGTACGCCCGCCAGGCCCGCGACGGTCGGGCTCCAGGCGCCCGCGGCGACCACCACGCCGCCGAGTCGAGTCCTCGCAGATGGTTGCCGCATCGCCTGGGCGGGGTTCATTCCCCCAAATCGGGGACGGCAAACCTGCCTGGCGCGCGTCTGCGCCGTCCGCCGCTCGCGTCCTGAAAGCTCGCGATAACGGCGGTGGCGCCCGAGCTCCTGAACGGAACGCGCGCGATCACGTGGCCGTGGCGACCGGGCGGCGGGCCCACGGACACGTACACGGTCGGGTAGCGCCGCCCATGACGCGCGCGGTAGAGCGTGCCCAGTCGGGCGGTCGCGCCGCCGAATGCCACGGGCCGAATGCCCCGTCGGCGGAGGTCGTACATGAGCGCGGCCCTGAAGTCGAAGTCCACGGCCGCTCCCGGGCCCGCCACGCGGACCGTGCGGGCCGGCCTCGGCAGCGCCTTCGCCACCCGGGCGTCGAGCGTCCGGATCGGCCCGTACTCGGGCCTGTCCTGGTCGTCCTTCTGTGCGAGCGCCACGGCGGTTCCCACTCCGACCGCGGCGGCGGCAGCGACGGCCGGCGCAAGCGCCCTGAGCCGGGCCGGCGCCGTCGGCCATCGCGGCCGCCCCAGGACCGCCGCCGAGAATCCCAGCACGAGCCAGATCCACATCCCGGCCGGCGAGCCCCACCAGAGCGTGTAGTTGAGCGACAGCTCGAGCACCGGCTTGGTCGGGGTCCGGGCAGCCACCGCGGCGAGCGCTCCGCTGAGCACCAGTCCGATCGCCCCGGCGGTGGCGACGGGGCGGGACCGGCGGCGTACGCCGAGCACCGTTACCAGCGCCAGGGCGCCGAGCACCAGTGCGCACGAGATGGCGGCGAGCGCGCTCGGCGCGGTAGTCGCGTCGGCCAGGCGGTCGAATGGCTTCTGGGGGATGCGCAGCCATCGCGGCGGGACCCCGACCGCTCGCACCACCGCCCGCCAGCCGGCGTCCACTCCCAGCCGCGGCGTGCTCGCGGCGCCGGCCTTCACGACAAGCGCAATGTTGCCCGGCCGGTGCACGGCCTGGTCGACGAGCGGCCCGCTCCAGCAGATCAGCGCGACGGCGAGCGCGGCCAGCCCGGAGCGGCGCCAGCCGCGCGAGCGGCCAAGGCCCGCGACCGCGACCGCGAGTGCCCCGAGCGCGGGAAGCACGAACGCGAGCTCGGCCTGGGCGACGAAGCTCGCGACCCCGACCGCCGCTGGCAGCAGCCGGTGCTCGCCGCAGGCGACCGACCAGCAGAGGAAGAGGAGCAGCGTCAGGGGGAGGACGCCAACGGAGGGGTTGTAGATGTCGTGCCAGGTCTCCGCGGGCAGCGACCTCGACATCAGCGCCAGGGCGATCGCGACCCCGATCATCAGGGCGGTTCCACCACGCCGGCGGGCCAGCAGCGCGCTTCCGATCGCAGCCGCGCTGTTGACCGCGCCCATCGCGACGACGAGTGCGGGCGGGCCGATCCGGGCCGGCACCGCGAGCAGCCAGTAGAGAAGGGGCCCGAGGCTGTGCGTCTCGTGTCCCGCGACCACCGACGCGGCAGAGAACTGGCCGACCAGCGGCGGATGCGTGGTCAGCACGTCGTAGGAGCGGATCGCGATGATCGCCCGGTCGCCGTTGGGCGTTGCTCCCGCAGCGAGCCCCCGGACCGTGGAGGCGATCGTCGGAAGCACAGCCGCAATGCACGCGGATGCCGAGAGCCAGGCGGTGTGCCGAGTCAGGAGACGCCGGGAGGCGTCAGGCACGCTGCTCGACCCGGCGGCGCCGGGGTCGGAGCCGAGTGCGGCCGAGCACGCCGTTCTCGGCCGGGGAGGGTCCTGCGTCGGGGAGCAGCCCCGACAGTTGCAGGATCGCCGCGGCGGACACCGCGACAATGCCCTGCACGACGCGATCCGACGCCGTATGGAGCTGCCAGACGAGGGCCACCCGGCTGATGCAGATCGCCCACACGACGGCCCCGAAGAACAGCACCCCCACCGCGAGATAGAAGGTCGCCACCGCGCGCACGCGCGAGAAGAGGAAGCCAAGCCCGCACAGGGCGAGCGCCAGGGCGACGAGGAGCAGGAAGTTGTGCCGGTTGCCGAGCTCGTGCGTGAGCCTCCCGACGGTCGGGCCGATGCGGTCGCTCCGCGAGCTCAGGAAGCCGGAGGAGAGACCTCGGCCGACCGGGATCTGGCCCGGGATCCCGTGCGCCGCCACCCACAGCCGCCAGGGCGCGAGGAGCAGCGCCAGCCCGAGCGCCGCCAGGCCGAGCTGCGCGAGTTCGCGCCGCCGCCGGCGGGCGAGATGGATGGCGACCGCGACCGCCAGCGCGGCGACCGCCCCGAACAGCCCCTCGTCCTTCGCGCTCGCGGCGCCCGCGAGGAGGAGGGTGGCGAGCGCGAGCGTCCGGGGGCGGGGATTGCGGAGCCAGATCCCGAGCAGCAGGATCCCCGGCCCGAGGAAGGCCGCCATCGCCGCATCCGCGTAGCCGGCCACCAGGTTCCGGTAGAGCCCCGGCGCGACGACCGTGCAGAGCACCACCGGCGCCCACACCAGCGGCCGAGTGAGGAGCGCGCCGAGGAACGCCATGGCGCCCGCCGAGCCGATCGCCAGGAGCCAGAGCTCGAGCTGCGCCGATCGCAGGCCGGTCGCGCCGATCAGCCGCAGGTGGACCGACTCCAGCAGCGGCAGCAGCAACGGGTAGTCGGGCGACTGCATTCCGCTGCTCGCGTGCTTGAAGAACGGCACGGGGAGCTGGCTCCACTGCGTCAGGACGACCGCCTTGCGACCCCAGATCGACCAGGCGTCCCAGTGCGAGAGCGGAGTCACGGACGCCGCCATCCCGCCGACGACGGCCATCGCGGCGAGGGCGACGAGGAACACAACGACGGCGGCGCGGTCGAGCCTCGTCCAGGGCCGAGCTCCCACAGCATCGCCGCCGCCCACGGGCGGTGCGCGCCGCAGGCCGACGCCCCACGCCACCGCACCGACCGCCAGCGCCACCAGCGCGACCGTCACGAGATCGACGGCCACGCCCGCCGCCAGCAGGACGAGCGTCGGCAGGCCGATCGCCACGATCCCGGTGACGTATGCGAGCCCGGCCGCGGGAAGCATCGCGCGCGGCGTCGTCGCGAGGCCCAGCGCGCGCAGCACGCCGAGCCCGACGGACAGCGCCACGACCGCGACCAGCGCGGCGGCCAGCTCAGGAGCCATTCCGCCTCCCGAGGAGGAGCGTCGGAGCGTACTGGCGCCAGCCCCCGAAGCCCCGAGTGCGCGCCCCGGCGGCCCGTGGGGTGGTCCCGTAGAGGACCAGCCAGCGTGCCCTGCTCGGGCTCGCCGCCTGGAAGCGGGGGAGCAGCCGGAAGGTGGCCCACGAGAAAAGCCTCCGCGAGGGGTGCGGGCGAGCGCCCTGAACCAGGTAGTAGCTGTCGCCTCTCGGGATCCGGCGGCCCAGCCACTCGACGAAGTCCACGTTCACGCTGAGCCGTTGCCCCGCGCGGATCTCCTGCGCCCGCGCCGAGAGGGCGTGCGCCTCGTGCCAGCCGCGGACGAGCGCCCGCCCGGACGTGACGGTGTAGGTCGCGGCCATCGCGCCCGCGACCACGACCACGATCGCCGAGGCGGCGAGCCGCCACTGCCAGTGCCCGGTCGCGCGCCGCAGGAGCAGACCGCACACGCAGATCGCGGCGACGATGGCCAACGCCTCGAGCAGCAGGCTCATGCGGGGCTGGGATCCGGCGCCGCCACGCGGGCCGCTCGCCTGACCGGCAGCACGAGCATCCCCGCGAGTGCGACGAGGACGACGTTGCGGGCAAGCACCATGAAGGTCACGGTGTCCCGGTAGTGGAGGAGGTCGTCGAAGTTCAGGACGTCGAAGCGCGTGAGCGCGATCGCCGCGAGCACGAGCACGGCCGCCGCGTACCGGGCCCGGCCCGCGAGCAGCAGGGGGAACGGGAGCAGCCACAGCATGTACTGAGGGGAGAGGACCTTGCCGAGGGCCACCGCGGCGGCCACAGCCGCGAAGGCGTGGTGAATGGCGATCGTCGGCGCTCCCTCGACGGGCGCGCGTAGGACCCGCCGCACCCCGAGCACGAGGATCGCGATCACGGCGACCGCGCCCGCCGCCGACAGCGCCGCCGCCACGGCGTTCGCCCTCCCGCCGCTCAGGTTGAACGAGCCGTAGCTGTTGACCAGCGGGTAGTGGCCGCCGATCCCGATTTTCTGGAGCGTGAGCAGGACGGTCGCCCCCAGCGACTCGAACTCGAGCGGCCTGGCCGTCTGGTAGTGGAACGACTGCAGCGTTCCGTGGAGCGACATCGCGATACCCACCGCGAACGGGATGCCGCAGGCGATGGCGAAGGCGAGCAGGACGCGCCTCACGGAGGCCCAGCCCGCTCGCCGGAATGCGACCGACGCCGCCGGCACCAGCAGGAGGACCGGCCACAGCTTCGCGGCAGTGCCGAGGCCGGCGAATGCGGCCGCCCACGCGGGCCTCGCGCGCGCGAGGAAGAGACAGCCGATCGCCGCGAGCAGAGTCGGCCACAGGTCGAAGCGTGTGAGGGCGATCGAGTCGCCGAGCAGCAGTGGGCCAACGGCCACCAGTCCCCCGGCGGCGAGCTGGTCGAAGGGACCTCGCTTGAGCGCCGCGGCCGTGAAGACGGCGCACGCCGCCAGTGCCGCCGCCAAGACCCCGAAGAACCGGACGAAGGCGTGCCGGTACTGCTCCTGCTCCTGCCCGAACACGTACGGGGCCATGAACACCGGCAGCGCGAGCGGTGGATACTCGAGGTGGAAGTCGCGGTACGGCAGCTTCCCGTCGTCGATGAGGGCCGCGTCCCGCCGGTAGGAGGGCGTGTCCCCCTTGTGGAGCCAGGAGCTCGGGTTCACCTGGCCCTGCTCGTAGAGCGGCCCGAACCAGATCCCCAGGGTCACGAGCGCGGCGGCCAGCGCGACGATCCACGGCCGCCGAATCCAACCGCTCAGCCTGACGCGCGCGGCCTGCCCCATGCCGCGTGAGCGTATCTGCGTGGCCGGTCTAGCGGGCTACGAGGCGCGCCCTGTGCGTCGCGCGCAGGTCGGCGAACCTGACCAGGGCTCCGCGTTCCTCGTCGTACAGCTTCAGCCGCAGCGTCTTGATGCCGTCCAGCACGCCGAGCGTCGGCACGTCGTGGAAGATCGGGATCTCGTCGTGCGCCCGCTGGAGGTTGTAGTTCGGGATGCGCGCGCTCATGTGATGGACGTGGTGCAGCCCGATGTTGCCCGTGAAGAACTGGAGGACCCGCGGCAGCTTCAGGTGCGAGCTCCCTCGCAGGGCCGAATCGGTGAAGCTCCAGTCGTCCCCGCGCTGCCAGTACACGTCCTCGAACTGGTGCTGCACGTAGAAGAGCCACACGCCGGCCCCGCCGGCCAGCATCGCCGTGGGCATCTGGACGAGCAGGAACGCCTTCCAGCCCACCAGCATGCACATGCCCGTCACGATCGCCGCGAGCACGACATCGGTGGCGAGGATCTTCCGGGCGAAGTGCTTGCGCGCCCAGGCGGGGATCAGCCGCGGCTCGAGCATGAGCGACCAGATCGGGCCGAGCAGCAGCAGGACGAGCGGGTTCCGCAAGAGCCGGTAGCCGATCCGCTTCGGCCAGGACAGCGCGCGGTACTCCGCGACCGTGAGCGTGTCGACGTCACCCATCCCGCGCCGGTCGAGGTCGCCGGCCGTGGCGTGGTGCACCGCGTGCTCGTGGCGCCAGCTGTGGAACGGCGTGTAGACGAGCAGCCCGCACAGGGTCCCGAGCCAGGTGTTGCCCCGCCTCGACGCCAGGAACGAGCCGTGCGTGCAGTCGTGGAAGACGATGAAGGTGCGAAGCAGGAACCCGGCGGTGGGGATCGCCAGCGCGAGCACGATCAGGTACGAGACGTGGAGCGTCAGGTACATGACCGCCGACAGCGCCAGGTAGGGGATCGCCGAGGTCGCGACGTCGAGCACGCTGCGCCGCGTGTCCGGCTCGGCATAGGGCGCGAGCGAATCGCGCCAGAACGAGGGCCCCAACCCGCCTCCCGCGGTGCTGGGAGCTTCCGCGACCTCCATGAGTTCCTCCCGCCCGAATCGGGATTTCGGCAACTTCGCGATTGCGCGCCGTTGGCCGAACGTCCGCCCATCGTAGCGGGGGTCGGGGCGACTAATTAGGAGGCGAGGCTGTCGGCTGCGGCGCCGGCGCGGATCTCCTCGTCCCTGAGGGCGAGGATGTCGAGCTCGCCGCCGCGGACCAGGGCCGCAAGCCTCGCGACGACCTCGACGTCGAACTGAGTACCGGCGTGGCGCTCGAGCTCCGCGAGCGCAGTCGAGACGTCCATGCCGAGGCTGTACGGCCGGTCCGAGGTCATGGCCTCGAAGGAATCGGCCACGAAGATGATCCTGGCCTCGAGCGGTATGTCCATCCCGGGTAGCCCGTCCGGGTAGCCGGTGCCGTCCACGCGCTCGTGGTGCCACCGCACCCAGCGCGACTCGTCGCGCAGGCCGGCGTGCGCCAGCATCAGACCGCCGAGCGCCGCGTGCCTGCGCACCAGCTCGAACTCGGAGTCGGTCAAGGCCCCCGGCTTGTTCAGGATCTCGCTCGGGACGCCCACCTTGCCCACGTCGTGCAGCAGGGCGGCCCGGCGCAGCTTGAGCAGGCCGTCGGAGGACATGCCCATCGAGCGCGCGATCGCCCCCGCGTAGCTGGCGACGGTCTGCGAGTGGTCCCGCATGTGGAGGTGGCGCGCGTCGATCATCTCGACGAGCCCGTACAGGTGGAGCAGCGAGGTCGAGAAGTCCTCGCCCAGGTCGGCTGCCGCCTCGGTCGCCACGGCGCACATGTCCTTGCCGTTGCGCTTGCACCAGTAGAGCGCGGCATCCGCCTTTCGATGGAGCTCGTCGCGATCCGTCGTGTCCTCGGGGCACGAGGCGACCCCGCCGCTCACGGTGATCCGGCGCTGGGGAAGAATGGTCTCGCGTCCGATCGCGGCGCGGATGCGCTCGGCGATGAGGACCGCGTCGAGCTGCGCGGTCTGCGGGAGGAGGAGGGCGAATTCCTCTCCGCCGACGCGGGCGAAGCTGTCCATCGGCCGGATCAACCGCTCGACGATCTGCCCGACCTCGCGGAGCACGTCGTCACCCGCGGCGTGGCCGAAGGTGTCGTTGACGTCCTTGAAGTTGTCGATGTCGAACATGACGATCGAAACCGGTGCCTCGTAGCGCTTCGCGCGGTGGATCTCCTTTTCGAGCGCCTCGTGGAGGAAGCGCCGGTTGTAGAGGCCCGTGAGCGGGTCGCGGATGGCCTGCTCGAGCTTCTCCCGGTAGTCCCGCGCGTTCTGGATCGCAACGGCGAGCTCGTCGCCGAGGAGTCCCAGGAGCTCGAGCTCGTCCGCGCTGTAGGCGTCGTCGGCGGGCCGGAGCAGCGTCACCACTCCGAGGGTCCGGCCGCGGGCGCGGAGCGGCAGGCGCAGGACCTGACGACCGCCGCGGACCTGCACGCTGGCCCGGTCCGGAATCGAGGGCAGCCGGTCGGCCCAGGGGTGCTCGGCGTACCACTCGCCGGTTGTCGCGCGCAGGGCGAGCGATCCGTCCTCAGCGGCGTGCACCGCTGCACTCGAGGCGCGCGCCGCCGAGCCGAGCGCGTCCAGCGCCCGCTCGACGATGGGCGCCTCCTCGAGCGACTGCGTCATGGTCGTGGCGAGCCCGGTGAGCGCCTCGAGCTGCTCGTTGCGGCGGACAGCCTCCTGCCTCAGGCGGCGCTCACGCGCGACCGCCAGCCGGTTGTCGAGAAGCAGGTACGCCTGGCGTCCGAACGCGATCGCCAGCGCGGTGACGAAGCAGACGGCGAAGTAGCCGTCGCCCCACGCGGGCATATGGCCCGATGCCGCCAACGGGAGGGCGATCGTCGGGAAGGCGAGCACGACGACGAGCGGGAAGACGACCTTGACCAGAACCCAGGCTCGGCCCATCGACTCCGGAGGCTCGACCTCCCGGTCGACGTCCTCGTGCTCCTCGTCGGCCGCGTACATGGCCGCGAAGCCGGCGATCGCCCACATGAGGGCGGTGGCGTTGACGCTGAGGTGCGCGTCGCCGCTGGCGGTCGCGGCGACGAACGCGTCGCCCACCGCAGCGCAGGCGCAGGTCGCGACGAGTCCCCAGCCGAGCCGGCGGTGCCTCGCCGAGCGCCGCATGGTCGCGCCGACCGTTGCGAACGTCAGCGCCGCCAGGTCGACGACGAAGACCAGCGTCAAGACCAGATCCCCGTGCGCGAACCCGGGGATCGCGACGAAGTACGCGGAGAGCGCCACGACCAAGAGCAGCAGCAACGCGGCATCCACGACGCGCTCGCGGCGAGCGCCCCTGACGGTCACGCGCGCGAAGTCCCACATCGACGCGAGCAGTGCGGCCGATGCGGCGAAGCCGACGTAGAAGCCGGCCAGGCGGAAGCTGTCGGCGATGGTCGCGACAACCGTCAGCGCGGCGGCCGCGGCACCCAGGCTCGCGGCGACGGTCAGGAGGATCCAGGTCCGGCGGCGCACGCGCGCTCGCGGCACCGCCTTCGCGGCGCGCACGGCCGCGTAGGTGAGCACGATGAAAGGCATCGCGAAGCCGACGGCGCCGATCTTGATTCCGACGATCGGGAGCAGCAGCGGCAGCAGCACGAAAAGACCGAACACGCCGGTCACATCCGGGCTCTTCGAGGGCGGGGGCGCGATCCCGGCGCGGTCCGTGTCCATCGCCTCGATGTCCGACTCCACTCCGGCCCGCAGGTTCGAGCCGCAGTTCTCGCACTGCGGCGGTAGAACGGTCGTCGAGGACGCGGCGCGGGACCAGCCGCAGAAGGTGCAGTGATGCACACGCGAGGCCATGCGGCCATATCGACCGCCTGGCGCGCGTACACCCTCCCCGATTTGTGGTAGTAGCGTCAGATCGGGCGACGCTCGAGCGCGTTCACCGCGGGGCCCTCCAGCACCTCGCCGTCCACGTCGAAGCGCGACCCGTGGCAGGGGCAGTCCCAGCTTCGCTCGGCCCCGTTCCAGCGCAGCAGGCACGCGAGGTGCGTGCAGCGCAGCGAGACGGCGTGCAGAGTGCCCTCCTCGTCGCGATACACCCCGGTCTTGCCGAGGCCGTCGCGTACGACGCGCGCCTCCCCGGGCGGTACCTCGGCGGCCGAGCCCGCGTCGGCCGGCCGGACCCGGTCCGTCACGAAGTCGAAGCTGAACTTCGCGCCGAGCTGCGCCACCTCGTGCACCGACCGCAGCGACAGCCGGTTTGGGTCGAACCGCGCCGCCCACCCGTTGTCGCGCCCGCCGATCGCGTCGGCGAGGATCATCGCGCCGAAGGTCGCGCTCGTCAGACCCCACTTCATGAAGCCCGATGCCACCCACAGCCGGGATGAGGTGGGGTCGTAGCGGCCGATCACGGGCATGTGATCCCACGGCACGGGGTCCTGCGCGGACCAGCGGTGGGTGATCGCCTCGGCGCCCCAGTGCTCCCGCGCGAACGCCTCCAGCCGGTCGAACCGCTCGGGAGTGGCCTCGCCGCCGCCGGTCGAATGACCCTCCCCTCCGACGATCAACAGGTCCCGGTGGGAGCGGACCGACCGCGTCGGGCTGCCGGCGCTGATCGACATCCCCCGCGGCAGCGGCGCACGCACGCGCGCGGCGATGCAGTAGGAGCGCTCGGCCTTGAGCCGCGCGAAGTACAGCCCGCGGTCGAGCATCGGGTAGTGGGTCGCGACGACGACCTGCTGGGCGGCGATCGTGCCGCGCGTGGTGCGGACCCGCCACGGGCCGCCGCGGTGGACGCCGAGCGCGCGCGTGCCCTCGAAGACGAACGAGCCGTCGCCGTCCACGGATCGCGCGAGTCCGCGCACGTAGCGGACCGGGTGGAACTGGAGCTGGTCGTCGAGGCGGATGGCGCCGGCGACCTCGTACGGCAGGTCGGGGTTGGCCGGCTCGACGTCGAGGCCCGCCTTGTGCGCCGCCTCGAGTTCGTCCTCGATGGCGGGCAGCTCGCCGCGCCCGGCGGCGTAGGTGAAGGCCGGGCGGCGCTCGAGGTCGCAGTCGATCGCCTCCTGCGCGGCGAGCTCCGCGACCTTCTCGACCGCGGCGAGGCTCGCCTCCGCGTAGACGGCGGCCGCCTCCTCCCCGTTGCGACCGAGGATGGTCGACAGGATGGTCGACTGCAGCGCGCTCACCTTCGCGGTCGTGCAGCCGGTCGCGCCGCTGCCGACCTCATGCGCCTCGATCACCGCCACGCGCGCGCCGTCCTGCTTCAACAGGAGCGCGGTCGTGACGCCCGCTATCCCGCCGCCGAGCACGGCGACGTCGACCTCGAGGTCGCCATCCATCGGGCGATGCCCGCCGGGCGGCGCCGTGTCCAGCCACAGCGACTCGGCGGCTGATGTCGTGGGAGCCACCCGGGCATCCTGGCACGCCCTCCAAGCGCGCAGCGGGCAGGCATGCCGGCTCTCGATCCGGGTATTCAGGACCTATGACAGGCGCCGTAGGACCCACTCGCAGAAGCTCCGTAGGACCCACACGCAGAACACGCGCTTGGCGCGCT
>Ga0209059_1001527_pt1 | contig 10607 bp, 10 predicted proteins | sample GraSoiAngelo_151_FD_186165 | JGI IMG/M metagenome (GOLD analysis project Ga0209059, IMG submission 186165) | Grasslands soil microbial communities from the Angelo Coastal Reserve, California, USA - 14_1009_12_20cm (SPAdes) (version 2) | ecosystem: Environmental > Terrestrial > Soil > Grasslands ...
TCGTACAGCATGCCCTCGTTGTACATGACCTCGAGGCTGCCGGGCGCGTACTGGCGCGCTTTCACGAGGTTCTCTTCGGCTTTGTCGAGTTGATGCAGTTCCCGGTAAATCTGCGCCATCCTCAGATACACATCGGAATCGTCAGGCATCAAGTCCGACAATTTCCGGTACACCTTCAGCGCTTCGGAATATTTCTCCTCGGAATAGAGCGTCTGCCCCAACCCGCGCTGATGGCTCAGTTCGGAGGGATCCATTTCCGCGGCTTTGCGGTAAGCGGTTTCTGCTTTCGGTAATTCGTGCGCCTGCGTGTAGGCATCGCCAAGCAGGTCCAGCAACACCGGCGACGGCGAGTGGTCGGTAATCCCTTCGAGAAGCTTCACGGCTTCCTCGGACTTGCCTTCATCCATCAAGAGTTGCGTCAGTTGCTCCACCGCCTGCTCGTTGTCCGGATCAGTCTTCAGGATGCCCCGCAAGACCTGTTCGCTCTTGTCATGCTCGTTCTTCAGCCGGTAAAGGCGCGCCAGCCACAGCGCGGATTCCGTGTCGGAAGCGTCGAGCCGGTTGATTTCACGGAATTGTTCAATGGCTTTGTTCGCCGTCTCGGATTGTCCGCTCCCGGCGTTCACGTCACCCAGGCTTCGCAGATAAATTCTTCCCAGCAGCCGGCGCGACTGCACATCGTTGGGATCGCGCCGGAGAATGTCTTTCGCTTCGCTCTCCGCTTCCCTGGTGCGCTGCGCCTTCCAATACATTTCCGCGAGGCGTTCGCCAATTACCGGGGATCTTGGGTCCAGCGCATAAGCCTTTTTGTAGGCTTCGATGGCTTTCGTAGCGTAGTCCGCGTTGCTCGTGGCTTCATACTGCTGCTCGTAAATGTGGCCCATCGTGTAGTTGTAATAGGCCTCGGCACGCGCGGAATCTTTCTCCGCGCCAACCGCCTTGGGTTCAGCGAAGGGATCTTTTGGCGCGACGAGAGCCTGGCCCTGTGACTTGGCGGGAGGGTTCTCCGTGGTCTGCGCCCAGCCGGACAAGCCGACGAAGCCCAAAGTGCATGCAAGAGTGGTTATCCGTTGAAGTTTCATGGTTGTCCCAGAATCTAAAAGTATCCCATGCGGCTGAAACTGGGTCAAAAGCGAATTGCAGGGCGTTTCCAGGAAGCTCGCGCGTTTTCAGAGCTTGGGCACCCCCTTGGCTTAGGATGCGATGGGGACGAAATGAGTTGGGGGCGATGGGGGCGAAAGAGTTCTTGACATTCTTCCATATTTCTGCAAACATGGAAATATGCGAAGGCCCGATCCGCTCCTGGTTACCCGCGCGGCCGACCGCTTCTCTGCCCTGGGCGCGGAGCCGCGTTTGCAAATTCTCCGCCTTCTCCTGGCCGCCCACCCCACGGGCATGGTCGCCGGCGAAATTCAGGAAGAGCTGGGCATTCCTGCCTCCACGCTTTCGCACCACCTTGAAAAGCTGAAGCAAGTCGGCCTCGTCAACGTGCGCCGCGAGAGCACGTATCTCTGGTATTCCGCGGACACTGACGCCTTGCGCGAAGTTTTGAGTTTCCTGTACGAGGAATGCTGCACCCGCTCGCGCGCTGTGCCTGCCGAATCCGTCGTTCAAATCTCGAAGTGAGGTGGGGAATCCCATGGGCGAATCCAACATCCAGGACGCAGTGAAGCAAAAATACGGTGAAGCAGCCAAGCGGGCTGCAACCGGCGGCACCGCTTGTTGCGGCGCCGGCGCGGAACTGAGCGGCTGCGATCCGATCACCAAGGACTTGTACAGCGACGCGGAAAAAGCCGCCTTGCCCGAAAAGGCCGTGGCCGCCTCACTGGGGTGCGGCAATCCGACCGCCCTCGTGAAATTGCAGCCTGGCGAGACCGTTCTCGATCTCGGCTCCGGCGGCGGCATTGACGTCATCCTTTCCGCCAAGCGAGTCGGGCCCACCGGTAAAGCTTATGGGCTTGACATGACGGACGAAATGCTCGCGCTGGCCCGCGAAAATCAGAAAAAAGCCGGCGCCGAAAACGTAGAATTCCTCAAAGGAGCCATCGAAAATGTTCCTCTCCCCGATAATTCCGTCGACGTCATCATCTCCAACTGCGTCATCAATCTTTCGGGAGATAAGGACCGCGTGATTAGCGAAGCGTTTCGCGTTCTGAAGCCGGGCGGACGATTCGCGGTTTCCGATGTTGTCCTTCGCGGAGACGTTCCTGCGGACATTCGCAAAGGCATGGAACTCTGGGTCGGCTGCATCGCGGGCGCGCTGGAGGAAAACGAATATCGCCAAAAGCTGGCGCGCGCGGGATTCGAATCCGTCGAGGTCGAGCCCACTCGCGTTTACAAAGTCGAAGAAGCCTGCGAATTTCTCGAAGCCGCCGGACTCGACCCGGAAAGTGTCGGCCCCGAGGTCGAGGGCAAGTTCATTAGCGCTTTCGTCCGCGCGGTGAAGCCCGCAGCGAAATCGGCCTGCTGCTCGCCAACCTGCTGCGCTTGAGTTTTTGGGGATATGCATTTTTAACTGTCCCTTGTTTGCCCGGCTGCGCATAATAAAAATCAGGTTATGGCCCATCGCGTTCTCATTTTATGCACCGGCAATTGCGTGCGCAGCCAAATGGCGGAAGGGCTTTTGCGGGGTCTTGGCGGCAGCGCTTTCGAAGTGCACAGCGCCGGCAGCCAGCCCAACGGCTACGTCAGCCCGCTCGCTATCGAGGCCATGGGGAAAATCGGCATCGACATCTCCGCGCACCGCTCCAAGTCCGTCGCCGAGTTCGATGGCCAGCGCTTCGACACGGTCATCACCGTTTGCGATTCCGCCGCGGAAGAATGCCCCGTTTTTCCGGGCGCGGAGCGCATCCACTGGAGCATCTGGGATCCTGGCAACGCCAGTGGTTCCCACGAAGAAAAACTCGCCGCGTTTTGCCGCGTCCGCGACGAACTGGCCTCGCGCCTCCGCCAATTTCTTGCCCATCGCGTTTTTGTCGATCGAACCGCAACAAAAAAGCCTTGATCTCTTTTGCTGACAGCGCGAAAGAGACCAAGGCTTCTAGTCAAGGAGAAACGATTGTCTGCGGAACGAGTGATTTTGCGCGGTGCCGATTTTCAGGACCAGACTTGACCAGACAAAGCCTAGTAGCGGGCTTCAGTGCACTTTATCGCTTTTCGTCTGAACACGATCCACCCGCAGCAAACCGTGCGTTCTCAAATATTCGGCGAATTTCCCGAATTTCGTGGCGTCATCAAATTCCAGGTGAAAGACCAGTCCGTCCTGGCTTTCGAACATGTCGCTTGCACTGGCTTCAAAAAGATCGGCGATTTTCTTGCAGTCTTCCCTGAGCCTATCCTGCTTTTCCGCCGCCGGTACCGGCATGGTCAAGTCAAAGTCAATCGTGTCGTCCATGACTCCCCCCTTGGAGCATTCAATGTCGCACACAGATGGCCTCGCGACTAGCTGTTCTGAAGTACAGCTAAATTTCTCCTACAAGACTCGTGCGACTGTTCCTACGTGCGTCCTACAAGCGCTTGGGCGCTTGGGCGTTTCGACGATTTGTTTGTGCGACTGCCAATCGCGCGGATCCTATTGGCCGGCCGTACCGAGGAACCGGCTAAGGAAAACTTCGTCGCCCTGCTGGCGCTCGACGCTCAATCGTCGCGTCGGTGCACCTTGACGTGCTTGTGATCCGCCACGGGGTCCAGCAGCCGCAAAATGTGTTCTCCGGCTTGCGCGTCAAAGCGATACAGCAGCACCGCGTCCGCGGCGCGGTCTTCCCCTTCCAGTTCCAACTCGGGGTTGTCCACGACGATGTCGCCATTGTTTCGAATGCGCAATTCTTCACCTACCTGCAAAACTATCTTTGTGCCTGCGCTTGGTGCCGCCATAAATTCCTCCCTCGCCTCAGCGATCTCTATTTTCTTGGTGACCTGGTTCCCGCCGACGCCCGCCATTCATAGATGCGCCGCCCTACCGAAAAGGCGCAAAAGCCCTTCGGCCAGCCACTCAGTTTTTGCCCGAAGCGGCCAGGTGACGCAACTGCTCGCTCCAATGCAAGACCACGTTAATCTGGACTGGGTGTCCCGGTTCACTGCTTTGCTGGCGGATCAGGAAACGCTTTCCAGCGGGACTCACATCAAAGATATCCAGGCCATTGGAAACAGGTGCCGTCACTGCGGCCGGAACAACCACCCGTGGCGTCGAGGCGCTTGGTTCGCCATCCTATGCCCGCTGTTGCGGTCCGTCAATGATCGAAAGCCGCCGCCCCCCGTTGCCCCCCGTTGGGCAAGACACGAGCCACGTTTTTAGTGTGTGCTATGATGCTCTTTCGCTGCACGAAAGCGAGCGCCGCATGACCGCACGCATTCTCGACGGCCAGAAAATCCGCGATGAAATCCTCGCCGAATTGAAGGACGAAGTTCGCCTGCTTACTGCCGCGGGCATCCGCCCAGGTCTTGCCGCCGTGCTTGTGGGCGAAAATCCAGCCTCTCAGCTCTACGTGAAGAGCAAGATCGCCGCCTGCGAACAGGTGGACCTCGCGAGCGCCCTTCTCACGCCTCCGGCGACGGTTACCACGCTGGAACTTCTCGCCGTTGTTGAGGATTTGAATCGCGATAACAATGTGGACGGCATTCTTGTCCAACTTCCTCTTCCTCCGCAGGTGGACACCAAGCGCATCCTCGAAGCCGTCGATCCCGCCAAGGACGTGGACGGTTTCCATCCCGTTAATCTCGGCCGCCTCGCGAGCGGGCGTCCCGGCCTGGTTGCCTGTACTCCCGCGGGTTGCCTGGAAATTCTTCGCCGCAGCGGCATACTCATTGAGGGCGCGAACGCCGTGGTGCTCGGCCGCAGCGACATTGTTGGTAAGCCCATGGCCCTCCTGCTCATGCACGCGAACGCCACCGTTACTATCTGCCACTCCAAAACGCGCGATCTTCCCGAAATCGTCCGCCGCGCCGACATCGTTGTCGCCGCCATGGGCAAAGCGGGCTTCCTACAATCGGATTGGATCAAGCCCGGCGCCGCCGTCATTGACGTCGGGACCAACACCATCAAGGATGCCGCCGAGGCCGAACGCCTCCTTCACAACTTCCCTGCCCGCCTCGAAAAATTCCGCGCCAAAGGCTCCGTCCTTGTCGGCGACGTTCATCCCGACGCCGTCAACACCGCCGGTGCGCTGACTCCTGTCCCCGGCGGCGTCGGCCCCATGACCATCACCATGTTGATGAGCAACACCGTCAAGGCCGCGCGTCTTCGCCGCGCTTCCCTTAGGATTTCCCCGACACAATCAACCGCCACGGCCCGGTGAGCCACAAATGCTCCGACTCGGATTGACCGGCGGCATCGCCAGCGGCAAGAGCGCCGTTGCGGCCATGCTCCGCGAACTGGGCTTTTCGGTTCTGGACGCCGACTCACTCGCGCACAAGCTCATCGAACCGGGCCAGCCCGCTTGCGAAGAGGTTGTTCGCGAATTCGGGCCGGCGATCACCGACGGTCAGGGCCGGGTGGATCGCGCCAGACTCGGCGCGCTGGTTTTTGCCGATCGCGCCAAGCTCGATCGCCTCAATGCCATCGTCCATCCGCGCGTCGCGAAAGAAGTCTTCCGCCAGTTCGATGAATGGGGGCGCAATGGCACGTGCGACGCCGCATTCGTGGAGGCAGCACTGCTGATCGAGTCCGGCATTCGCAAGCATCTCGACGGACTGGTCGTTGCGTGGTGCACTCCTGAGCAGCAGCTCGAGCGCCTCACCGCGCGCGGACTCAGTGAGGACGAAGCGCGCCGCCGCATCGCCGCGCAAATGCCAGTGGAAGAAAAACTGCGTCTCGCCACCGAAAAGATAGACTGTTCCGGCGCGCTTGAGCAAACGCGCCAACAGGTCGCAGCGCTGGCAGCCAAACTCTTTCGCAACAAAGCCGCGCGGTGACCAGTTTTCGCAATTTGCCTATACTAGGGACATCGAGTGGAACAGAAGGGATAAAAGCCTATGAGTTTAGTCAATACATCGAATCGCGCGCGCGTCCTGCTTGCCGCGCTGGTGCTGATTCTCGGAGCTTTCTGGGCCGGTGCCCGCTTCGGTCCGCGGCAACCCACTAGCGTCGAGGCCGTGCCACGCGGCGGCGCTATCTTCAACGCCTCCGAGCGCGACGCAGGATTGACCGAAGACGAAGTCATCAATGTGCGGATTTACCGCCAGGCGTCACCGGCTGTGGCCAACATCCTTACCAAGGCGACCGAATACGATTTCTTCATGGACCCCGTTCCTGTCGAGGGCGCCGGCTCCGGTTTCATCATCGATCCTCGCGGCTACATCCTTACCAATTACCACGTCGTTGAAGGCGCGCAGTCCATCGAAGTTGTCCTTGGCGACCAATCCCGTTATCCCGCGAAATACATTGGCGCGGACCAGCGCAACGACGTCGCGTTAGTAAAAATCGAGCCTAAGGGAAAGCAGCTCACGGTTTTAAAGCTTGGCGATTCGCGCGCGATTCAGGTGGGACAAAAAGTTCTCGCCATTGGCAATCCGTTTGGATTTCAGTCCACGCTTACCACGGGCGTGGTGAGCGCCCTTGGCCGCACGGTGCAGACGAGCCAGACAACGGCCATTGAAGAAGCCATTCAGACCGACGCGGCCATCAATCGGGGCAATTCGGGCGGTCCGCTGATTGATACGCGCGGAGAGGTGATTGGCATCAATACCGCGATTTACACGCCGACGGGAACCACCGCGGGCATCGGCTTCGCTATTCCCATTAACACGGCGAAGAACATCGCCAACGACCTCATCACTTCCGGCCGCGTGCATCGCGCGTTCCTGGGCGTGCAAACGTATGCGCTCGAGGCGGGACTTGCGGAAGCCCTGGATTTGCCAGTTCAGGAAGGTTTGCTGGTCGAGATTGTGACGAAAGACGGGCCCGCCGCTGCGGCGGGAATCCGCGGCGGCGATCGCACGGTCCTAGCGGGCATGCGGCGGCTCTATATCGGCGGCGACGTAATTGTAGCGCTTGACGGCCAGAAAGTGGCCAACCAGTTCGACATTAATTCGATTCTGAATCACCACCGTCCCGGCGATACCGTCAACGTAACTTTGTATCGCGGCGGAAAGAAAATGGATATCCCGGTAAAGCTCGGCGAGCGCGACGGCAACTGAGGGAACTCGAAAATGGAAAATCGATATTCGTGGCGTGGGAGAAACTTGAGCCTGAGATTCTGAGCCGCTAGCTTCTCTTTGAGGGAGCCGGCTGAAGACTCCATTTTCTATTTTCATTTCTCGCTGAATTCGGCGCGGCGTTTTTCGCGGGCGTCCTGGCTCAAGAGAAACCAGCCTTCGGCAATGTCCCGGACGCGCTCGAGTTCACGCTGCATTTCCGCATGCTTGGCTTCCATCACTTCCGCATTGGCTTCGGCAGGCACATAAATCGGCGGAGCAAACAAGATCACGGCGCGCGCGAAGGGCATTGGCAAGAGAAAATGATCCCAGGTCTTCCTGAGGGTTTTTCCGCGGTCCACGCCGATGTGGAACACTATAATCGGGCAGCCGCTCTTTCGTGCCAGCATCACCGGCCCCGGCTTTGCGACATAACGAGGCCCTCGCGGCCCATCAATCGTAAACGCGCAATCCAATCCTTCTTCGAGGCGCTTGGCCATCACGGCGAGGCCGCGCAATCCGCCGCGCGAGGAACTTCCCTGCGCCGTGCCGAACCCCAGCCACTCTATGACTTTGCGGGTCCACTGCCCGTCAAATGCCGTGGTGTTCATCACGACCACGCCGTGATGGCGGTGCCACCAGACAATCGGAAGAATTATGCGGTGCCAGAACGCCCAAATGATGCGCTTGCCCGAAGCGTGAACTCTCTCCGCGCGATGCCAGCCAAGCACTTCGTAGCGCAGCGTCGGTCCCAGCGTTCGAATAATGCTGTAAACCGCAGCGGCAATGAAAGGAATCTGGATGCGCCGGGTCCACGGCAATGGCGAGAGCCGCGTGTCGTAATGCACGCTCACCGCTTCCGCTGCGGGCTGATTCACGGGCTTTAGAATGGTATTGCGTCGAGGCATGAACTTTTTGCGCCGCGATTCGTCGTCATAGCTGATGCAGCGGCAATCTCGCCGAAGTATAGTATAGGTGAGAGCCCGGCCATTGTTTCGGGAGTTCGGCTACGTGCAGCTTCCATCCATCCCTCTGAGAGTGATGCGGCGCGCCGCTTGGCTGCTGACGAGCGTGACGGTTTTAGCTGCTACCGCCGTTCTCACAACAAGGACCGTTCGCTCCGATGAGCCGGTCACCGACTCGGTTGGAACTATTGATGGCGCGGCCGTCGCCGTTACCGGCCCCCTGCGCATGGAAGTCGTTCGTGGCTTTCCGAGAACCGTTCTGCGCAGCGGCAGCGACGTGCTGGTCAAATCCGGGACTGCTCGCCTGGATTTAACCGAAGGCGGCACCATCAGCATTTGTGGTCCCGCACACTTTTCTGTTCTCAAGTCCGGCAACTTGCTCACTTTTGCTCTGGATACCGGTACGATCCACCTGTCCATCGAGCACGGACCCGCAGTGACCATCTACACGCCGCTTCTTCAGATTCAACCCATTGCGATTGGCGACGGGCCGCAGGATACGCTGGTTGGTTTTGACTCCACCGGCGCGATGTGCGTCCGCGCGTACCGCGGGGCAGTTCGGCTGGAGCAGCAGCTGACGAGCCAGAACATCGTCGTCCCGCAATCGAGCGACGTACTGCTGCTCAACGGTCAATTGGACGGTTTGCGCGGAGGCGGCGACCGGTGCACGTGCGATCCTCAGCTCACGAAATACCTTCCTCCTCCACGATTGGAGTTGAGCGCGCCGCCACCGCCTTCCGAAGAAGCCCAGGCGAGACCTTTGGGGTCCGGTACGACTATTGCGGCTCTGCCGCTCGAAAAACCGGCTCCCAAGGACGGACCGATCTATCAATTCAATGTGCCGCCGCTAATCTACAACGCAAACGCCGAAGTCCAACCGGAAGTGGATATGAGTAAGATCACGGTCGTTCGGCGCGTTCGCGTGCGGCCCACGCTCATTTTCCAAGGGCGTGTGGAAGGAGAGTTGCCGCTTTCCTCTCCCCCGGCGGCCGCGCCGGCGCCGACATCGCCGCGCCCCGCTGGCAGTCCGCCGAAACCCGCCGCGCAGGCCAAAGATTCTGTGATGGATCGCATGGTGCATTTCGTCCGCAAACTTTGGACGCGCGGGTCGTAAGAATCCCTGAAATCATTCTTGGATGCATGACCATTCTCCGTCGAATCGTCACATGCCTTCGTAGTTGGGGCCGCCCCCGCCTTCGGGAACCACCCAGTCAATAATCTGGTAAGGGTCGGCGATGTCGCAGGTTTTGCAGTGCACGCAATTCGAAGCGTTGATTTTCAGCTTCGGCGCGCCGCCGGTTTCCTTCACTATTTCATAGACGGCCGCAGGACAAAAATACTGGCAGGGATTGCCGTATTCGACGACGCAATTCGTCGAACAGATGTTGGTGTCGGCAACATGAAGATGACAAGGCTGATCCTCTTCGTGGCGCGTTCCCGAATGGTAGACGTCGGTGAGGCGATCGAAGGTGAGTTTGCCATCGCCCGTGAAGCGCTGGGGCGCGGAGCGGCCGTTGATTTTTTTGTAGGCTTCATGGCCGGGGTGCGCGCGCAGGGGATTGATAAGGCCGCGGCCGCCGGTAATTTGCTGAAACGCGGTGTGAAAAAATCCGCGAAGCATCCCGCGTGAAAAGGATTGGTGGAAATTGCGAACCTGCCAAAGTTCTTTCTTGATGTAGCTTTGCTCGACTTTTTTCGGAAAAGCGCCCAACGTTTTCGAGGAGCTGTCGCCGGATTGCAGCGCTTCGAAAATCGTTTCGGCGGCGAGCATGCCGCTTTTCATCGCCAGATGAATGCCCTTGAGCCGCTGCGAGTCAAGAAAGCTGCCGGAATCGCCGATAATGAGGCCACCGTCTACATAAGTGCGCGGCATAGCGTACCAGCCGCCGTAAGGCAGCGACTTCGCACCGTAGCGAACAAGCTTGCCGCCTTCGAGAAGTTTTTTCAGAAACGGATGCGTTTTCCAGGTTTGAAAGGCGGCGTGTGGATCGAACAGCGGGTCGGCATATTCAAGAGCGATAACGAGGCCTATGGAGACGCGATTGTTCGAAAGACCGTAAATCCAGCCCCCGCCGTACATGCTGGTAGGAAAGGGCCAGCCAAGCGTGTGCGCGACGTGGCCGGGCTCAATGCGGCCGGGCTGAACGTCCCAGAGTTCCTTGATGCCAATGCCGTAGCTTTGCGGATTGATGTTGTCGAGCTTTTTGGTGGCGACGAGTTTTTTGGTAAGCGAGCCGCGCGTGCCTTCGGCGAGGACGGTCACTTTGGCGCGAAGTTCGTAGCCTGGTGTGAAATTGTCCTTGGGCTTGCCGTTTTTGTCGAGGCCTTTGTCTTCGGTAATGACGCCGGCGATTCCATCGCCTTGATAAATGAGTTCGGCCCCGCCAAATTCCGTGAAGACGTTGACGCCCGCAGCTTCCACAAGTCCGCCGAGCCATTTCGTGATTCCGCCGAGAGAGATGACGTAGTTTCCTTTGTTCTGAAACGGCGGCGGAGTGATGGGGAAACGGA
>Ga0209059_1001528_pt1 | contig 10603 bp, 11 predicted proteins | sample GraSoiAngelo_151_FD_186165 | JGI IMG/M metagenome (GOLD analysis project Ga0209059, IMG submission 186165) | Grasslands soil microbial communities from the Angelo Coastal Reserve, California, USA - 14_1009_12_20cm (SPAdes) (version 2) | ecosystem: Environmental > Terrestrial > Soil > Grasslands ...
GCTCTTTATCCGCAGATAGCTCCCTCCACAATGATGGGTCTGATCTCGTTTCCCAAGGGAACCACCGACTATAAAGGAGATGCGGTTCCAGCAGGCTTCTATACTCTGCGATACGAACTACTGCCCGCCGACGGCAATCATCTGGGAGTGGCGCCGAATCCGGATTTCGTTATTCTTGTGCCGGCCACATCCGATCCCAATCCCACTGCCGAGTTCAAAGCTCAGGAGCTCGTGACCCTTAGTCGGAAAGCGACTGGATCGCAACATCCCGCTCCATTGAGCCTGGTTCAGGCGGGTGATTCCGAACTCACCAGGGACGATCAGGACCACTGGATCTTCAGCGGCAAGCTGGGAATGGCCAGCGGGTCGAGCTTAGCCTTTGGTTTCGTGGTAAAGGGAACGGCTCCGCAGTAGGAGCGAAGATTCTTAACAGCCATCCTGATTTTTCGAAGCACGCTCGAAGCGATAGTCGTTGCGTTCTGCAACTTCAACCGTTGCAATTTTCATCGGCAAGAATGGACCGTGTAATCCGTTGATTCTGCGCGCCTACTCGGTTTTGTCGCACGAGCGTGTGTATACGCGCGAATTATTGTGTTGCCATTTTAATCGCCCCGCCGTTGCAAGTTTCATCGCGGCCTGCCTTCCGCGTACGTCTCCCTGACCTTGATCTTCTTCTAACACAAGCATTTATGCGCCGAAAACGACCTCGCAACGACGCAGGCTGATTCCGGTCCTGCAATTGCCTTTAGGAAAGGTGCGAGCGGCTGGAGAAAAGGCCCTCCGAGAGGCGACTTATGACAGTCATTCTGGTTCTCTTAACCTTTGCGACCTTCTTATTGATCGATCACTTTTACAGCCGTAAGCACACCGTACAGCCTGCTTTGCAAGTAGCGCATGTGAAAGGTGAAGGTTTGCCCCGGATTCAGCCCAGCATGGTGGGCGGCTTCCAGGTGCCCGACAATCTCCGCTATCACCCAGGACACACCTGGGCCCTCAGCGAGAGTCCCAGCCTGGTGCGGGTCGGCATGGATGATTTCGCTTCCAAGCTGACCGGCCGAGTCGAGCGCATCACCCTGCCACAGCGGGGGCAATGGATCCGCCAAGGCCAAAAGATCTGCACCCTGCACCGTGATGGAACGGCGGTGGACATGGTCTCGCCAATTGAGGGCAGCGTTGCCGACATCAACGAAGGTTTGGCACAAGATCCGAAACGTGCCCTGCGCGATCCCTATGGAGAGGGCTGGCTGGTAACGGTGCAGTCACCCGATGCCAAGACGAACTTTCGCAACCTGTTGGGTGGTGCGCTGGCGCGCTGGTGGACGGAAGAGTCGGCCAGCCGTCTGCAGCGCAAGATGCCGATGGTTCTGGGCGCACTGGCTCAGGATGGCGGCGTGGCGATGGACAACCTGAGCGCGCAGATTCCTGACCGGGAGTGGGTTGTGGTAGCAAAAGAATTCTTCCTGTCTTAAGTCGAACTCGAGGCCAAAGCAGAAGGCCGTCGAGGACCTCCTGAAAGCCGGCTGCAGGCACCCAAAGAACCTGCAGCCGCCGCCGTTTTGCTTCTCGTCGTCGTAGCACTGATGGCGTATCTTACGCATCATCCACAAAACAAATGCCAGCCCGGTGAAAAGCTGATAGCCCTGCACGCTCCAGCTCGCGAGGTGCCGGGAGTACTTCGAAATAGAGGACTTATCAATGTGATTGGGATCACAAGTCGTTGTGCCATTAATCACGGCCTTTTAGCTCCTGGGAGCCGACACTGACATGTAGCGGGGACGACAAAGGAGGCGGCCATGATGCTCGCGTACCGGCTTGTCCGGTTGATTGAAACCCACTCGGATGCATTGGCCGCAGGACTGTTGCAGAAAGTCCGGAACTCGCCTCTCCTGCTTGATTATCAGAATGTCCCAGCCGACGAACTCAAGCAGCGTGTCTACGAAATCTACCGGCACTTGGGGGACTGGCTGCTCAGCAAGCGGGAGGACGATATCGAGCGGCGTTATCGCGAGATCGGGGCCAGGCGTGCGGCCCAACATGTACCGCTGAGCCAGCTGAACTGGACCATCGTTCTGACCAAAGAGAATCTTTGGGAATACCTGAAAAAAGAAGCGGTGATGGATCGTCCGACCGAAGTGTTTGGCGAGTTGGAAATGCTGCAAATGCTGGACCAATTCTTTGACCGCGCAATTTACTACGGGGCGGTTGGATACGAGCAATACACGGCAGCGCAGCATGCGGCCGAGGTAGTTTCGCATTCATAGGGAGAGTGGGCATGTCGTGGGAGATTGAGTACAAGAAAAAACTGAGGACACCGGAAGAAGCGTTGCGCTGTGTGCAATCGGGGATGCGCGTGTACATTCAGCCGGGCTGCGCCGAGCCGGAAACTCTGGTCGATGCGCTCATTCAGCGTGCCCCGCACGTGCAGGACGTCGAGATTGTGCACATGATGACCATGGGGCGAGCTCCGTATGTCGCGCCCGAGATGGCTGGCCACTTCCGGCACAACGCGGTTTTCATCGGCGGCAACGTACGCGAAGCCGTCAACGAAGGCCGCGCCGATTACACGCCTGTCTACCTCAGCGAGATTGAGGAGTTATTCGAAAGCGGCGCCATGCCGATTGATGTCGCGCTCATCGAGGTCTCCCCACCCGACTCGCACGGCTTCTGCAGCTTCGGCGTCGGCGTCGACACTACTTTGACGGCCGCCCGCCTGGCCCGCTACGTGGTCGCGCAGGTGAACGACCAGATGCCGCGCACCTACGGCGACAGTTTCATTCACGTCAGCAAAATCGACGCGATTGTGGAATCCTCGCGTCCGCTTTGTGCGATGAAGAAGCCCGAGATCACCGACATGCAGGCGGCCATCGCCCGCAACGTCGCGGGCCTGATTGAAGACGGCGCGGTGCTTCAAACCGGCATCGGCGGCATTCCGGATGCCGTCCTGCCTTTGCTCATGGACCGCAAGGATCTCGGAGTGCACAGCGAACTTGTCTCCGATGGAGTGATTCCGCTTATTGATGCGGGCGTCATTACCGGCGCCCGCAAGAATTTCAAGCCGAGGAAAATCATCCTCGGCTTTGCTTTGGGTACCAAGAACCTGTTCGATTACGTGGATAACAATCCGATTTTCGAATTCCATCCCACCGCCTACACCAACGATCCCGCCCTGATCGCCCGCAACGACCACATGGTCGCCATCAATTCCGCCTTGCAGGTGGATATCACCGGCCAGGTTTGCTCCGATTCGATCGGCACGTATTTCTACAGCGGCATTGGAGGCCAGGTCGACTTCCTGCGCGGCGCTTCCCGCTCCAAAGGCGGCAAGGCCATCATCGCCCTCTCTTCCACCGCGAAGAACGGAACCATCTCCCGCATCACGCCGATGCTCGCTCCCGGCGCGGGCGTGGTGACCTCGCGCGGGCTGATCCGCTATGTCGTCACGGAATATGGAGTCGCGTATCTCCATGGCAAATCGATCCGGGAGCGTGCCCAGGCTTTGATCGAAATCGCCCATCCCAAATTCCGGGATGAGCTCTACGAATACTGCGAACGCACCAAGTGGTTACAGCGTCCGCAAGCGAAAGAACCAGTCGCTGCGAGGTGATTATGGCAACGCCGGCACGTGGCAAGGTTGCGGTCAACATTGACGAATGCAAAGGATGCGGGCTGTGCGTTGAGTCGTGCCCGCCCAGGTGTCTTGAACTTGCGCCCGAACTGAGCGCTTACGGAGTGCACCCCGCCCACTACACCGGCGAAAGCTGCACCGGATGCGGCATCTGTTTCTACTGCTGCCCCGAGCCGGGCGCCATTACCGTCTACCGGCTCGTGCCTGCGCTCAAGGTCGTAGCGCGCCAAGGAGACAGCCATGCGGCAACTCTGTAAGGGCAACGTTGCGATCGTGAAAGGCGCGATTCTCGCCGGATGCCGTTCCTTCTACGGATATCCCATCACACCCGCCAGCGAGATCACCGAGGCCGCCGCTCTTTATATCCCGCAAGTCGGCGGAACATTCCTGCAGGCGGAAAGCGAAGTCGCCGCCATCAACATGGTCTACGGCGCGGCTGCGGCCGGCGCGCGCGTCATGACCGCCTCCTCCGGCCCAGGTCTGAGCTTGATGCAGGAAGGCATCTCCTATATTGCAGGCGCCGAACTTCCATGCGTGATCGTCGATGTAGTGCGCGGCGGCCCGGGCCTCGGCAACATCGCCCCGGAGCAGAGCGACTATTTCGCCATGGTGAAGGGGGGAGGCCATGGGAACTACCACAATCTCGTCCTCGCTCCCGCCTCAGTGCAGGAGATGGCCGATCTCACAACGCTGGCCTTCGAACTGGCCGACAAGTATCGCAACCCCGCCATCGTTCTGGCCGACGGCTTCATCGGCCAGATGATGGAACCGTTGGAGCTCGAGTACCGCGAGAGCGCGCCTCCTGAAAAGCCCTGGGCTGTGAAAGGAACGCCGGAGACGCAGAAAAATCTGATCAGTTCCATCTACCTCGAGCCCGATGATCTTGAAGATCATCAGCGCAAGCTGGAGGCCAAGTACAAGCGCGCCCAGCAGACTGAGCCCCGCTGGGAGCTCTACGACACTGGCGACGCCGACATCCTGCTGGTCGGATACGGGATCACATCGCGCATTCTGCGCTCAGCAGTGGAAGCCGCTCGTTCGCAAGGCCAGCGCGTGGGCTTGTTCCGCCCCATCACACTCTGGCCCTTTCCCTCGGAAGCGCTGGTCAAAGCTGCCTCCACGGTGCGCGAGGTGCTGGTGGTCGAATTGAGCAACGGACAGATGGTGGAAGACGTCCGCCTGGCGCTCAATGGCAAGGTGCCGGTCGAATTCTACGGGCGCACCGGCGGCAATGTTCCTTCCGTGGAAGAGATCCATGCGGATGTTCTCGCGCGGATGAGTGTCCTGTTCGAACGCGAGATGTTGGGGCGCATGATGCCCGTGCAGTAGGAGAGGCGACCATGTCACAGGATCCGAAAGCAAAAGAAGCAGAGGCTCCAGCTGGCTACGAGACGGTGCACGCGAAATCGCCGGTGTTCTACGACATCTACGAACGCAAAGCCGAGCTCAAGAACCAGACTCACTACTGTCCCGGCTGCGGCCACGGAGTGGCGCACAAGCTGATCGCGGAGGCCATCGAAGACCTAGGTCTGCAGAATCGCACCATCTTCGTCAGCCCGGTGGGTTGCTCGGTGTTCGCGTATTACTACTTCGATGTCGGCAATGTGCAAGCCGCCCACGGGCGCGCGCCTGCCTGCGCTACCGCGATCAAGCGCACCTGTCCTGAAAAGATTGTCATTTCCTATCAAGGCGACGGCGACCTCGCCGCCATCGGCACGGCTGAAATCGTGCATGCCGCAAACCGTGGCGAGAAGATCGCGGTGTTCTTCGTGAACAACGCCATTTATGGAATGACGGGGGGCCAGATGGCGCCCACGACTCTCGTCGGCCAGAAGAGCACCACGTCGCCGTGGGGACGTCGTCCCGTGAATGAAGGCTACCCCCTGCACATGGCCGAGTTGCTCTCCACCCTCGAAGCTCCCGCCTATGTGGAGCGAGTCGCGCTGTGCGATAACAAGAACATCATGAAAGCGCGCCGCGCCATCCGCCGCGCACTCGAAAATCAAAGAGACGGAGTCGGCTTCTCTTTCGTCGAGATACTCTCGCCCTGCCCCACCATCTGGGGCAAGGAACCGGTAGACGCGCGCCGCTGGGTCCTCGAAAAACTCGTGCCGGCGTTTCCCCTGAACGTATTCCGCGATCGCAAGCTGGACACTTCACCGAGCACCATGCCTCCGCAGCGCACCGTGACCGATGTGCTGGAGATGAGCGCCAAGGATGAAAGCGCGCAGCGTGTCGCGGTCCAGCACCCGCATCATTTCCGCGAGTACACCATCAAAGTTGCAGGCTTCGGCGGGCAGGGCGTTCTTCTGCTGGGCCAGTTGCTGACGGAAATGGGCATGCGCGAAGGCCTGGAAGTCAGCTGGCTGCCCTCCTATGGCCCCGAAATGCGTTCCGGCAGTGCGCACTGTCACGTTTGCCTGTCGAAGGAGCGCATCGGCTCGCCCCTCATCTCGCATCCCGACGTGCTGATCGCAATGAACGAAATCTCGCTGCGCAAATTTGCTTCGCAGGTCGTGCCCGGGGGAGTAATTCTCTACAACCGCGAGCGCCTGCCTGCTGATTTCGCGTTGCCGCAAGCCCGCGTGATCTGCATCCCGGCGTCAGAGATCGCCGACAAACTCGGTTCGACCAAGGTTACCAACATTGTCCTGATGGGCGCTCTACTCGAAGAAACCGAGTGCTTATTGCCGGACACGGCGATGAGCGTACTCGAGACCAAGATCAAGAAACTCGATCTGCTCGAAATCGATCGCCAGGCCCTGGCTGCCGGACGCAACTTCATCGACAGCCACGTCCGCGTGGGCGCAGTCAGCCAACCCGACGGCTTCGCCTATTGAAAGTTGGAGCATCCAAAATTGCGGAGAGCAGACTCGGAGTCGGTCCCGTTTCTTCGAACTCATGTGTGTGCATAGCATTGGGCGATAGCAGGGCGCGCACATCACCCGGTAACGCATTCCAGAAATCAGATTTCTTCTGAAGCAATTCCTTGCGCGCGATTTTCGATTTTCAATTCGCTCTCGCAAACGGACATCCCGACCAGTCGTCCGGCGCATCCCACAAACTTTGCACATAACACGACCTCCCGAATGTGGGGAACTGTCAGCTAAGTTCGTAGGAATAAACAGTGTATGTGCTCACCCTTGTTGACTAGCGTCGTCTAACCGGACAAGTCAGGCAAGCGCATCCGCTGAGGGATCAGACCACAAAGTTGTATACAAGGGCTCTCGCGGTGAGTTTGTCTTCAGTTCAGGGAACAGATCAGCTGTGGGGAACGTATCCACAGTTGAAGGGATGCGCGCTTCCGTCTCGGGCCTCCGATGTCGGGACCGTCGCGCCGGAGGATGGGGTCATGGAGATCGGTCGCACCGAGTTCAGCAGTGGGAACAAAGGTATGCCAGGCAGCAACGATCCGCACGTTGTGGAAGTGGTTCGCCAGGCTCACGAAGAACTCCGCCAGTTGATGCGCCAGCGAGCTGACGTGATGAAACGCATCGGCACGGTCAAGCAGACCATCGTCGGTCTCGCCAATCTTTTCGGCGATGAAGTCCTGAGCGACGAGCTGCTGGAACTTGTCGACCGCAAGTCCAACGGTCGCCAGCCAGGATTCACCAAGGCTTGCCGCATGGTGTTGATGGAAGCGGGCCGGCCGCTGGGCGCTCGCGAGGTTTGCGAACTGATCCAGCAAAAGGTGCCGCCCATCCTGGCGCGCCACAAAGATCCGCTGGCCTCGGTGACCACTGTTCTCAACCGCCTGGTCGAGTACGGCGAAGCCCGTACTCTGGTGCGCGAGAATGGCCGCCGCGCCTGGCAATGGGTTTCCGATCCAGACGATCCGGCACAAGGACGTCAGAACTTGCCTCGCGCTTAGCCCGGCCTGATTTCGATCCGGACGCTCTGCCGTGGCTTTGGTACTCTGGGGCGATGCCGCCCTCTGCCAACGCTGCGAGTCGCGCCCGCGCCAATAAAACGTGGCCAGCGGTGATTCCCGTCAGCCTGGGACTGGCCACGGTGGCTCTCTTCTCCTTCGCCTGGCTCTCCGAAGAGGTGCTCGAACGGGGAAGCGCCCGTTTCGACAACGCAGTTCGTGGCGTGGTTCACGAATACGCCTCTCCTTCCGTCACCGCGATCTTTCGATTCGTCACCAACCTGGGAGACTGGCCCGTCGTTCTCGCCTGCACCCTGGCGCTGATCTTCTTTTTCTTGTATCGCCGCGATCGCGATCATCTGGGACTTTTAGTCGTCACCATGATGGGGGCGGGGGTCCTCGATGGAGTTCTGAAACTCGCCTTTCACCGCCTGCGCCCGGATCCGTTCTTCGGAGCGAAGCCCACCACCTACTCCTTCCCCAGCGGGCACTCTCTTATTTCCCTCTGCTTCTATGGCCTGATCGCAGGAATGATCGATTTTCAATTGGAAGAGCGCTGGCAGCGCGTGCTGGTCTGGTGCGTTGCGGGTCTCTTGATCGGGCTTATCGGCCTCTCCCGAATCTATCTGGGCGTACATTGGCCAACCGACGTGGCCGCAGGGTACGCCGCCGCGATCATTTGGATGGGCGCGGTCCGGGTAATGGCAAGAAGAGTCGAAGCCAGAAGAGCCAGAAGATTGGCACAAACCACGTAGGGGCAGACGCCCCGAGTCGCGTAGGGGCAGACGCCCTCGTCTGCCCGGCGGAGCGAAGCTCCGCTAAGCCGGCGGCAAAAGCATCCCTTTTTCGAGATGCCGCGACACGTGCGCGTACGAAGCCGCGTGCGGATCGTGTGTCACCATCACGATCGTCTTCTTGAAGTCCTCATTCAGCCGCTTCAGGATCTCCAGAATCTCGGTAGCCGAGTGGCTATCCAGATCACCGGTAGGTTCATCGGCGAGCAACAAAGTCGGATCGCTCACAATCGCCCGCGCAATCGCCACGCGCTGTTCCTGTCCGCCGGAAAGCTGCTTCGGCAAGTGATGCACCCGCTCCTCAAGTCCAACCAGCTTCAGCGCCGTCATCACATGCTCTTTGCGTTGGGCCGGCGAAAGCTTGGTCAGCAGCAGGGGCAGTTCGACATTCTCGAAAGCAGTCAGCACCGGAATCAAATTGAACGTCTGAAAGACGTACCCCACGTGCTCGTTCCGCCAACGCGCCGACTGCGCATCGTTCAACCGGAAAATGTTGTCGCCCATCACCAGCAATTCGCCCGACGTCGGCCGGTCAATGGCCGCAATCATGTTCAGCAGCGTCGTCTTCCCTGAGCCCGACGGTCCCATGAGCGCGAGGAATTCCCCCTGCGCAATGTCGATCGAAACGTTATCGAGCGCGGTCACCTCAAACGCATCCCGCTTGAAAATCTTGCTGACATTGCGGGCCTGCACTACCTTCGTGCCGGTCGCGATTTTGGGCGTGGTCATCGTACTCATCAGGACTGTCCTTTAACTTTCACGGATTGACCGTCTTTCAAATTCTCGGGCCCGCTGGTGATCACATTCTCGCCGTTGATGGGACCATCCACGAGGTACCCATCACTGCGCTGGCTCAGGATCTTCACCTGCTTCATCACGACCTTGCCATTGAGCACCAGGAAAACAACTTTCTTCCCATCCCGATCGCGCACCGCGTTCGCAGGTACGATCGCGCCGCCGGGTCCTTGATTTCCGTTCTTGTTATCGTCGGCCAGAAACTTCACGGTGGCATTCATGTCGGGACGCAGATGCTCGTCGGGTTTTTTGATCTGCACCTTGACTTGCACGGTCGCCTTCTGCCGATTGGCTTCGGGCGACATCTCGGCAATCTCGCCCTCCCATTTCAGGTTGGGAAACGCGTCCACCGTGACGATGCCCTTCTGGCGAGGCTTCAGCCGCGAAAAATCGTTCTGCGCGATGTCAAGCTCCACCTGCAGATCGTTCAGATCGGCAAGCGCGACCACCGATCCCTGGGGACCGCCCTCGGCCGTGCTCGCGAATTGCGCCGTGAGCAACTCGCCTTTTTCAACCTTGCGCTCGAGGATGGTTCCCGTAACCGGCGCCCGGATAACGGTGGCATCCAGCAGCGATTTGGCGTAAGCGGCTTGTCCCTCGGCTTGCAGTAACGCACCCTTGGCGCGAGCAATTTCCTCGGCCCGCGGACCCAGCTTCGACAATGTGAACGCCTGGTTCAGCGAGTTCATCCGCTGTTGATCGGATTCGTATTTCGCGGTCGCATCATCCAACGATTGCTTCGAAAGCACGCCCTGCCCGTACAGCTCGCGCGTCCGGTCGAGCGTGATTTTGTCATTGGCCGCCGTTGCCCGCGCCTCGTCCAGATTGTGCTGCGCCTGCTGGACTTCTTCCGGACGCGATCCGTGCTGCAACTCTTCATAATAGGCACGCGCATTCTCGACTGCGCCCCGCGCCTGATCGTATTGGGCGCGAAACTCGTCATCCTCCAGCCGGACCAGCACTTGATCTTCCTTGACCTTGTCGCCCTTCTCCACCCCGATCCACTTCACGCGCCCCGTAACCTTGGAGTTCACGTTGATCTTGTGGTGCGCCACAATGTATCCGCCCGCCGACAACACCACTCCGCCCACATCCCCGCCGCCCTCGGTTGCCGCGCGCACGACCTCCACTTCGGCTGCCGATGGAGATACCAGGCGGTACACCAGAGCCACCAGTCCCAACAAGACCACAACCGCGATGCCGCCCAGGATGAGCAGCCCGGTGCGGGCGGGATTGAACGCGCCGCCGGTCGAGTTATCCGCGTCCGTCATGGTTCCTTCCGTTCCATCGTCCGTCCCTCTCCTTCGTCGAGCTCTTCCGCGAAGCGCAGGGCCGCGGGCGGATGGCCCGGGTCCACCACCACCACCGGCAGATTCCCGTGCACGGCCACCCCCGCCGCGACCTCGGGCCAGAACCGGCGCAGCACCGGAGCCGCGGGGCGCACGCGCAGGTCCTCCACCACGCCCAGGACCTCGTCGGCGGCGAGCGCCCCCTCTCCCAGGGAGATCCGATACCCCTCTC
>Ga0209059_1001531_pt1 | contig 10597 bp, 7 predicted proteins | sample GraSoiAngelo_151_FD_186165 | JGI IMG/M metagenome (GOLD analysis project Ga0209059, IMG submission 186165) | Grasslands soil microbial communities from the Angelo Coastal Reserve, California, USA - 14_1009_12_20cm (SPAdes) (version 2) | ecosystem: Environmental > Terrestrial > Soil > Grasslands ...
GCGACCCGCTCCAGGATGTGATGGTGGGCCCACTTGCTCGAGGTCGTATCGAGGTCCATCCGCGCGATTCGGGCGCGCGGATAACGCAGTCCCAGAAAATGTTCGAGCTGTTGCGTGCCCAGGCCCCGCAGCCGTTGCGTCGGGCTGCCACAGATCGCGCAGATCTCGGGAATCGCTTCCTCGTGCCCGCAGTAGTGGCATCGCATGGTCAGCGGCGTGTGATGCACCGTGAGCGCGATGGCGCATTGCGGGCATCCGGGCACGTTTCCGCACGCGGGGCACTGCACGAAGGTCGCGAATCCGCGGCGATTGAGCAGCAGGATCACCTGCTCGCGGCGCTCCAGCGCACCGGAGATGGCGGCATCGAGCGCCTCGCTCCAGGGGATCGGGCCGGGAGGAGTCTCCGGCGATGCAATCCGGGGCGCGCTCCGCAGATCCACCACTTCCACCGGCGGCAGCGGGCGTGTCCCGACGCGCTCCGGCAGCGCGAATGTGACTATCCGGTCGTCGGTGAGCGTTTCGAGCGATGGTGTCGCGCTTCCAAGAATAAGGCGAGCTCCTTCGAGCTGGGCGCGCATCGCGGCTGCATCGCGGGCGTGGTACCGCGGCGCAGACCCCTGCTTGTAGCTGGGCTCGTGCTCCTCGTCCACCACGATCGCGCCGAGCCGCTGCACAGGCGCGAATACCGCGGAGCGGGGCCCGACCGCGACGAGTCGCTCGCCCCGGCGCAGCGCGCGCCACGCGTCGGCGCGCTCGCCATCGGACAGCCCCGAATGCAGCACGGCCACCCGGTCACCAAAGACGCCGCGCACCCGCGCGACGGTCTGCGGTGTCAGGGCGATTTCCGGAACGAGCAGAATCGCGCCGCGGCCGGACGCGACGACGGCACGGAGGACTTCGAGATAGACGAGCGTCTTTCCCGACCCCGTGACGCCATGCAACAAGACGGGTTGGTGCAGGGGGGTGCCCGCGATCCCGTGCAAGACCGCTCGCTGGCCCTCCGTGAGTGAATGTGGTGGCGGTGTCGAAAGACCCGCGAAGGGATCGCGGATCTCCGGCACATGCTCGACGCGCGCGAGTCCCTGCTTCACCAGGCCCTCCAAGGCGCTGGTCGAGAGTTTGAGCTGCTTGACCAGATGCGAAACGGGCGCCGTGCCGCCGAGCGCCTCAACGGTCTCATAGATGGCGCGCCGCTTGGGCGCCCGTTTGAAGCGCCGCTCCCGCTCGAGCAGCGAGTCCATCCCGTTGCCGGTGAGCACGAGCAACCGCTCTGCGGCGGGCGCCGGGCCACCCGGTCGGGCCACGCTCCAGAGCGGCCCCGGCAGAATCGCCCGCAGCGAGAGACCGAGCGGCGCGCCGTAGTAATCCGACATCCAGCGCCCCAGCTCGAGCAGTGGGCTTGAGATTGCGGGCTCATCGTCCGGTGCCGCGGTAATTGGCTTGATCGCGATGTCCGGTGACGGACGCTGGCTGATCACGTCCGTCACGATTCCCACGACGCTACGGTGCCGCAGCGGCACCACGACGCGCGCACCGGGGACGACGCGCGCCGCCAGCGATTCAGGGACTTCGTAGATGTAGGAGCGGTTTACCGGGACTGGGAGGACGACTGCCGCATATGTCATCGCCGCCGAACACCAAGTCCTGGCTCGGTCGGCAGCCGAATCTGGCCTTGCTCGATGGTGGCGCCGGTGAACGGATCGTCCACGGTGAGCGCCGCGCCGTCCAAATCGGCGGCGTCGACGAGGGGCGTGAAGTGCGCTGCGGCAGTGATGCCGAGCGAGGTCTCGATCATGCAGCCGACCATGACGAGCAGACCGTGGGCGCGAGCGGTGGCGATCATGCGCAGCGCTTCACGCAACGACCCGCATTTGGCGAGCTTGATGTTGATCCCGTCCACTCGACCCGCGAGCCGCGGGATGTCTGCCGCCACGAGACAGCTCTCATCCACTACGACGGGGAGGTGGTGTTTGGACGCTACGCCCCGCACCTCCGCCAGGCCATCCAGATCGTCGGGGGCGAGCGGCTGCTCCAGAAACTCGACGCCGCATTCTTTCAGCTTGGGGATCATCTGCTTGGCGCGCTTGACGTCCCACCCCGCATTCGCGTCGACGCGGATCGGCTTCTCGGTCGCGTCGCGGACCGTTCGCAGGATTTCTTCGTCGCGATCCGTCCCCAGCTTGATCTTCAGAATCGGATAGGCGTCCGCCTCGCGCACCTTGGCGCGCATTTTTTCCGGCGTATCGAGGCCGATGGTGAAGGAAGAGATCGGGGCCTTTTTCGGATCGAGTCCCCACAGCCGCCAGAGCGGCTGGCCGAGCTTCTTCCCTACAAGATCGTGGAGGGCAGCCGAGAGCGCCGCGCGCGCCGCCCAGTTCTTGGGCACTGCCTGTTCCCAGCGGGCTTCCGCGGCCTCGAGATCGAATGGATCGCGCGGCAGGTGCGGGCTGAGGCGCTCGAACGCCGCGAGCACCGTGTCGAGCGTCTCGCCGTAGAACGACGACGGATCGGCCTCGCCCCATCCCTCCTGCCCATCCCCATCGACGAGTCGCACCCAGGCGCGCTTGTACCCGTTGGTCGAGCCGCGGGCGATGACAAAAGGATGGCGCGTGGTGATCGAGCACTGCTCGACATGCAGTTTCACAGCCAGCGATTCTTCTTGAGCCACCACATGATGACGGCGGAGATCACCGCCATCACGATGGCCGAGTTGCACCAGGGTGTCGCGATGGCCAAGAACGCTGCGGCGCGGGCGGCGCGGTCTGCGCTAACGGCGTCGTCGGCGTCGGCGGGGCTTGCGCGCTCGCCATGCCGGGAACAGCCAGCAAACATACTAACAGCAAGGATCGGTTCATCCGCATGCAGCGAAAACGATTGGCGCGCGCAGAGGTTCCGCCATGGGCCTTGAGGATTTGGGCTTTCAGGATTTGGGCCTTCAGGATTTGCGGTAGCGGATCAACGAAAAATGTCCCATCGGCGGCATTGGGCGGCGCTCGGCAAGGCTGACACCGCCATGTCGGGCAGCCCAGTTGACCAAACGGGCCCATGGAAATTCCGGCCGCCAGCCGAGCCGCCGCGCTAGCGGCGCGAACGCCAGTTCGAAGGCGCGGCGCGGGCCGCTCTCGGCCCCGATGTGATTGACGAGGATCAGTTCGCCCCCCGGTTTCAGCACGCGAATGAAATCATCGAGCGTACGTTCCGGATCCGGTACCGCGGTAATGACATATTGCGCCACCACCGCATCAAAGGAAGCATCCGCGAACGCCAGGTTCTTGGCGTCCATCACCGCCAGCGTCTCGACATTGCCGAGACTGAGCGCGCGCACGCGCTGCTGCGCCTTGCGCAGCATCGGCTCGGAGATGTCGACCCCGCACAATTTCGTGGAGCGCGAATAATCCGACAGCGATAGTCCGGTACCGACGCCGACGTCCAGAACCCGTCCGCCGATCTTGTCGGCTTCCGCGATGGTCAACTGACGGCCGTGCTCAAAAACTTTGCCGAACACCAGATCGTAGACGGGCGCCCAGCGGCCATAAGCCTTTGCGACCCCTTCGCGGTCGATGTCCGACGCCATGCCCCCGCCCCGAGTTTTCTATCCGCGCATGGCCTCGACGAGCGGCCGCGCGGCGCCTCTGACGGTCGCGCCCGTTGCCGTTGCGCTTTCGATGAAGCCGCCGCCGAGCACCCGCGCCTGCCCTGACGGTGCATCGTAAAACACGCAGGCCTGGCCGGGAGACACGCCTTCTTCGCCGGCGACGAGATCGATTTCATAGCGGCCATCGGCGCCGCGCAACGAGGCTGGCTGCGGCGCGCGGGTCGAGCGCACCCGCACGAAAAGCTCAAGGCCATCGCGAGCCGCCGAATCCAGCACGCCGTCGCCGATCCAGTTGACGTCGCGCAGCACGATGCGATCCATCCGCAAGGCGTCGCGCGGGCCGACGACGACCCGACGGCTCGCGGCGTCCAGGCGCACCACATAGAGCGGTGCAGTCGAAGCGATGCCCAATCCCTTTCGCTGACCGACGGTGAAATGAATGATGCCTTGATGCGCTCCAATGACGCGGCCGTTAAGGTCGACAATATCGCCGGGCTCCACCGCGTTCGGCCTCAAGCGCCCGATGATGTCGGTGTAGCGCCCGGTCGGCACGAAGCAGATGTCCTGGCTGTCGTGCTTTTCCGCGACGTCAAGGCCGAAGCGCCGCGCCAGCTCGCGCGTCTGCGGCTTGGTCATGTCGCCCAGCGGAAAGCGCAAGTAGTCGAGCTGGTCGCGGGTGGTCGCAAACAGGAAATAGCTCTGGTCGCGTTCGGAATCGGCCGCGCAGACAAGCGCGCGTGTGCCGTCGGCCAGAGGGCGCGAGGCGACGTAATGGCCGGTCGCGAGCGCAGCGGCGCCGAGTTCGCGCGCGGTCCTGAGCAGGTCGCGGAACTTGATCGAACGGTTGCATTCGATGCACGGCACCGGCGTCTCGCCCGCGGCGTAGCTGTCGGCAAAATTGTCCATCACCGCTTCGCGGAAGCGGCTCTCGTAGTCCAGCACGTAATGCGGAATTCCAATCCGTGCCGCGACGTCGCGTGCATCGTGGATGTCCTGGCCGGCGCAGCAGGCGCCCTTGCGATGGGTGGCGGCGCCATGATCGTAGAGTTGCAGCGTGATGCCGACGACGTCGTAGCCTTCGGACTTCAACAGCGCGGCGGTCACGGAGGAATCGACGCCGCCGCTCAAACCGAGCACCACTTTTTGATCACCGACCTGTTTCCGTACGCGGGCGCAAGCTTCTTCGATGAACGAGCCCATCGTCCAGTCCATCGCGCAGCGACAGATGTGATAGACGAAATTTTGCAGGATTTCCTTGCCGCGGGGCGTATGCACGACTTCGGGATGGAATTGCAGGCCGTAAAGTTTTCGTTTCGCATCCTCCACGGCTGCGAAATCGCAACCTTCAGTCGTTCCCGCGACGCGAAACCCTTTCGGCAATGCTGTTACTTCATCGCCATGGCTGTTCCAAACATCGAGTTGGTCGCCTAGGCCATCAAAAAGGTCTGATTGATTCGCAATGTGCAACACGCCCGCTCCGTACTCGCGCCGACCGGTGAACACGACCCCCCCGCCAAGGTGATGCGCCATCAACATGAGCCCGTAACAAATCCCCAATACCGGAATGCCTACCGAAAAAATTTCCGGATCGACTTGCGGCGCGCCTTTGTCGTAAACACTGGCCGGCCCGCCGGAAAGGATCAGGCCATTGGGTTGCATTGCCGCGATTTCGGCGGCCGATGTGTCGAACCGAACAATCTCCGAATACACCTGGCATTCCCGGATCCGTCGCGCAATGACCTGCGTGTACTGCGAGCCGAAATCGAGGATGAGAATTCTGGAATGCTTGGGAGGTTCTGACGTCTTCACACACTACGGATGAGTTTGCGGGACACCGTGTTCCGCTGCTGGATCGTCGGGACCTCGCTCCAGCGGCCCAAGCGTTCCCTGACCGGTGACACCGCGCTGCAATTGCTGCTGCACTTCCTGTGTGGAGCGTTGCTCCAGCGGGTCTGCGCAGCCGCTCAAGGCCAGCCATACGATCGCAAGCGGAATTGAAAGGGGCCTCATCGACTTATCTTATGGAGGTGCTCTTTCATTGCAACAAAGTTGAAGAGTTAAAGGGTTGAAGTGTTAGAAAGAGAGAACAATCTGCCCCTTCAACCTTTCAACGCTTCAACGCTTTAACGTTTCAACGGCCATGATCGATCCCGATCTTTTGCTCGAAGGGTATAGACTCGGTGTTTTCCCGATGGCCATGTCCGATAATTCGATCGAATGGTTCTCGCCTGATCCGCGGGCCATTCTGCCCTTGGAAGATTTTCACGTACCGCATGCGTTGCGGCGTCTCGTGCGCAGGAAACCGTTTCAAGTGACCATCGACAAAGCGTTTTCGGCCGTGATCCAAGCCTGCGCGGAACGCAAAAATACGTGGATCAACCGCGAGATCCTCGAGAGTTACACGCGATTGCATGAACTCGGCCACGCCCACTCCATAGAAGCTTGGAAGGGAAATAGCCTCGCCGGCGGGCTGTACGGTGTCGCAGTCGGTGGGGCGTTTTTTGGCGAATCAATGTTTCATCATGTGACTGATGCCTCCAAAATTACGCTTGTGGCGCTGGTGGAACATTTGCGCGTCCGCAAGTTCGTCCTGCTCGATACGCAATGGCTCACCCCACATCTGCAACAGTTCGGAGGGATTCAAATTTCACGGAGCCATTATCTGCGCCTGTTGCGCCCAGCTGTTGATCTGCCGCAGGAATTTCTCTAGGGCGCGTGCGCTCGCTAACTGGCGTCATCCTGAGCGAAGTCGAAGGATCCCGGAGCATTACCTTTTGTTGGTTCAGCGGGATGGAAAGCCTGGCCTCGCGGACTCCGTTCGCTGCGTTGCAGCTTCGACTGCGCTTCGCTCCGCTCGGAATGACAAACACGGAATGTAAGCGATATTAAAAGCTTAGATGGTCGCCTGGATTTTAAAGAAGATTTTGGGGTCAAAAAATCAACGTGAGCTCAAGCGTCTGATGCCGATTGTGCGCCGGGTCAATGAGTTCGACGAGCAGTTCAAGAACTTGTCCGACGATGAGTTGCGAGCAAAAACGGCTGCGTGGAAACAAGAGATATCGAAGCTTCCGGATATCCAGGAGCAGTGGAAAAAGCTCGATGAAATTTTGCCGGAAGCATTTGCGGTGGTGAAAAACGCCGCGCGCCGGCTCAAGGATCGGGGACAGACTTTCACGGTGTGCGATCAGCCGATGGTCTGGGACATGGTGCACTTCGACGTGCAGTTGCTTGGCGGAATCGTTTTGCACAAGGGCCGGATCGCCGAGATGGCTACCGGCGAAGGCAAGACTCTGGTAGCGACATTGCCGCTTTATCTGAACGCGCTCACCGGGCGGGGCGCGCACCTTGTGACGGTGAACGATTACCTGGCCCGGCGCGATGCGGAGTGGATGGCGCAACTCTACAATTTCCTTGGGCTGACAGTCGGCTGCATTCAACACGATCAGGAACCGGACGTCCGGCGCGAGCAATACGCGATGGACATCACCTACGGAACAAACAGCGAGTTCGGTTTCGATTACTTGCGTGACAATGGCATGGCCACCACCCGCGAACAACAGGTGCAGCGTGGCTATTGTTACGCCATCGTCGATGAGGTCGATTCCATTCTCATCGACGAAGCCCGCACGCCGCTCATCATCAGCGGGCCTGCAACAATTTCGACTCATCAATACGACAAATGGAAACCGCTCATCGAGCAGCTGGTGCGAAAGCAAAACATGCTTTGCAACCGCCTCGCCAGCGAGGCCATCGAGAAGTTCGAGCAGGATGATGTAGAGATCGGCGGCCGCCTGATGTTCAAAGTCAAACTCGGTCAACCGCGCAACAAACAGCTGCTGCGGATGATGGAAGACCCTGACAAACGCCGCGCGATCGATAAAGCCGAACTTTCGTTTTACCAGGACACGCGCAAGGAGGAACTGTTTCAGCTTAAGGAAGAATTGTTCTTCACCATCGACGAAAAATCGAACGAAGCGGATCTCTCCGAGCAGGGCCGCGTTTTTCTTAATCCAGACGATCCGAACGCGTTCGTGTTGCCGGATTTGATCAACGAATTCACCGAGATCGATCTGGACCAGACCCTGTCGCCTGAGGAGAAGGACAAGAAAAAAGCGGAGCGCCAGCAACATTGCGACACGCAAGCAGAGCGGATCCACAACATCTCACAATTGCTGCGCGCTTACTGCTTGTTCGAGAAGGATGTTCAGTACGTCATCGAAGAGAACAAGGTGGTGATTGTCGATGAGTTCACCGGTCGCAAGATGCCAGGCCGGCGGTGGAGCGATGGATTGCATCAGGCGGTCGAAGCGAAAGAAGGCGTCCAGATCGATCGTGAAACCCAGACATTGGCCACCATCACGATTCAAAATTATTTCAGGCTTTATCAAAAACTGGCGGGAATGACCGGCACCGCCGAAACGGAAGCGGCCGAGTTTCACGACATTTACAAACTGGACGTGAACATGATTCCAACCAATCGACCTGTGCGGCGCACCGATTCCAACGATCACATCTACAAAACGCGGCGCGAGAAATACAACGCGGTGATCAAGGAGATCAAAGAAGCGCATACCAAAACTCAGCCCGTGCTGGTTGGAAGCGTAAGTGTGGAAGCTTCGGAGTTACTGAGCCGAATGCTAAAGCGCGAGAAAATCCCCCACAACGTGTTGAACGCGAAATTTCACATGCAGGAAGCCGAGATCGTGGCGCGCGCCGGTCAACCTGGCACCGTCACGATTTCAACGAACATGGCCGGGCGCGGCACGGATATCAAGCTCGGCCCAGGTGTTACAGAGCTCGGCGGTTTGAAGGTGATTGGCACGGAACGCCACGAGGCGCGCCGGATCGATCGGCAGTTACGCGGACGTTGCGCGCGCCAGGGTGATCCGGGCGCATCGCGGTTTTATGTCAGTTTCGAAGACGATCTGATGCGCAACTTTGGCGCGGCCGATCGCATGACAAAAATCATGGAGCGCTTCGGGCTTGAAGAAGGCCAGGAGCTTGAGCATCGCTGGCTGAATAAGTCCGTCGAGACCGCGCAAAAACGGGTCGAGCAACGCAACTATCTGATCCGCAAACGGACGCTCGATTTCGATGACGTGATGAACATGCAGCGCGTGGTCGTGTATACCTGGCGCAATGAAATCATTGATGCCGAGGAACCGCGTACGCACATCTACGAAGTGATCGATGAAGCCGTGCCGGCAAAAGTTAAGGAATATCTCGAGGGCGAGGAGCCGAATTACACAGGTCTTATCCACTGGATAAACACCACGTTTCCTCTCGGTTTAACGAAGGAGAAAGCGCAGTTCGATACCCGTACAGTTGATGAAAACGGGAAATTCCTGCTTGAAAAGATCAAGAACGCTTATGAGCGCAAGTCGAGTCACGAAGAACCGACTGCCGTCAAAAGCCTGGAGCGTTATATCATCCTGAACGCGATTGACCGACTCTGGCAAGAGCATCTCTACGCCATGGACGCATTGCGCGAGGGCGTTTATCTGCGCGGCTACGCGCAAAAGGATCCGCTCATCGAGTATAAGACCGAAGCATACGACATGTTCGTCGAATTGATGGCGAACATTAAGAACGAAGTCCTTAACAATCTTTTCCGCAGCACTTCCAATCTGCAGGCGTTCGAGAATTTTCTGGCCACATTGCCGCAGTTCCTCCTGCGCGAAGAAGGCCCAACCGCGCCGACGGCAACTGCCGATGCGCGCATGCGCCACCCTGTTGGCGCAATGGCGGCTGTCGGCGGAGATGGGGACGGCGACGGCGCAGGCGAAGTATCACTCGATCTGCCGATTCGCCGATCATTGCCCAAGGTCGGTCGCAACGAACCGTGTCCCTGTGGCAGCGGCAAAAAATACAAGAACTGCTGCGGACGCATGGCGTAGCGGTGTAGCGCCCGCTGTTCTCAGCGGCACATTGTGGGTTCGATGGTCCCTGGAAAGCGGCGGAGCACCGCCGCGCTCCAAGAGGCAAGCGACTGGCATGTGCTCGAAATCACGGCAACGTTTTGGAGTGCGGTAGTGCTCTACCGCTTTAATCGCCTACGGGTTGGCAGGCGACTTCGCTCGACATGACAAGTCAGGAAGGCTGGGGCAACTCATAAGTCGTGATCTCCAACACGTGCCCGTCTGGATCGTGAAAATAGATAGAGTGCGAAATTTCGTGATCCTGGAATTCGAATTCGATTCCGCGCTTTTTCAGTTCGCCTTGCGCGGCAAGAAAATTTTCATGGTCGGCGCGAAAGGCCAGGTGAAGCATTCGAAGTTCGCGATGACTTGGCGATGTCGGTTTTGCATCCGGCTTCGCGGGGAACAACGCAATCCCGGTATTTCCTTTACCGATAAAAGTCGGCACGCCGTTCCACATGCCTTCGTGAAGACGCTCGAACCCGAGGACGTCGACATACCAATTGGCCGAGCGCTCAATATCGCGCACACCCATGGCTACGTGATCAATTCCCTCAAGTTGCATAAAGCTTTAGACAGAATCTACAAAATAACTCGGGTCGAGACAATGAAGGATGCGAGTACCCATCGCACTCCAACAGCCCGTCTTGCGAAAGGCCATTGAGAGTCTTGCCTCATTTCGCGGAGCTTTGGGAGTGCGCGCGCGTCCTTGCGTCGCTTTTCGGTAATGGCGCTACATTAGCGATGTCGCCCAAGACCCGGCTTAATGCGCATTATCTAAGCGGTTGTCCAGCTTCCCGTTTCGCAATCCGTTAAGAAATACCCCGTAATCTTTGAACGGGCCGCCCACGGCGCGCCAGACCACTTTGGGTTTCGCGTCGTTGTTTGCGAGAGTCGCCACCAACACGTGAAATGTGTGCGCGATTCCGCCGCGCTCGTAATGCACCACGTAATAATCGCCGCCCACTGCTGCCCAAATCAGCCGTTTGCCGGGGAGAGTCGGGTCGATGATCGCATCGGTCGCGTTCCATTTCTGTCCCGGCTCCGCAAGCTTGCCGTCGCCGCCGCCGTCACAAAGCGCGAG
>Ga0209059_1001533_pt1 | contig 10592 bp, 6 predicted proteins | sample GraSoiAngelo_151_FD_186165 | JGI IMG/M metagenome (GOLD analysis project Ga0209059, IMG submission 186165) | Grasslands soil microbial communities from the Angelo Coastal Reserve, California, USA - 14_1009_12_20cm (SPAdes) (version 2) | ecosystem: Environmental > Terrestrial > Soil > Grasslands ...
ATCCCGCGGAGGCGCTTGTGAGGTCGAGTCGTCACCGGATCCGCCATGCTGCGGATGTCACAATCCTTCTCTCTGCTATAATAGCTCTGCTATGAGCAGCAAGCCGGACTGGCTGTTGACGCACAACACCAAGTATTTTGCGCAAGCGGTCGCAAAGCGCGGACCGTGCTCCGGATCGCGGACCCCTGCGGAGTTCTTCCGAGCCCTATCCTCGTTACTGCGCTAACCGAGAGCCGGACAGCAGCATGTGATTGACTTCTATCAATCGCCGCGCGCCTCGATGCACACGGAGCCAGTTAACTCACTCCTAGCCTATAGGGTGTTTACCCGATTGTCGGCCTCAAGACCTTACCCTACAAGGGAGGCCTAGACTGAAATTTCGCTAAAGCTTAAGTGGCACGTAAGCTTGCATAGAATGACAGTTAAGCTTGGTTGACCGCGGGTGCAGCGTTACAACGCGCAGGGGCGTGTTTTTTTGATGGACACGACCGTGGGAGCCAGCCTTCTCAGAGGCCAAGAAACGAGAGTTTATTCGGCAACGGAAGAGTTGAGGTTTGTGCAAGGAGGGGTCAAATGGGCGGTAATGGAGTGGCGCAGTTTGCCTACGAGTCGCCGGATCTATTGAAAGTTCTGAACGCGGCCCGAAAGGGGAACTTTAAGGTCCGGATTCCCGCGAAGAATGCTGCAATTCCTCGGGAAGTGGCGGCAGGCTTGAACGAGGTATTTGCGGCCAATCAGAAAATGGCCCGTGAATTGGAGGAACTCCGCCGGGAACGGAAAGACCTTCTTGAGGCGCTTCAGGCATTCGAGGAGGGTGACTTTGCGGCCCGCGCTCCTGTCGGCCAATCGCGGAGTCAAGTTGTCCGCGCTCTGAACAACGTCATCGGTATGAACGAGAGGGTCGCAGGTGAATTGGAACGGGTCAGCCGGGTAGTCGGCAAGGAAGGGAAGCTTCTCGAACGAGCCTCATTGAAGAATGCCCGCGGTGCGTGGGGGACGTCCATTGCTGCGGTCAATACTCTGATCGGCGACTTGGTTCAACCAACGATTGAGGTGGCGCGCGTCATCGACGAGGTTGCGGAAGGAAACCTTTCTCGCACTATGCCGCTGGAGATCGAAGGCCGTCCGGTGAAGGGTGCTTTCCTCCAAATGGCCAACACGATCAACACGATGGTTGGTCAGCTTAAGGCCTTCGCGTCCGAGGTGACACGCGTAGCTCGCGAAGTGGGTACCGACGGGAAGCTGGGCGGTCAAGCGCAAGTAAAAGGTGTTGCGGGCGCCTGGAAGGATCTTACAGACAACGTGAATTCGATGGCCCGCAACCTGACGAATCAGGTGCGCAACATCGCTGACGTGACGACGGCGGTGGCCAAAGGGGACCTCTCGAAGAAAATCACGGTCGAGGCCAAAGGAGAAATTCGTCAGCTCAAGGACACGATCAACACCATGGTGGACCAGCTCAATGCGTTCGCCTCGGAAGTGGCTCGTGTCGCTCGCGAGGTGGGCACTCAGGGCAAGCTCGGGGGGCAAGCGGAGGTCGAAGGCGTAGCCGGGGCCTGGAAAGACCTGACCGACAATGTGAACTCGATGGCTTCGAACCTGACCAACCAAGTGCGCAACATCGCCGAGGTGACCACGGCCGTAGCCAGAGGGGACCTTTCGAAGAAGATCACTGTGGAAGTCAAAGGAGAACTCCTGCAGCTCAAACAGACCATCAACACGATGGTGGACCAGCTGAATTCGTTCGCCTCGGAAGTGACGCGCGTGGCGCGCGAGGTGGGCACCGAAGGCAAGCTGGGTGGCCAGGCGGAGGTCGAAGGCGTGGGCGGCGTCTGGAAGGATTTGACGGACAACGTGAACTCGATGGCCTCGAACCTGACCAACCAGGTCCGCAATATCGCGGAGGTGACCACGGCGGTTGCCAAGGGCGACCTCTCCAAAGAGATCACCGTGGAGGCGAAGGGTGAAATTCTAGAGCTGAAAAACACCATCAACACCATGGTGGACCAGCTGAACGCATTTGCCTCGGAGGTCACGCGCGTAGCGCGTGAGGTGGGCACAGAGGGCAAGCTCGGTGGCCAGGCTCAGGTCAAGGGCGTGGCGGGTACCTGGAAGGATTTAACGGACAACGTGAACTCGATGGCCTCGAACCTGACCAACCAGGTCCGCAACATCGCGGAGGTCACGACAGCAGTGGCACGCGGCGACCTCTCCCGAAAGATCACCGTCCGTGTGAAGGGTGAATTGCTGCAGCTCAAGCAAACGATCAACACCATGGTGGATCAGCTCAACGCTTTCGGATCAGAAGTGACGCGCGTGGCCCGCGAGGTGGGCACGGAGGGCAAGCTTGGAGGCCAAGCCAAAGTGAAAGGCGTGGCGGGCACTTGGAAGGACCTGACCGACAACGTCAACTTGATGGCCTCGAATCTCACCAACCAGGTGCGCAATATCGCCGAGGTGACCACGGCCGTGGCCAAGGGAGACCTCTCCAAGAAAATCACAGTGGAAGTGAAAGGCGAACTGCTGCAGCTCAAGGAGACCATCAACACGATGGTGGACCAGCTGAATTCCTTCGCGTCGGAAGTGACGCGCGTGGCGCGTGAAGTCGGCACGGACGGCAAACTCGGCGGCCAGGCTCAGGTGAAGGGCGTCGCAGGCGCCTGGAAAGACCTGACCGACCATGTGAACTCGATGGGCTCGAACCTAACCAACCAAGTGCGCAACATCGCGGACGTCACGACTGCGGTGGCCAAGGGTGATCTCTCTAGAAAAATCACAGTGGATGCGAAGGGCGAGATTCGCCAGCTTAAAGATACGATCAACACGATGGTGGATCAGCTTAAAGCCTTTGCTTCGGAAGTGACGCGCGTGGCTCGTGAAGTGGGTACGGAAGGAAAACTCGGCGGACAGGCGCAAGTCGAAGGCGTCGGTGGCGTCTGGAAAGATTTGACCGACAACGTCAACTTCATGGCCTCGAACCTGACAAACCAGGTGCGCAACATCGCGGACGTGACCACGGCCATCGCGCGCGGCGACCTGGCGAAGAAGATCACCGTCGAGGTGAAGGGCGAATTGCTCGAACTGAAAGAGACCATCAACGCCATGGTGGACCAACTCAACGCTTTTGCTTCCGAAGTGACGCGCGTGGCGCGCGAAGTGGGTACCGAAGGCAAACTAGGGGGGCAGGCGCAGGTAAAGGACGTAGCCGGCACTTGGAAGGACCTGACGGACAACGTAAACCAGCTCGCCGCCAACCTTACGACTCAGGTGCGCGCAATCAAAGACGTGGCCACGGCCGTGACCAAAGGCGACCTGACGCGGTCGATCGCCGTCGAGGCGCGGGGCGAGGTCGAGGTCCTTAAGGACAACATCAACGAAATGATCCGCAACCTTCGCGATACAACGCAGAAAAACGCGGAGCAGGATTGGCTCAAGACCAACCTGGCCAAGTTCAGCCGAATGCTTCAAGGGCAGCGGGACTTGCAGACTGTCGCGCAGCAGATTCTCTCTGAGCTGGCATCTCTTGTGAATGCACATCAGGGAGTTTTCTATACGTATGACGATAGAGAGAATCCCGAAGAGCCCCTGTTGCTGGTGACTTCTTATGCAGGAAGCCGCGATCTGCCAGTCCGGGTAAAGTTGGCAGAAACTCTGGTCGGTCAATGTGCGCTGGACCGCAGAAAAGTTGTGGTCGATGAGTTCCCGGAAGACGGGTGGCGTATTAACGCAGGGCTATCCGAGGCCAAACCATCTCATGCGGTCGTCCTGCCGGTACTCTTCGAGAAGCAAGTAAAAGCAGTGATCGCGCTCTCGTCCTTCAAGCCTTTCGGCGAGGTGCACCAGACATTCTTCGATCAGTTGACCGAACTATTCGGAATCGTGCTCAACACCATTGCGGCCACCATGCGCACGGAGGACCTGCTCAAACGGTCCCAGGCGCTCACCACAGAACTGCAACAGACGAACGCGGAACTCAACGAAAAGGCAGAACAGCTCCAGTTAACTTCCAAATACAAGAGCGACTTTTTAGCCAACATGTCTCACGAGCTTCGGACGCCTTTGAATAGCCTGCTGATTCTCTCGAAGATGCTGTATCAGAACGCCGAGGGCAACCTTACGCCCAAACAAGTAGAACACGCTAAAACGATTCATTTAGCAGGCAGCGACCTTTTATCCCTTATTAATGACATCCTCGATCTCTCCAAAATTGAATCTGGAACCATGTCTGTTGACGCAGCGCAAGTCCGGTTCAAAGACATCCAGGACGAGGTGGAGGCCAACTTCCGGCCCATCGCCCTCTCGAAGAAGCTGGAATTTGAAATTGAAACCGATGCAGAGCTGCCGGCTACCTTTGAAAGCGACGCGAAGCGCGTGCAGCAGGTACTCCGGAACCTGCTTTCGAATGCCATGAAGTTTACGACCGAGGGCAGCGTACAGCTTCATATCGGAGTGGCCAAACATGGGTGGACCGGGGACCATGAAATCTTGAGCCGGGCCGACAAAGTTATCTCTTTCTCGGTGAAGGACACGGGAATTGGTATTTCCCCAGCCAAATACCAGATCATCTTCGAGCCCTTCCAGCAGGCTGACACGTCGACCAGCCGAAAATACGGGGGAACTGGCTTAGGGCTTTCGATCTCCAGAGAAGTGGCCAAACTTCTCGGCGGTGAAATCAAACTCGAGAGCACACCCGGTCAGGGAAGCACTTTCACGCTTTACCTGCCCGACCGCTACGTCCCGGTAAGGGCCAAGGCTCTCAAAGAGGCGGCCTCGTCTGCCAAACAGGAAGAGACCCTTGCGGTGTCCAAACCAGCCGTCGTGGGAGAGGCCATCCTTGAGCTGCTCCCGACGGACGTCCAGGATGATCGTGAAAACCTAAAGCCCGGAGACCAAACTTTGCTTATTGTGGAGGACGATATCTCCTTTGCGAACTTGTTGCTCGAGCTTGCGCGGGAGCAGAGCCTGAAAGGCTTGCTCGTTTTTACGGGTGAGGCCGCCATCGCTATGGCGCGGAAATTCCGTCCGCAGGCCATTTGGCTGGACCTTCGGTTGCCGGATATGGAGGGTTATGCACTCCTCGACTACCTGAAGCACAATTCTGAGTTACGTCATATTCCCGTGCTGGTTCTCTCGGGGGGTGACGATCCCGAGCGCGCCCTGCGTGCCGGAGCCTTCGCTTACATGAAAAAGCCCGCGGAGAGAGAAGACCTCGTTCAGGCTCTATTAAAGGTTCAAGTCTTCCTCAGCCGACAACCGAAGAACCTGCTCATTGTGGAAGATAACGACATCCAGCGGCAGAACCTGATCGAACTGCTTGCCGGCGAAGACGTTGCTACAAAGTCAGCAGGGACAGGAGCCGAGGCCCTGGAGATGCTCAAATCGAAGCCCTTCGATTGCCTTGTCCTCGATCTGATGCTTCCGGATATGAGCGGCATCGAGCTGTTGGAAAGAATAAAGTCCGAGGTCGGACTTCTCCAGCTACCGGTTATCGTCCACACGGGAAAGGACCTTTCTGCGGAAGAGGAAGCGCATCTTTCCACGATCACTAGTGCTATTGTCGTCAAGGATGCCACATCGCCGGAGCATGTTGTGGAGGCTATTACGCTGTTTTTGCACCGTCCGGTTGCACTACTCGCAGCGCCGCTGCGCAAAATGCTGGAGAGCACCTCCGAGAAAGGGCCCGGGTTGCCTGGCAAAACGGTGTTGGTGGTGGACGACGACATGCGGAATATTTACGCTATCTCCAGCGTGCTGGAGATGAGCCAGATGAACGTGGTTTGCGCGCAAGATGGGAAGAAGGCCTTAGAGGAGATTGCTTCGAATCCAAAGATCGACTTGGTTCTCATGGACATCATGATGCCGGAAATGGACGGTTACCAAGCGCTGCGGGAGATTCGAAAGATGGAGCACTTCAATTCATTGCCGATTATAGCATTGACGGCCAAGGCTATGCCAGGAGACCGGGAGAGGTGCATTGAGGCAGGTGCTTCCGACTATATCCCTAAGCCTGTCGATCCGGCCAGACTCCTTTCGCTTCTTAGAGTGTGGCTCTATCCCAAGCAATGAAGAGGGAATCGACCGCAAGGCTCCTCAAAAAAGAGAGAAGACCAGTCGTGTGTATCATAAATAGATAGACAAAAGTTCTTCCACCTATGACGTCAATCGCCATACCGCTGCCTTGTGGCGCCAGCGCGTGCGCGCCGCCGGGACCAGATCCTGCTTGCCGGCGGCCGCCCGCAAGGCCACCTGCTGCGGCCACTTGCGCCAGATCGTCGGCGGATAAGCTTACACCGTGAATCGGCTTTGGCAATTGCACAATCTCAAGCCTCTCAAGCCGCACCTGAGCCGCACCTTCAAGTTGTCGCGCGATCCCAAGTTTATCGAGAAGTTGACCGATGTGGTGGGTTTGTACCTGAATCCGCCGCAAAAGGCGATCGTGTTATGCGTAGATGAAAAGAGTCAGATACAAGCCTTGGACCGAACCCAGCCGAGCCTGCCGCTGAAAAAGGGGCGATGCGGCACGATGACGCACGACTATAAGCGCAACGGAACGACGACCCTGTTTGCGGTGCTGAGCATGTTGGACGGCAAGGTCATTGGGCAGTGCCAGAGTCGGCACCGGCATCAAGAATTCCTCAAGTTCTTGCGCCGCCTAGACCGAGAGTTTCCCGGGGATTGGGAATTGCATCTGGTGCTGGACAACTACGGCACCCACAAAACTCCGGAAGTACAGAAGTGGCTGAAACGCCATGGGCGCTTTGTACGGCACTTTATTCCCACCAGTTCCAGTTGGCTGAATTTAGTCGAGCGCTGGTTTCGCGAACTGACGCAAAAGGCGGTGCGGCGTGGGGCGTTTTTCAGCGTGCCGGATCTGATCGCGGCCATCGAGGCGTTCTTGGCAGGGTGGAACGAGAATCCTCGTCCCTTCCTATGGACCGCCAAACTGGAGGAGATTCTGAAGAAGATTGAGCGTGCACGCGCAAAGTTGGAATCGATTCAACCGGGGAGCACGCAACCCCGGCGCCGACGGAAAGACGAGGAATAATATGTATAGTCATTTAAGATACACTAGCCTAGAAAACGCAGGCAACAACGCCCTGGGTGGCAAGTTCCGGGCGGGCCTTTTGCTGCTAGAATGCGTCTTGCAAGAATAACCGGAGGTTTGCTCCAGAGGATTCCCACAGTTAAAGCCCAGACCCCTTCATGGAATCTTCCTCAGGAATCTTACTCAGGCAAAACCCAGTGCTAACTGGATTGTTATGGTGTTTCGCATCCACGCACTATCCGTGTAGTCCAGCTCAGGACCAGCCCTGCTGCGGCTTGCGAGACTACAATTTGGCGGCGCAGGGCAGGGTTCGGTGGTGTATCTTTGGAGCCCGTGAGCCCCCTTGTCGGTGGAAGGGAGAGAGGTGCCGTACCTGCTCTAATTCTTTTCCATTTGTTCCAGGTTTAGAAGTGAAAAAGACGGGAAAGTTCTCCACCTGTCTGTTGGCTCAGTGATGGCCTGGGCGTCTTGTCCCGATGGAAATGGCATTCTCTCAGGCCGTAGGTACCTAAAGAAAGGTTATTCAATCGAATTGTGAATGCATCGCCGATACCGAACTCTGGCTTGGAAGTGCTCAAGACAAAAGCAAACATCCTTCTTGTGGACGACCGCGAGGACAACCTCGACGCGCTTGAGGCCATATTAAGAGATTTCGGGCAGAATCTGGTCCGCGCGCGCTCCGGTCAGGATGCCCTCCGTCTGCTTTTGGAAAGAGATTTTGCGGTGATCCTGCTCGATGTTCGCATGCCCGACATGGACGGATTTGAGACGGCCGAACTAGTAAGGAAAAGACAACGATCGCGGCATACCCCCATTATCTTCATTACTGCCGCTGATGCCACTCCCGAACAGCTCGCTCGTGGCTATTCTACGGGAGCGGTGGATTTTATATTCAAGCCGTATATGCCGGAGGTGCTGAAGGCCAAAGTACGCATCTTTCTCGAGCTATTCAAAAAGTCGGAGGAAGTCCAGGAGAGCGAACTTCGCTTTAGGACGCTGGTCACGAACGTTCCGGGTGCTCTTTACCGGCGGAAGGCCGACTCACCCTGGGACGTTTCGTTTATAAGCGACTACATTGAGAAACTATGTGGCTACCCAGCCTCTGATTTCATCCAGCAGAGACGCAGCTACGCCAGCGTTGTCCACCTTGACGATGTGGAAACGCTTTCGACGGCGCTGGAGGAGGCGGTTCGAAAGAGAGCCCCATACGCTCTCGAATATCGCATCCTTCACCCGGATGGGCGCATCTCCTGGGTCGTAGATCAGGGACAGGCCATCGTTGAAGACTCGGGGAGGACAGAGCGTCTTCATGGTTTTGTCTTCGACACCACGGCACGGAAGGTCGCTGAGGAAGCTCTTCGAGACGCCTTCGCTCGTTTGGTCGAGACGCAGGATAATGAACGAAGACGAGTTGCCGTGGATGTGCACGATAAAACCAGTCCGCTGCTAAGCGCCCTTCTCGGCAAGCTTTACACCCTCCGGCACCAAAGCCGCGAACTCGATACGGGGACGGCAAAGAACCTTGAAGACAGCTTGAAGCTTGTCGAAGACGTTTCAAGCATCCTTCGAAACGTCGCCCAAGTGTGGAACCCGCAGTTGGTGGAGAAAAGCGGCTTGCTGGCGGGACTGCACGGCTATCTGGGCGATTTCACCAAACGAACTGGAATTCGAGTGGCCGTCAATTTCCCTCAGGAACTCGTGCGCCTATCGCATGAGGTCGAAGTCACGCTATTTCGTATCGTGCAAGAGAGTCTTGTGAATGTCGTTCGATATTCTGTCAACCCGTCAGTAACGGTCACCATCGAAGTAAAAGTGGGTGATCTAATTTTGGAAGTGAGCGACCAGGGCCGTGAGCTTGCTCGCGGCATGCGTGGGAGTAAAGTCAACGAAACGGTAGGGGAGATCGGCTTCGCGGGTATGCGCGAGCGATTGAAGCAACTCGGCGGAGACTTGGAGGTGCGAACCAAGGGCTCCATTAGTATGGTCACCGCAACCGTCGCCATAAAACATTCCAGGAAGTGAATGGGAAGTCTCGTCCCTCGGCTGTGACAATCTGACAATCACTCGCAATCATCGAGAAAGCAAGTGAATGTTAGAGTGGTCTTCTTTCGTCGTCTATGGATCCGGCAAGTTGTAGACCAACAGCAAAGCGTTCATCTTTCAGCCGCTCACAGTAAGTAACTCGAGCTTGGATTCGGCGGCTTGTCTTCGGAGCGGTAAGCAGGAGACGGTCTCCTGGCTTCCAGATACGGTCCGTCACCAACCGCATGCTCGAGTCGCTAACGTTCTGCATCGTTGCCGGATGTTTAATCCCCAGGTTATCGAGGTGAGCAAAAGCAACCGCTTCACCCTTCGCAATGCGCTTCTTACCTCGACCAGTAAAAAGGCCCATAACATAACAATAGCTTCCTCTCGGTGTCTTTTGGCAGACGAATTCTTCTCTTATAAAGAGAGCATTCCTAAACAGGACATTCGCAGCGCCCTGAAGCCGTTGTCGCTCGGAGTGGCAATGAACCTCGTGAAGACATCATGGCTTTGGAAGACCCGGGTCAGAAACTCTGCGGAGTCCATCGCGGCTCATGCTTTAGTCAGCGATCACGACAAACCGTTTGAGGTAGGCTGCGATCGCCGCAACAGTAAACTTGTCGAATTGGCGGTTAACGAGAATTGAAAACTTGAAGATACTGTCACGATCTCGCCGCAGAGTCGCTTACTGATAGAAGATGACAATGAAATGAACCGGGACATGCTTGCGCGCCGGCTGGCGCGTAACGGGTATCTCGTTGATGTCGGCGGAAAACGCCCATCAACTGATGCAGCGTGTCAAAGAGAAAAGCATGGACCTTGTGCTCCTCGATATCGAGACGCCTGAAGTCAGCGGCTTTGATGCTCTGAGGGCACTACGCGACGATTATTCGCCCCTTGAGTTGCCATCATAATGGTGACGGCAAAAGAATCAGAGCGAGGACATTGTCAAGGCCTTGAATCTGGGCACCAACGATTATCTGACGAAACCGATTGACCTCCCCCTGGCTCTGGCGCGGATAGGGACTCAGTTGTCGAACAAACCAGCACAGGGTACACAGCTCGACGGCCAGCGCACGACAGAACCCCACGTTCGTGGCCGGCGGTATATCCCTCGGTATCCCTTTTACAGCCGATGCAGAGATCGTGGACCTAAAATCCGGTACTCGCGTGAAAGGAGTAGCTTCGGATCTTTCCCTCGTTGGATGCTTTGTCTGCACGCGCCGCCTGCCTGAAATTGGCACGCGGATACGCCTTACCCTTACGCGCAAAGGGCAGAACATAACCATGCCCGGCGTGGTGCGGGTGGTGAAACCGGAAATGGGCATGGGCATAGAGTTTTTGGACGTCGATCAGAACTGCAATAAAACCCTTGTGGTCTGGTTCGAAAGTCTTCGCGAATCGCGTTGAGTCCGCAACATCTGGAGGGCCCGTATCAATGACTGAGACGGCCTCCCGTCTGAAACGCCAATATCCGCGCATCTCGATGCCAAAGGGAATATTCGTGGCGTGGCACGGCGGC
>Ga0209059_1001535_pt1 | contig 10579 bp, 8 predicted proteins | sample GraSoiAngelo_151_FD_186165 | JGI IMG/M metagenome (GOLD analysis project Ga0209059, IMG submission 186165) | Grasslands soil microbial communities from the Angelo Coastal Reserve, California, USA - 14_1009_12_20cm (SPAdes) (version 2) | ecosystem: Environmental > Terrestrial > Soil > Grasslands ...
GGAGCGAGTTCCGCGATGGCAAACTACTCCGGCACCTTCCACTTCCACGCGGAGCAGAAGGGTGTCACGGTCACAATCGGTGCATGCAGAAATCACTCGCAAACGGTTGCCGGAGCTCTCGCCCTTGGTCCAGAGCGTGTTGCGCGTGCGGCTGAAAAACGTGACGTAGCCGTTCTGCAGCGTCAGGTCCAGTGCCTCGCGATTCATGAAACCCACCATGAGAACATCTCCGTTCTGCGAGTCCTGAACGATGGCCGGAAGCAAACCGCTCATTTTGTCGAAATCAAGTTCGTTGATCAATGGTCCCCCGGAAAAGAAAAAGCCCGCTGAGCATTTCGCTTCAGCGGGCCTGATTTCCTGATAAGTGCTTGGCTATGAACTCTGCAATCTCAGGTGGACTCCCGCCGACGCGCCATGGGCGTGATGATGATGATTGCCGTGATGACGGTGAGATTGCATCGCATTCAGATTACGGTTGCACGCGCGGAACCGTCAACAAATTTCAGCGCCACCGTGCAATCGTTTTTTGGATAGTTCTAATCGCAAATGTGAATTCAATGGTCGCTTCGCTCAACGGCCACTTCAAGACATTTACGATCCCGCCGAGTCCGGCTTAATTTCGGCGGCTTTGTCGCCGTGATACACGACCACCAGCGGCTTACCACCGTTCGGATAATGCACTGTCTTTTGGTCGGAACTGCTGCCGGCATCGGGTCGGCCCATCCCGATAGCGAAAACCGCCTGCATTTCGTTCATGCCCGGCTTTACCTGGTGTTGTTCCACCGCCTGCCAGACATCTGCGGGCCAGTGCTTATACAACTGATGCGGATCCTCGATATAGAACATCTCATCCGAATAGATCTTGTATTCGCCGTCCGCTTCGTAGCCGATCGGTACCGCATAGTTCTTGCCATCCTTCTGGAACACAGCCATGACCTGGCGTTTTTGCGCACCCGTCGGCGCAGTCGCCGTCACAACATCGGTGATGGATACCTTTTCGATGGGTCCGAGCAGTCCTGCGTCATGTCCGAATTGGACGCGCTTGCTTGCCGGGTCGTACGGATAATAGGTGTAGCGATAGCCCTCTTTAACCCACTCCGGTTGCTGCGTCAATTGTCGCGCTGTTTTGAGATCGTAGGGATAGAGCTTCTTCGGACTGACGTAATAATCGGGATTCGAATATCCGACGTTGCGGGCCTGGTGCTGTTTCTCGACCGCGACGCGGTCCTGGTGGCGCTGGTACAAAATGTATCCCGCGCGAGCAGTAGCGATCGCCAGCAAAAACCAAAGCGCCAGCCGGATTCTTTGTTTGGTTTCGGAGCTCAACATGCAGTGAATTTATCAGACGACGTCCGACTCAGCCCAGGCTCAGCGTATCCGTTGTACACTGAAGCCAGGAGCCAGTGAAATGCCGGTCACGGAACAAGATGTCCTGAGTGCCTTAAAGAGTTGCTACGATCCGGAGATCCCGGTCAACATCGTGGATCTCGGCTTGATCTACAAGGTGGACTTCACCCCTGCCGAGACTGAAAAGCAAGACGTGTCGGTGGACATGACCCTGACGGCCCAGGGATGCCCTGAGCATGTCAACATCAGCATGCAGGTAAAATCGCGTCTGGAACAGTTGCCGGGAATTCGCAACGTTGCGGTGAACGTGGTCTGGACTCCACCGTGGACACCTGAGCGCCTCAGTCCTGAGGCCCGCAAGCAGCTGGGAATGGAGTAGGGATTCTACACATCAGCCGCCGATTTCATCCCAGGCATCCGCGGCACTGCGACCGGCAGCTTCGCTAATGCGCTTGCCCGCTTTGCCAGCCATTTCCATCACCTGCATGCCCCTGTCGAAATAATCCGGCAATGCCTTGCGCACTTGCTCAAACTTTTCAGGATACTCGGAGGCGAGGACGGCCAGGCCTGCCCCCGTAGCCAAAACTCCTGCCGCATAGCGCTTCTTCATAAACAAGAGCGCCCCTCCTGTAATGCACCCGAGTACGGCCGCCTTTTTCCAGCTATCCATCTGAACCCCCAGGATAATGTTCTGCCTGCGATTTTACTCCAGAGCTGAACTATTCAGCAGCAGTCAGAAAGGCTGGCTCGGCGCAGCCGGCAACCTGTATACTCCCTGCTTTCGTGCCATGGAGAAACGGATGTCCTTGTCAGGATCGCGTAATTTTAAGCTTATTGTTGCGTTCTTTTTTTTGGCTACAGCCCTCTTCGCAGAAACCAAACCTCGTGCGCGAGATTTGGGAGTTCCCTTCGACGGCACACCAGGCAATTACAACGCCATCACCGACGTCAAAGGGGTGGAAGTCGGACATGCGACTTTGATTGCAGGGGAAGGCAAGCTTGAGATTGGAAAAGGCCCAGTCCGCACCGGGGTTACTGCCATCCATCCGCGCGGTAAAAATTCCAATGACGCGGTGTTTGCCGCCTGGTTCACTCTGAACGGCAATGGCGAGATGACCGGGACCACATGGGTCGACGATTCCGGTTTCCTGAACGGCCCCGTCATGATTACAAATACCCACAGTGTGGGAGTAGTGCGCGATGCCGTGATTGCGTGGAAGGTCAAACATGGTACGCCAGATATGGAAGGGTACTGGTGGTCTTTGCCCGTGGTAGCCGAGACATGGGACGGCTATCTCAACGACATCAATGGATTCCACGTAAAGCCCGAAGACGCATTTCATGCCTTGGATACAGCGCATTCCGGCACGGTTGAGGAAGGCAACGTCGGCGGCGGAACGGGGATGATCTGCAACGAATTTAAAGGCGGCATCGGAACAAGTTCGCGCGTGCTCGACAGCAAGGCCGGCGGCTATACGGTTGGGGTGCTGGTGCAGTGCAATTACGGTTCACGGGAACAGCTTCGGATTGCGGGCGTCAACGTTGGGCGTGAGATTCCCGAACACACGATTTGGCAGAATGATGTGGGTTCTATCATCGTGGTACTTGCAACTGACGCCCCGCTGATTCCGACGCAACTCAAGCGCATCGCCAAGAAAATCTCTTTAGGACTGGGTCGTGACGGCAGTTATTCCGGCGACGGCTCCGGAGACATTTTCATCGCCTTCTCAACCGCTAACCCCGGCGCTGTGGGTACCAAGGGAGTCCATGAACTCACCATGCTGCCCAATGATTCGCTGGATCCTATTTTCCTGGCAACTGTCCAAGCTACCGAAGAGGCGGTTGTCAATGCCATGGTTGCAGCCGAGACTATGACCGGAATCAATAGCCACACGGTGATCGCGTTGCCCCACGAGCGGTTGCGGGAAGCGCTCAGGAAATATAACCGGCTGTTGAAGTGAGTTCGCGTTTGTGACGGGCACAGCAAGCGCCGTCTTCTCTCATCGGGAACCGAGCTGTGACGAAACTAGTTCTGGCCGCCCGCTCCGTTGCCGCGCCGAAAGTCTCCCGCTTCAATGCCGAATCTCTTCAGCATGGATTGCAGCGTGGTCCGCTTCAAGCCGAGGCGAACCGCTGCTCCCTCTGCGCCGGACAAGACTCCGTTTGTCTCCCGCAACACATGGATAATATGTTCACGCTCCATCTCGCTGAGATCATCCGGGGGAGAGTCTGCCGTGGCCTCGAGTCCTGCGGGAGGAGCCGCCAGCACATTACCAGTGGTCAATATAATCATGCGCTCGATCATATTTTCCAGCTCACGAACGTTGCCCGGCCAGTTCCACTTCGTAAGAATCCGCATACTCTCGTCGGGAATTATGTCGATGTGTTTTCCCATTCGCCTCGCATGCTTTTCAACGAAATGCCGCACGAGAATGGCAATGTCCTCTCTGCGCTCCCGCAGGGCGGGTAGATGAATGGGAAAGACGTTCAGACGATAGTAAAGGTCTTCGCGAAATTTCTTATCGAGCACATCCTGCAGCAAATCGCGGTTCGTGGCGGAGATGATTCTGACATCTACCCGCAGCGTGTGAACACCGCCCAGGCGCTCGAACTCGCGATCCTGCAGGACGCGCAGCAACTTAGGCTGCAGTTCCTGAGGCAATTCCCCAATCTCATCCAAAAAGAGGGTACCCTTGTCGGCTAATTCGATGCGTCCGATTTTCCGGCTGACCGCACTCGTAAATGCCCCCTTCTCATGCCCAAATAATTCGCTTTCCAACAGTCCGGAGGGAACAGCAGCACAATTCAGCTTCACAAAGGTTTGGTCATGCCGCGTACTCAGCGAATGCAGCGAACGAGCCACCAGTTCCTTGCCCGTTCCCGTTTCACCGAGCAGCAGCACAGTGGAGTCGGTCGGAGCGACGATCCGCGCTTTCTTCAGAACCTCTCGCAGTGCGGGGCTTTCTCCAATAATGTGTTCAAATCCCAGCTCGGTTCGAATCTCCGTCTCAAGATATGACTTTTCTTGTTGTAAGCGATCTCTGGAATCTTGCAGGCGGTCCGCCAACTCGCGAATCTTCGCAATGTCCATGCAGGCGCCAGTTATTCCCACCACATTTCCAGCGCTGTCCAACAATGGCTCAATAGTCATATCAAAGACGAAGCCTTTGCCCTCATTGCGCACCGTGACTTCATCACGAACCGTGAGACCGGTGGTTAGAACCTGGCGCTTAAGGCTGGTAAGCTTCGCGGACTTTCTGGCGCCGACAATCTCTTCATCTGTTTTACCCAAGGCGTCAAATTGCCAGTACAGTTGCGGATTGTAGATCCACGTATAGCGCAGATCCTGGTCTTGATTGAATACAGTAATAGGAGAGTCCTTCAAGGCAACTCGAAAGCGTTCTTCGCTGTGACGCATCTCCTGCTCGGCTCGCCTACGCTCACTCATGTCGCGCAAAATTCCCTGCAGCCGCCCATCGGGCAATTGCTTTCCAGAAACCTCGCCGGGGAAGCAAGAGCCATCCTTGCGGCGGAATGTCCACTCGCTGCGAATCGTGGCGCCTTCCGCAAACCGGCTGAGCTCGGAAGCTATGCGTGCAACATCGGAAGGAGCGGTAACGTCGCAAATCGAGAGGTTTAATATTTCCTGCCGTGTGTAGCCGAGCATCTGAGCTCCGGCAGTGTTGACATCGACGTAGCGCCCTTGCGAGTCCGCAAGAAAGATGCCATCGCTGGCTTGCTCCACAAGGAGCCGGAAATGTTCTTCGCTCTTGCGCAACGCAGCTTCTGCTGCGGTGCGAGCCTTCTCCAGCCGCACTTGCTCGGTGACATCGCGCTGAATGCCCCAAGTGCGCACCAGGTTTCCGTTTTCGATGATGCCAATCAGGCTATTGCGGAAGATTTTGCGATTACCGTGAACATCGACTTCGTGCGACTCGCGATCCAGAACTCGAAATCCTGAGCGGACATATTCCTGTGTCATCTCAACATTACGCGGATCGCCCGGCAGAAGCATTGCGGTGATACGCTTTCCTAGCAGTTCATTCCCCGATGTGAAACCGTACATTCTCGCCATGGCGTCGTTGCATTCTGCGATGTAGGAGCCGTCTAGAATCCGCTGAATGAGTTCATCTTCAGGCAGATCAATGGGTAGGGGTGCATCCAACTCCTCCCGGAAAATACCTTCTGAGCTCTGGGCCACGAACAGGCGATAATCCTCTTCCCGGCGACGTAGTGCCTGTTCGGCTTTGAATCTTTCGCTGACATCGCGCGAGACTGCGATTACATAACTGCGGTCGAGTTCCACGTACTTCAGACTGGCTTCGACCGGATAGGTCGATCCATCCTTGCGCTTGTATAGCCCGCTTACCAGGACTGGCTGGCCGAGCTTCAGGTTCTCCAGCATTTGCTGGAACTCACCTTCGTGAACAGTGGCGCAAATGTCGGGTCCCTTCATGGAGACCAATTCGGCGTGGGTGTAGCCAAGATCGTGGCACGTTTTTTCATTCACATCGAGAATGCAATAAGTCCCAGGATCGATGACGAGCACGGAATCGTTTGAAGAATCGATTAGCCTTCGAAAGAGCCTTAGGTCCTGCTCTGACTGCTTCAGGTCCGTCATATCCTGCGATACGCAGGCAACACGATCGATGCCACGCTCGCCCTCGATGGGGAAATAGCTGATCAACAAGTCCCTTTCGCCTCGGACTGGATATTCATAGCGCAATTGGTACTGCACGGTTTTGCCGGCGAAGCATTCGTCAAGTTTCCCCTTCACGGAGCTTTCAAATACGCCGGGACTTAACACCTGGCGCAGATGATGGCCAATCACCTCTTCCCGTTTCATTCCGCGGTACTCTAGAAAGGCGTCGTTGGCGATCAGATACCGGTAATCTCGGCTGACGACAACAATCATCTCCTGCGAGCCCTGCACCGCCTTCTCGAATTCCTTTAGCCGTTGCGTTCGCCTGCGCAGGAGATCCCCGACGAAGCTCATCCCAATACCCAGCAAAACAAATGGCAGCACGCCTGTGATGCCCTGCATGCCGGAAGGCGCGATTGCATGGCGAGGCGCGAGAAACAAATACCGGGCAACGAGAGTGGAGACTAAGGTGAAAGAGATGCCCAGCCAAAAACCGTCAAACATTCCGACCAGCAGAATGATGGGGGCAAACAAAACAAACGATTCGGCGAAACCGAGAGGGGTGGGAAAGCTGTATGGAATCAACGCAGCGATAACCACGCCTGCGAGCGCGATCACTAATCTCCAAAACCTGCGTGCTAACAACTTTGCGGAGAGAGGACGGGCAGTCCGTCGATCGGCAACACTCATAGCCAACCTTTCGAATTTTTATTCGGGCCAGGCTTGGCGTTGGCGTTGGAATTCCGTCAGCAGCGCCCAAGCCGCGCGGCACGCTCTTTCCGCATTGGGAGCGCCCGCCTTACGAGCTGATCACAAGGACCAGGCTTCAAAGCATTGTTGGGATGATGCGGGAACTTGCGAGGCGGGTCTGTGATTCGAATCACAACGCGAGGAACTTGTGCCGAAATGGAATGCAGCATAGTGCGGTACTAGCTAAGGCACTTGTCCAAGCCAGCCCCGGTCCACGTCCTCCAGTTGTTAACACTCCGAGACCCACCGCACACCGCAGCTTCTTGGAGGTGACAGGCATCACTGACTGAGACATCGGTGAAACGCTACCCTGAGAGAAGAATTTCCCAAGGGAGGACTCATGGCTGAGCGACATTTTTCGCTAGAGATGATTGAAGATTTTCTTGGGCAAAAGCGGATCGCAATGATCGGCGTATCCCGAGATCCGAAACACTTCAGTATGAACTTATTTGAAGAACTCTGCCGCAGGGGCTACGACGTTGTTCCGGTGAACCCTGGAGCTCCGAGCATAAACGGCCGGCATTGCTTCCCGCGAGTGCAGGACATCCAGCCCCCTGTAAAAGCCGCGCTCCTGATGACCCCTCCTGAAATTACGGAGAGAATCATTGAGGATTGCTATGTGGCCGGTATCAAGCAGGTGTGGATGTACCGCGCTGCAGGTAGAGGCGCCGTCAGTATGAAAGCCGTTGAGTTCTGCAGAGCGAAGGGGATGCAGGTGATACCGGGCCAGTGCCCATTCATGTTCCTTCCCGGTGCCGCGGGAGTTCACCGCCTGCATGGCTTCTTCCGGAAGATTACTGGGCGATATCCGCAGCATCGCATGGCAGCGTAGAAGACCGGCAAAAACAATCCCGAATCGCCGTGAGCGCGATTGGGTTTCCGGCCTTTGGCCGCGATTAGTCCTTCACTGCGCGATCGGTAATTTCCAATCCTTTGTCGATGATGGCAAAGGCCTCTCGGAGTTGCTCCTCGTTTATGCACAGAGGCGGATTGGTGTAGAAGGTGTTCCAACGCACCAGTGTGTAGAGCCCCTGCTCGCGGAAGAAGCGGCCCAGTGCGGCCATTTCTTCCGAGGTTCCGTTGAACGGAGCCATAGGCTGCCGCGTCTTTGGGCTGCGAACCAATTCGAAAATGCCAAATAATCCGATCGAGCGTACGTCGCCCACCGACGGATGCTTGGCCTTCATCTCGGCGCCAAGTTGCTTCATGACCTCGCCCATCTTTTTCGCATTCTCGATGAGGCGGTCCTCTTCATACACACGAATGGTCGCCAGCGCAGCCGCACACCCCATCGGATGGGAGTTGTAGGTTAATCCTCCATAGAACACTTTGTCCTGGAAGTGCTGGGCGATGTGGTGACGCATGCCGACTGCTCCCAATGGCAGATAGCTGGAAGTCAACCCTTTCGCCATGCAGATCAGGTCCGGAACGACTTTCCAATGGTCGATCGCGAACCACTCACCGGTTCGACCGAAGCCAGCCATCACTTCATCAGCAATCATCAGAATGCCGTATTTGTCGCACAGCTTGCGAACTCCTTGCATGTATCCCTCAGGTGGGATCAAGATGCCATTCGTGCCCACGACCGTCTCAAGGATGAATGCCGCGATGGTGTGCGGGCCTTCGAGCTGGATGGTCTCCTCGATCATGTCGAGCGAAGTTTCCGCGGAATCCCAGCCACGTTCAATTCCGTGATATGGATCGAGCACCCGCACAACTCCCGGAATGCCAGGCTCGGCAGCCCAACGCCGAGGATCTCCGGTCAGCGAGATGCTGCCGGCAGTCGCACCGTGGTAAGAACGATAGCGCGCCATGATCTTCTGGCGTCCGGTGAAGAAGCGAGCAATCTTGATGGCGTTCTCGTTGGCTTCAGCGCCGCCGTTAGTGAAAAAGAACGTGTCGATATCGCCGGGCGTGATCTCGGCCAGCTTGGCTCCCAGTCGCGCCCGAGGCTCTGTCGCCATAAACGGATTGGCATACGCTAAGGTCTGCGCTTGCTCGTAAATGGCCTGAATGACGCGCTCATCTCCGTGCCCGATGTTCACGGACATCAGTTGGCTATTGAAATCAATGAAGCGCTTTCCTTCCGGCGTCCAAAAGTGAATTCCCTTGGCTTTTGCAACGGGGATCGGGTCGACCTTGGATTGGGCCGACCATTCAAATAAGGTGTGTTTTTTGGTGAGATCGACAATTTCTTGTCCAGTCATCGACTTCTCAACTGTAGTAGTCGCCATAAATGCCTCTGAATTCGCCACGGATCTACACGGATACTCACGGATAAATCCAATCCGTGAAGATTCGTGTGAATCCGTGGCTGGATTTTTAGAACTTGCGGCTGTGCTCTTTGGCCCAGCGCTCAACAACAACTTTCTTATCGGTGTAGAACTCGATGGCGTCTCGTCCTTGCCCGTGGAGGTCGCCAAAAAAGCTGTTCTTCCAACCGCTAAACGGGAAATATGCCATCGGAGCGGCGACGCCGATGTTGATTCCGATATTGCCAGCGGGCGCTTCATACCGGAATCGCCGCGCGGCGGCACCGCTGGATGTAAATAGGGACGCCTGATTGCCGTAAGCACTGCGCTCCAAAAACGCGAGCGCCTCATCCATGTTGTCGGCGTGCACCAGGCTGAGCACCGGTCCGAATATTTCAGTATCGGTGATCTCGCTACTCGCAGGCACGTCGTCAAGAATGGTGGGCTTAACGAAATTGCCGGTCTCGTGCTTCGGCACTTTCGTGTTCCGGCCATCGAGAAGGACCTTGGCTCCTTGCTTTTCGCCAACCCCGATCAACTGCTCCACCCGTTCCTTGCTCTGCGGTGTAATCACCGGCCCCATCTGCACCCCGTCTTCGAGGCCGTTGCCAACTCGGAGGTTCGATGCAGCCTCCGCAATCGAATCGCGAAAGGTCCTTTGTGCCTCTCCGATTGTTACCGCCACGGAGACTGCGAGACACCGTTGCCCAGCGCATCCGAAAGCACTGTCGCTGATAATCTGCGTCGCCATCGGCATGTCGGCGTCAGGCAGCACGACCACATGGTTCTTGGCTCCTCCCTGGCACTGGCAGCGTTTTCCCTGCTCCGCCGAGCGCGAGTAGATATATCGCGCAACTGGAGTTGAACCCACGAAACTGATGGCACGCACCTTGGGATGATCGATCAAAGCATCGACAGCAGCCTTGCCCCCATTGACCAGACCTACCACGCCCTTCGGTAGCCCCGCTTTCTCCAGCAACTCGTAGATGTAATGCATGGTGAGCGGCACGCGCTCGCTGGGCTTGAGGATGAATGTATTGCCGGTCGCGATCGCGTACGGCAGATACCAGAACGCAATCATGCCCGGAAAATTGAATGGTACGATCGCCGCCACGACTCCGAGCGGCTGGCGAATCATTATCTCGTCGATACCGCGGGCGACGTCTTCGAGGTTGTAACCCTGCATCATCATTGGAATTCCGCACGCGACTTCCACATTCTCAATCGCGCGACGCATCTCGCCTTTGGCTTCGCCAAAGGTCTTGCCGTTTTCCAAAGTGATAATGCGGGCGATATCGTCAATGTGCTCTTCCAGCAGCATCTTGAGCTTGAACAAGGGCTGGATGCGGTCTTCGGGAGGGGTACGGCGCCACTCGGGAAAAGCGGCGGCGGCGGCTTCGACGGCGGCGTTCACATCGGCGGCACCGGCCAGGGGGACGCTGGCCAGGATTTCCCCCGTCGCGGGATTAACGACATCGCGCCATTCCGACGATTGCGCCGGTGCCCATTGTCCATTGATGAAATTCGTAACCTTGTTGGCAGGGGGTGCTGCTACGCTCATGATGCTAATGCCTCTCGCTATCGCGAA
>Ga0209059_1001536_pt1 | contig 10578 bp, 7 predicted proteins | sample GraSoiAngelo_151_FD_186165 | JGI IMG/M metagenome (GOLD analysis project Ga0209059, IMG submission 186165) | Grasslands soil microbial communities from the Angelo Coastal Reserve, California, USA - 14_1009_12_20cm (SPAdes) (version 2) | ecosystem: Environmental > Terrestrial > Soil > Grasslands ...
GTTCGCCGTATCGACGCCCGTCGACCATCAACACGCGGCGCTGCTCGCCGTGCGGGGTCACGAGGTGCCGCACGATATGCCGTGCTTCCGCGATCCGGACAACCTGATCTACGGCAAGGCGGAGGCCGGAGGCATCGTTCTCGGCGGATACGAGGCGAACCCCGTGGCTCGCTGGATCGACGGTGTGCCATGGGACCACGCCGGGACCTCGCTGGCGCCAGACCAGGCGCGATTCGAGCCACTCCTTGCCGGCGCCGCCCGCCGCTTCCCTTTCCTGCACGACGCGGGAATCGTCAAGCTGGTCTGCCACCCGGACGCCATGACACCTGACTCCAACCCGTTGGTCGGCCCGGTCCCTGGAGTGAATGGTCTTTACATGGCCGCCGGTCTCTCGCTCAATGGTTTCGGCGGTGCAGGCGGTATCGGACGTTCGCTCGCCGAGCTGATCACCGGCGGCGAGACCGAGCTCGACCTGTATCCGTATCGCCCCTGGCGCTTCGGCCCGGTCCATCGCGATTTCCGCTACGCGGCCGAGCTCGCGCGCGAGGCCTACAAGTACTACTACTACCTTCGCTATCCGCACGACTCGGACGAGTGGGGTCGCCCGAAGCGGACAAGCGCGCTGCACACGCGGCTGCAGGACCTCGGTGTCGTGTTCGGAGTCAAGCACGGATGGGAGCGGCCCGACTACTTCCAACCGGGAAAGCCGTGGCGACGGGCCGGCGCAGACCAGCGCGGGTTCGGCTTTACCCGGCCGCCCTACTTCGAGACGCTCGCCGAAGAGCACCGTGCTTTTCGGGAGCGAGTCGGCATCATCGACATGAGCTCGTTCGGCAAGATCGAGATCACAGGGCCCGGCGCGCTGACGCTCCTCGAGCGAGTGGCGGGTAACTTGATCGACCGGCCGGTTGGAAGCGTTGTCTACACGCAGCTGCTGGAACCTGGCGGCGGGATCGCCGCTGACGTCACCATCACGCGACTGTCGCGCGACCACTTCCGGCTCGTCACCGGAGCCGGTTACGTGAACAGCGACCTCGGATGGCTGCGCCTCCAGCAGCAAGGTGGTGAAGGAGACGTCGAGCTTCGCGAGTCTTCCGACGACCTGTCCGTGATCGGCATGTGGGGACCGCATGCGCGCGAGGTGCTCCAGCGCGTCACGCACGAAGACGTTTCGGATGAGGGGTTTCCGTTCATGCAGGCGCACCACCTCCACGTCGATGGCATGCCGGTCCTCGCCCAGCGCGTGACATACGTCGGCGAGCTCGGCTGGGAGCTCTACGTCGACCCCGCTCGGGCCGGCCAGGTGTGGGATCGGTTGATGGATGCCGGACGCGAGCACGGCATCGCGCCCGGCGGTTATCGCGTCCTGGAGGGGCTGCGAATGGAGAAGGGCTACCGCTACTACGGGACGGACATGGGCCTGCTGGACAACCCGTTCGAGGCCGGGCTCGGATTCTCGGTGCACCGTGACAAATGGCCTTCCATCCAGCGGCAGGTCTCGAGGAGATTGCGCACGCTTGCAGTCGGTGGCGAAGAGTACCTGCCCGTCTACGGCGGCGAGGCGGTCCACGGCGACGGTCGGGTGGTGGGCCGCGTTCGCAGCTGCGCCTATGGCTTCACTGCGCGAATGAACCTCGCGTACTCGTACCTGCCTGTCGAGCTAGAGCCCGGCGCCCAGGTGGAGGTCGAGGTTTTCGGCCAGATGGTGTCCGCGCTGGTGATGCAGGACGCGGTCCTGTCCAGGCATGACGTCAAGCAGCGCGCGAGCTGAAGCCGCGGCGGCCGCGGTCTCCCTATGGAAGGGCCTGGCGGTCACGATCTCGCCGCTATCCGGAGGTCTGACCAACGAGAACTACCTGGTCGAGTCCGGCGGCAAGCGCTACGTGATGCGGCTGCCAGGGCAATCGACGGAGCTGCTGTCGATCGACCGAGAGAACGAGGTTCACAACACGAAGGCGGCAGCCTCGACCGGGATCGGGCCGCGGGTGCTGGAGCACGTGCCCGGCGACGACGTCATGGTGCTGGAGTTCATCAGCGGCCCGACGATGTCGGCGAAGACGCTCCAGACCAGGCAGATGGCCGCGCGCATGGCGCATTCCTTCCACCGTTTGCACAACGCGCCGCGTTTCCGACGCGAATTCAACATGTTCCGGCTGATCGAGACCTATCTGGCGATCGTCGACCAGCACGGTGTGACGATCCCGAACGACTATCACGACTGGCTGCCCGTCGTCAGCCAGATCGAGCGGGCGGTGAGCGTGGCAGCGCTGCACCTGGCGCCATGCCACAACGACCTCCTTTGCGAGAACTTCATCGACGACGGGGTCGCCCTGCGCATCGTGGACTACGAGCTGAGCGGCAACAACGACCCTTGCTTCGACCTGGGCAACACCGCCCAGGAGGCCGAGTTCGACCAGGACCTCCGCGCCGCCCTTTGCGAGTCGTACTTCGGCAAGGTCGACCCGCGCCAGCTGGCTCGTATGAACCTGTTCGCGCTCATGTCAGATGTCGGCTGGACCCTGTGGGGTGCGATCCAGGCGAAGATCTCCGCGGTCGACTACGACTTCCGCGGCTACTACACCGGTCGGTGGGAGCGGGCGCTCGACGTGCTGCGCTCCGAGCGGCTCCGGGACTGGATGGAGGCGGCCGCCCAAACCTCCAATTGACGCGGCACCTGGACGGTGCTACGTTCCGCGCCGGTATATCGGTCGCATATCGGCTCGCCTGGGGAGGGCGAGGAAAGGGGAATGATGGCGGTCGCTGAAGCCGTCGCGACTCGATCTCAGAGCGAGGAAGCTTACCGGCGCATCCTCGAACGGGTCGTGAGCCTGGAGATGGCTCCGGGATCAGTCGTCAACGAGGCCCGCCTGCGCGAAGAGCTGGGGATCGGCCGGACGCCGATCCGCGAAGCCCTGCAGCGCCTGGCCCGCGAGAACCTGGTCCGCTCCATTCCCCACCGCGGCACATTCGTCACCGACGTCAACATCACCGACCTGGCTCGGATCACCGAGGTCAGGGTCGTGCTCGAGTCGCATGCGGCGCGCCTCGCCGCCGAAAAGCTGACGACGTCAGACCGAGAGGCGATCGAGGGATTGCTCGCGCTGCTCGGACCGGGCCGGGTGACCGACCAGCGCGAGCTCATGCACCTCGACCAGCAGATCCACCGGCTGATCTACCGCAGCGCCCACAACCCATTCCTCGAGGCGACGCTCGAACGCTACTTCAACCTCAGCCTGCGCCTGTGGTACCTCGTGCTCGACCGCGAGGTGGCTCTGCGCCAGGCTGTGGACGAGCACGTCGAGCTTCTGCGGGCGATCCTCGACGGCGATGGCACCCGCGCCGACGACGTGATGCGTCGGCACATCACGGGGTTCGAGCGCGAGATCCGAAAAGTGCTCGTGGAGAGGTGATGAGGTAATGCCGAAGGTATTTTTCGCCACGGACCTGCACGGCTCAGAGGTTTGCTGGAAGAAGTTCCTCAACGCCGCCCGGTTCTATGACGCGGACGTGCTGATCTGCGGCGGAGATATGACCGGCAAGGCCATCGTGCCGATCGTCTCCGAGAACGGGCACTACACGGTCACGCTCGGCGGCGAACACCAGGCTGTCGCGGCCGACCAGGTCACCGAGGTCGAGGCGAACATCCGGCGCAAGGGCTACTACCCCTTGCGCATGAGCGTCGACCGTCTGCATGAGCTCGACGGAGATGCAGGCAAACGGGCCGCATGTTTTCAGGAGGTGATGCTCGAAGGGGTCGAGCGCTGGATGGGCATGGCGGCCGAGAAGCTTCGGGGCTCTGGCATCCGATGCTTCGTCTCCCCGGGCAACGACGATGAGATGGAGGTGGACGACGTCATCAGACGCGCCGAGCTCGTCGAGCTGGGCGAAGGTCGGGTGGTCGACGTCGACGGCTTTTCGATGATCTCCACCGGCTGGTCCAACCCGACACCGTGGAAGACGCACCGCGAAGAGTCCGAGGACAAGCTCGCCGAACGCATCGAGAGCATGGCCTCGCAGGTTCCCGATCCTTCGCGCGCGATCTTCAACCTGCACTGCCCACCTTTCAAGTCAGGCCTCGACGAAGCGCCCGCGATCGACGCCGACCTGAAGCTCCTGCACGGCGGCCGCGCGCTGCGTCCCGTCGGTTCGACCGCCGTGCGGGAGGCGCTCGAGCGGCATCAGCCGCTGCTGTCCCTGCATGGTCACATCCACGAGAGCAAGGGCGCCATCAAGATCGGCAAGACGCTGTCCATCAACCCGGGCAGCGCTTACGAGGAAGGAATGCTCATGGGGGCGATCATCCAGCTCGACCCCAAGAAAGGAATCAAGAGCTACCAGCTGGTCAACGGATGAAGAGGTAAGGAGGAAGCACAGATGGCGGACACGACGATGGGGACTGCGACGGGGACGCGACCCGCGCTGTTCCTGCGCAACGCGACGGGGCTGGTCAAGGCCTGGTCGACGTTCGATGCGTTCATCTATTCGTTCTGGTCGATCAACCTGATCACGCTCGGCCTGTACGGCATGTCGTACGTCTACACCGTCCCCGACGGCCAGCTGCTCGCGGGGATCTTGCTGTTCGGCGTGCTCGTCACTTTCCTGGTCATCACGTACGCGATGTTGGTGAGCGTGATGCCACGCACCGGCGGCGACTACGCATGGCAGAGTCGCGTGCTCGGCGGCGGGCTTGGGTTCGTCCTCTCCATCACCGGATGGTGGTTCACGCTTTTCCTCTGGGCGCCGATCTACGCCAACATCCTGGTCGTCCAGTTCTTCTCACCGCTGGCCTACACGCTCGGGTGGAGCAGCGTGGCCATGTTCTTCACGAGTCAGACCGGCATCTTCGTTTCCTGCCTGATCGTGCTCGCCTTCGTGAGCATCGTCGTCACCATGGGCATGGAGACCTACGCGCGAATCCAGAAGGTCTGCTTCTGGATCGGCCTGGCGGGACTGGCTGTCGTGTGCGGCCTGCTCCTGTTCTACAGCCAGAGCGACTTTCAGAACGCGTTCAACCGCGAAGCCACGAGCCTGTTCGGCGCACCCGCCAACGCGTACCAGGGCACGATCGATGCGGCCAGCAAGACATTCGCCGGCTCGAGCTTCGGCACATTTGCATGGGGTCCGGTGCTTCTCCTTCTCCCCTGGCTGGCGTTCTACCTGCTCTGGCCGAACTGGGGCGCAACCCTGTACGGCGAGGTCCGAGGAGCCAAAGACATCCGGAAGCCGTTCTGGAGCATGTTCGCCGGCCTTTGGGTCACCGTGGCCATGGTCGTGGTCGTGGTGCTCCTGATCAACAAGACGATCGGATGGAACTTCTACCAGTCGGCCAATGCCGCCTACTGGAACAACCTGTTCCTCGTCCAGGGCGCTGTGGCGCCACCGGTTCCGATCTGGCCTTACCCCGTGATGTTTGCCGGATTCCTAGTCGACAACCATCTCTTCCAGGCGTTGCTGATCATCGTCATGGGCCTGTGGTTCTTCGGCTGGGCCGGGACGCTGTTCCTTTCCTCGACCCGCGTCATATTCGCCGCCGCCTTCGACCGCGTTCTGCCGGCATGGGCTGCGAACATCTCGGCCAAGCGCCGGGTGCCCTACGGCTCGCTGGTTCTCATGATCGCGCCGTCGATCGTGATCAGCGCTATCTACGCGTACAAACCGGACTTCACCAGCGTGTTCCTGGACGCCACCGCCGTGCTCGCCTTGACTTTCTTCGCGACGGTGGTAGCGGCGGTGATCCTGCCGTGGCGGCGCAAGGACCTTTACGACGCCTCGCCGATTGCACGGTTCAAGATCGCCGGCGTGCCCGGGATCACCGTCGTGGGTGTGATCACCGGCTTGTTCCTGCTGTTCATGCTCTACCAGTGGTCGTTCAACCCCGACAACCTCTACGGGACGTCGCTCCAGAAGACGCCCAACTCGGTCATCTACTTCGTCGCCACCTACGTCGTGGCGGTGGTCATCTACGTGGTCGCTCGCGTCGTGCGGAACCGGCAAGGTATCGACCTTCGCCGCATCCACCACGAGATTCCGGTTGAATAGCGGTTCCAAATGCCGCCGGGCTTTTGCCCGGCGGCTACCTTTCTAACCCCATGCTCGAATACACACTTCGCACTTACCAGAGCCCGACTCGCCTCGTGCAGCGGCTCGGCGCCATCCAGGAGCTCGGCCCCGAGGCGAGCCAGCTCGGGATGCGGCGGCCGCTGCTCGTCACCGACGCGGGCGTCAAGGCCGCCGGGCTGCTCGAGGTCGCGCTCGAATCGCTTCGACGCTCCGACGTCGAGCCGGTTGTGTTCGACAAGGTTCGCGCCAACCCGGGCGTCTCGCTCGTCGACGAGGGTGCCGCCGAATATCGCTCGCAAGGCTGTGACGGGCTGGTCGCGATCGGCGGCGGGAGCTCGATGGACACCGCCAAAGGCATCGGTGTCGTCGCTGCGCACCATGGCAGCATCGTCGAGTACGAGTGGGGTCACAGCCCCATCGAGTCGCGAATCCCGCCGATGATCGCGGTTCCAACCACCGCCGGCACCGGCAGCGAGGTCACCCTATGGGCGGTCATCACCGACCCGAAACGGAAGATCAAGTTCAACGTCGGCGGCACGCCGAACATTGCGTCTTGGGTCGCGGTGATCGATCCCGAGCTGACGGTGAAGCTGCCTCCTGGCGTCACCGCCGGCACCGGCATGGACGCGCTGGCCCACGCGGTCGAGTGCTTCACGATGTCGTACCACCAGCCTTTCACCGACGCGGTGGCCCTGCTCGCGATGGAGTACGTCGCCAAATACCTTCGCGTCGCTTTCTCGCAGGCGAACAACCTGGAAGCTCGCTACCACATGAGCGCGGCGGCGATGCTCGCGGGTCTTGCATACGGCACCGACTCCGCCGGCGCGGCGCATGCCATGAGCCAGACCGCAGGTGGTGTGCATGACGCGCCGCACGGCGCGCTGACGGCGCGGCTGCTTGGCCCGGTCATGGAGTACAACCACTCGGGCGAGCCCGAGCGCTTCGCGCGCATGGCGGCTGCTTTCGGCCTTGACACGCGCGGCATCTCGACATGGCGCGCGGCCGAGATGGCGGTGGAGTACGTGCACGAGCTGACGCGCGACGTCGACATCCCGGGCATGCAAGAGCTCGGTTTCAGCGAGGAAGAGATCCCGATGCTCGCGGACAAGGCGTTCGCCGATCCGCAGACGATCGGCAACCCGCGGGACGTCGACGCGGCCGCGTATCGGCGCATCTACAAGCAGGCCTTCGACCTCGGAAGCAAGAACGGAGCCAGGAAATGACCATCGACGTAGCCAAGTCCGTGAAGAAAATGTTCCGCCGGGCGCGCGCAGGGCGCCAAAGAGGGTGGTGCGTCCGATGACCGTGGAGATTGCAAAGTCCGTCCGAAAAATGTTCATCGACGGCAAGTGGGTCGAGTCGGAAAGCGGCGAGCTGTTCGATGCCGACAGCCCGGCGACGGGCGAGATCATCGCCCAGGTCCCGAAGGGCACGCGCGCTGACGCGCAGCGTGCGGTCGAGGCCGCGCACAAAGCGCGCGCCGCGATGGCCAAGCTCAAGGGCTTCGAGCGCTCGAAGCGCTTGCACAGGATCGCCGAAGCGATCGAGAAGCGCAGCGATGAGCTGGCCCGGCTGCTGACTCTTGATCAGGGCAAGCCCTTGAAGGCAGAGGCCATGGGCGAGGTCGGCGAGGCCGTCGAGTACTTCCGGATCGCGGCTGAGGACCTGAAGCGACTCGAGGGTCGCGTCCTTCCATCCGCAAGCCCGACCAAGCTGGTCCTCGCGCGCCACTACCCACGCGGCGTATACGGCGTGATCACGCCCTGGAACTGGCCGCTGACGATGGCGGCCGAGCTCATCGCACCGGCGCTCGCCGCAGGCAACTGCGTCGTGTGGACGCCGGCGACCTCGACCAGCGTCATCTCGGTCGCTCTGATGGAATGCATGGCCGAGGCGGATTTTCCGGCCGGTGCGCTGAACCTGGTGACCGGGCCTGGCGCCGAGGTCGGCGACGAGGTGGCCGGCCACCCTCTGGTCGATGGCGTCGGTTTCGTCGGCTCGACCGAGACGGGAGCTTCCGTCGCGAAGCGTGCGGCGGGCAAGCACGTGATGCTCGAGCTGGGCGGCAACGGGCCGCAGGTCGTCTTCGCGGACGCCGATATCGGCAAGGCGGTCGAGGGCGCCATCGTCGGCTGCTACCTCTGCGCCGGCCAAAGCTGCACCGCCGGTGAGCGCATCCTCGTCGAAGAGCCCGTCCGAGACGAGTTCGTGGCGCGTCTGGCGGACGCGGCGCGCGCGCTGCGACTGGGCGATCCGTTCGCGGACGACACCACGCTCGGGCCGCTCAACAACGAAGGCGTCGCGACCAAGATGGACCAGCACATCGCGGACGCGTTGAAGAACGGCGCCAAGCTCGTGCTCGGCGGCGAGCGCGCGAAGGGCTTTCCGACCCGCCTCTACTACCACGCGACGATCCTCGACGGAGTCGAGCCGACGATGCGCGTGAGCCGCGAGGAGACTTTCGGGCCGATCGCGCCGATCATCAAGTTCCGCGACGAGAAGCAGGCGCTGGACCTTGCGAACGACTCTCCGTACGGCCTGCTCGGCGCCGTGTACACGAAGGACCTGTCCCGCGCGCTTCGATTTGCGGACCAGCTCGAGACAGGCTGGGTGAACATCAACGAGTCGACGAACTACTGGGAGGCGCATCTGCCCTTCGGCGGCCGGGCCGGCAAGAAGAGCGGCATCGGGCGCGTCGGCGGACGGTTCGCGCTCGAGCAGATGACGGACCTCAAGACGATCGTGATCGAGATCTCGCCCGAGTGACATCCAACGGGCCACTTCCGGACACGATTGCCGAGGCCGAGCGTGTCGCAGAAGCCGCGAAGGCGCAGAAGCTCGGGGTCAAGCTGCTCGGCGGTGCGGGCATCCACCTCCATTCGCCGAGCGCCCACAGCGCTCCGCTCAAAAGGAAGTACGGCGACCTCGACTATGTGATCTCGACCAAGGACCGCAAGCGGGCGCTCGCATTTTTTCCATCGCTCGGCTACGAGGCGAACGAACGCTTCAACCTGATGCAGGGCGACCGCCGGCTTTACTTTTTCGACGGAAGCAACGGCAAGCAGGTCGACGTCTTCATCGACGTGATCCGGATGTCGCACGTGATCGACCTGCGCAACAGGCTCGGCCACGAAGGACCATGCGCGAGCCCATCCGACCTCCTGCTCAGCAAGCTGCAGATCTACGAGGTCAACCGCAAGGACATGGTCGACCTCACCGCGCTCCTGCTCGACCATCCGATCAAAACCAACGACGACGAGGCGATCGATCCGGTCTACTTGGCAAGGCTGGTCGCGGACGACTGGGGCATGTACCGGACACTCCAGATCAACATCGAAAAGCTGCGCCACACGGTGGATGAGCTCGATGTGGATCGTGCCCTGGTGAGCTCGCGCCTGGACGAGCTTTGGGCAGTGGTCGAGGCGCAGCCGAAGCCGCTGAAATGGCGGATGCGGGCGCAGGTCGGGGACCGGATGCGCTGGTACGAGCTCCCCGAAGAGGTGCGCTCGCCTTACCAACCCGAATGAGCCTGCCGGCCCACGCGCGATGCGTCGTCATCGGCTGCGGAATTGTCGGCAACAGCCTCGCGTACCACCTGACGCGACTGGGCTGGCGCGATATCGTCCTGGTCGACAAAGGCCCGCTGCCGAACCCGGGCGGATCGACCGGCCACGCTTCCAACTTCATCTACCTGGTCGATCACTCCAAGGAGATGACCGCGCTGACGATGGACAGCGTCCGCCAGTACAAGGAGCTCGGGGTGTTCATCCAGTCAGGCGGCGTCGAGGTCGCGCGAACCAAAGAGCGGATGCAGGAGCTCACCCGGCGGATGGCTTCGGCGGAGTCATGGGGCATCGCGCCGACCTCGCTCGTGAGCGCGGCTCAGGTCAAGGAGCTCGTCCCCTACATCGAGGAGTCGGTGATCCTGGGTGGCTTCTACACGCCGGGTGTGGGGGTGGTCGATTCCCTGCGCGCGGGCACGCTGATGCGCGAGAACGGCCAGGCCGCGGGGGCCCTCCACGTCTCGGCGAAGACCGAGGTGACGGGCATCGACGTGGAGCACGGGCGAGTTCGCCGCGTGCGGACCACGCAGGGCGATATCGAGACGGAGACGGTGGTCGTCACCTGCGGCGTGTGGAGCCCACGTGTGGCGCGGATGGCCGGGACAACGATTCCCCTCACGCCGGCGGTGCACCAGATGATCGACATCGGACCAGTGCCGCGCTTCCGCGGCGCCAAGTCGGACATCGAGCATCCGATCGTGCGCGACATGGACACCAACATGTACGAGCGTCAGGCCGGCGGCGACCTGGAGATCGGTTCCTACGCGCACCGGCCGATCCTCTATGACCCGGAGGACTTGCCTCCCGTCGAGCAAGCGGCCCTCTCTCCCACCGAGTTCCCCTTCACCGAAGCCGACTTTGAAGAGCAGATGCAGCACGCGCTCGAGCTGATGCCAGAGATCGTGGGCGACGAATCAGTCGGTGTGAAATACGCCATCAACGGCATTCTTTCTCT
>Ga0209059_1001537_pt1 | contig 10573 bp, 6 predicted proteins | sample GraSoiAngelo_151_FD_186165 | JGI IMG/M metagenome (GOLD analysis project Ga0209059, IMG submission 186165) | Grasslands soil microbial communities from the Angelo Coastal Reserve, California, USA - 14_1009_12_20cm (SPAdes) (version 2) | ecosystem: Environmental > Terrestrial > Soil > Grasslands ...
GCCCATTCCTTGTCGCGCGCATCGCAGGATTTGAAAGTCTTGGGTGCACCTTCAAGTTCTTTGCTGTCGTAAACCTTGATACGGATCACAGCGTGCGGGCAGACCATGGCGCACTTGCCGCACTGGATGCAGATCTTCGAATCCCACGCGGGAATCTCAAGCGCCAGGTTGCGCTTCTCCCATTTCGCTGTGCCGGTGGGGAAGGTGCCGTCGCAGGAGAAGGCGCTGACCGGGAGCTCGTCACCCTTACCCGCGTAGATAGTGCCCAGAACGTCGTGCTCGAATTTCGGGGCGCCCGGGAAAGCGGCGGGAATCTCGCTGTTGCTGGTTGCCGCCGCGGGAATCTTCACCTCATGAAGATGGGCGAGGGTTTCGTCCACCGCTTTCATGTTCTTCGCGACCACGTCTTCGCCCTTGCGACCGTAGGTGTGGCGAATGGACTTGCGGATGGCTTCAATGGCCTCCTCACGCGGCAGGACTTTCGAGATCGCGAAAAAGCAGACCTGCATAATGGTGTTCATGCGCGATCCCATGCCGGTGTCGCGGGCCACCTGGTAGGCATCGATGACGTAGAATCGCGCTTTCTTTGCGATGAGTTGTGACTGCACTTCGCGTGGCAGGTGCTCCCAGACTTCATCCTTGCCGAAGGGGCTGGAGAGCAGAAATACACCACCGTCCACCAGTGAGCTGAGCATGTCGTAGCGCTCAAGGAATATCCACTGGTGACAGGCGACGAAATTCGCTTTGGAAACCAGGTAGCTGGATTTGATCGGCTGAGGTCCGAAGCGCAGGTGGGAGACGGTCATCGCGCCGGATTTCTTCGAGTCGTAAACGAAGTATCCTTGCGCGTAGTTGTCGGTGTTCTCACCGATGATCTTGATCGAGTTCTTGTTTGCGCCTACGGTGCCGTCTGCGCCCAGGCCGTAGAACATGGCGCGCACTACGCTGTCCGGTTCGGTGGAGAAACTGGCATCGTAATCGAGACTGGTGTGGGTGACGTCGTCGTTGATGCCGATGGTGAAATGATCTTTGGGCTCAGGCTTTTTGAGGTTGTCGTAAACAGCTTTCACCATCGCGGGGGTGAATTCTTTGGAGGAGAGGCCGTAGCGGCCGCCTACCACGCAGACTGCGTCCGCGCCCCGGACGAGGGCGTTCGGCGCTACACGCTTTGCTTCGTGCAGTGCGTTTACTACGTCCAGGTACAGTGGCTCGGCAATCGCTCCTGATTCTTTGGTGCGATCTAGAACTGCGATCTGGCGAACCGTTTTGGGGAGGGCTTCCAGGAAAGACTTCACGCAGAAGGGGCGATAGAGACGGACTTTCAGCAGGCCGACTTTCTCTCTCTGCGCATTGAGGTAGGCGACGGTTTCGTCTGCGACTTCGGCGCCGGAGCCCATTACCACGATTACGCGCTCGGCATCGGGCGCGCCGACGTAGTCGAAAAGCTTGTAGCTGCGTCCGACTACTTCCGCAAACTTGTTCATGACCGCCTGCACCTTGGCAGGCGCATCGTCGTAGTAGCGGTTCGCGGTCTCGCGAATCTGGAAGAAAACGTCGGGATTCTGGGCGGTGCCGCGCAGCACGGGATGATCCGGGGAAAGCGCGCGTTGCCGATGCTCGATCACGCGGTCCATGTTGATCAGGGCGCGCATGTCGTCTTCCGTGAGCATCTCAATCTTGTTGACTTCGTGCGAGGTGCGGAAACCGTCGAAGAAGTGGAGGAAGGGGATGCGCGTTTCGAGCGACGCCGCGTGCGCGATCAACGCCAAGTCTTCGGCTTCCTGCACGGAATTGGAGCAGAGCATCGCCCATCCGGTGGAGCGGCAGAGCATCACGTCAGAGTGATCGCCGAAAATGGAGAGCGCATGCGATGCGATGGTTCGCGCCGTAACGTGGAAAGCTGCCGGGGTGAGTTCGCCGGCAATCTTGTTCATGTTCGGGATCATGAGCAGCAAGCCTTGCGAGGCCGTGAATGTAGTCGAGAGAGAGCCGGTCTGAAGCGCGCCATGAACCGCTCCGGCAGCGCCGCCTTCGCTCTGCATTTCCACGACATGAGGGATGCTGCCCCAGATGTTCGGGACCTTCTCGGACGCCCACTGATCCGCCCACTCTCCCATCGGCGAGGAGGGAGTGATGGGATAGATCGCGATCACTTCGTTGACGCGATAAGCAACGTGTGCGACCGCCTCATTGGCGTCCATGGTCTTGAACTTACGTTTCATTGACTTCCCCCATTCGCGAATCTCGACGGCGGCCACCGGAATGGCCCTGCGATAAAACCAGAATAGAGAGAGGTGTATGTGGATGTCGGGACGTGGGTTCACAGGGGGATGTGATTGGGATCACATCTCGCTACAAGGTCGATTGTTTTCAGCTCAGTGCGGGGATTTAGATTTGGCGACGAAATGATTCGTGCCTGTGTTTACGGCCCGACTCCTCCGGTGTGGCAGTCCGCGCAATTGACCTGGGTCAGGTCTCCAATGTCTACCGGGTGCTGGAACATAGGCGGACCCGCAGTAGGCACCGCCGAAGCGCCTTGTGATTCGGTCATCAGCGTGTGGCATTGGTTGCAGTCCTTGCTGATGACTCTGCCATCGCTACTCACATGCTGTCCGTCGTGGCAGCGGAAGCAGCCATTGAAGTAGTAGTGCCCTAGATTATTGGGGTGGGTTAGCCAGTTCACCTTCATTTCCGGAAATTGCGTGTGCTGAAAAATCTGCTGCAGTTCGGCGACCGCTGTGCGGATTTCGAGCTGTTTGGTTTTCGCAACGCCAGGATACTTGCTCTCGTAAAAGTCATCGACGCCCTTGGCGATGCCTTGCAGGGCGGCATCTGTGGTCGCGTAATTCGCGGTTAAAACAGTCACCGCCTGCTGCTTGAGGAAGGGCAGAGAGGTGTCCAGCCTACGGGCGGACAATGCCTGATCCACCGCCTGGTCGGGAGCCACATAGATATGCGTGGGACGGTTGTGGCAATCCACGCAATCCATGTGATGACGGGGAGCCTTGGCAAGCTGATCTTTGGTCAGGGTGGAATCTTTTGCGTAATACTCGGTGACTCGGCCTTGCAGGTCCTGGACGTGGACGTAGGGGATGACCTGGCGCTGTTCGTCGGCGGTGACGTAGTCGATTTTGTTGCCGATGTTCATGTGCCAGTGGATCCCCTCAGGGGCGCCAGTGGCGGGATCGCCTCCGCCAGTTTTGATCAGCAAGCGAACCTGGCGCATGGTGTTCTTCTCGTCATTGGAGAAGTGGGTGAAGACTTTCATCTGGCCGCCATAGAATTTTTTGGGCCAGTGGCACTGCTCGCAGGTATCCTGCGCCGGGCGCAAGTTGTGAACTGGAGTTGGGATGGGACGCGGGAAGGTGTTGAACGCCGCCGCGAAAACCTGGCGCGTGCCGGAAAGCTTCGATTTCACGAACCAGGTCGCGCCCGTCCCTACATGGCAATCCACACAGGCCACGCGGGCATGAGGGGAGAGGGAATACGCCGTATATTCTGGGCTCATCACGGTGTGACACAGCTGGCCGCAAAAAGTCACCGACTCAGTGAACTCGTAGGCTTTGTAGCTGCCTGCGGAACTCACGATGACGAACACGACCAGGAAGGTCACGAAGGAGATGACCGCGCTGCGCTGCGCGCGATCATTCAGATCTATGACCGGGTAAAACTCGGTGCGAGTGACCTTTTTTCGGCGTTCGATCAGGATGCCGATCAGGATCAGCAACAGTCCCAAAACCAAGAAGGCTGGCGAGACCATGTACGCAAGAATGCCGATATAGGGGCCCGGCTTAGTTGCGATCAGATCGATGACGACGAACAGGAAGATATTCGCGAGGCTGACGAGGGACAGCGCGATTCCGGCGAGGCTGACGGGATTGCGCAACAGCATGCGCAATCGGTGTCTAGGCTCGGGCTCGGAAGGAGAGACTTGCTCACTGTCCATGCTTGACCTCAACGGTCTCGGATTCCGCTTCCGGAGCGGGCTCTGAAGCGTCGGCACCGGGGGCGACTTCTAGCACCGGAGTTTCATCCAGGCCGTGCTCTTCGCGATAGTGGTGCAGCGTCATTTTGCCGTCCCACCACGCCCAATTCATGGGGTAGACGTCTGGGTCAAAGAACACTTGGTAGAAATGCCATACAACAATCGCGAGAGTGGCCAGTATTGCTTCGTAAAGATGAATTGCGGTTGCGATGTCGAGCCACCAGCGCGGCAGACGATTCCCCACAATCACTTTGGCCCAAAGCATGATACCAGTGCCGGCCATGACGAACATTCCCCAGACCAAGGCCCAGTATTCGGCTTTCTCCGCGTAATTGAAGCGGGCGAATTCGGGTTTCTGCGAAGTGAGGCCGAGATAGTAGGAGAGATTCTGCCATGCTCCCCGGACATCATCCAGTGTGGGGAAGAGATCTCGCGCCAGTTGCCGGCCTGCGCGCGTGATCGCGATATCGAACAGGTGATAAAGGCTGACGGCAATGAGCACAACGGCGGCAATGCGATGCAGTAATCCGCGCATGTGTTCGCCGAGGGTGAGCATGGAAGCGAACCAGGAATCGGGGAACTTGAGCGCGAAGCCGGTAAGCACCAGGAGGAAAAAACTGGTCAGCAGCGCGGCGTGCTGAATACGGAAGCGTAGCGGCATGCGGGTGATAAATGTCTGCTGCAACTTGCGGCGGGCGATGACTTTTGAACGCCAGATGATGAAATTGTGCAGCAGCATGCCGCCGATCACGGCGAAGATCATGCCGAGATAGAACTTGCGGATCCAGCGAACGGCCTTGCTGCCGATGTCGGCCGAGAGCGGCGCATCCACGTGAACCTTACTGGCGGCAAATTTCTCGGTCACGCCCGGATGGCATTGCCCGCAGGTGCGCGCTAGATGACTGGCGTGAATGGTGGAGCGCGGATCGCTGGAGGGGAAGATACTGTGCGTCCCATGGCAACTGGCGCAGTTGGCGACGACTTGCGATCCGAGTTTCGACGCCAATCCGTGATAGCTCGCCAGATAGGTAGTCTCGCGACGTCCGGCGACACCGAATTCCTGCGAGAGGCGAACGCCTTCGTGGCATCGGGCGCACGTAGCTTGCGCAACGTTCTGGGCCGACACGGGAGAATTCGGGTCCGTATGCGCCTTGATGGAGTGGATACCGTGGCAGTCGGTGCACGCGGGCGCCTGCCAATTCCCTTGGGCCAGTGCCCTGCCGTGAATGCTCCACTGAAATTCTTTCGAGATGGTGTCGTGACACTTGCCGCAGGTCTGCGGCACATTAAATTTGAAAATCGGGGACTTCGAATCTTTTGCGTCCAGGATCTCGTGAGTGCCGTGGCAGTCGGTGCAGACCGCTGCTTTGGCGGAGCCATTGGCCACAGCATGTCCGTGAACGCTCTGCCCATAAGAGGCGACCATCTGCGCGCTCTGTCCGCCATCCGCCATCACGAACTTCTGACCGTGGCAGGCACCGCAGGTGGCAGGAATGTTGGCGTGACTCACGCGCGATTTCGGATCGGACGCGGGCAGCAGTTCGTGCGGGCTGCCGTGACAATCCACACAAGTGGCAGCGTTGCTGTTTCCGCTGGCCACGGCTTGGGCGTGGTGGCTGCGATCGTAAGCGGCTTGCTGGTCGGCGTGGCAGCTGGCACAGCTGATTTTCTTGGGCGTGGTTTCGTGCGCGGCGCTCTTTACATCGGAGTGGCAGTCCACGCAGGTAAACATGCTGCCGTGGATGGAATTCTTGAAGGCCTCCGGATCAACGTGGAGGCTTACCTGTTTGCCATTGACCTCATGAGTCAGGCCCGCATCACTGTGGCAGGCGAGGCACTCGTCGACGGTAGGTTTCGGGGGATCTTTTTTGCCGGCTGCGGAAAGGGAAGCGGTTGCTAAAAGAAGGGTGAGGGCGACTCCAGGCGCAAAAAGACTCCGTACGATTCGCATGGACATTCCCTCACCCGCCAATCTTTCAGAATTGAAATTCTCCGGGCGACCTCTTCGAGACCGCGCCTTTAAGAGCTATTTCTTCGACAGACCACGGATATAAGTCACCAGATCCTTGATCTCGTTCTCTTTCAACTTCTCGCCGTACTTCGGCATCTTGCCTTTACCGTTGGCGATGATGCCGGCGAGATCCGCGTCGCTTTCCTTCTGCACTTCGGGAGAAGCGAAATCGCGGGTACCCATCTTGCCGCCTTTGCCGTCCGGTCCATGACACATGGCGCATTTCGCCTTATACGTGGCGGCTGCATCCTGGGCCACAGCCGGAGAGCTGCAGACTGCGATTAATCCACCAGCCAATAAAGCGATTAAGCTCATACGAATAGAGTGATTCATGTGTTGCCTTCCTCCTGAGGAAGAATTTTCGTTCGCACAATATCACAGAGCAGGCATTGCCCGTCGACTACCGGCTGGAATCCCACTCTCGGGATTGCCTTAGATCGAGCTTCCGTCCTGCATCCTGAAACGACTCGCAAAGGTAGGTTCGCATGGGGGTGCGCTGAACCCTATGGCAGACATCACGCGGCCCTGTGATATCAATCACAGGCCTTTCTTCTGTCGTTTGTGATGGTTATCACTGCGGGACGTGCGGGGCCACACTGTTGGCGACGTGCGCCATACCTAGCATCAAGCATATGTTGCTTTTCGAAGATCTACCGCACGGGCCTGCTCATGGCAACGGGAACGGCCGGTTCTCCTCGGCGGATACAACGAGCAGTTCGCAAGTCAGCAGCGCCGGATTCAGGCTGCGTCCCTCGCAAGTCACGTGGGAGATGACGCGAGAGTGCAAGTGGAAAGTTGTGTCGTCACGCCCGGCGAAGCGCAATTGGCGCGAGCGCGCTCAGGTGTCAACGGCCGAGGCCTTTCACCTCATCGAGGATATTGCCGAGATGCGGGTGCCATTGCTCGCACTTACGGGTGGAGATCCGCTGTGCCGCGCTGACTTATTTCCCGTAATCGAGTTTGCCTCCAAGCGGTCCGTGCGTACTTCGCTGACCTTGCTGCCGACTCCGAAGCTGGATCGGACAGTCATCGTGGACTTAAAGGAAGTTGGACTGATGCGGGTAGGGCTCTGGCTGCACGGGTCGAGTGCCGAACTGCACGATGCTTACTGGGGGGTCCGAGACCGGTACCGGCGCACCCTGGAGATCATCGAAAGTTGCCACGAAGTGCAACTTCCGGTGCACATCAACACCATCGTGGCGCGCAGGAATTTGCAGGACATTGATCCCATGTTCGAGTTGCTCACACGTCTGGACGTGGCGGCATGGAACGTATTCTTTTTCGTTCCGTGCAACCAGGAAAACCGTGAGGAGATGCTCAGCGCGGAAGAAACGGAGCAGGTTTTTGCCAGGCTCTATGAAGGATCTGGCCGGGTTCACTTCCAGGTGAAAACCACCGAAGGGCCACACTACCAGCGTTACCTTCTGCAGCAGCGCGCGCGGGAGACCAAGAGGCGTTTTCTCGAAATGGACGCAGTGCGTTGCGCGCCCGCGGGCGTGAATGATAGCCGTGGATATGTCTTCGTGGACTACCAAGGGGAGGTATACCCGAGCCGGTTCCTGCCGGTTTCCGCCGGCAATGTCACCCATCGGGCGCTTTCGGAAATGTATGGCGAGTCTCCGCTGTTCACATCCTTGCGAGACGGATCACGGTTAAAAGGGAAGTGTGGGCGCTGCCCCGTGCGCGCGATTTGCGGGGGATCACGAGCTCGCGCCTATGCCGTGACAGGCGATCTGTTCGCCGCGGAACCATCATGCGCGTACGAACCTTAAGTCTTTTTCTGCACCGTCGGAGAACGTGATGCGAATCACGTCGAGGTGTGATTCGGGATCAGTTTTCCCTTTGTGGACCATGATTGGGCCGACTGCCACGGCTAAGGCCAGCGTGTCATGATCCGACCCAGGTGCCATCCGTCACCTTCGCCTGTGATTAGGCTCACGTAGTGTTTTGGCGGAGAAGCTTGAAATTGCGGGATTTGGACCTTTCCCGTGCGAACCCGGCACACCCCGTTGTGATCAGGATCACGATTCCCGGTGACGAAGTGCACAGTCTTTGCCTGCACCTTCTGGCATCCTGACGTTCAATTGAGGTGACCTATGGCCCAAGATGGTCGCGACATTCTGGAAATTCTGAAGTTCGAACTGAACTTCCTGCTGGACGGTGGGTACGGGCGCTTTCCGCGTTCGCCCTGGCGAGCCCCGGCAATTTTTGAGGACTCTCCCATTTGCCCGAATTTTTCCGATGTGTCTCATCCTTACCCCTGTGAGAGCTGTCTGCTGGCGCAATTCGTGCCCCAAGAGCAACGCGGCGATGCTGTGCCTTGCCGATTCATTCCGCTCACCAAAGATGGACAGAGTCTCGAGGACCTGTACCGCACCGGCAACCAGGTCGAGATCGAGGAGGCGCTCGCCGGCTGGCTGCGTGCGCAGATCGAAAGGATCGAGCGCGAACGTGGTATTTCCGGCAGAGAAGGCGTCGCATAGAGACAACTGCAGCGCAGTAAGAAGAAGCTGAATTGCGGATTCATCTTGAGCTGTGCAGCCTACGAAAATTCCAACTAGATGTGAGGAACTATGAGCGAAGAGCATTCATACCGAGTAGCAGCGTGGTGGACTTCGGGGCGGACGGGCCTGGCGAAGTCGGATTCCGCGCCCAATGCGATCCATTTCACCGCCCCCACCGAATTCGGCGGACTGGAAGGGCGATGGACGCCCGAGGAACTGCTGCTGGCCGCGATTGCCGGATGCTATACCACGACCGTGCGAGCGATTGCGGGTGGGGCGCAGTTTGATTTCACCGATCTGCAAGTGGAAGCCAGCGGAACCGTGCGCAAAGCGGAATCGGGTTACAGCTTTGCCCAGATTACCGTGCGGCCGAACCTGAAGATTGCGTCATCCGACGAACGGGACAAGGCGTTGGAGTTATTGAAGCGCGCGGAAAAGCTGTGCCTGGTGTCGAGAGCGATGGGAACTACTCTGAAGTTCGAACCACAGCTCGAAATCACCAAGCCGGCATCGATCGCATAACGACTTCAAAGCTTCAGAACGGCGGAGACCGACGACAGATCCTCCATTGGCTGCAGCTTGAATCCTACCTTTTTGAAGATGGCCTGCGTGGCGAGGTTGTCACGCAGGATTTCGCCAGAAAGGTTCTTGAATTTCTCCGCCTGGGCGACGTGCATCACGCTCGCGAGCAGTTCGGTGCCCAATCCGCGGCCCTGCCACTGATCTGAGACCAGGACCGCAGCTTCGGCTTCCAGTGAAGTGATGGCGCTGAAACGACCGACGCCCAGAACCTCCGGCTGGCCGCTTTCAGGGTTCTTGCGCTCGGCCACCAGTGCAAATCCGCGATCATAGCTAGCGAAACAAATGCGCACGAGCCGCTCGTGCTCTACTCGCGTGCTCAGGCTCAGGGAGCAAAAGTAGCGGAGATAGACGCTGCGTTCCGACAGCGTGGTGTGAAACTGCGCCATGATCGGCTCGTCTTCCGGTCGAATGGGACGAATGGTCACCGGAGTCCCGTCTTTGAATTGCCACTGATGGATGTACTGCGAAGGGTAGGGACGAATTGAGGGGCGAGGCAACTGATCTGGCTGCACGGACGCTGCGTGGACGACAATCCGCGCGTCCAGCGCAAGCAACTGCTCGGGCGTTGCGAGCAGCGGGTTGATATCAATTTCTTTGATCCACGGCAATTCCAGCACCAATTGGCTGAAACGGACCAGGATCTGCTCGAGAGCGGGCAGATTCACTGCTTTCCGCCCGCGCACTCCCTTCAGCGCGGAGAAGATCCGCGTCTGCTCCATCATGCGCTGCGCGAGGGTTGTGTTCAGCGGCGGCAACGCGAGCGCGTGGTCGCGATAGACTTCGACCATCACCCCTCCGGAGCCGAACAGGATCACCGGGCCAAACTGGGGATCGATGCTGCTGCCCAGAATAAGTTCATATCCGTCGCGGCGAATCATCGGTTGCACGGTCACGCCGGCGAAGTGCTCGGGGCCAGCTTTCTGGCTGACCGATTCGCGGATGACGCGGAATGCAGCCCTGACTTGGTCCGCATCCTGCAGCCGCAGATGTACGCCGTCGACATCCGTCTTGTGAGAAATGCTGTTGGAGAGCAGCTTCAAGACTACGGGATATCCAATGCTCCGGGCGCATGAGACCGCGTCGGATTCGTTTTCTGCAATGCGCGTATCGACAACTGGGATGCCGTAGGCTGCCAGAACCTGCTTCGATTCGAACTCATTCAGCATGGTGCGGCCGGACTCCCGCACTGAATTCAGGATATCTTCCGCCTTGATGCGTGCCTCGTCGGAGAAGTCCGGGCCTTCAATCAGCGCGGGGGTTTGATAGAGGCCGCGCAGATTATAGGTGTAGCGCCACATGTAGGTGAAGGCGCGGGCCGCGGTATCGGGATAGGAGAATGTCGGGATCCCCGCCGCGTTGAGGATCGCCGTACCTTCAGCCACTCCTTCTCCTCCCATCCAACTGGCAATGATTGGCTTGGTGGTGCTGTGAGCATACTGGCTCAGTTGAGTGGCGACTTGCGTCGGGTCCGCGAGGCCTTGGGGGGCAATG
>Ga0209059_1001539_pt1 | contig 10570 bp, 9 predicted proteins | sample GraSoiAngelo_151_FD_186165 | JGI IMG/M metagenome (GOLD analysis project Ga0209059, IMG submission 186165) | Grasslands soil microbial communities from the Angelo Coastal Reserve, California, USA - 14_1009_12_20cm (SPAdes) (version 2) | ecosystem: Environmental > Terrestrial > Soil > Grasslands ...
TGACTTGGCGGATAATTATGAAACTCGAAGTTATCCTCTTCTTCAGCGGTTGGCTAACATACCTTGGCAGAGTAAAGCTGAGATATGTGAGACGGACCCGTATTTCGATGTCGGAAGAAGGATATGGGAGGATTCCATTTCCTCCTTGTCCGGCTATCCCCGATTCAACGAGTTCGAGAGGATCTTCTACTTCGATCTTCGCCAGGTACTCTCTTCGATGATGTACAGCTATCTAGGCAATACTGCCCGTATTGAGAATCCGATTGAAACAAACTTCTACTCTTCGTACGGATGTCTGGTCGAAGTTGCGATGGACATGGATCTAATGTGTTCCCCGGCGTTCGATATGAGAGAGCTAGGCCCAATGAGAACGGTTGCATGCCTGGCACAAAAAATAGCGCATGTAGGAAACATGCTGACCACGTATCCGAGCGAAGTTGTGGAGCGCGACGTGTCGTCGCCGATCATATCACTCGCGCTTAGAAAGGGGATTATTCGGGAAGACGAGCTCGGTGACAAGGCGGCCGTTCCTAAAGTTAGTAAGTTGGAATGGGTGTTCAAGAACAAGGCGTACTCTTACATCAAGAAAGTAGCGGAATACGAGAAGGAAATTCGGAGCATCAACATCCGAGGGTTTTCCAACTACCTCGTGGAGCTTATCGAAAGGTTCGAGGGTAGCAGGTCGCTCCGATAGAACCCTCGCAAGTAGAACCATTCAAGTCGCCATTGTGTTCTCCCTCAGAGCAAAGAAGGGCGGCGACATTCCGCGATAAGCTAGCTCGAAACAGCCCTCTTCTTTCTGATCTCGGGAACGCTACTCCCAGCTTTACAGACAAGCTCCAGGTCGAACATGTTTTCAAACGTTGACATGATTTTCTGGTCGTGAGCTTTTGAGTTCATCGAGAAGATGGCAGTGATTTTGTCTGAGATCATCAGCTCAAGGGCTTGTCGAACCAGAGAGTAAGTTCTCTCGGGTCCCAGGGTGAACACTAGGTGTGAGATGTTATCGAAGATAATAGTGAACGATGAACCCGCGTAAGCTTCGATGGTTTTGTTCAACGCATCAAGGAGTAAGGAAGTGTCATAGGTTGGCAGCAGGAATAGATTCTCACTCTCCATCTTTGGATACGATACGCGTGATGTCATTACGAAGATTTTCGCGGCTGGTTGCATTTCGACGAGCGAGTAGATCATGCTATCATTCCTGGTGAAGACTACTGTCCTTTCGAAGTTGGAGGCGGTTTCTGCGAGTAACGATTTGAAGACCTGCTCGGAGTCTCCTTGTGGGTCAAACTCCAGGAGTAGCTTCCTTCCAGCAATCTCCTCGTGAGACAGTCCTACTGTCTGTGAGAAGGTGTTCATCGTCTCCGAGAGATCTAAGGTCCGAATTTTCTTCTCAAGCTTAGCTAGGGACGCCTCTTCTCCTCGAAACGCGTTCGAATTGAATGCCATAAGAACGTGCAGATTATGGTCTGGGCTTGTCCACCTTGGGTCCGTCAGATGATTGACAAACTTTTGCAGGGGACGAACGACGAAGTCATCGTAGTCTAGGACCACCCTTAGACCTTCATTGCCTAGAGTCTTTGCCTCGGTGGCAAGTTCTTGGACGACTTCAAGAGGTGTATCATCTAGTACCCCTGTTGACGGATAGGCACTTCCTAGAGGAGGAATCCTCAGAGCTCCTTTTAGCATAAGTCTAGTCGCATCGACACCCTGGTGGGAAAGACCTTCGGTGACAACAGCAACATCACCGTCATGGAAGTAGATTACTCGTTCTCTGCGGTTCACTCCGTCGAGGATGTATTTCGCGATTGGACCAAATTTTTCGTCGCCAGGACCGTGGATCAGTACCATCTGGTCATAATGAGAAGCCCCCGGCGAAGACTGAAGTGAGGGGACTACGCCGAGGAATGCTTTCAGAAACGTCGGTTTACGAAAGGCTTGAACAGTAAATATGATCAGAATTACAGAGAGAAAATTTGCCGGTCCGAGAATATTCTGTCCAAATGCCAGCAGGCCAAAACCAAGAACCAAGGCCAGACTTATCACACCGAAGCTCGCCGCGATTACTCTCAGAGCGCGCCTAACCTCCCTGTCCTTTACCAGGGCTCGGCGTCGTGAGAGGACGGCGAGAGGGTAGGAGGTGAAGGAAACGACTACACCTAACCCAATTCCTACCAAAAGAACTGATACGGTGGAGGATTGCAGTATGGTATTGTCAAGAGGATATGAGGCCTGAATTGAGGTCGACGAAATCGCTAGCGGGTCCGTCCAACCATCAATGAATGCAACAATCATGGGCAGTAGATATAATGCAAAGGCGAGAAATATGGGACGAAATGGCCTTGAGATGAGTCTCTTTGGTGAGAGCGTTTCAGGATAAACGTACAGTTTTGTCGCAACGTAGCCCCATATGATCGCGATCAGAGATCCAGAGGTCACAATTCCTTGTATTGAGAGTCTCTGCAATGCTGGTGCAGTTGAGGTCATGAGAATTAGGTCTCCCGTTGGAAACGCGAGAAATGTGAGATAGATAGCAATGAAGTAATCTTTGTACGATTGGAAATACGATAACGAGTTCCTTGAAAGAAAAACTATCATCGAGGCGTCCGCTATGATCGCGGCGGCGTCCAAAGTAGCGTCTATGTATGGTAGCGTGTTCCCTGGCCTCTAGGCAAGACGTATTCCAGCGTCTCCAGTAGCTGGCGTGATACCCTCCTTGCGGAGGCAACACTATTGCAAACTGGTTTGAATGACGTTACTTGCGGAGGGGCTTGTAAGTGACAGTCTACGCTACGTCCGGGAGCCCTAGGGACTTTGAAGCCGTCTTGAGGTCCCTCATACGGCTTCTAATGGTAACTTCGGAGACCCCGGCGGCTTTCGCAAGGTCACGCTGCATGACCATTGAGCCTCGTATTCTGGCTGCAAGGTCGAGTGCCGCAGCTGCCAGCCCGTCAGGGTCTTTTCCTACGTTGACTCGTAGTCTGATTGCTTCTCGCAGTATCTTTCCAGCCAGCATCTCGGTCTGTGAGTCCGCACCTGCCCGAGAAGCGATCTTTGAGACCCGTTTGAGTGGATCTTCAATCGCCATGGTAACGTCCAATGATCGTACTAATGCTCTGTAGTAATGGGCCAACAGCTTCCGGCTCATGCCTGAAGCTTTTGCGATCTCGCTCAGAGACCGTGGAACGTCTGTAAGTCTGCACGCGGCATAGGTTGACGCTGCCACCATTCCGTTTATCGGGCGTCCTCTGACTAAGCCCTTGTTGAGGGCTCGCCTGTACATCAGAGCCGCTCGTTCAGTCACGACCTCAGGGAGGTTTAGGCGACCGGATAGTCCTCTTAGCTGGCTCATGGCACGGGATAGGTTTCTAGCCATGGACGATCCGGCGGAGGCGCGCAGCTGGGTCCGTCTGAGCCGCCAGAGCTGAAGCCTCTCGTCAGCGTTGAGGTTCCGGTTTGATGCTTGGGCTCTGGAAATTATTGTGGATAGGTTCTTGTCGAATGCAGAGAACCTTCCAGGCGGTCCTGACTGGCTTTCAAGTAGTCCTTCCTCGGTGCGTCGTGGAACTGGAGCCGCATAATTCTCTGATGGGTCTGACAATACAAAGCCACAGTTGGTGCAGATGACTTCGCCAGTCTCAGCATCTCTCACAAGGCTTGGGCTTCCACAGTTTGGGCAGACATAGTGTCCCACCTCGTCGCGGGGTTTGGTCTTCCGGCTGCTCATCATTCGTCCCTGGACGGGATAAGTTTGCTGCGTAGTCTGGGCTGAGGTGAGTTGGTCCTTTTCCGGAGTAACAGTGGAAGTGCCTGCCATCTCTGCCAATCTATATGGCATAGGGCCCAAATGAAGCTTGTTACTGTTTGGAGAGAACGGTCAGTTTTGGTCCCCGAATACGTACCCGGCAGGTGCAATATCGGCAGGCGCGGAAGGGCCATACGACTCACCACAGGGTTAGTCTTTATCGCAGTATCGATAGTCATCGGCATAACCGTCCTAAAACCGGTCAATCATCTATTGAGTCTAGCTCTGGTCGTCCCTTTTTACGTCGGAATCTTGGCTTGTCTAGAGGGTTCAATGTCCTTCTGTGTCCTACATGCAGCCAGAGGAACCTACGACCTGAACGAGCCCCATGGATTCGCTTCGAGGAAATCAGGTACCCTGGCGAAGGTCAGGTCCGAGGACTGGAAGGGACTTGACCGGAGGAAGGCTTCGGTGATGCACTTCGAAGCTTTGAGCGGCGCCGTTTTGTTGGCTTTGCTACTTGCCTTTTCCTAGGTGAGCTCCAACCGTCGTGGGTCTCCTTCGAGAGGGATCGGCGGAGAAATTTTCGATGGGAAAATTTGGCTCCTTGTCGAGGACTAACTCTGATAGCAGTCTTCCGATTAGAGGCGCAAACTTGAATCCGTGTCCTGAGAAACCATACCCGTATACGACCTCTGGATGATCCGGGTCTCTGTCGAGGACGAAATCAGAGTTTTCAGTCATATCATAGAGACAGACCTTGGTGTGGACAACTTCCCCATCGGCTAGGTCCGGCACGAACCTGCGACACACATCCCTGCATGCAACGATCTGTTCGTCGTCAACGGACCGGTTCGCATTCTCTGGGTCAACTGGATCGTTCAACTCCTTCGGTGAAACCTTGACTCCGTCGATTCCCGCTGTAGGTAGACCATAGTGTTTGTCCGTGAAGAATACGGGACAGGTTCTCGGGCGAAACAGGTCTAGATTCTTCTGGGGTTTGAAGTAGACGAGCTGTTGTCGGGTCGACACCATCGAAGTTAGTCTTGGACTTAGTAGAGTGTTGGACCAAGGGCCAATCGTTAAGACTAGTTTGTCAAATCGCACAATCTCACCGGCAGCGGTTACTATTGAGGGGTGCTCCCCGAAGATCAGCCTTGTCGCCTGTTCTTTACGAACCGTAACTCCATGTTTCTGTGTCAAGGAGCTCAGAGCGTAGAGAGCCTTGGAAGCGAGAAGGACCCCTCCGTGCGGGTCGAAGAATCCTTTCTCCGCTCTGAACTGCGGGAACCGCTTCTCGAGTTCCTCCGCCTCAAGTTGTTCTGCCCGAAGTTTCAAACGCGATAGCGTTCTGTAGCTGGCTTCGTTGAAGCCGTTCGCGTCCTGATCCTCTCCTTGAAGCATGAGAAGGCCAGTTGGAAGCAGAAGTTTTTGTCCTGACTCTTCTTCTAGGTTCTTCCAGAGCTTGAGGCTCTCGACTGCCATTCTTGTGTAATGCTCGTCGTTGCCGTACGAGTACCGGAAGACTCTGTTGGCGTCATTGGAGCTGCAATAGTCATTTCCTATGCCGTAACGATCTAGGAGGAGAATCTTGGAATCGCTTGCCTTGATTATCGAGTAGGCGGTCGAAAGTCCCATGATGCCACCGCCTAGGATGCAAATGTCAGTGTTGATGACCAAAGGTAGCCCTCGGCAGATGGCCTCTAACTCAGACTATCTAACCTTGGACCGGCACTTTGCCTTTGGGCTCTAGCGTTACTGGGATGGGCTGAGAACTGCGTCTTCTATAGACAAAGCCAAGCAGTGCGACTGAAAGTCCGATTAGTATCGGTAGTCGGACGAAGAACACCATGATTATCGAGATCACTAGGGAAATCCACGGAAACAGTCTCTTTGCACCCCTGACTTTGAGGAGTTTGATCCCAGAACTCGACCCGATAATGTACACGAGTATTGCGGCGCCGCTGGGGATTAACAGCTCAGTTTCCAAGTCGACGCTGAAAACGTAGAATAGTAGTAGTGTGATCCAAGATAGTCCGAGCAGCAACATCAGCGATCTGTCTGGGACCTGGGTCTTGATGTTGATGCGGTCAAGTAGCCTCGGTAGTCCTCGGTCCTTGGCAGTTGCGTAGATGACCCGTGAGATGCCAGTGGTATACGCGTTCACTGTTCCGAATATGATGATTACGGCGAGGATTGCTGTCCCCACTGCGCCGTAGATTCCGAGAGCGTTCGAGAGCATCACTGCAAAGGGCGCAATGCTTCCCGCAGCGGCGTAGGCTCTAGTTCCTACGGTCGCGACGGCAACCGAGATGTAGAGTAGACCGATGACTATGACGCTGAAGAGGATGCTGCGATGGAAATCCTTTTCGGGGTTCTTGAACTCCTCCGCCACGTTAGACACGTTCTCATAGCCCAAATATGACCAGAAGATCAGGGCGGCGCTTACTCCGATCGGGACGTAGCCGTTGGGGAAGAAGGGAGTGAAATTGGTGGGGGTCACGGATGGTGCGGATGCGACGACCGCAGTGATCAGGAGTCCTACGATAGCAACTATGACCGCCAGCTGAACTCTGCTGCTGACGACGATTCCTCGATAGTTGACTAAGAATGCTCCGAGTGTTAGAAGCCCTGCTATCAGGAAGATTTCAGTCCGAGTCAAGGGAAACGCATAAGCTAGGTATGAAGCTGCGATTACCGTTACTACGGGCGCTCCTGTGACGTACCATAGGATGAACAGCCAGCCTACCGCGTTCGCTGCTCCTGGACCGAGACTCTCCCTGGCAAAGGAGTAGACTCCTCCTGATTCTGGTCTTCGCGCTGAAAGGCTTGCAAATGTGTAGGCAAGTGGATAACTGATGATCGATAGTGCGACCCACGCGACGAGAGAGGCAGGCCCAGCTATCTGGGCCGCAAGTCCGGGAAGGACCAGGACCCCTGAACCGAGAACCGAACTCATGTAGAGTGCAACGGCATAGCGCATCGTCATTGCCTTGCGGAGAACCGGATTGGATGTCAACATGTTCTGGGGGCGGAGTCTTCGCGGGACTAGCGCGTGATAAGCCCTACTCGCTAGATCCTAAGAAACGGATTGACTCATGGATCGCTGCTAGTGTTTGCGGGTGGCAAGCGCGACCCCTGTGAACATCAGGATTCCGCCCAGAACCGTGAGGATGGTCACACCTTCGCCGAGCAATACGATTCCTCCGACTAGACTCACCAACGGGACGATATAGAGCTGGATTGAGAGCCTCGACACGGATCGGTTCCCGATAAGCAAGTAGAGGATCACGTTGGCAAGCACCGTGCTCAGAAGCGCTAGGTAGACGACTGACAACCAGGTTATCGTGGAGAGTTGTTGGATCTGAGTGACGAAGTTCAAGCTGATTAAAGGTAGTGTGAATGCAGTGCCGATTAGTGCTACCCATATCGCGGTGGGGAGTGCTCCATACTCCTTCACTAGGGGCTTTGAGCCGACCGCGAACACTGAGTACATAAAGGCTGAAAAGACAACGGCGAGCGGACCTGTTATTTCTTGAAAGTTCAATCCGGCGCTCAAGGACAGGACTACTGCTCCGGTCATCGCCGCTATCAGTGCCAGAGCTAGTCTCTTTCCGATCTTCTCCTTCAGGAACAGCGCAGAAAGCACCACGACGAAGATGGGTCCAAGTGAGATGAGTAGACCTGCTAGACCAGCGGACACGATGGTCTCGGCATAGTTCAGCGATAGATGATATCCAGTGACACTCGCAAGGGACACGACAAGTATTCTAGGAATATGATGTTTCTGGACTGGTTGCTTTGGTCTTCCGAAGAAAGGTGCAAGCATCAGAAAGCCCGCTGAAGCGATGAGCCAGCGCAGTACCGTCAAGTTCACTGGGCTTAATTGGAAATCTGCCGTCCTTATCGCGACGAAGGCCAATCCCCAGATCACGCCCAAGATAACCACTAGACTGTTGGTGAGGGTTCGACTATCTCTGAGCGATTTGTGCTCCATCTTCGTCTCGAGTCGAGTCTCCAGAGTCATCGGCGAGCGTCCCTCCCCTACTCACTCGTTGGTTATGTGCGTTGAACCTTATTCTCTAGCGATAACAAGGTCTTCTTTCTCTCCACTCCCCACGCATAGCCGCGTAGACTCCCGTCTTTCCCGACCACTCTGTGGCACGGGATCACGATCGCAACGGGGTTGGTCGCGCAAGCCCGAGCTACTGCTCTCGTAGCCTGAGGTGTCCCTAAAGATGCGGCGATGTCGCTGTAGGTTTCGGTCTGACCGTAAGGAATCGACTGGATCTCCTTCCACACTCTCCACTGAAAGGCAGTAGCCTGCACGTCTAATGGTAGGTCTCGCGGAAATTCCTGGCCATCGAAATATGATAGGAGCGCTTCAGTCCATTTTTTCATGCCTTCATCGTCTCGATGGAGATCAGCAGCATAGTAGTCCTCTTTGAGCGCTGCCTCGACCGCTTCTTCTGAGGCTCCCATGCAGACCGCGCACGCGCCCCGTTGGGTCGCCGCGAGAAGAACACGTCCTATCCGTGAATCAACTATTGTGTAGTGGATGCGTAGTCCTTCTCCGCCTCGTCGAAATATTCCTGGGCTGACGCCGAAATGAGGAGGGGTCTTCTCATAGAGTCTGCTCTTGGAAGTGAAGCCTGCGTTGTAGAGTGATTTGGTCACCGTCTCTCCGTTCGTCAGAGAACGTTTCACTTTCTCGAGACGGCGCGCTTCTACGTATTGACGGGGAGAAATGCCGAGGATTCTCTTGAAGGTCCGCTGGAAATGAAAGGGGCTTAGACCTGCTTGACGGCTGAGTATCTCGAGAGTGAGTTTTTCATCGAGGTTGGCCTCGATATACCTGCAGGTCTTCTGGATCAGCTGGGCTCTGGCGGAAGGCCTCGCCTCTTGTGGCTGGCAACGTTTGCACGCTCGGAAGCCCGATCTTTCTGCCGCATCAGGCTGGGAGAAGAAAATGACTTGTTCGAGGCTCGGGTGTCGAGCAGGACATGAGGGCTTGCAGTATATTCCTGTGGAGCGGACGGCGAAGACGAAGAGTCCGTCCTTAGCCTCATCTCTTCCAGCCACTGCTTTCCATTTTTCTACGTCCGTAGCAATGCCACGCTGGTCTTTCTGCACCTGCTGTAGGTCAGCGCTGTTCCTTTGAGCCGTCAGCATAGGAGGATGTTCGGCTGGATTGAATAAGTAGTTTGACTCCAAATCTTGCTCTCAAACTACGAAATCACGAACGAACCAAAAATGTCCTAGTAGGAAACTGTAGTATTCTAATCATGCGAATTTAAGGGAATTGGAATTTTTTGCGAGCAGAACGGTAGGCGGCTCTTTTCTATCATGAACCTCGACAATGTACGCTCAAGAGAATGTCTCGGAATCCTGTCAAGTCATCTAGAAACCTATCGTTTGGAGGGATAACTCTCTTCGCGATTGTCGTTATTGCTGCGATTTCTGCGACAGTTGTCAAGGTTTCGCTCTCAGCCATAATTCTGGTCCTTATCGCGTTCGCGGAAGCTGGATTGATAATTCTAGGACTCATCATGGTCCAGAATCGAGAACAAGTCTCAGTCGGGAACCAAGAGAACGTCTAGCCAAACTAGATGTTATGAACAAGTCGTGAGGGGTAAGACTTAATCCTCCGTTCCGACTAATTCTATGTTCAGCGTATGAAGTATACCTGTCCCTATTGTGATTCAGCGTTTCTGCAGTTCATAGAGTCGGAGGAGCAGCTGAGGGACCATATGTTGAAGGCGCATGGTCGAGAGCTGAGTTTCGCAGGCAAATCGTTGGGAGAAATGCCTGTTCGGAGCGAAGAAGATAGGTCCAGATAATCTGGACCCGTGCTCACGGGTCTGTTTCAAGAGCATTCTTTTCAAACAGGCCGACCGACGGCCATTACATGGAATTCGCCAGGGTGGTTCGGAAGAGGCGGATGATCCGGGCCTTCAAACTTGTTCCCGTCCCAGAAGCCAAGATTCGTCGAATACTAGACCTGGCTCAGCACTATCCAAGTGCTGGTTACAGCCAGGGAGTAGCCTTCATCCTCGTCACTGAGCCCGAAAGAATTCGTAGACTCCGAGAACAGAGCCGTCTTCGGGGAGATGCACCAGTACTCGTCGTTCCCTGCGTGAGCGAGAAACTCTATCATGACAGGTACCGTGAGCCTGACAAGATCAGGCAGGATGGGACCGAGATTGAATGGCCAATACCGTACTGGTATTTTGATGCAGGATGCGCTTCTCTCCTAGTGTTGCTTGCTGCCGTTGACGAAGGATTGTCAGCGTACATTGCTGGAGCCTTTCGGCCTGAACTTCTGAGACGAGAGCTGGATATTCCTGAACACTTCGTCCCTGTCGGTGTAATCTCGATCGGGTATCCTGATTATGAGAGACACGTTCCATCTCCCTCACTCAATCGTGGAAGGCGCCCCACTGGCGAAGTTGTTCATTCTCAACACTGGTGACCACAAACACCGAGAAGCCTTAATTCGACCAAGGAAATAGTAACATCTCGGTCGTTTTCTAATTGCAAAAAGCCCTTGTGAAAGCACGAGACCAGATCATTCTCAACCCCGAAGATCTCCCCGGTTCATGGTACAATGTCCTCGCCGATCTGCCGGGCGAGTTTCCGAAACCAAAGGATCCAGAGGAGGGTCCTTCTAGACTAGAATTTCTCTCAAAAGTTCTCTTGAAGCACTGTCTCCAGCAGGAGATTTCTACAGAGAGATGGATTCCAATCCCAAATCCGATACAGGACCTCTATCGTCAAGCGGGCCGGCCGCGACCACTCTATAGGGCGCGTCGCCTCGAACGG
>Ga0209059_1001543_pt1 | contig 10563 bp, 8 predicted proteins | sample GraSoiAngelo_151_FD_186165 | JGI IMG/M metagenome (GOLD analysis project Ga0209059, IMG submission 186165) | Grasslands soil microbial communities from the Angelo Coastal Reserve, California, USA - 14_1009_12_20cm (SPAdes) (version 2) | ecosystem: Environmental > Terrestrial > Soil > Grasslands ...
ACGAGCCAAGGTGGAAGTCGTAGAACGTGCTCCACTTGCCGATGAAGAACTTCGATGCGCCGACGATGTCGTCGGTGCCGGGCTTCACGGCGAGCCACGACTCGGAGTGGTTCGAGTTCAGGCTCTGCGGGCCGCACGTGCCGGGAACCGGCTTCGTCGAGCCCGGCGGAACGGGATAGCCGCCGCCTGCGACCGGACTGCTGGCGACGACGTTCGTCCCGACGAGGCTCCATGCCGCGGAGGCTGATCCAGCGCTGGCGAGTACGCCGAGCACCGCGAGCGCCAAGAAGACTTTCTTCACGATCTCTCCCCCTCTCCTGATGTGCGCGGAAGGGTGGCACATCCGCAACCGATTTGCAGCCTCGCTTAGCATCCTCGCGTGCTCGACCCGAAGGTCTTCAAGGCCTACGACGTGCGCGGGATCTATCCCGACGAGCTCGACGAGGAGGGCGCGTACGCGATCGGCCGAGCCTACGCGGAGCACTTCGAGCCGCGGAAGATCGCCGTCGGCTGGGACATGCGGCTGTCGTCGCCGGCGATGGCGGCGGCGGCGATCCGGGGCGCCGCGGAGGCCGGCGTGGACGTCCTGGAGCTCGGGATGGTCGGGACGGAGATGCTCTACTTCGCCGTCGGCGACCTCGGCCTCGACGGCGGCATCGAGGTCACGGCCTCGCACAACCCGAAGGAGTACACGGGCATGAAGATCGTCCGCCGCGGCGCGCTGCCGGTCGGCGGCGAGTCGGGGCTCCTCGAGATCCGCGACCGGGCCATGGCTGGGTTCGACACGCCCCAGGGTCAGACCCCCGGACGTGTCGAGAAATACGACGTCTGGCCGGGCTTCGTCGAGCGCGTCCTGTCGTTCGTGGACGTGGGCGCGATCCGGCCGCTCCGCGTCGTCGTCGACGCGGCGAACGGGATGGCCGGCGCGATGCTCCCGCCGGTCCTCGAGCGGCTGCCGGTCGAGGCGGTGCGCTGTTTCTTCGAGCCCGACGGCACCTTCCCGAACCACGAGCCGAACCCGCTCCTCCCGGAGAACCGCGAGTTCATCGTCCGCAAGACGCTCGACGAGCGAGCCGACCTCGGGGTCGCCTTCGACGGCGATGCCGACCGGTGCTTCTTCGTCGACGACACCGGCGAGTTCGTCCCCGGCGACTTCGTCACGGCGCTCCTCGCCGAGTCGATCCTCGAGAAGGAGCCCGGCGCGAAGGTGATCTACGACCTGCGCGCGAGCTGGGCCGTGCCCGAGACCGTCGAGCGAGCCGGCGGCGTCCCGCTCGTGAACCGCGTCGGCCACGCGTTCATCAAGCACCGGATGCGACAGGAGGACGCGGCCTTCGCCGGCGAGGTCTCGGGCCACTACTACTTCCGCGACTTCTCGCAGGCGGACTCGGGCGTCGTCCCGTTCCTGCTCATGCTGGAGCTCGGGTCGAAGAAGGGCCGGAAGCTCTCGGAGATCCTGCGGCCCTTCCGAGAGCGCTACTTCATCACCGGGGAGCTGAACACGCCAGTCGCGGACGTGCCGCTGAAGCTCCAGGAGCTCAAGGAGCGCTTTTGCCGAGAGGGCGAGGTCTCGCACCTGGACGGGATCTCGATCGACGCGGCCGACTGGCACATGAACGTGCGGCCGTCGAACACGGAGCCGCTCTTGCGCCTGAACCTCGAGGCGCGCTCGCGCGAGCTGATGGAGCGCAAGCGCGACGAGGTCCTCGACGCGATAAGAAGCTAGGCGGCGTGCTCGCGCGGCTCGGGCGGCCGGTACTGGTCGATCAGCGCGTGGGAGAGCTCCCACTGGGCGCGCGCCAGCGCCACCCGGTTTCGCTCGAGCGCGGCGGCGGCCGCGTCCCGAGCGCGAAGCTCCTGCCGCTCGAGGGCCAGCGTCGCGACGCGCACCTGGAGCGCCTCCACGCCGAGACGGCGCCGCTCACGCCGGAAGCGGCGGGGTGCAACGGGCCGCAGAGCCGCAGCACTCATCCTGACCGCAGTATCGGCAAGGACACGAAGATGTCCAGCCCGCAAACGGGGCATTTCCCGCAGCGTAGAAAGACGGTCGGATACCATCGCGCCCCGATGGGAGTCCAGGTCTCGGTCGTCTCGCCGGGCGCGGTCGAGGCCGACGTCCTCGCCGTTCCGGTGATGGAGCCGGCCGAGCTGCCGAAGGACGGCACTCTCGACGAGACGCTTCGCAGCCGCCTCGAGGCCCTCGCCTCGGCCGGCGAGGTGTCGGGCGAGCTCGGCGAGGCATCGCTCGTGCATGTGGAGGAGGATGGGCTCGGAGCGCCGCGCGTCGCCGCGGCAGGCCTCGGGCCGAGAGAGGAGCTGGACGCGGACGCCGTTCGCACCGCCGCGGGTGCCGTCGCGCGGGCGGCCGGCCGCTTCGGCGGGACGATCGCCTGGCTTCTCGACCCCTCGCTCGATCTCCCCCTGGCCGAGCAGGCCCGCGCCGTCGTCGAGGGCGCGGTGCTCGGCGCCTACGAGCCCGGTCGCTGGAAGACGGAGAAGCGCCGGCCGCGGCCGCTCGAGCGCGTTGTCATCGTCGGCGAGGGCAGCGACGTGGCGGAGGCGGCGGCGCGCGCGGCCCGCGTCGCGGAGTGGGCGAACCGCGCGCGCGACCTCGCGAACGCCCCCGCGAACGAGCTCACACCGGAGCGTCTCGCCGCCCGCGCCTCGGAGATCGCCGGCGACGTCGAGCACCTGAGCGCCGAGGCCCTCGGCCCCGACGGCCTTCGCGAGCTCGGGATGGGCGCCTTCGCCGCGGTCGCCCAGGGGAGCCACAACCCGGCTCGGCTGATCGTTATGCGCTACTCGCCTCCGGGCGCGAAGGCCGGCGTGAAGCTCGGCCTCGTCGGCAAGGCGATCACCTTCGACAGCGGCGGCATCTCGATCAAGCCGTCGCTCTACATGGAGGACATGAAGGGGGACATGGCCGGTGGAGGCGCGGTCGTGGAGGCCACCGGCGCGCTCGCGGACCTCGGCCTGCCGATCGAGGTGATCGCCGTCGTCGCGGCGTGCGAGAACCTGCCCGGGGGCCACTCGTTTCGGCCCGGCGACATCCTCACCGCCATGAACGGCAAGACGATCGAGGTCGTCAACACCGACGCCGAGGGACGGCTCGTGCTCGCGGACGCGCTGTGGTACGCGCGGCAGGAGGGCGCGACGCACCTCCTCGACCTCGCGACGCTCACAGGAGCGATGGACAGGGCGCTCGGGGACATGTACGCGGGCGTCTTCGCGAACGACGACGCGTGGCGCGACGAGGTCGTGGCCGCCGGCGAGGCGAGCGGCGACCATGCCTGGCCGTTCCCGCTCCACCGGCGGTACCGGCACCACATCGACTCCGCCTTCGCCGACATGAAGAACCAGTCCGTTCGGGGCCAGGCGATTCCGGCCTACGCGGCCGAGTTCCTGCGGCAGTTCGTCGGCGAGGGACCGTGGGCCCACGTCGACATGGCGGGAACGGGCTTCTTCACCTGGCCGCGGCCGGACTACCTGGCCCAGAAGGGCGGCACCGGCTACGGCGTGCGGCTGATCGTGGAGCTGGCGACCCGGCTCGCGGCGTGAACTTCGACCTCGGCGAGGAGCACGAGCTCGTCCGGCGCACGGTCCGCGACTTCGCCGAGCAGCGGATCGCGCCGGTCGCGGAGGAGCTCGACCGCGAGGAACGATTCCCCTACGACATCGTCGCCGAGCTCGCCGAGCTCGGCCTCATGGGCATGCCCATTCCGGAGGAGTACGGCGGCGCCGGGACCGACACGCTCTCGTACGCGATCGCGGTCGAGGAGCTGACCCGCGTGGACTCGTCCGTCGCGATCACGGTCGCCGCGCACACGTCGCTCGGGACGATGCCGATCCTGCTCTTCGGCTCCGAGGAGCAGAAGCACGAGTGGCTGCCGCAGCTCGCCTCGGGCCAGCGGCTCGCCGCGTTCGGGCTGACGGAGCCGGACGCGGGCTCAGATGCGGGCGCGACCAGGACGCGCGCCGAGCTCCGCGACGGCTCGTGGGTGGTCGACGGCTCGAAGATCTTCATCACGAACGCCGGCACGGACATCACCGCCTGCGTGACGATCACGGCCAGGACCGGCGAGGACGAGATCTCGAACCTCGTCGTCCCCAACGGCACCCCGGGATACGAGATCTCGGCGCCGATGCGGAAGCTGGGCTGGCACGCCTCGGACACGCGGGAGCTCTCGTTCCGCGACTGCGCCGTCCCGCAGGGGAACCTGCTCGGCCAGCGCGGCGAGGGGTTCCGGCAGTTCCTGGAGATCCTCGACGGCGGCCGCATCTCCGTCGCGGCGATGGCCGTCGGCCTCGCGCAGGGCGCATACGACCTCGCCGAGCGCTACGCGAAGGAGCGGCGCCAGTTCGGCAAGCCGATCGTCGAGTTCCAGGCCGTCCAGTTCCGGCTCGCGGACATGGCCACGGAGATCGAGGCGGGCCGCAATCTCGTCCACAAGGCGGCGTGGCTCAAGGACGAGGGCCGCCCGTTCGCGAAGGAAGCCGCGATGGCGAAGCTCTACACGGGCGAGCTGTCGAACCGCGTCGCGAACTGGGCGCTCCAGATCCACGGCGGCTACGGCTACATGGAGGAGTACGCGATCTCGCGGCTCTACCGCGACCAGAAGATCCTCGAGATCGGCGAGGGCACGAACGAAGTCCAGCGGATGGTGATCGCCCGGCACCTCGGGCTTTGAAGTTCGGCGCCGTCCTCGTTCCCTTCGAGCCTTGGGAGCAGGTCGTCCGCTGGGCGCGCGAGGTCGAGGAGCTCGGGCTCGACAGCTTGTGGGTGCCCGACCACCTCGTGAACCCGGTCGGCTCGAAGCCGTTCTACGAGGGTTGGACCACGCTGGCCGCGCTTGCGCAGGCGACGAGCCGGATCCGCGTCGGCACGCTCGTCAGCTCGATCGTCTTTCGCGAGCCGCGGCTGCTCGCCAAGCAGGCGCTCGCCGTCGACCACCTCTCCGGCGGGCGGCTCGAGGTCGGAGTCGGCGCGGGCTCCGACGAGGACAACGAGGCGGCCGGCCTGCGACCGTGGACGCCGCGCGAGCGGAGCGACCGCCTCCGGAGCTTCGTCGAGGAGCTCGACGAGCTGCTCCGAGGCGACGAGCGCCGCGGCGGCCCGCTCCAGCGGCCCCGCCCGCCGCTGACCATTGCCGCCTGGTCGCCGCGCAACATCCGGCTTGCCGCCGAGCGCGCCGACCGCTGGAACACGATGGGCGGGTACGGGCTCTCGGCCGACGAGGGCCTTCGCGCTGCGGCGTCCCAGTTGGCCATCCTCGAGGCCGGGTCCCAGCGACGGGTCAAGCGCTCGTTCCTCCACGGCTACCGCTGGGTCGCCGAGACGCCGTTCGCGTCGGTGGAGGACTTCGAGCGCTTCGTCGAGCGGTACCGCAGCATCGGGTTCGACGAGCTGTACTTCTACTACCCGCCCGAGCGCTTCTCGCCCCCAGGTACGGTGACTCCCGGGATCTTCGAGCACATCGCCCGAGACGTTCTTCCCGCTCTTCGGACATGAGCCTGCTCGCCCATGCGGCACCGATCTCGTACCGGTTCCCGATCCCGATCTGGATCTACGTCGTCGGCGCGGGCGCGGCGGTGGCGCTCTCCGCGCCGGCGGCGGCGGTCGCGGTCCGCGAGGGCGCACGGCGAAGCCGCCGCTCCCGCGACCTCTACCCGACGCTGCGGCGGCTCCGGCTCGGCCGCATCGGGCTCGCGATCTCGACGATCCTGTTCGGCTTCGTCCTCGTCGGCGGCCTGGGCGGCCGGACCGTCCAGGCGCACGAGTTCTTCGAGAACCCGGCGACGGTGCTCGTCTGGGTCGACTTCTGGGTCGGGCTCGGGCTCGTCTCGGCGTTCGTCGGGAACCTCTGGGACTTCGTCAGCCCGCTCTCCGCGGCGGCACGGGCGCTCGACCGGATGCTGGCCCGCCGCGGCTTCACGTCGCTTCCATATCCCGCGCGGCTCGGGCAGTGGCCTGCGGTCGCGCTGCTCCTCGGCTGGAGCTGGTCGGAGCTGATCTGGGCTCCGGCGAAGGAGCCGCGGACGGTCGCGGCGGCCGCGCTCGTCTACTGCATCGCGACGCTCCTCGGTACGGCCGCCTTCGGCGCGGAGGCCTGGCTCGGCCAGTGCGAGCTCTTCACCGTGTTCGCGCGCGCCTTCGCCCGCTTCGCGCCCACCGAGCTCACGCCGCCGCACCCGGACGACTGGCTCGCGGCGCCGCCGGAGGAGCGATCCGTCCGCCTGCGCTGGCTCGGCGCCGGCCTGCGGAGCGACCCCGCGCTTCCGAGCGGCGGCGGCGCCTTCGTGCTCGCGACGCTCGCGACCGTCGTCTACGACGGCTGGTCGCAGACGAACCGCTTCGCCGCCTTCGAGGGGTGGTTCCTCGACCATTCGGCGTTCCTCGCGCTGCACGACGACCTGCTCCGCACCGGCCTCATGGTGGCGATCGTCGCCGCGTTCGTCCTCGCCTTCCTGCTCGTCTGCGCGCTCCTCGGCGAGGGCGGCGTCTCCGAGGCCGCCCGCCGCTACTCGCCGACGCTCATCCCGATCGCCGCGGTGTACTTCGCCGCGCACTACTTCGACTACCTGCTCGTGGCCGGACAGGCGACGGTCGGCGTCCTCGTCGACCCGTTCGGCCACAGCTGGAACCCGGCCGGCCTCGGCGAGTACCCGATCCGCAAGGGAGTCGTCCCCGCCGCCGCGGTCTGGTGGGCGCAGATCGTGCTGATCGTCGCGGGCCACGTCCTCGGTGTCGTGGCGGCGCACCGCCTCGCCGTCCGGCGCCGCGTGCGGCCGACGTTCGTGCTCGTGAGGCAGGCGCCGCTCGTCGCGCTGATGGTCGCCTACACGGTCGCCGGCCTCTGGGTCCTGGCCCAGCAGATCAAGGTGGGTGCCTAGGCGGGCGCCGGCTCCGGCATCAGGCCGAGCTGCGTCATGATCTGGACCTGGTCGAAGTACAGGCGCGTGTCCACGACGGCGTCGTTCTCGACCCGGAAGACCTGGACGCCTCGGCCGTTCAGCCGCCGGTGCGTCGCCGGGATCTCACCGGCGGGGCCGCTCAACGTGCCCTCGTGCGTCCCCTCGAAGGTGAACTCCTGCGCCACCCAGTCGCCCGAGGCCAGCTCGTTCTTGACCGTGAGGCGTGCGTCGGGAAACGCGTTCAGCCAGGCCATCGCGTACTGCGTCGCCGCCTCCCCGCCCTCGACGCGCACATCGCCCGGCGCTTCGAGGACGCCGTTCTCGGCGTTCAGCTCGCGGATCCGGCTCTCGTCGTGGTCGTTGAACGCGGCGACGAAGTCCGCTCCGACCTGCCGTGCATCGGCCATGTGACCCTCCCTCGGTTGGTTTGGCGGAGTCTACGGCGGTGAGATTCGTAGAGGCGCGTCGAACGCTCGGTAGCGGTCGTGCATGAAATGTGCGGCGGCCGTCATGTGCACGTCGAGCGTGCGCAGCGTCCGCCGGTCGAGCGCGACGTCGAACCACGCCGGGACCGTCGGGTCGAGGAACGTGACGCGCCAGAGCCGCGGCGTCCGGCCGATCAGGCGCGCGTCGCGGACGATGCTCCACGGCGCCGAGGGGATGTGGAGCGGTGATTGCGGTGACGCGATCCATCGTCCACCCGGAGAGCGGTCCCAGCGGCGTCCGCCGACGACGACCGCGTGCTGGCCTCCGACGATCCGGTACGCCAGCCGGTCCGGCGCCACCATCTCGAAGTGCGTGAGGACGCGGTTAGTGGGGTTCGACGCCAGCGACTCGTCGTACACGAGGGAGCGCAGCGAGTCGAACACGCGCGTCGCGCGGATGACGAGCCCGGGCGCCGGGCGGCCGGCGTAGACCGGGAACCCGATGCGGCGGCCGGACACGACCACGTCGACCGCGCGTGCGCGCGGCGCCGCCAGCGACGCCGAGTAGCAGCCGGCTCCACAGCTCGCGCCGACCGCGGAGCGGCCGGCGGCCGAGAACCGCACCGGCAGGCCGTCGAAGCCGAAGCCGTTCGGGCTCAGGATCGTCGCGACGAGCGACAGCGCTCCGTGCGAGCGGCGCACCGAGAGCGCTACCGCACGGTCGCCGTCCTCCCGCGCCAGCACGACGCCGCCCGGAGGGGGCAGCTTCGGTGCGCGCGTGGCCGAGGCGCGTGCCGGCGCGGCGCGCGCGTTCCGCCCGGGCGGAAGCTCCGTGAGCAGCGCCACCGCGCCGACGACGGCGGCGAGCAGGCACAGCTCGACTGCGACGCTCCGCCGCAGGCCGGCGAACGCGCGCGGGGCGGCGGGATTCCGGCCCGTCGCCGCGCGCAGCCGCGGGACGAGCCGATAGCGGTTCCGCGCGCCGAGGAGGACGAGGCAGGCGAGGAGCCCCGTCTTGACGAGGAGCGTGCGCCCGTAGCTCGTGCTCCAGAGCTGCGGCACGGCCGAGAGCTCCCGCAACGCCCGCGCGAGCCCGGTCGCGCCGATCGTGACGACCGAGGCGAGCGCGAGCGTCGAGAAGCGGCCCGCCGACGCGGCGAGGACGCGCCCGCGCGCCGTCGGCTCGAGGGCGCGCGCGGCACGGGGCACGGCGACGGCGAGCGCGAGGAGCCCGCCGACCCAGACCGAGGCGCCGAGAAGGTGGACCGCGTCGGCGAGCGCGCTCCACCAGGGCTGGTTCGCGTCGAGGGCGTGGCCCGCGAGCGTCGGCAGCGGGACGAGGGCGAGCGCCACGAGCGCAGCCGCGCGAAGCCACCGCAGCGCGAGCGCGGCCCCGCCCGCCGCGAGGCCGGCGAGGGCCCACTCCACGAGATCGAACCGCGTTCCCGACGTGCCGCGGAGGGCGAGCCCCGCCGCGCCGACCGCGGCGAGCAGGCATCCGGCGAGGACGACGAACGAGAGCTCCCGACCGCCGAGGTCGCCAGGCCAGACGGCGAAGCGGAAGACGGCTGCGCCCGCGGCCGCAAGCAAGCCCGCGAAGAGCAGCACGCGAAAGACGACGTCGCCGGTCCGCCCGACGCCGCCGGCGCTCAGGCTCGCCGTCGGTCGCGCGGCGCCGGCGCCGACGGCGAAGGCGGTCACGCCGCGCTCGTTGTGGCCGTCGTCGGAGACGACGCTCCAGCGGACGCTGTAGTCGCCCGCGGCGAGCCCGTGGCGGAGCGGGACGACGAGCTCGCGATGGTTCCCCCGCGGGACGTATGCGTGCCCGGCGAGGACGGAGCCGCCGCCGTTCCGGACGGCCTCCATACCCGGCCCCGGCCGGATCGCGTCGTCGAAGAGCACGCGCACCGCGGTCGGCGGCGTCGCCAGGACGCCGCCGTTCGCGGGCCTGAGCCTCACCAGATTCGCGTGGGCGGACGCGACCGCCGGCGCGACGAGCGCGGCGACGGCCGCGACGATGAGCACGTATCGGGCGCGCACGCTCACCATTGTGGAGCCGTACGGGCCCATCCGCCGCGGCGGATGGGCCCGTACGTTGCGGTGTCTTTAAGGAAACGGGAGGACGGTCTCGATCTGGTTCGCCTGCTCGCAGCCGTAGGAGGCGTCGCTCCCCTGCTGGCCGTCGCAGGGGTTCGGGTCCGGCGCGGGCCCGACGTCGCCCGTGATGTCGCCCTCGAGCAGGTCGTCGCCCTTGCCGCCGAGAAGCGCGTCGTTCCCGAAGTTGCCGACGAGCAGGTCGTTGCCGTCCTCGCCCTTGACGAGGTCGTGGCCGAAGCCGCCGAAGAGCTCGTCGTCGCCGGTCGAGCCCGAGACACTGTCGTCGCCCGCGTTCCCGGTGGCGAAGTCGTTCCCGGCCCCGGCGTCGATGGTGTCGGCCCCGTTCTCGCCGAAGATCGCGTCGTCACCGGGCCCGCCGCAGATCAGATCGTCGCCGCCGAGCCCGTAGATCGTGTCGTTGCCGGGCGTCCCGACGATGACGTCGGGCCCTTCGGTGCCGTAGATCGGCCCCGGCCCGGTGGCGACGATCGTCGCCGGCTCGCCGAAGCACATCGGCGTCGCAGGCTGACCCGTCGCCGCGCCGGCGGCGACGACCGAGACGAGGGCGACCGCAGCCGCGACTGGAACAGCTTCCTCACAGGCTCCCCCTCGTGTCGAATGGACGCGAACCCTTATCCGGCATGACTTCAAGAAAGTGAGCGGAACGCGCTGGTAGCGTCGGCACGTGCTCTTCCGTCAGTTCGTGGACGAGGGGCTCGGTTGCGGCTCCTACCTCGTCGGCGACGAGCATGCGGGTGTCGCGGTGGTGGTCGACCCGGCCTACGCAATCGAGCCGTACCTCGAGGAGGCCGCCCGCCGGCGCGTGCGGATCGAGCGCGTCCTCGAGACGCACACCCACGCCGACCACGTCTCGGGCCACGGCCGGCTCGCGCTCGAGGTGGGCGCCACGGTCGCCGTGCATCCCGCCGCCGAGCCGGCGTTCCCGTTCGAGCCGCTCGAAGACGGCGCGGTGATCGAGGCCGGCGACGTCGCGCTTCGGGTCGTGCACACGCCCGGGCACCGGCCTGAGCACTGCGCGTTCGCCGTCTCCGACCGCTCGCGCGCCGAGGAGCCGTGGCTCGTGTTGACCGGCGACTCGCTCCTCGTCGGCGACGCGGCCCGGCCCGAC
>Ga0209059_1001544_pt1 | contig 10562 bp, 10 predicted proteins | sample GraSoiAngelo_151_FD_186165 | JGI IMG/M metagenome (GOLD analysis project Ga0209059, IMG submission 186165) | Grasslands soil microbial communities from the Angelo Coastal Reserve, California, USA - 14_1009_12_20cm (SPAdes) (version 2) | ecosystem: Environmental > Terrestrial > Soil > Grasslands ...
CGCCCGACGGCAAGCGCATCATCGACTTCAACAGCCAGTTCATGAGCGTCAACGCGGGGCACGGCGATCCCCGCATCATCGACGCCATCAAGCGGCAGGCGGAGAAGTTGGCGTTCATCAACCCCTTCATGGCCCACGAACCCCGCGCCAGGCTGGGCAAGAAGCTGGCCGAGTTGCTGCCCGGCGACATCAACAAAGTCTTCTTCACCCTGGGCGGTGCCGAGGCAAACGAATACGCGGTCAAGATGGCGCGCTGGGTCACCGGCCGCCACAAGATCGTTTCGCGCTACCGCTCCTACCATGGCGCCACCGCGGGGGCCATCGCGTTGACCGGCGATCCGCGCCGCTGGGCCAACGACATCGGTGACTCGGGTGTGGTGCACGTCCTCGATCCCTATCACGGCCCACAGCGCGAAGTGGACAGCGCGGAGGAGTCGCTGCGCTACCTGGACGAGACGATTCAGCTCGAGGGGCCGAGTACCATTGCCGGCTTCATCCTGGAGCCGGTCACCGGGACGAACGGGATCCTGATCCCACCGGACGGATACCTGCAGGGGGTGCGCGAACTGTGCGACCGATACGGCATCCTCATGATCTGCGACGAGGTCATGTCGGGCTTTGGCCGAACCGGCGAATGGTTTGCGGTCAACCACTGGAAGGTCGTCCCCGACATCATCACCATGGCGAAGGGGTTGACCAGCAGCTATGTTCCGCTGGGCGCCGTCGGGATGCGGCCGCAGGTGGCCCAGCACTTCGAGAAGAACGTCTTCTACGGCGGCCTTACCTATAACAGTCATCCGCTGGCATGCGCCGCGGCGCTGGGAACGATTCAGGCCTACGAGGAAGACGACATGATCGGCAACGCGCGCCGGATGGGCGAGGTGATGAAGCATCATCACGAGACCCTCAAGAGCCGGCATCCCAGCCTCGGCCGGACCCGGTCGATCGGGCTCTTCGGCATCCTCGAGCTGGTCCGAAATCGCAAGACCATGGAGCCGCTGGCGCCGTTCAATGGCACGTCCGAGGAGATGAAGGCAATCGGCAAGTACTTCCGCGAGCACGGCCTGTACACCTTCGTTCGCTGGCACACGATCATGACGAACCCGCCGCTGTGCATCAATGAAGAGGAGCTGGCCGAAGGCTTCGCGATCATCGACAAGGCCCTCGACATCGCTGACCAGGCCGTCGCCTGACGACGATCGTCCGCGACGACCCATCTGATCCCGATCCGGGATTTGCGGAACTCTACGCCAGCCTGCCCGATGCCATCGACCTCTGGCCGTGGAAAGCGCTGGCCCTCGAGGCGAAGCCGCCGGTGCTGTACCTCGGCGTCGGAACCGGCCGGCTGGCGGTCCCACTGCATGCGGCAGGCATCCAGCTTGTCGGGGTGGACAGCCATCCAGGAATGCTCGAGCGGCTCAGGGCGCGCCTTCCTGACACCGAGCTGGTTCAGGCGCGCATCGAAACGTTGAACCTGGGACGCAAGTTCGATCTCATCATCGTGCCCTCGAACATCCTCTGCTTCGTCGAGCGCCTTCGCTCCGCCGCAAATCATCTCGCTGCCGACGGCACGCTCGTCTTCGAGCTGACCAATCCTTACTGGTTGCAAGCCGGCGCGAGCAGCGGGGTTCGGGTGGAGGCGTTCGACAGCAACGGGGCCCGTTTCGAGGTCGACTACGAGCTTCCCGACGGGCGCACCATTACCCAGCAGGCCGAGATTCCCCTGGTCTGGCCGGATCAAATCGAGCGCTGGCTCACCCTCGGTGCCGGTCTGAAACTACGGCGGATGTTCGGGAGGCCGGACGCTGAACTCGAGGCCGCGCCCAGTTTTTACGTGGTCGCCGGCAGGTAGAGTTAGCGAGGCCATGGTGGAAGAATCCGGAGAGCGGCGTACCGGAGGAATCGTTCGGCGTGGCCTGGAGCGGCAGATCGACGACCGCAAGCTGCTCGAGCGGCCCGACGGCGCCCCGGAATTCCTCGACAGCGACCCCTGGCGGGTTCTGCGGATCCAGGCCGAATTCGTTTCGGGCTTCGATGCGCTGGCCACGCTCGGTCCGGCGGTCACCTTCTTTGGTTCGGCGCGAGTTCGGCCACCCGACCCGATGTATGACGCGGCGCGCGCCCTGGCGGCCGAGCTCTCCCGCCGGGGCTTTGCGATCATCACCGGAGGCGGACCGGGCACCATGGAGGCCGCCAATCTGGGTGCCCGCGAGGGTCGGGGGTTGTCGGTCGGCCTGAACATCGAGCTCCCCTTCGAGCAGGGACTCAACGAGTACGTCAACTTGGGCATCGAGTTCCACTACTTCTTCGTGCGCAAGACGATGTTCGTCAAGTACGCGGAGGCCTTCGTGATTTTCCCGGGCGGCTTCGGCACCATGGACGAGCTGTTCGAAGCATTGACGCTGATTCAAACGGGGAAGATCGTCCATTTTCCGGTAATCATGTTCGGGTCCGCGTACTGGGCCGGGTTGCGCCAATGGATCCGCGACCGGGTGCTGGCCGAGGGCAAGATCTCGGCCGAGGACCTTGACCTCATGGTCGTTACAGACGACATTCAGCAAGCTGCTGACATCGTCCAGCAGTACTACCAGCGCAAGGTGCTGGAAGCCCAGCCGAAGGAGCGGGCGGAACCGAAGAAGAGCGACGCCCAGTGACCGCGTCGCTCGAGAATTCGTTCCTCACGGATGGGGGACAGCCGGCCGGGCAAATCGCGGGAGAAGTGGCCGAGTTCATTGGCGCGGCGCAACGCAGTCTCGACATCGCGATCTACGACCTGAACCTGACGGACGGGCCGGCCGAGCAGGTCCGCCAGGCGGTCAAGGCCGCCGCCGCTCGGGGCGTGGCGATTCGGCTGCTCTACAACGTCGACTTTCCGAACCCGATCCCAGTCCCGCCGCCCTCGCAGGCCGACACCGCGTTCATCGCCAGTCTGGGGGTGTCGACCAAACCGGTCTCGGGGGTGCCCGACCTGATGCACCACAAATACGTCGTGCGCGATGCCGCGGCCGAGACGGCAACGGTCTGGACCGGCTCCATGAACTGGACGAACGACTCCTGGACGAAAGAGGAAAACGTCATCGTCAAGATCCCCTCCACCGCGTTGGCGGCGGAGTACGCAAGGAACTTTGCGGAGCTTTGGGAAACCGGCCGGGTCGAGGGGAGCGGAAAGTACGATCTCGCCGGCGTCCCGGTCGCCTACCGGGACAGTCCCGTCAAGGTCCACGTCTTCTTCGCTCCCGGGCGCGGGCGGCAGATGGCCCACGTGATTGCCGATCGAATCGCCCACGCAAAGCGCCGCATCCGCGTGTGTTCGCCGGTGATCACCGCCGGGGTGATCCTGGGAACGCTCGGCGACCTGGCGCACCGAACGCATCCAGACTTCAAAGGTGTTTATGACCGTACCCAGATGGCCGAGGTGCTCGGCCAGTGGCGGGTCGACCCGCACGCCACCTGGAAGGGACCGGCCTTCCAGGCGGTGAGCGCCGCGCTCCCGTTCGCCTCCAAGGTCACGACACCCTACACGCCGACCAGCATCCATGACTTCATGCATGCCAAGATCACGGTGGTGGACAACACCGTCTTCACCGGCAGTTACAACCTGTCGCATGCCGGCGAGGACAACGCGGAAAACCTGCTCGAGCTCGACGGTGCGTCGCTGGCGGACAGCTTCGTCGAATTCGTGGACGGGGTCTATGCCCGCTACGCGAAGACCGAGGCCGCTACGCCAAAATAGGGTCATGGCGCGACGTCATCGCCTGGCCCTTTACGCCGGGTCGCTGCTCTCGCTCGGCGCCCTCCTGCCCCCCGTCAGCGGTTTTGCCGACCGGCGGCTCAGTCTCCACATGCTCCTGGAGATGCTGCTCCTGGCGCTCTTCGTCCCGCTCCTTGCTTACGGCGCCGGGGCACTGCGGCGCCTCCCGCTTGCCGTCCGGGTCCACCCGGTCATCGGCATCGTGGCCCTCAATGTCGTGCTCTTCGGTTCACAGCTCCCCGCGGTGATGGACCGCAGCTCGAATAACCCGCCGTTCCAGGAGGCGACGCTGATCGCCTTCATCGGCGGCGCCTTTTTGTTCTGGTGGCCCATCGTTCGCCCGGGTGGACTGAGCGCGATTGCGAAGATCGGATATTTGATGGTGGCGGGCGTGCCGCCGACGATCCCCGGTATCACGCTGGCCCTCTCCCATCACCTCTTCTATCAGGCCTATCGATCGCTTGAGGATCAGCAGCTCGCCGGCTTGATGCTGTTCGGTACCGCAAAATTCGCGCTGGTATTCGGAACCTTCGTGATCCTGTGGCGGATGCTCACCCCGGACCCAGAACCGCCCGACTGGAATGACCGGCCGGCCGACACCGGCGACGTCCCGCCTGCCGCACCGGCGTGGTTGCGACGGCTCGACGAGGAGCTGCCCACCGAGCCGAGCCGCGAGCGGATTCCAGTCGGAGCCCGACGCTAGTCCGTCGTTAGACCAGCGGCCACGGATAGGCCCAGCGCGAGGTGGGCTCGGGATAACGTCCGTCGTCGGCGACGCGACCGGCGCGCTGTGCCAGCGCCCGGATTTCCGGACCGGTAATCAAGGCGCGCAGCTCCTTGACCAAGTCCTGACCGGCGAGCAGCTCGCCGGCAAGCCGCTGGGCGTCGTGCCGCAGGTTTGGCGGGATTTCCTCGCCACCGAATTCCCAGATAACGGTGCGCAGCTTGGGGAGCGAATGAAAGGTGAGCCCGTTGTCCACGCCCCAGATATGCCCGTCGCGATCCAGCAGGCAGTGGCCGCTTTTGCGGTCGGCGTTGTTGACGATCACATCGAAAGCGGCCATGGTGCGAAAGGTCGATGCCCGAGCGGGCATCAGCGAAAAATAGTGCTCGCGCAGGTCAGCGACGACGAATTGCTGGAGCGAGCCCGGACCCAGCGGGCCATCCTGACGATAGATCGTGAGGGGAACGACGTTCCACCCGAGGGCCGCGCTGACCAGGAAAGCCGCGACCTCACGTTTGCCGAGCGTCCCCTCGGGGAAATCGTCCAGCGGCGTCTCGCCTTCGGCCGGCTTGTATACACCGAATGTTTCGGCACCATCCGGGCCGCGCACCTGGGCAAGGTAGGTGTAATTAGAGCAATCCGGCATCAGTCCTCGCGGTTTGATCCGCCCGGTGCGCAACAGGCGCTGCCGCGCCTCGCTCTCAAGAAACCGAGCCGCCTGCGCCATCCCTCAATGATGCCCGTTCAGTCGTGGGCAGACGCCGCCATCGTGGTCGATGGGACCGCCGCACATCGGGCAGGGCGGACGCCCCGCGCTGATCACCCCGGCGGCGTGCGTGGCGAGGGCCTGCATCTGGGCCAGGCTGGCCTGGAAGTGCCCGGTGGCCGCCTGATCGCCTTCTTCGACCATCTCCACCAGGGAGACCTCAAAGATTTCCTCCTCCTGGCTGTACGTCAGGGTCATGAAGCCGACGCGCCAGACCGGGGTGATCGGTTCCTCCAGCGCCATGTTCGGCGGGCTGCCGGCCGGTGGCACGGAGACGCGGGTGAAGACTTCCTGCAGCCGTTCGGTCAGAATGCGCAGCTGGTCTTTTTCGAGTGCCAGGCTGACCAGCTCGCCGGCCGCGCGAAGTTGCAGGTAGAAGGCCCGCTTTCCGGGTTCCCCGATCGCCCCCGCCGTTACCCGCGTCACCTGCTTGAAATCAAAGCTTTCCGACGCCATGGCCTAATTGTGCGGCACTCGGTTGGCGATCCTGGCGTGGAGAAAAGAAAGCGGGCCACTGGGGAAGTGGCCCGCAAATGGAGGGGGAGGGAACGTTGGGCAGGTTGACGCAAACTATTTGTACCCAGTTTGCGGCCCGCTAATTGCGCTCTGGCATCAGGCGTAGACCTGAATGCGGGCCGGTTCCAACCGATTTCCCCACCCGTCGAAAGCGTCCGCAAACCGGTGCCTAAAATGAGGTGTGAGGACGTCGTTGGACCCTCGCTGGTGGCACCGGAACCTCACCACCTTCCAGAAGGTGGTGGTGGCGAACAGCGCCATCATCACTGCCGGGGCCATCAGTGGCCCACTGATCACGCTGAATTTTTCCGGCCGCACCCGCTTGCCTTTCCTGCTTGCCCTACTCGCCATCGGGCTGATCGCCATCCTGGTAGCCAACTTTCTGATCCTGCGGCTCGCCTTCAAGCCGATGCGGGAGCTGGAGTCGACGATGGGCGCGGTCCAGCCCGGGTTGGAGGAGCCGCGGGTCCACGCCAATTTCTCCGACCCCGATCTCCGGCGGATTGCCACCGTCTTCAACTCCATGCTCGACCGGCTCGAGCACGAGCGCCATGTGAGCGCGCAGCGGGTGCTGCAGGCCCAGGAGCGGGAGCGGCAGCGGGTCGCCCGTGAGCTGCACGACCAGACCGGCCAGGCACTGACACACGAGATCATCAGCCTCGATCTGCTCCTGGAGCGGACCATGGATGCCAAGGGCCGGCAGCAGCTGGAAGCCGTGAAGCGGACGTTGGAGGAGACCCTCGAGGAGGTCCACCGGATGTCGCAGGACCTCCGGCCATCCGTGCTCGACGACCTCGGCCTGGTGCCGGCGCTGCGCACGCTGGCCAAGCAGCCATCAGGATCCGAAGTGACGTTGCATGTCGAGGGGCTGAGGGATCGCCTGCCGGCCCCGATCGAGACCGCGCTCTACCGGATCGCGCAGGAGGCGCTCACCAACGCCAATAAATACGCGAGGGCTTCACGGGTGAACATCGATCTGCTCTGCCTCGATGGCCACGTCCGCCTGCGGGTGCGTGATGACGGCGTCGGCTTCGATCCACGAAGCATTCCCGACAAGGAGGAGCCAGGACGCGCCGGGCTCGGCATCTACGGAATGCGCGAGCGCGCCACCCTCTTGCGCGGAACGCTCGACATCCACTCGGCGCCACGGCGGGGCACCGAGGTCGTCGCCCAATTACCGCTGGAGGAGCGCCATGCAAGTTGAACGCCGGCAGATCAAGGTCATGCTGGTCGAGGACCACAACCTGGTTCGGGCCGGCATCCGGGCCGTGATCGATGGCCAGAGTGATATCCAGGTCATCGCCGAAGCCACCGAGGGAAGGGAGGCGATCCGGCTGGCCCGGGCCAACTGTCCGGACGTGGCCGTCGTCGATGTCGCGATGCCGGGCATGTCGGGGATCGAGGTGACGCGCGACATTCGTCGCCTCTGCCCCCAGACCCAGGTGCTGATCCTGACCGCCCACGACAACGAGGAGTACTTTTTCCAGACGCTCAAAGCTGGCGCGGTCGGCTACGTGCTCAAGAAGGCCGCCGCTTCCGACCTGATCGCGGCGATCGAGGCCGCCAGCAAAGGCGAGCCGTATCTCTATCCGTCGGTGGCCCGGCTGCTGGTCTCCGACTACCTGCAGCGCGCGCCGGAGCGCGAGACGTTCGAGCCTCTCAGCGATCGGGAGCGCGAAGTCCTGCGCTTGGTGGCGGAAGGCAAGACGAACCGGCAGATCGCTGACGCACTCTTCCTCAGCATCAAAACCGTGCAGACGCACCGGGACCACATCATGAAAAAGCTGCGGATGCACGACCGCACCGAGCTGGTGAAGTACGCCATCCGAAAGGGACTGATCGAGGCCGACAGCTAGGGCCCGGACGGTCTTGTGCGACCGGCTGGCTAGAGCAGGCGCGTCTTCCTGACGGTCAGCGGCATGCCGAGGAAGCGGCCGACGTCAGCAACCTCTGCCTCAACCCCTTCCTGTAATGGGCCCTCGATGGGTTCGAGCGTCTCGATTAGCACCTGAGTCTGCCCTCCCGCTTTGCGGAAGCTCCAGGCCCCGACGGCCCGCCCGTCGATCACGACTGCGGGATGCAACCAGCCGCCGCCCCGCTGCAGGCGACGCTGAAGCCGTGAGGGGACAGCCAGGTCACGACTTTGGTAGCCGAGCAGATAGCTATCGAAGGCAGGTAGCAGCCGAACCGTCTTTGTCCCGGGGCTACGCCGGCTCGTGCTTTCGATCCGTTCTTTCAAGGCAAAGCAGGCGCGGCCGTCGACCTTCACCTGCGCCAACGCCGGCAACGCCATCGTGATGGCCAAGCGCGCCTGGGTCACCGGCAGGCCCGACCAGGCGACCAGATCATCGACCGCGGCCGGACCGTAGGCCGCGAAGTAGCGGCGCGCCAGCTCTCCGAGCGCCGCCTGGTTCGGTGGCGACGGCGGATGCTCGAGCCAGTCGTCGATCAAGACGTACGTCGGCTCGCGGGTTTTTTCACGGTCGGGGCCAAGACAGAGAATCCCTTCGAGCGCGGCGAGCTGGATGAGATGGATGGGTGCCTGCGTTTTCCGATCGAGAGTGATGCCGTGACGCCGCAGACGTTCGACGATCTCGTACCGAGTGAGCGGCCCTGTTCTCGAAAGGATTCGGCGAATCGCGATGACGCCACGCCGCTTCAAGTCCGAGTCGAGGCCCAACTGGGTATGCCGGCTCTGCTTTCCTGCGGCGACGATCCGACCGAGCAGGCCGAGCATCAAGCCGAGGTCCTCGGCGGCGATCAGATGAAGCGTGCCGCGCATCAGCCAGGTGCGGACGATCGATCGTTCGTCATTGATCGCCCGCGTGATGTCCGCCTGGCGCAGACCAGTGGTTCGCGCCCGGATGCCAAGCGCCGCGGCGCTCAAGAGCTGCGCCTGGAGGCCGCACACGTCGTGGAGCACGGTCGCCGGCGTCGCTTGGCGGGCGGTGTCCCTGGTGAGCCGCTGAGCTCGTGCCCGAAGCCGGAGCGCCCGCCTCCCTGAAGGCTCGAGGTTAGCCGCCGGCCGCTCCGGTCTCGACGCCGGGTTCGGTCATCCTGGCGGGGTCGAGCAGCCGATCCAGCTCCGCTGGCGTGAGCCCGGTCCGCTCGCGTGCGACGTCGCGAATCGTCTTGCCAGTGCTGAGCGCTTCCTTGGCGATTCTGGCCGCCTCGTCGTAGCCGACAGCCGGCGCCAGCGCGGTCGCCAGCATCAGCCCCTGCTCCACCATTTGGGGTCCCCGTTCGGTCGCTTTGATCCCGACGATGCACTGTCTCGCCAGGTTCTGTGCGGAGGCCGCCAGCAACCCGATCGTCTCCAGCAGACAGTAGGCGGCGACCGGCATCATCAGATTGAGCTCGAAGATGCTCCCCGACTGGGCCGCGATCGCGATCGTTTCGTCGTTGCCCAGGACTTTCGCCACCACCATCGTCATCGACTCGACGATCACCGGGTTGACCTTTCCCGGCATGATGGAGCTTCCCGGCTGGACCTCGGGCAGCGTGATCTCGCCGAGGCCGGCGCGCGGCCCGGAGGCGAACCAGCGAAGGTCGTTGCCGATCTTCCAGAGGCTGACGGCAACCGCGCGCAGGGCGCCGGCGGCTGACAGCACGGCGTCCAGCGTCGCCTGCGCCTGAAAGTGATTGTCGGTCTCATGCACCGGCAAGCCGGCTCGCCGGCTCAGATGGGCGCAAACCCGCTGGGCGAATTCGGGATGCGCGTTGATCCCGGTGCCAACGGCGGTGCCACCCAGCGGCAGCTCGCCCAGCTCTTCTGCGGCTCGGCGGGCACGCTCGGTCGATCGCTCCATCTGCCCGGCATATCCGACGAATTCCTGGCCCAGGCGGATCGGCGTCGCATCCTGGAGATGGGTCCGGCCGGTCTTGATCACGGGCATGAATTCCTTCGCTTTTCGGTCAAGGGCATCCTTTAGATAGGTGAGCGCCGGCAGCAGCTCCTCGTGGATGGCGACCGTCGCCGACAGCTGGATCGCCGAGGGGATGACGTCGTTGCTCGATTGGCACCGGTTGACGTGGTCGTTGGGGTGAACTGGCTGCCGCGAGCCCAACCGATGGCCGAGGATTTCGTTCGCCCGGTTGGCGATCACCTCATTGGCGTTGGTGTTGGTCGATGTCCCGGAGCCGGTCTGAAAGACGTCGACGACGAAGTCCCTGTCGAACTTGCCTTCCTCGACCTCCTCGGCGGCTTGCTGGATGGCATTGGCGAGCCGCACCTCGACGAGTCCCAGCTCGGTGTTGACCAGCGCGGCCGCCCCTTTGATCTGCGCCAATGCGCGGATGAAGCGGCGCGGCAGTCGCAGGTTGCTGATCGGGAAGTTCTGTCGAGCCCGCTCAGTGCTGGCGCCGTAGTACGCGGCTGCGGGAACCTTGACTTCGCCCATGGAGTCTCGTTCGATGCGCGTTCCCTCCTCAGCCACCGACGTCATCGTAGCAACCGTTTGCCGTGTAATCTGTAGGCCGTGCCGGCCAGAATCGTCTCCATCCAGCTCTGTCCGGGCCACCGGGAGCCGATGCGACTGGTGGGCACCGCGGCCCTCATCAAGGGGGTCGGGATCGAGGGTGACAAGCACGCCGTCGCCGTCTCCGACCGGCAGGTGCTGCTGGCGGATAAGGAAGCACTCGACGCGGTCGGGGTAGAGCCCGGCACGATCAAGGAGAACCTCACGGTCGAGGGGCTCAGCGTCATGGACCTACCCGTGGGCAGCCGGCTGCATCTGGGGGTGAGCGCCGTGCTCGAGATCACCAAGGTCTGTGAGCCCTGCTTCCGAATGGATGAGATCCGCGAC
>Ga0209059_1001545_pt1 | contig 10554 bp, 10 predicted proteins | sample GraSoiAngelo_151_FD_186165 | JGI IMG/M metagenome (GOLD analysis project Ga0209059, IMG submission 186165) | Grasslands soil microbial communities from the Angelo Coastal Reserve, California, USA - 14_1009_12_20cm (SPAdes) (version 2) | ecosystem: Environmental > Terrestrial > Soil > Grasslands ...
GGTGGCTGGCGCGAGCGAAAAGAAATACAAACATTGCGGTCCGCCGATTTGAATCCCCAGTTGCGCTTTGATCGCCTCACAAGATTCTCGCTGCGCCTGTCCGATGGCCTTTTGTGCATACTCGCCGCGCGCGTCGCGTGTCGAGAGCAACGCGTAGGCAGGTGCGAGCGCATCTTCCAGAAATGTGCCGGGTTCGCGCCGTGCCGCTCCTGCGGCTGCGGTGCGCGCGACGTTCTTGAGTTCTTGCTTTGTCATCGCCAGATCGTGACTGCCTGAAGCGACGCCCAATGGATCATTGCTGATCATGATGATTTGCGGAATAATGCCACGCAGCTCCGTATTCTGCCGCATTTCGTTATTCACTTGCCGTAAAACATCCAGTGCAGTCGTGGCGCCGGAGTTTTCGAAATAACCCCCATCGACGACGTGCGTACCGTCCGGGGCGAAACGTCCGGCGGGACTTACATAGGTGAATCGCGCGCTTAGGTGCGCGACGGTGCTGAGCGGCATATCGATCTTCGGCCGTCGGCGCTCTTTGTGCTGCGACACAGGCAGCAACTTTGCTGTGGCATCTGTCGCCTCGAAAAAATTGGGGTCGATCAAGATGTTCGACGCGATGATGCGGTTACCGCTTTCGACCGAGGTGCCGTTGAGGAAAAGAGACGGTACATAAATATGTCGATCTTGCCAGAGGTCGAGAAACGATCTGGCGAAGCGGTCGCTTTGCATCGTATTGTGCCACGCGTTTTCCCACGCGCGTTCCAGCCAGCGACCACGGTCGAGCATCAAAATGCGAAACGGCAGAAACCTTTGGATAAAATCCGGGTAAAGCATCGCGGCGGCGGCTGGCGAAAGGAAATCCTGTCCGAGAATGCTCTGGCCGCGTTTCGCAAACTCGCCTTGGGGCGCGGCATCGGCAACGAGTGCAGCGAATACCGCAGCACCCAAACTTCCGCCGGAAACGCCGCTGATCGCAAAAATGTGATCGGCAAAACTTGGATCGGCATCTTGAATCGTGCCGAGCACGGTTGTCGTCCAATAGGCTGCACGAATTCCGCCCCCTTCGGTTGCGACTATGAAGAGCGGATGCACTCGTTGCTCGGGATATTTCGTGGTAATCCGCGAGCTCCAATCCAGTAGTGCCTGACGCAATGTCGGACGCACAAATTCGTCGCGCACCACGACGCGCACGTCATGATTGTCATTAAAGAAACTGCTGATGAGCGCCAGGAGGACGACCAGCGTGATTACTGGGATCCGTTTCCAGCTTCCGAAATAAGTCAGCGCGCTGCCCCAAAAAACCCAACACGCCGCTGCGAACATTAACACCGCGCCAGTCCCGATCGCTCCCGCGAAATAGACAGGATCGACAATGAACATAATGCACAGCGCGAGCGAGAAGCCAGTCATGAGCGCGAGCACAGTCAAAGAGTCGTGCGGCAGTTCCCGGAGCCGCTGATATTTTCGTCGGCTGGCTTGCGGATCTTGCCGTTCGATCCAGCGCCTCCGCAAAACAAAAAACACATACAAGACAACGCCACCGCCAAGCGTGAGCAACCCGAGACATAACAGCAGCCGCGGCGGAGCAGATTCGTAAGAGCCCCGCACGCACAGAAAGCTCCAGCCCACGATTACCATCGGCGCCACACCGAGAATTCTTGGGACGTTTCTCGGTAGCCATAAATGCAGGCGTCGCCAAATTTCTGTGCGTTGCGGGTGGACTTGGTGCGATTTCGGAAAATCGAAATACAACAGGACGCGCGCGGAATACCAGCTGACCAGCGACCAAATCATCAATCCCGCACCGAACATCCCCAATCGCAGGACGCCGGTGACGCCGGTGAGCGCGCCCGGCTCAGCAAGCGCGCGTAAGACTTCCCGACCTTGCTCGACTCCTAAAAACACGAGTGCGCCGACGACCGCGACGATGAACGCGAAGCGGCACGGCTTCAGCTCGTGATAGACGTCCTCGAGATGCCAAAAGAAATTTGCAGCGCGATTTTCCGACGGACTGTCCGAGTTCACGGCAAGATTCAATTCGTTACGCCGTTATCCCAGAATTCGGCGAACCGAGCAATGATGTAATTAATGACGAAGCTCGAATGACGAATGACGAAGGAAGCCCGAATGCTCAAATGACTAAGCCTATAGCTGACACGCTCTTCGTCATTCCTTCGTCATTAGACATTCGTCATTTGTCATTTTTCATGGCGCAAGGCGATCGATTCGCCACGAGTCATCCTGCTGTCGCGTGTAACGAAAACGATCGTGTAACCGGTTCAGACGCCCCTGCCAGAATTCTACCGTATCCGGTTTAAGCCGGTAACCGCCCCAGTGCGGCGGCAGCGGAACAGGCTTGTTTTGGAAGCGCTCGGTCATTTCTGCCATGCGCGCGTCGAGCACGCGACGCGCGTCGATTATCTCGCTTTGACGCGATGCCCAGGCACTCAGTTGGCTGCCCACCGGGCGCGAATGAAAATATATCTGCGATTCTTTGCGTGAGGTTTTTTTTACTTTCCCACTTATGCGGATTTGCCGGTCCAGTTCGATCCAGTAAAACGCCAGCGCCGCGTACGGATTGGCCTCGAGCTGCTTCCCTTTTTCACTCTCGTAGTTGGTGAAAAAGATGAATCCATCCTGGTCGAATCCTTTTACCAACACAATCCGCACGGACGGTCTGGCGTCGCGACCAGCCGTTGCGAGACTCATCGCGTTGACATCGCGAACGCCCGCTTCGATCGCGGCAGTGAACCAATTTCCAAATTGCCTGATCGGATCGGGGTCGAGATCGCTCCGACGCAGACCTTTGCCGGCGTGCTCGTAATTTGAAGCAGTAGGGTCTCGTGGTGTCTCCATCAGGCATTCCGAAATTAGGTCGCCGCTGCAGCGACCGCTCTGCGCAGCGTAGTTGCGCGCAGTTTCTCAATTACTTTCGGAACGATTTCAATGGCGCGATCGATTTCGGCTTCGGTGTTAAATCTGCCAAAAGAAAAACGCAGACTGCGCCGGGCGCCGTCGCCATTCGGATTCATCGCGTGCAACACGTGCGAAGCCTCGTGCGAGCCTGTTCGGCAGGCCGATCCAGCCGAGCAACAAATACCATGTCGATCCAGGAGCAGGAGCGCGTTGGATGATTCAATTCCTTCGAACGACAAACTTGACGTGTTTGGGATCCGCAGCGCGCCAGCGCCATTCACGGACGCTCCGCTGACGGACTTGAGAATCGCTTTTTCGAAGCGATCACGCATCAAGCGAACGTTTTCTTTCCCCTCTGCCACGTACCTGAGAGCCAATTCAGCTGCTTTCCCAAGGCCGGCAATTGATGCGACGTTTTCTGTGCCGCCGCGGTGCCCATTTTCCTGGCCGCCGCCAGCGATCAACGAATTGAAACGGGTTCGCCCGTTGACATAAAGCGCGCCGACGCCTTTGGGCCCATGAAATTTGTGCGCGGAAAGAGAAAGAAAATTGATCGCCGTTTCGCGCAAGCGAATCGGAATTTTCCCGACTGCCTGCACAGCATCAGTGTGAAAAAGCACGCCTTTCCGGCGACAAATCTCAGCGATTTTTTCGACTGGAAACAGCACGCCGGTCTCGTTGTTCGCCCACATTATCGAAACAAGCGCGGTTTCCGGGCGAAGCGCGGCCTCCAACTCGGCGAGATCGACCCTGCCATATCTATCCACGCGCAGAAATGTCACCGCGCAGTCGCATTTTTCGAGGTCCTGGCATGGGCGCAAAACAGCGCTGTGTTCCACAGCGCTTGCCACGACGTGTCCACCACGGCGGATTCGTCCTGTGGCGAATTTCCCGCGCGGCTCAAACTGTCCAGCCTTCGCAGCCGCTACGGCGGAGTAGGCCAGCGCGGAACGAATTACCGCGTTGTTCGATTCCGTTCCGCCGCTGGTAAAAACTATTTCCGACGGCGCGCATCCAAGTAACGCTGCCAACCGTTCACGCGCCAGATCGACAGCTTTTCGCGCCCGCGCGGCGAACGCGTAACCGCTGGACGGGTTGCCGTAATACTTCGTCAAAAACGGCAGCATTTCCTCGATCACCGCGGGATCAAGCGGAGTGGTGGCATTGTTATCGAGGTAAATGATTTCCTGCTCGGCCATCTCTCGAATCTAAAGTTTGAGGCGCGCTTGTGCCAAGGTTCTTTACAGAAGGTAACGAAGAAAACAAAGGCGGCACCCAAGTCAGCTACTTGGTTGTCTTGGTTTCCTTCTGTTTGATTTCTGATTTAATCTGCGGCGCATGACTTCGATCTGGGGCTTGGCCAATCCGCAACTGCGGAACCTTGCGGTCTACGAACCGGGAAAACCGATCGAGGAAACAGCACATGAACTCGGCATCGACCCTGCGGAGATTATCAAGCTGGCATCGAACGAAAATCCGCTGGGGCCTTCTCTCAAGGCGGCGCGGGCAATGCGCGCTGCGCTGGAGAACGCGCATTTGTATCCCGACAGCAGCGGCCTTTACCTGTGCAAAGCAATCGCAGCTAAGCTCGGCCTCGCTACGGAGAACATTATTCTCGGCAATGGCTCAAATGAAGTGATCGAATTTCTCGGTCACGCGTTTCTGAATCCGGGCGATGACGTAGTCACCTTTCAGTACGCGTTTATCATTTATAAACTGCTCGCGACCGCTTTCAGCGTGCGCACGATTGAAACGCTGTGCCCGGATTATCAGCAAGATTTGGAGGCGACGCTGAATGCGATCACGCCAAAAACCCGTCTCATTTTCATTCCGAACCCGAACAATCCGACCGGCACGTTGGTCTCGCAGCGCGCGATAGACAGGTTCATGTCGCGCGTGCCCGAGAACATAGTTGTCGTTTTCGACGAAGCATATTTTGAATTCCTCGATGATCCACCCGACACGCTGCAATACGTTCACGAGGAACGAAACGTCGTTGTTCTGCGAACCTTCTCGAAGATTCATGGCCTTGCCGGGTTGCGCATCGGGTATGCCGTTGCCCGGCCGGATGTGATCGAAGTGCTTCACAAGACGAGGCAGCCATTCAATGTGAACAGCGTCGCGCAAGCGGGCGCGCTCGCAGCGCTCAACGACGATGCGCACCTGCGCGAGACGAAGCGCGTGATCGACGAAGGTCGCGTTTATTTGCAGAAACAATTTTCCGTAATGCAAATCCCTTTCGTGCCAGCCGTGGCGAATTTTGTGATGCTAAACGTGGGCGATGGGTGCGCTGTATTTGAGAAACTGCTGCGACGGAGAATCATCGTGCGGCCGCTTAAAGGCTATGGCTTGACCGAATGGGTTCGCATTTCCGTGGGCACGATGGAGCAGAATAAAAAGTTAATCGCGGCACTTGGGGACATGATGCGTAACTGATGGCATGAGGGAAATTTGAATAACCGTGGTCTAGGCCCCTTGTCATGTTGAGCGAAGCGAAACATCTCTGATCGTTAGCCCCGGGCAAAGCGCTAGGGAGAATGTCCGAGATTCTTCGCTCCGCTCAGAATGACAGGGTTCGCGGCGTGTCGAATTTGGCAACCGAAGCGGTTGCCCTACAATTTGGTTCCAGAGTTATGACCGTTTCCGAGACAATCGCTGCCATCTCGACGCCGCCAGGTGAAGGCGCCATCGCGATGGTCCGAGTTTCCGGAGCAAATGCGATCGAGATCGCAGACCAAATTTTTCGCGGCAAAGAAAAGCCGTCGCGATTTGCATCACATGTTCAACACCTGGGCGAGATTTTTAGCGTCGAAAATCGATTGATCGATCAAGCAGTGCTATCAATCCATCGCACACCTGCGAGTTACACTGGAGAAGATTTGGTGGAGATCAGTTGCCACGGTGGCACGCTCGTTACCGCGAAAGTTCTTGAAGCTTGTTTGCACGCAGGGGCAAGGGCAGCGCGCCCCGGTGAGTTTACTGAGCGCGCGTTTCTGAACGGCAAAATGGACCTCACCCAGGCGGAGGCCGTGATCGATTTGATTCGCGCCCGGACTGATCTGGCGCTGCGATCTGCCACTGAACAACTCGAAGGCAGGCTCGGCGATCAAATCAGGAAGATCCGCGATGAATTGGTCGCGCTGCTGGCGCACATCAACGCGTCAATCGATTTTCCGGAGGAGGGCATAGCCCCCGATGAAGGCGAAGCATTGTGCGCCAGGCTCGATGCTATTCGCGAAGGGATCGCCGCCTTGCTAGCCACCGCGCATCAGGGTCGCGTTTTACGTGAAGGCGTGCGCGTAGTGATTTATGGAGCAACAAACGCCGGCAAATCGAGTTTGCTCAATCGGTTGCTTGGCTACGATCGGGTGATCGTCAGCGATACCCACGGCACGACGCGGGATACGATTGAAGAAACGGTCAACCTGGACGGTGTGCCTATCCGGTTACTCGACACTGCCGGCCTGCGTCCTTCGGAAAGTGAACTGGAGAGCAAAGGAATTGCGCGCACGGAAAAATCGCTGCAACTGGCAGACTTACGTTTGCACATCGCAGATTGCAATGCACCCAAGCCGCCGCATTTCAACTCGCAAAAGCTTTCGGAGTTCAACGGACGTGCCGAAGACGACTCGAATAAAATTGTTGTTTTAAACAAAAGCGATCTGCCCGAAGACAACGAGTGGAAAAATTTTCCTGCATTGCGCATTTCCTGCCTCACGGGAGAAGGCGTGCCGCAGTTGCAAAAAGAGATTCTGGCGCGGATCAGGCAGCAAAATCTCAGGGCGGAAAGCGCAGTAACGATCAATACGCGTCATCGTGATTGCCTGCGCCGCGCTTTGGAATCATGTGATCGGGCGCGCTCAGCATTGGGCCAGGGGATATCGCAGGAATACGTTGCAGTCGATCTTGATCAGGGCTTGCGCGCCGTGGGGGAAGTGATCGGCGTGGTCGATGTGGAACAGATTCTCGATTCGGTTTTCAACCAGTTTTGCATCGGTAAATGAATGCAGGTAGCGCGCGACCGCCGGGGCGCGCCGCCGATTTCGAGCACGATTACGAGCATGAGCACGAGTAAACACAGATGAAAGGCCTCTACGAACGACTCGTTAGGCCATTGTTGTTTTCGCTCGATGCTGAAACCGCGCACCGTTTCACAATCGCCCTCCTGAGACAGGCATCGCAGTTTGATGTTGCGCTGCGAACGCTGAGCGCTTTCCGGCCTCCGCCAAAACCAAAGGTTCTTTTCGGGTTAAACTTTCCAAATCCAATCGGACTTGCAGCAGGATTGGACAAGAATGCGGTTGCCATTCCTGCATTGGCAGCGCTGGGTTTCGGCTTCATCGAGATCGGAACCGTGACTGCGAAAGCGCAGCCGGGAAATCCGAAGCCGCGCATCTTTCGATTGCCCGAGCAACAAGCGTTGATCAATCGCCTTGGGTTTAACAACGATGGTGCGAACGTGATTGCGGAACGACTGCGCAGACTGCGAAAAAGCGGACGGTGGCCGGCCGTTCCAGTCGGGGTCAACATTGGCAAATCCCGGGCAACGCCGCTCGAACAGGCCACGGACGATTACCTCTACTCATTTCGATTGCTTCGCGATTTTGCCGATTACATCGCGCTGAATATCAGCTCACCCAATACGCCTGGCTTGCGCGAGTTACAGCAACCTCAAAGGCTTTCGGAGTTGCTGCGCGCGATTCGCAGTGAGCCCGATGCAGCGGCGAAACCGGTCCTGATCAAAATTTCGCCCGATCTTTCGCCGGTGGAACTGGAAGCGATCGTTGCAGCGTGTGAAGAAAACGCAGTGGCAGGCGTCATCGCGACGAACACAACCCTCGATCATTCATCAATTCCGTCGGCGCTCGATGAGGAAGGTGGGTTAAGCGGGGCGCCGCTGCGGCAAAAATCGACAACGTTGGTGCACGAGATTATTGGAAAATCCGCAATTCCCGTCATCGCTTCCGGTGGAATTTTCGACGCAAAATCCGCGCAGGAGAAATTTAAAACTGGCGCACAGCTCATTCAGCTTTACACCGGGTTCGTTTATCGCGGGCCGCGGCTTCTTCGTGAAATCATGGAAGCGTTGTAGCCACGGCGCCGTGTGCCGTGCGAACTCGCCGAGAGCGCCTCGACACAGCGAGGCGGCTATAGCCCTACTGAGTCGTTGGCGGGGATTCGGGCGGAAGCTCGTGCGGGAAGCGACCATGTCGCCACCGACGGTGTCGCTCTTCGATTTGCTGGAGTTTCTGGCGCTGTTCGTCAGTTAGGTTGACAGCCATTTGCCGGTGCGCCTCCGCAATCGTCTCGTGAACACGCCGGGCAGTCTCTCGCCGAATCTCTCTGAATTGCACCGCTGTCTTGTCGATGATCGGCGAAATCTTGGCGACTTGTTCCGGCGTGAGGTTGAGTTCGGCACGGAGCCTTTCCTTCATGCGCGCGCCGATCTGCTCAGGCTGATGAAACCCAAAGAAAAGATGCCGCGCATACAATCCTCCAAGGAACGCGCCGCTGATTCCTCCGGCAACAAACACAAGGATGAATCCCGCAATCAGTTTCCATCTCAATGCCTGGTTCATTGCGAGAATTCATCCTGAATCGCCGTGTCAGCGATGGCAAATTCATTCGCAAAGGATTCACCGATTTCGCGGCTCTGATTCGCTTCGCGGACGGCCGCGATTGTGGAGATGACGATCACAGCCAAGGACAACACTGCCACGCGCCGGACTAGCGACGCCACACCATTCGGCGTAGGCAGCGCAGCACGCCAGAGCGCGATCACACGGGTATCGAAGCCGAACGGCATTGCGGCTTCGGTCTGTTCATCCCCCTGTTCCGCAGATCGCAGTAACCGATCGATCTTTTCGTTCTTCATTGTTTTTCTCTTGCCGAAATTTTCGCGAGCTGTTGTTTCATCTTCTGCCGGGCTCGGAACGCGCGTACCTTTATCAGCGCCGCGCTCCAACCGGTGATTTTCCGGATCTCCTCGACCGAACGCCCCTGCAAGTATAGCAAATCGATCGCCAGCCGCTCAACCGGCTTCAGCGCCGCCAAAAGATGATCAACGAGTTGGCGCGAAGCGAAACGCTGGTCCGGGGCCAACTCCTCACTGGTGGTCGCCAGATTTTCGATTACCGCTTGCTCTTCCGTGCTTAAATCGGCGTGACGAACTTCCGGCCGTATCCTCTCTGACTCAATTTGGTTCAGGCACGTATTTACAGCAATGCGCGAGACCCAGTGCTCGATCGGCACTTTACCGGAGAATTGCGATAACTTTTGGAAAACTCGGATGAAAATCATTTGGCAAAGGTCCTCCTCCGCGGTTCGGCGCGTCCGATGCGCGCGGACGATTTTGGCCACACTCGGATAAAGCCGCCGCACCAGCGCGCGAGCTGCTTCATCATCATGCTGAAGCGCAGCCTGAACCAGCGCGCTTGCGTTAGAATCATCCATGTACTCGAGAGCGCGTCCACTGTGCTAGCTATGACCGGCGCAGGCGCGCTTTGGTTACAATTTTAGCCTTGCTCGAAATGACACAGGAGTCGGTGGGGGATCAAATAAAAATTTTGTAACCGTTGTTCTTTCCATCCGGTCATATTTTGAAAAGCGCGAAGAGCGCACAGCAGAACAACAATGAAAGAAACTATGAAACGAAACATCTTAACACTCGTTACCGCCGGTGCGATCGCGCTTGGCGGCTTTGTCACTATACAAGCACAACCTGGCCCTGAGGGCGCTGGACCCTGCGGCCCTGGTGGCGCTGGCCCCGGGCACGGCCACGCGTTTGGCCTGAAGGGGATGACCGACAAGCTGAACCTGACCGCTGATCAACAGACGAAGGTCCAGCCGATCCTCGACGCAGCTAAACCGCAAATCGCCGCCATTCACCAGGAGGCGATGCAGAGAATGAAAACGGTGATGGACAGCACGCTGTCGCAGATCCGTCCGCTGCTCAATGCGGATCAGCAAAAGAAGCTCGATGACATTCAAAAGGCGCATCAAGACATGATGAAGGCCCGCAAAGAGCTTCACGACGCGGTGCAAGAATAACCTCGATTCAGGGAGCGATAGGGGAACGGCGGCCGATCTGGGATGGGTCGCCGCCGTTTTTTTTGGCGACTCGTTCCAGTGCTGTAGCGGCAGGCGTGTCGGCTGCAAGCTTCAACAGCCCAGCCAACACGGCTGCCTCCACAGAAGAAACTGCCTCGGGCGGTGGCAGCTTTCAGCCTTGCTTCTTTCGCCAGGAAAGCAAAACGGCGATCATGCCTAATCCAGCCGCGATCGCGGCGGCCGTGAAGCCCACGGTGGAGATTTCGGCGCGGGAATGAAAGCTTTCCTTCAGTCTCGCGGCAAGGCCGATCAGAAAGAAAAGAAATCCCAGGCACAGGAGTATCAAACCAATTGCTCTTTGGTCATCGGCAGACATTCTCATTCGCACCAAGCAATCAAATACATTTGGAGAACAAAATTCAAGTGCCCTCTTTAAGGGGGGCGTTAATGTGGCTGATGCGCTCGATTACATCGCCTGCTCTTGGCTTGCTCGCCGTTTGCATTTTAATGACTCCGCTCGACGCGCAGATCGATCGCATCACCGGAAAAAATTTCGCCACGCGATCGGAAGTTCTGGCGCGGCACGGA
>Ga0209059_1001550_pt1 | contig 10534 bp, 6 predicted proteins | sample GraSoiAngelo_151_FD_186165 | JGI IMG/M metagenome (GOLD analysis project Ga0209059, IMG submission 186165) | Grasslands soil microbial communities from the Angelo Coastal Reserve, California, USA - 14_1009_12_20cm (SPAdes) (version 2) | ecosystem: Environmental > Terrestrial > Soil > Grasslands ...
TCGAGGCGCGCGCAATCCGCCTCGCGCTCGACTTCGTCGGGCCCGGCATCGCGGCCGAGGCGCACAGCGCCGTCGCGAGCGTGCGGCGCAAGCTCGAGGAGACGTTCGGCCAGTTCGAGCTGCCCCAGACCCCCGAGCCGGAGGTCGCCTCCGAGGAGGAGCGGCTGATCGCGACCTTCACGGACGCGATCCACGAGCACCGCCTCGTCGAGGTCGAGTACCAGAAGGAGGGCGAACAGACCTGGTCGCAGCGCCTCGTCGAGCCGTACTACCTCGAGCGCCAGCTCCCGCACTGGTACGTGCACACCTGGGACCGCACGAGCGAGGGCGAGCGGACGTTCCGCCTCGACCGGATGCGGAACGCGAAGCTCCGCAAGGAGCAGTTCGAGCCTCGGCCCGGCTTCGACCCGCACGAGTTCTCGCGCGCGCGGGTCGTCCGCATCTGGTACTCGCCCGAGGTCGCGCGCTTCGAGGTCGAGAAGGGCGCCCGACTCCTCCGCGACCGCGCGGCCGTCGCCGAGCTCCGCGTCGGCAGCGTCGACTGGCTCGTCGGCGAGATCCTCGCCTACCGCGGGGAGGCGGTCGTGCTCGAGCCCGAGGACGTCAGGGCCGCCGTTGCCGAGCGGGCCCGACAGCTCGCGCGACCGCCTAGGAAAGCGGCAGTGAGAGCCTGAAGGTCGCGCCCCGCCGGGGCGTCGAGCGCACGTCGAGCGAGCCGCCGTGCGCCTCCGCGATCGAGCGGGCGATGAAGAGGCCGAGGCCGGTCCCGGGCTTGGCCTTTCCGGCTACCTTGGCGCGGCCGAACTTCTCGAAGATGAGCCGCTGCTGCTCCCGCGAGATCCCGGGGCCCTGGTCGCTGACGGAGACGACGACGGCGCCGTCCTCGGCCGCGGCGGAGACCTCCACGTCGTCGCCGGCGCTCGAGTACTTCACGGCGTTGTCGATCAGGTTCGACAGGACCTGGCGCAGGCGCTCGCGGTCGCCCCGGACCGACGGCATCGGCCGGCGGACGCTGGCCCGTACCCGGACCTCGTCCTGCCCGACCGTCGCGGCCGCGACCGATTCCTCCACGAGGCGCGCGAGGTCGACGTCGCTGAACGCGTAGCTGAAGGTCCCGGCCTCGATCCGCGACGTGTCGAGGACGTCGGCGATGAGCCCCGCGAGGCGGCTCGTCTCGCTGCCGATGAGCTCGAGGAACGACTGCCGGTGCTCGGGCGTGAGCTCGCGCCAGCGCTCCTGGAGCGTCCGCGCCGCGCCGACGACGGCCGCCATCGGCGAGCGCAGCTCGTGCGAGACGAGCGAGACGAAGTCGGCCCGAAGCGCGGAGAGACGGCGCAGCTCCTCGACCGTCGCGCGCTCGGCTTCGTAGGAGCGGATGTTCTGGACGGCCGTCGCCACGAGCCGGCCGAGCAGCGAGGAGAGCTCGATCTCGTCCGGGCTGAAGGCGTCCACCGCGAAGCGCTGGATCGAGAGCATCCCGATCGGCCTCGCGCCGAGGAGGAGCGGCGCGGCGAGGCGGCTCTGCAGGCCCAGGTCGAGCAGCGCCTCCTCCTCGGGATAGGCCGGGTCGCGCATGTCCCGCCGCACCACCGTGCGGCCGGCCATGGTCTCCTCGAGCACGGAGCCCTCGACGCCGCGCACCGTCCCCGGCGGGAAGACGGTGTCGGCGCCCGCCCCCGCCGTCGCCATCACCTCCGCGTGGTTGTTCTCGACGAGGACGATCGTCGTCCGGTCGAAGGGCACCAGGCCGCGCAGCTCGCGAATGAAGGCGCCGAAGGCCTGCTCGAGCTCGAGCGACGAGCCGAGCGCGCGGGCGCAGCGATTCGCCGCCTCGAGCAGGTCGACGCGCCGGCCGAGCTCGTCGCGCAGCCGCTCGGCCTCGGCCGCCCGCGAGCCGGCGAGCGCGGCCTCGCGGTCGAGGCGGTCGACGAGCCGGCCGATGATCGTCCCGGTGAGCGCCAGGATGCCGACCGGGAAGGTGACGCGGTCGGAGCGGAAGCCGGGCGGGCCGAACTTGTGCGCACGCCACCACTCGATGAAGACGAAGAACGGGACGAGCAGGAGCGGAAGGCCGAGCCCGCCGACAAGGCCGTAGCGGAGGCCCGCCTCCACGACGACGACGATGAGCGCCCAGCGTGTCGGGCTCCCGTACTCGTACGAGTAGACGATGGCGTAGGCGCTGACGATCGCCGTGTCGAAGAGCAGCGCCGCCGCGGACAGCGTCGGCGCGAGCCGCAGGCTGCCGCGGCGCGCCAGGACGAAGAGCGCGATGCTGCCGGCCGTGAAGAGGCCGGTGATCGTCCAGGCCGCCGACTCGTAGCCCGGCGGGTAGTCGACGCTGAAGAGGCCGACCTCGAAGATGGCGAACGCCACGCCGCCGAGCCGGACCCAGGCGACCCACCGCTCGGTCTCGACCAGGCGCGCGAGCTTGTTCTCGTTAGGTCTCAAGGCGCTCCTCGAGCCGGCGGAGGGCCCACGTCGCGTGGTCGCGCAGGAGCTCGTCGTCGCCGTCGGCGTAGTCGACGAGCAGGGCTCGGTGCTCGGGCCCGCCCCCGTTGCCGAGCGCGACGAGCGCGTTCCGGCGCAGGTAGCGCGGATCGTTCCGGGGGACGTAGAGACGGTCGTAGCGGCGCCGGAGCTCGTCGCCGTCCGCCTCGAGCCACTCCACGAGCGACACGTTCGGCTCGGCCCCGGCGGGAAGCGGCTCGTCCTCCCGCCTGCGCTCGACGCCTCGGTTCCAGGGGCAGACGTCCTGGCAGATGTCGCAGCCGTAGACCTGGCCTTCGAGCGCTTCCCGATATTCGTCCGGGATCGGCTCTGCCGACTGCGTCCAGTACGAGAGGCACTTCGTCGCGTCGAGCGTGCCAGGCTCGTCGAGTGCATCCGTCGGGCAGGCCTCGATGCAGAGCGTGCAGGAGCCGCAGTCGGTGGCGAGCGGCGGCGTCGGGTCGAGCTGGACGTCGGTGACGAGCGTGCCGAGGACGACCCACGAGCCGTGGCGGCGCGTGATCAGGAGCGTGTTCTTCCCGTAGAACCCGACGCCGGCGCGGGCCGCCGCCTCGCGGTCGACGTGCTGGTTCGCGTCGACGAGGACGCGGTAGCCGCCTCCGAGCCGCCGGCCGAGCGCGTCGAGCCGCTCCCGGAGCACGGCGTAGGCGTCCGTCCACGTGTAGCGCGGGAGCCGCCCTTCGCCCGGCACCGGCTCGGGGCCGGGCGCGTAGTAGCAGAGCGCCGCCGAGATCACGGTGCGCGCGCCAGGCAGGAGGTTCTCCGGGTGACACGACACCTCGGGCCGCGCCATCGTGAACTTCATGTCGGCGAAGAGGCCGCGCGCGCGGCGCTCGCGGATGTGGCGCTCCGTGTCCTCGTAGGGCTCCGCCGGAGCGGCCCCGACGGCGTCGAGGCCGAGCTCCGCGGCCAGCCGCTCGAGCTCGCGAGCCGTCATGGAAGGATTCTGCCCTGTGAAGGCGGTGCGTATCCACGACGACGGCGGGCCCGACGTCATCCGGTACGAGGACGCGCCGGATCCAGAGGCGGGCCCGGGAGATGTGCTGATCGGCCTGCGCGCGGCCTCGCTGAACCACCTGGACGTCTGGGTCCGCAAAGGTCTCCCTTCGGTGCCGAAGCCGCGGATCCTCGGCGCCGACGGAGCCGGGACCGTCGAGGCCGTCGGGGACGGCGTCGAGAAGTTCTCGGTGGGCGATAGAGTCGTCATCAACCCGGGGCTCGAGCACGACGGCCGGATCAGCGTCGTCGGCGAGCACTTCGACGGCACGCACGCGGAGCTGATCGCGCTGCCCGCGTCGGCCGTCTACGCGCTGCCGGACGACCTCTCCTTCGAGGAGGCGGCGGCCTTTCCGCTCGTCTTCGAGACGGCGTACCGCATGCTCGTCACCAAGGCGCGGCTCGAGGCCGGCGAATGGGTGCTCGTGTGGGGCATCAGCGGGGGTGTCGCAACGGCGGCGCTCTCGATCGCGAAGGCGCTCGGCGGCCGCGTGATCGTGACCTCGCGGAGCGAGGCGAAGCTCGAACGTGCGGCCGAGCTGGGCGCAGACGCAGCCGTGCCGACCGCCGACGCCGCCGCGCGCGTGAAGGAGATCACCGACGGGCGTGGCGCGGACGTCGTCGTCGAGCATGTGGGCGAGGCGACGTGGGCGACGTCGCTCCAGGTGGCGGCGCCGGCCGGGCGCGTGGTCGTCTGCGGGGCGACGAGCGGCCCGAACCCGCCGGCGGCGCTGCACCGGATCTGGTGGAAGCAGCTGACCGTGTACGGCTCGACGATGGGAACGAAGGACGACTTCGAGGGCGCGTACGACCTCGTACGGAGCGGCCGTGCGCGCCCGGTCGTCGACGAGGTCTTCCCACTGGCGGAGGCGCGCGCCGCGCACGAGCGGCTCGAGGCGGGCGAGCAGCTCGGCAAGATCGTCCTCCGCATCCCGGAGTAGCGCCGGGTCGAGCGACGGTTATCTGGTTGACGCGTCTGCCGGGGGCCCCGAAGCCCCCGCCTACGGCTCGACGCTAGCGGCGTTCGCGTCACGCATGGTGACGGCGGAACGCCGAGAGTGTGCCGCTCTGTGCCGGTTCGCGCGCGAACGCTTCTCAGCCGAAGCCGAGGATGAACTTCGCGTCGTCCGACATCTTGTCGGGCGTCCACGGCGGATCCCACGTCAGCTCGACGTCCACGTCCTCCACCCCCGGGACCTCGCGGGTGACGCGGTTGATGTCCTCCTGGATCAGCGGGCCGACCGGGCAGCCCATCGAGGTCAGGCTGTGCGTGACCTTGACCCGCGGCCCCTCGACCTCCACGTCGTACAGGAGCCCGAGGTCGACGATGTCCATCCCGAGCTCGGGATCCTCGACCTGGCGCAGGGCCTCGATGACCTCGTCCCTGGTGGGCACGCGGCCAGTCTAGCGGCGAGGTGCTAGGCCGCCGCCTGGAGGTAGGCGCAGGGCCTCGCGTCTCGGGCAAGCGGCGAGCGGCCGAGCTTCGTGACCACGAAGCGCGCCTCGTCCAGCTCGACCTCGTCGCCCTCGATCGGCGGCGCGCCGTCTCGCTCCAGGAGCTCGTAGCGGGCGCCGGCCTGCACGAAGAGGAGATGCCGGGTCGCGGCCGGCGCCTGCGCGGGCTTCGCAGCCGACGCCGCTTCGACCGCCTTCTGGAGCTCGCGGGCCCGCAGCTCATGCCGTTCCGACGCCGCTTCGGCCGCCTCGGCGCGCCGCTCGGCGGTGTCGCGCGACCGGATGAGGTCCTCGGTCCGCAGCGCCTGCTCACGGGCGGCGGCCTCCGCGGCCTCGGCCCGCTCGCGCTCGACGGTCGCCCGGCGCTCGAGCTCGGCAGCGTGACGCTCGTGCTTCGAAGCCATGCCCTCGACCTCGGTCACGCGCGCGGCGACGGTATCGCGCTCCCGCCGTGCCTCTTCGAGCTCGGCCTGCGAGCTCTGGAGCGGCGCGAGCTCCTCGATCCGCGCCGTGAGCTCCCGCTTCGCGGTCTCGGCCTGTGAGAGCCGTGCGCGGGCGGCGTCGCGGTCGCGCTCGACTACTTCGGCACGCTCGGCGAGCGGCTCGAGCTCGGCGACGCGCTCGGCCACCTCCTCCCGCGCGGCCTCGGCCTGAGTCAGCTCGCGACGGGCGGTGTCACGGTCACGCGCTAGCTCGGCGATTCGCTCCGCCAGCTCCTTCCGGACCGCCTCGGCCTCCGCGAGCTGACGGCGAGCCACGTCACGTTCGCGTTCGATCTCTTCGACGCGCTTCGCACGCGGCTCGAGCCCGGCGACCTGCTCGGCAAGCTTCTCCCGCACCGCCTCCGCCTCGGCGAGGCCACGGCGAGCCACGTCGCGCTCGCGCCCGACCGCTTCGAGGCGCCGCAGGCGCTCAGCGAGCTCCTTCCGCGCCACCTCGGCCTGAGTCAGCTCGCGACGGGCGGTGTCATGGTCACGCGCTAGTTCGGCGATTCGCTCTGCCAGCTGCTCCCGCGCCGCCTCCGCCTCGGCGAGGCCACGGCGAGCCACGTCGCGCTCGCGCCCGACCGCTTCGAGCCGCCCCACGCGCTCGGCGAGCTCCTTCCGCGCCGCCTCGGCCTGGGTCAGCTCGCGACGAGCGCCGTCACGCTCACGCGCCAGCTGGGACAGCCGCTCCGCGTCCTCCTTCCGGGCCGCCTCGGCCTCGGCGAGCTGACGGCGAGCCGCGTCGCGCTCGCGCCCGACCTCCTCGGCCTCCTTCGCAAGCGGCTCGAGCTCGGCGAGGCGCTCGGCAAGCTTCTTCTTCCCGGCGCCGGCCCCTGCGAGCTCACGATCGAGCTCTTCGACCCGAGCTGTGAGCTTCTGCTTCGTCTCTCCCGCCGCCGCGAGCTCGCGACGACCCGCGTCGCGCTCGCGCTCGACCGCTTCGAGCCGCCCGGCCAGCGGTGCAAGCTCTGCGACGCGCTCCGCGAGCTCCTTCCGCGACGTCTCTGCCTGCGCGAGCTCCCGGCGGGCCTCGTCGCGCTCGCGCTCGACGTCCCCGAGCCGCCCGGCGACGGGCGCCAACTCTGCGACCTGCTGCTCTGCCAGGGCGAGCCTGCTCTGCGCGGCATCGCGCTCCCCGGCGAGCGCCTCGAGCCGCCGGTCGAGCGCGGTCTTCGCCGAATCGGCCGCCTCCAGCTTCCTCCGCGCCTGTGCGTGCTCTGCTTCGAGCGACCGCACACGCTGCTCGTGTTCACGTGCCGCCGCGTCACGCGCGGCCGAGTCGCGCTTCGACTCCTCGGCGAGCGCACGCATCCGGCGCTCGAGCTCGTCGGCCTTGGCGACGGCCTCCTCGGCTCGGCGCCGGTCACCTTCACGGGCGCGGACGGCATCCTCGGCGCGGCGCGTGGCCTGATCGGCCGCCGACTCGGCCGCGGAGATCCGCTTCCGCACGGCCGACCGTTTCTCCTCGAGCTCCTTCGCGCGCTCGGCGAGCGACTTCAGCTTCTCCTCGGCCTCGGCGGCGCGGCGGCGCTCGTCCTCCGCCCCTCGGGTGAGCTCCTCGGCGCGACCCGCGAGCGTCTTCCGCTCCCGCTCGAGCTCGCGGACGCGCTCCTCGGACTGCTTCGCAGCGGCCTCCGCCGCCTGAATCTGAGCCGACTGATCCGTTCGCTTCCGCGTCACCTCGTCGGCGCGCCGCTCGTGCTCGGCTGCGGCCTCGCGCGCGGCGGCGACGGCCTTCCGCTGCTCTTCGACGGTCTGGACGAGCTCCTTCGCACGCCGGTCGTGCTCCCGCGCCGCCTCCTGCGCGGCCTCGACGGCGCCCTGGTGCCGGCGCTGGAGGTCGGAGATCCTCGCCTGGAGCTGCGCGACCGTCTGCTCCGCGGTCTCGCGCGCCTTGCGGTCGGCCTTGCGCGTCTGCTCCAGCTCGCCCGCTGCACGCTCGCGCTCCCGCGCGGCCGTCTCGGCCTGCACCGCTCGCGCGCGCTCGTCGACGCGCTCTCGCTCGAGCTCCTGGAGCCTGCGAGCCGCGTCGGCAGCCGCGGCTTCTGCGGCCTCGATCCGGCGTTGCACCTCGTCCCCGGCAGACTCGGCGGTTTGCTCGAGCTCGGCTGCCCTCGTGCGGGCGCTCTCGAGCGAGCGGCGAGCCTCGTCGCGCTCCGCGGTGACCTCCGCCAGCCGGCGCGCCCGCTCCTCCGCCTCGCGCCGCGCCGCGGCGAGCGACCGCTCGACCTCGCCGGTGGGTTGCGACTCGTGAAGCCGGCGCTTCAGCGCTCCGAGCTCCGACTCCAGCTCTCCGATCCGCGCCTCGCGGGCGGCGACGTTCGCCTCGGCGGCGACGAGCCGCGCCCACTGCTCCTCGAGCTGCGGCTCGAGCTCGGCGAGCGGGACGTCGCCGGCGAGATGCTCGAAGACCTGCTCGATGCCGCCGTTGCCGCCGTTCGCCTCCGTCTCAGCGGGAACCTCGGGCGGCGAGCCGGCGGGAGCTTCCCCGCCCTCGACCGGCGGGCGGCGCGTCGAGTGCCGCCGCTCGATCTCGGCTCGCAGGCCGGTCCCGAAGCCCTCCTCGGTCTTCAGCTCGATGCCGTATTGCTCGGCGAGCGCGTTCGTGAGCGCGGGCCCGGAGACATGGCCCCGGTCGACCAGGATCTGGCCGAGCCGTTTGCCGGTCGTCTGCTGCGCCGCCAGCGCCTCCTCGAGCTCCTCGGCAGTCAGCAGTCCCTTCTCGACGAGGAGTGCGCCAAGCGGGCGCCACGTCACGTGCGCCGCAGTCACACACTCACTTTCGGCTCAACGGCCGCACGGCTTGAGCCCTTATAGCGACCGGCTCGGCTGGTGTCAGACCCCGGGAAGGCGGACTTCCCCGCGCCGCTCACGCGCGAAGAAGTGGATCCCGTCGACGAAGCGCACCCAGTTGCAGCGCGTGCACATGACGAGCGAGCGCGTTCGGGCGCTGTCCGCGAGGAACTGCACGCCGCGCAGGAGGTCGCCGTTCGAGACGCCCGTCGCGGCCACGATCGTCTCGCCGGGCGCCAGGTCGTCCAGGGTGAAGACGCGGTTCACGTCGTCGATGCCCTGCGCGCGCGCCGACTCGATCTCCGTGCGCGTCGTCGGCCACAGCTGCGCCTGGAGCTCGCCGCCCAGGCAGCGGAGCGCGGCGGCGGAGATCACGGCCTGCCGCGTCCCGCCGATGCCGACCGACAGGTGGTCGTTCGTCCCGCGGATCGCGGCCGAGATCGACGCGGTGACGTCGCCGTCCTGGATCAGCTTGATGCGCGCGCCGGCGGCGCGGATCTCCTCGATCAGGTCGTGGTGCCGTGGCCGGTCGAGGACGATCGTCGTGATGTCGTTCGTGCGGCGGCCGAAAGCGTCCGCGATCGCGCGGATGTTCTCGCCTACCGGCCGGAGCAGGTCGATGCGGCCGCGCGCGACCGGGCCGACGGCCATCCGGCGCATGTACATCTGCGGCAGCGTCGTGAGCGAGTCCGGCTCGCCGACGGCGATCATCGACATCGCGCCGTTGCCGCCGCGCGCGACCACCCCTCGTCCCTCGAGCGGATGAACGGCGAGATCGAACGCGTCGCCGCCGCGCCCGAGCTCCTCGCCGATCGCGATCCGCTCGCCGTCGTCGGAGGCGCCGATGACGACGCGGCCGCGGATGGGCATGTCCTCGAGGGCGGCGCGCATCGCCGCCACAGCCGCGCCCTCGGCCGAGTCCTCGTCGCCCGAGCCGAGCCAGCGCGCCGCCGCGAGGGCGGCCCCCTCGGTCACCCGCGCGTAGGCCTCGCAGAGGCAGGGCGCGCGCCGGCCGGTCTCGCCCTCGGCGCGCTCCTCGACGCTTTGCGTCACCTCCACGGACTGCATTGTCTAGAAGATGCCCTGGACGGGCCAGTAGCAACCTGCGGCGACGAGCGCGGCGGCCGGGAGCGTGAGCACCCACGCGGTGACGATGTTCCCGGCGACGCCCCACCGCACCGCCGAGAGCCGCTTCGTCGCGCCCGCTCCCATCACCGCTCCCGAGACGACGTGCGTCGTCGAGAGCGGGTAGCCGTAGTGCGTCGCGAGGTAGATCGTGGCCCCGGCCGACGCCTGGGCGGCGAAGCCGCTCTCCGGCTCCATCTGGAACACGCGCTGCCCGAGCGTACGGATGATCCGCCAGCCGCCCACGTACGTCCCGAGGCCGATCGCCAGGCCGGCGGCGACCTTTACCCAGGTCGGGATCTCGAGGCTCGCCACGTCGCCGTGCCGGTGCAGGACGAGCGCGAGCGCGATCACGCCCATCGTCTTCTGCGCGTCGTTCGCGCCGTGCGTGAACGCGACCCACGTCCCGGTGCCGAGCTGCCCGAGCCGGAAGCCGCGGCTCGCGACGCCGGGGCTCAGCCAGACGAAGACCCAGTAGATGAGGAGCAGGAGGCAGAAGGCGGCAGCGAAGGCGATCGCGGGCGCAGCGAGCGCCGGGATGACGACCTTGTGGGCAATTCCGTGCCACAGGACGCCCTTCGAACCCGACTGCACGAGCGCGGCGCCGACGAGGCCGCCGATCAGCGCATGCGACGAGCTCGAGGGAAGACCGAACCACCAGGTGAGCAGGTTCCAGGCGATCGCGCCGGCCAGCGCGGCGAGCAGCGTCTGCTGGGTTGCGAGGTGCGCGTCGATCAGCCCCTTCGCGACGTTCTTCGCGACGGCCGTGGTGACGAACGCGCCCGCCAGATTCGCGACCGCTGCGATCAGCACCGCCACGCGCGGCGTCACTGCGCGCGTCCCGACCGACGTGGCGATCGCGTTCGCCGTGTCGTGGAAGCCGTTCGTGAAGTCGAAGCCGAGCGCAACGACGACGACGATTACGAGGAGGACGCCGCCGCTCACCGGTTCTTGACCAGAATGGCCTCCAGGATGTCGGCGGCGTTCTCGCAGGCGTCCACGGCTTCCTCGAGCTGCTCGTGGATGTCCTTCCAGCGGATGATCGCGATCGCGTCGTCGGTGGTGCGGAAGAGCTCCGAGACCGCCTCGCGGTTGAGCCGGTCGCCCTCGTCTTCGAGGTCGCGCAGCTCGATCAGCTGCCGCTTCGAGTCCTTGAAGCCGTCGAGCCGCTG
>Ga0209059_1001551_pt1 | contig 10532 bp, 15 predicted proteins | sample GraSoiAngelo_151_FD_186165 | JGI IMG/M metagenome (GOLD analysis project Ga0209059, IMG submission 186165) | Grasslands soil microbial communities from the Angelo Coastal Reserve, California, USA - 14_1009_12_20cm (SPAdes) (version 2) | ecosystem: Environmental > Terrestrial > Soil > Grasslands ...
AAAATGAGCCAAGTTTTATGTGAAAGGTTCCAGCGAGCCACGTTTCATGCCAGGAAAAAGATACTCTCTACCGAACCTGCCCTACAAGTACAACGCACTAGAACCGACAATTTCTGAGAAAATCATGACGCTACACCACGACAAACATCACCTCGCATACGTGAACGGAGCAAACGCTGCACTAGACAAGCTAGAGAAAGCACGGCAGACCGGTTTCGCGGGAATCGACGTTCGCGGAATCTCTCGTGATCTCGCCTTCAACGCGTCAGGTCATACTATGCACAGCTTGTTTTGGCCGAACATGAAACAGGGTGGAGGCGGAACGCCCGGTGGACGCATCGCTGACCAGATCAACAAGGACTTTGGAAAGTTCGACTCCTTCAAAGAACAATTCGGAAACACCGCCAAACAGGTCGAAGGATCAGGCTGGGGAATACTAGCCTACGAGCCAGCCTCAGACCAGCTGATCACCCTCCAGGCCGAGAAGCACATGGACCTAGCCGTCCAAGGCATGACTCCACTCCTAGCCGTCGATGTCTGGGAGCACGCATACTATCTCGACTACGTGAATGACCGCGCCAAGTATGTTGACGCTTGGTGGAATGTGGTCAACTGGGACGACGTAGCAGCCCGCTTCGACAAGGTTCGCAAGTAACCCCGTCAAACTCCCAATCTTTTCTTTTCAGATAGTCCTTGCTAGGGCTACCTCTGTCCGAAGATTTGATCATCTCTAAGATGCTTCAGCTGAAAGATCCTTCGCAAGACTCTCAAGATCAATATCCTCTGCGTCTTTCTTCGTCTCCATTTTCACTGGTTTGGCAATCCTCTCTTTGATCCTGATTTTCGAAGGGGGCAAGGGTTTGCCGCGGCTTGGGCAGAGGATGACCGGATGCAGATCGAGGATTCGCTGAACACTCGACCTTTCCTGTGAGATATTCTCCATGAATAGTGGCTCTCTAAGCTTGCCGCGCTTGGTCCTCAGAAGATCGCCGATAATGGCAACCCTGCTCTTGTTTACGAATAGAGAGATGGACCCCTTTGTATGGCCTGGGGTCCAGACGATCGACCCGTCCAGCCCGACATCTTCTAGTATCGATTCATCGTCGGAGGCCTCGTCAACGAGCACCGGGTGATACTTGACGAGCCGAAGCAGCTTCTTCGTTGAAGAGGCAATAGCCAAAGCACGCCTGGCTATCCGTCCGTAGAGACTCCATGCTCGCGGTGTTATTACCACAAGGGTCCCGGCAACGTATGGCTTTTCGAACCCGTGAGAGACGAGCATTCCAGAAGTCGCTTTCTTGAGCGCGGCAGCGCTTCCGATGTTATCCCAGTGTCGATGAGTCAGAAGAATCAGCTTAACATCGCTAGGCTCGCGGCCGAGATCCGCTACTGCTTTCAGTATCCGCTTCTCACTACCCGGCATACCCGTGTCGACGAGCACCAGTCCATTGTCTGCCTCGACAAGGTAGGTGTTAGCGTGACGAGCTGGTACCCTATAGACCCCTTCAGCCACTTTCAACAATTCTAACTCGTCCCTCCATCAGTCACAGTCGCAGTTTGAACTCTTCGCCAGCCCAAGTAATCGGCCTATCCAATTTAAGACTCGTGAAACCCTAGGGCTTACGCGCCGCCACGACGCTGTCGACTCTACCGACGACCTCTCCCAGTGTGGGAGGTTCAAGCCCGCGTCCCTCAAGATATGCCGCACCCGCAGCATTCGCAAATATCAGCCGGTCCTTGTGCCCCAGCCCTACGCCCTGTGCATAGATGTCTGCCGCGTTCCACACATCTCCTGCGCCGGTAACCTTTGCAGGTTTGATCCTTGCGCATGGAACGCGGACCCTCTGCCCATCCACAAATGATGCTGAGAACTCTGGCGTATGCAGATCAACTCTCGGAATCATCATGCTGAACACGCTCGCAGCTCCAAAGAGCGGATCCTCAGTCCCTTCAATCTCCGACGTGTCCTCAGCTACTCCGTTCGCTAGATGGACCAGCTCGTTCTCGTTAACACTCAGAACATCTACCAGTCCAGGGGTCAGGACCCGCTGGTTCAGTCCCTCTATCTCGCCTATCCGTGAAGCGGGGTCACCGGGGTCGAAGAAGGTGACAGCCTTTCCCTCCTCTTTGGCTATCGAGAAGACCTTCTCTGCGAGGTCCGTTCCCTTCAGGTTCTGATTCCAGTTTAGAACACAGACAAAATCCGCCTTAGAAATTAGCTGCTTATCCTCTTGGGTCAGTTTCTCGGGGCCGAACTGCGATAGAGATCCTGGGTCACTGACCATTATGTTCACTCGTCTGCCTGAGTGTTCTGTCTCAAAAGACAATGTTCGGGACATTGTTCCCGTTGTCCGAACGTGCGAAAGATCCACATCCTTCAGAAAATGCTGGAGCACCATCTTACCTAGTTCATCCGTCTCAATAATGGGAACAACCTGACAGCCAAGCTTCGAAAGCTGAGCTACCACATTCGACGCGTTTCCTCCCCGCCCAACCGTGTGTCCCCAGCCCAGAAGATTCCCTCCTCCCCTCTGAGCCACCTTCATGAAGGAGGCCGTCAGATCCTCAAGCTTGCCCGGATATGTGAGAATGTAGTCGAGATAGAAATCTGGCATCACTACCACTTTGAAGCTGGGCTTGGCCCGGTTGAGAGTCTCCTTCAGCTCTGCGACAGGGTCTAAGGATTCTTTAGCGCTCGACACGCCTCCAAGCTCCAGAGTATCGGATTGACTATTCGTTCATAAGCATGGACTGAAATCACGACTTAAGCCTGGCTTATCCAAAATGTCCATCGAAACCGAGGTAACCGCATCAAAACTCCAGTTGGGTCTGATGTGGTCCCGGATGAAGAAAGCATCCAGACTAGACCAGCAAGGAGTCTTAGAGCTGAAGATGGACACTACATCAACCGGGCAAGCCCTCGCAGTTCTGGTTCTTGCAGCTCTAGCCTACGGCATCGGCTACACTGCACAGACACAGTTCCAGAGGCACGACCTGTCATTCTATGGAATCATCGTCGGCAGCCTCGCCAACACGGTCACCGTATGCTTCGCGGCCTTCGTATGGTCAGCCACAGCTTTTCTTGTCGGGACGAAGCTCTTCCAGGGCAAAACGGGCTACTGGGAACTGGCACGACCTCTGTTCTTCGCGAGCAGCCCGTTTCTCCTCTTCCTCTTAATCACGATCCCTGTTCCTCCAATTCTAGTGCAAGGAAATGTTCCAGTCTACTGGTTCCAGGGGACCATCTCAGTCGTTGCTGTAGTCTGGCTCTTCCTCTCACAAGTCTTTGCTCTAAAACAAGTCATGGGACTAAATCTGCGAAGAACAGTCCTCACAGTTGCGGTAGGCCTCCTCATTCTGGCCTTCATCGGCCTACAATTCGGAACAGGCTGAACAGATCCCACGTATACGTTGATAATCCGGGTCAGCATACACTTCTTCCAGAACTCGTCGATGATCTCCCGTTCTGGTCCCCTTAGTATTGACAGATTCCGAACGATGTTGGATCGAATGGTGAAATCGGCCCGGCTCAACCGCGACACTTTCCTGGAGTTGAAAGAAGATTCCACAGCGACAGTTCAGGCACTGACTGTCCTGGCTCTCGCTGGAGCTAGTTTCGGATTCGGATTCGCAGCGGCGATCGGATACAATGCGATAGGGATTCTGCTAGGAGCTGTTTTCGGCGCCGTTGTAAGTATTGCTCTGGGAATCGTCTGGGTATCCTTGACGTTTCTTATCGGAAGGAGCCTCTTCGGAGGAAGATCGAACTACTGGTCACTGGCGAGGCCAGTATTCTTCTCAAGCTCTCCCGGCCTGATCTTCCTCATCATGTCGATCCCCGTGTCGCCAATCCCAGACGTTGTACGAGCAATCGGCGTGGCTTGGATAGCGATTTCGACAGTAATCGCGGTGAAGAGCGCTATGGGATTGGATACTCAGCGCAGCCTCGTGATATTCATCATAGTCGCATTCATCGTTCTCCTCGGCTATGGATTTGTGGCCTCTCTGTTGAGCGCCATCTAGAAATCGTTAACCGCAACACGAGAGAGGCTTACTGTTCGGCCGTTGGAGTCTTTGCCACCGCAGGTTTGTATTTGTTGAAAATATCCATCGCAGGGTCTTTCTTCATGTCGTGATCCCGGTACAGATGTTCCTGCAGCTCGTAGTACGTGTTGAAGGTCCGTTCAATGTTCTTCACGGCGCAGACAAAGCATAGAATCTTGTCCTTCACCAATCCGAATCGCGACATCTAGCAGATAATCTTCAGGAGAATAAAAAGAGAACCACAAACAAGTGTCCTAGAGGAGTCGGCCGATATTAAGGTCGGAGAACTGGGCTCGAGAATCTCAAAAAACGAACACCTTAATGCTGAACTTGGTGAGCCAAACACTCGGCCTGGAGGCGAAAGCTCAATGTGTGACACGTGCGCCGCACACAATCCAACGAAGAAAAGGAAAAAGCAACGCGTCGACGCTATGATAGCGTCCATCATTTCAGAATATTATTTTGCATGTTAACGCGCAATCTTTCTAGTACTTCGACGGACTGGCCAAGCTTCAAATCGACACGCCAATCATAGACGTTCCTGACCCAGAGATCACTCTCAATTGTTTCAGCTGAAGGATTGGGAAGTTTAGAATAAGCGGTCGCACACACATTTCCGGTTATGTCTAAGGCCTGGGGCTTCATCAAGGACCCTATCCATGGATACGTCCGAATTAGCGACGCCGAAAAGATGATAATTGACACTCGACCCGTGCAGAGACTTCGACGACTACGCCAGCTCGCCGGATCGGAATTCGTCTACCCGGCGGCAAACCATACGCGGTTTGAACACGTTGTTGGAGCGATGCACCTGGCGGGCGTTCTCTCAGAAGTCTTGCCGACACATCTCGACGTTCACACGCAAGAGCAGATGCGTCTAGCCGCTCTACTACACGACATCGGGCATGGTCCATTCTCACATGTGTTTGAGCCTCTCATGGTTCGCCATCTGAAAAAGACCCATGAAGACTTCGTTCCTTGGCTTGTGAATGAGACAGAAATCAAAGATAAGCTGGACAATGCCGGCTTTGACCCTGGCAAGCTCGGGCTACTGGCCGTAGGCCGTCTCAGGGACGGAAAGAGACCCTATCTCGACCAGATCATCAGCAGCAGTGTCGACGTTGACAAAATGGACTTTCTAGTCCGGGACTCCTTCCATACAGGAGCAGGGTATGGTTCCGTGGACGTTCACAGACTCCTCTACACCATGGACGTAATCAACGGAAACCTGTCCGTTGACGGAAGGGCAGTCGCGACCCTCGAGAGCTTCTTGTTGGCCAGACTCGAATCCTTCAGAACCATCTACTTCCACCGAGCTTCAAGAGCAGTCCAGATAATGATAGTCCAAGCCCTAGAGGCGGCAAAGGACGAGCTGAACCTACTTTCTTTTGACGAGCCTGAAGACTACTTGCGCCTCGACGATTACAAGGTCTGGACTGATCTGAGGGAGTGCAAGCAGTCCAAGAAAATAATGCAGGATCTAGAGGCTAGAAGACTGCTGAAGTGCTCGTATGAGAAGACTCTCTTCGCTCAGGAAGAACTCGTTTCAAACGTGATAACGAAGGAGAGCGTGCGAGACAAGATCCGAGACGAGATTGCCAAGAAGGCACATGTCAGGATCGAAGATGTGATGATTGATGTACCAACCCTTCCCTCAGTGCCCTACCACAACGCTGTGGAGATACAGCCCCTCGATATACCGGTCTTCAGACGTGGACCGACTGGTAAGAAAGAGATCGTACAGCTCTCGGAGATCTCGAGAATAATCGGCGTGCTGAGGACCTTCATGAATCTCGTCCGGGTCTACACCAAGGAACAGTACCGTTCCAGAGTTGAAGCCGCATCGAGACAGATCCTCGGAGAGACACCATCCTCAGTGAAGGTTTCCCTCTAGCAACCCTCGCTTCCCATTCTGTCACTAGGTCAGAATTCTAGAAGTTACACCAGCACTTTATTTCAACCTTAGAAATGATACTGATATCCGAAGAATCCGTGGTACCTGCTTTGCCCAAGTTCATGCAAACACTCGATGATACTATCTTCCGAGAGCTAGAGAAGATAGCGAAGAAGAGGGGTATTTCTATTCAGGAGCTGATTAGAGCTGTCATCGTTCCTGAGTGGGTGACGGGCCACAATGGCTCCGAGGCTAAAGAGCCGGCCGCAACTAAGCTGAACAGTTGGCGCTAGTCTCCACCATTTTCTAGGACGTTGGGTCTCAACTAGAGGCCACGCGACGGCCAACTTGTGATCAAGTCCTCATCGTATTAAAGAATCATGGACGAATCGTTACAGTCTTCCGCGTTACATCGAAATTACTTTCGACCATCATCAACTGATCATTTTGATGATGGTTGATGTCCGGAAAGAAGACGAGAATCTCTCCCAAGGTTGCAACAATTCTCTCTATGATGCGGTTGACGGTGACAGCAAGATGAACGTCGAAAAGTTCGACGATACAATGGCTGCACTAACTTTCACAGCCATGGCAGTCACAATCGCCCTAGGGTTCTTATTCCACCTCTAGGATTTTAGAACGCAGAATTCCGATCAGGGGCTTCTGACCTTGTCCAAAAGCCCCGAGTAGAGTCTGAGAGCTTCTCCCTCGGAGAGTGTCGTGTTGAGGGAGACGAGGCTCATCTTCTTAAAAATCGCAGCTGATCTCTCAGCCAGGGCTCGAGCAGCGATGAGATATTTGCCTCCGAGGAGAACTGATGATGTGCCTACTACGCCCTCCGTCAGACCAGGGGTTGAAACTGCAAGCGTTCCGATTTTCATCGTTCCTTCATAACAGAAAGCGAAAATGGCATTGTCCATTTGGAGCAGGTTTACTTTGTGAACCCTGCCTTCTCTCTCTATACTAGCTTCCTGCAACGCTGGAATCTGACCGCACATGATGTCTAGGTGATGTAGCGGTCTTTTCCTTCTTCCGTCTTCTCCTCTCCCTCTTTGACCTCTTCGAGTTCGGTTCGACGGAACTTCTCCATCTTCTTACGCATATCCTCGATCTCCGTATCCAAGTCCTTCAGCTCGACTGGCATTCCAACCAGTCCAGTCAGCATCTGAATCACTGCCCGAGCCGCTTCCAGATCAGGATAGACTCCTGTTGTCGCTCCTAAGAGACCCGCGCACTGTAGCCCTCTTTGCCGACCGATGCCCAAGATTACTCCTGCAGCTCCAGTGACGGCTCCTCCCTTTGCGAGCTTGGCGCCCATCTTCTTCAACCGCTCCCCAACAACAGAATCGCCCACAACCGCGTATACTGCACCCACATCGTTCCCAGACCTAGTGCCATAGCCTCCCATAGTGAGAACCATTTTGGAATTGAACCGCTGGGCAAAGTCCAGAACTATACTAGCAACTTCGTACTGGCCTGTTACACTCGGCTGCGCGTCTCCAGTAAGAAATATGGCGTTAGGCTCCTTATCGCCAAAAGAGTAGAACTCATACTTGGGAAGTGAATACGTCCCATCCTCCGAAATATTGATCCCTAGATTCCCGTCGGGGAAAAGAAGATAGCTAGAATAGAGTTCAGCGAACTTTTTTGGCTTCAGCTTCTCGATGAAATAGTCGACGGCAACTTTTCCAACATAACCCAGACCCGGCAGGCCCTGGATCAGGACCGGCTCCTTCAATTCTGCCTTTGAGAGTTCATGAATTCTGGTATCATTAATCATTACAACAGGCCAGATCGAGGAGTCTCTCGCGATTTTTCGGTAGAGTTGTTTAAATAGTTTGATTCATCAAGCCCTCTCTCAACCGAACAGAGAGTTTGAAACAAGATGAGTTGTGCACCGTTCGTCTCTTCGCCGCACGACGTTGTTCGCAAAATGCTAGAGGTGGCCAAGGCTACAAAGGACGATGTGGTCGTAGATCTCGGATGCGGCGATGGTCGCATTCTAGCGACCGCGGTGAAAGACTTTGGAGTCAAGGCAGCGTTTGGATACGAGATAAGAGAAGACCTCTTCAAGACCGCCTCTGGCGAGGTTGAGAAGCTCAATCTTACGAACAAAGTCCACGTATACAACCGCGACCTCTTTCAAGCCGATCTCAAAGAAGCTACGCTCATCACTCTCTACCTCACAACTTACGCGAATGAGCGACTGAAACCAAAGCTGAGAGCTGAAGCGAAGCCCGGTTCGCGAATCGTCAGTCACGACTTCATGATCAACGGCTGGAAGCCTTCACGGAAAGAGAACTATAACGAACATACAATCTACGTTTACTCGATCCCTGAATCCTACTCAATGTAGAGTGCCATAGCCCACCTCATCGTACTTTGACGAGAGGGCAATATTTCCGATCTCAAGAACAGTCAGCATTTCATTCGTCTTGGTCTCGACGGTAACTTTCCCATTTTTGACCTGATTGATCCTCCCAATGCTTAGAAGTTCCTCGCTCTGATTCAGCAGACCGGCAACAAACCCTCTAAAGCGCCGATTCTCCGGGAAGACTGTCTGCTCTAATCGGTCAAACATTCTCACCCTTGTCTCTTGACTGATTACTAACTTGTGGGACCCTTGAAGGAACCGCCGATACCCTGCTTCCCGAGCCTTCTTCCTCTCCTCCTTGGATCGAACCCTCGCAAACGAAGAACTTGGCAATTTTAGCGACGCGAACTTCACTCTGTCGAGAAGATGATCAATGATATCGTCTGATCGACTCAGCCCAATGACCAAGTCGGGTTGAATCTCTTCAAGCAGGAGCTGCTTGTGACGTATGGCGTTGAACTCTGCAAGCCATCCATCCGTATTCACAAGCACTACGTTGGCTGAACTCGTGATTCTCTTCTTCAACCGTGTGGCTAGGGCGACAACTTTGTCAGGAACGAAGGATGGGCTAGTATCGCCTATGAAGAACGCAACTTCCGCTGCCGCCTTTTGAAGGCCAATAATCGGCGTCCGAACAACAGACGAGCTTATTGTCGTCGGAGGCCCAATGCCCGCTTGACCCACGTCTGCGTCAACTACTCCAACTTTACCCGTGTCTTCTAGGCATTTGTTGGCGAGGAATGTGCAGAGGCTGGACTTGCCAGAATCCACTTCTCCGATGATGACGCAGACGCCTCGCTGCCGTTGAAGAACTTGTGCTGCCTCGTTCCAGGCCACCGGGACAGTTGACTCTCTAACTACGGACCATGAACTTCCAGACTCTCGTCTGATTTCCAGAAGTGTATCGTCTGCAGCGTAAATGGGTTCTTGTCGCGACTCCTCTATCATCGTCCAATCGTCCGATTGGATTGGAGCGCCGAAGCATTGTGCGTCTCCTCTTTTCGCTCTGATCCACGCCGGTCCCTTCAGAAGTAATGTGTGACCTTGTTCGAGGTCGAGTGTGACTGGTTTAGTCATCTATGATCAGCTGGCTAAGCTTCTTACCTCGCAACGAAATATTGCGAATTCAAGATTGGAATCTCTCAGCACAGGAGTTCGGGGACTTGATATGTTGCTGGGAGGCGGGTTCCCGCTTCGACAGATAAGCCTCCTCTATGGCGAAGCATCTACAGGCAAAACCATACTCTCTATGCAGTGTGCCCTTGAGATGGCACGAAAGGACTTCCGGGTCTTCTACGTGGATGCTGACCAGTCATTCTCGGCTCACCGGCTAGAACGTATGATTGGAGGCCCTCAGTTTGCCGAAAAGATTGTGCTGTTTCAACCCGAGGATTTCAAAGAGCAAGTTGGAATCATCGAGAACCTAGAAAATGTGCTTACCAAGACTCCAGCGTTGATAGTGGTGGACTCGATCACTGGACTCTACCGAGCAGACAACGGAGGGTCCGAGAAGATCTTTGCTCGCAATCGAGAACTCAATCGCCAGCTCGCCCACCTAAACAGTCTCGCAGCCCGATTCAAATTATGGGTACTACTCACCGGACAGGTCCACAGCACACCGTCTGGAGGAGAATGGCTAGTGGAACCAGTAGCGACTCGAACCCTGAAACACTGGTCTGACCTAATTCTAAGACTAAGACAGACCCCGAAGACAGACGTGAGAGACTGCATCTTGGAAAAGAAGAACGGAGTCGAAGTCTCCACCTCCCATTCCCTATTCAGGATAGGCGAGGATGGTATCGAAGACGTCTAGGGCTTGAATTATTAACCATAACCAGCTGGCTACGCCTGTTCGGGACAATGACGGGACTCATTACTTCCGCTCTGCTCTTCATTGGTCCCGCCTACTTCGCCAACGCCGGACCCTTGGTCTTAGGCGGAGGTGCTACTCTTGATGGCGGCAGAACGCTTGCGGATGGTCAACCGATTTTTGGACCTCACAAGACAGTTCGAGGAGTGATAGCAGGAATCGTAGCGGGGACGCTCGTTGGACTGGCAGAATCGTTGGTCGACCCCCGGCTCGCATTTGCGGGATTCATGATTTCCCTTGGTGCAGTTCTGGGAGACCTGTTAGGCGCTTTCGTGAAACGTAGACTAAAGGTAGAACCTGGCAGGGCGTTTCCAGTACTGGACCAGCTCGATTTCATTCTTGGAAGCGTC
>Ga0209059_1001552_pt1 | contig 10528 bp, 7 predicted proteins | sample GraSoiAngelo_151_FD_186165 | JGI IMG/M metagenome (GOLD analysis project Ga0209059, IMG submission 186165) | Grasslands soil microbial communities from the Angelo Coastal Reserve, California, USA - 14_1009_12_20cm (SPAdes) (version 2) | ecosystem: Environmental > Terrestrial > Soil > Grasslands ...
AGTCGAAGATGATGCGACTGTTGAGCTCTCGTTGCGGCCGCGTCGGCTGCATCACTACATCGGGCAGAAGAAGGTCAAAGAGAATCTGAACATCTCGATCGAAGCCGCACGCAAACGCCGCGAAACGCTCGATCACGTCCTCCTTTTCGGCCCGCCCGGCCTCGGCAAAACGACGCTGGCCCACATCATTGCGAACGAAATGGACGCTGCCATGCGTTCGACCGCGGGTCCCGCGTTGGAGAAGACCGGCGATCTCGTTTCGCTTCTCACGAACCTTCAGCCCGGCGACACGCTGTTCATCGACGAGATCCACCGTCTTCCCGCGCCCGTCGAGGAAATCCTCTACTCGGCGATGGAAGACTTTTTCATCGACATCGTCATCGGCCAGGGTCCCGCGGCGCGCACCCTGAAAGTCGAGCTGCCGCACTTCACGCTCATCGGCGCCACCACGCGCGCGGGCCTGCTCAGCGCGCCGCTGCGGGCACGATTCGGCATCGTGCACCGCCTCGATTTCTACGACGTCGAATCGCTGGAGATCATCGTCCGCCGCTCATCCGAAATTCTGAACATAGAAGTCACAACCGACGGATCGCACGAAATCGCCCGCCGCTCGCGCGGCACGCCGCGAATCGCCAACCGCCTGCTCCGCCGAGTGAGAGATTTCGCTGAGGTCAAGCGCGAAGGGAAGATCGACGTCGCGATCGCCCGCGACGCATTGGAAATGCTCGAAGTCGACGAATTCGGCCTCGACGAAATCGACCGCAAGCTCCTCACCACGATCATCGAACGCTTCAGCGGCGGCCCCGTCGGCGTCGGCGCGCTGGCCTCATCGATCGCCGAGGATCGCGGGACCATCGAGGATCTCTACGAGCCGTACCTGATCCAGATCGGCTTCCTCCAACGCACCCCCCGCGGCCGCGTGGCCAGCAAGCTCGCGTATGACCATCTGGGGTACGCGAGCGGAGCGACTCGGCGGCAGACGGATTTGTTTTCTTAACCAGTTCACGCGGAGACGCGGAGACGCGGAGAAAAAGCAGTGACTCTCTCCGCGCCTCCGCGTCTCCGCGTGAAAGCCTTTCTACGCCATCGCCGCCGACCCGATCTCCGGATGCGCGCGCGCAAACGCCACGAGGTTGGCGGCATAGTCGGCCAGCCGCGGAACGAAGATGCCCGACCCGCTGAGTGCTGCGTCGGCGTTGGTCGTGTCGTACGTCGTCGGATGGACGAAGTAATCGACGGCTGGTGACGGGATTCGCAGCAGGCGAAAGACGCCGGGGACGTGTTCGATGGAGAACTTGGCGAGACCCTTGGTCAGCGGAAGGCGGATTACGCGGCGGCCGGTGGCGCGGGCGATGACGTTGATGGTCTTATCGACGGTTAACGGCGCCGGATCGGCGAGCTGATAGCACCTGTGTGGGATGTGAGGAAGGCCGGAGACGTACTCGATCGCGTTCACCATGAAGTCGCGCGGGACGACGTTGAACGTGTAGCGCGAGGGGCGGCCGACGACCGGCAGGACGGCGATGCGCGGCTGGCGCTCCAGCCACTGCATCACGAAGTAGGGACCGTCGAACTTCTGCGTTGCGCCGGTAATGCTGTCGCCGACGATCACCGCGGGACGGTAGATCGTCCACGGAATAGCGCTCTTCCTCACTTCGACCTCGGCCAGGTGCTTGGTCTCTTCGTAGAAGTTGTTAAACGACTGGCCGCGTTCGAGCTCGTCCTCGCGAAAAACGCCCGGCAGATTGCCGCTGACGTAGCAGGTGCTGATGTAGTGAAAGTGATGCAGTCCGCGGCAGCGCTGCGCGAGGTCCAGCATGTTGCGCGTTCCGCCGACATTAACGCGCATGCCGGCGTCGCGCGTCACACTCAGATCGTAGATCGCGGCGAGGTGCCAGATTTCGGTGACGTCATCCGGCGCGACATCGATCGGCGATGTGATGTCGCCTTCGACGATGCGAACGCGATCGCCAAGATCCGTCGCGCGTTCGCGCGCGAGGGCGGCGAACTTCGGTTGCACGAGACAGACGGCGTTCGCGTCCGGCGATCTCCGCAGGAGCCGCGGCAGCAGCTCCGATCCGAGAAATCCGGGGTAGCCGGTGAAGAAGAGCGTGGGCACGAAAGGCATTTCACCACAGAGACACAGAGAGCACAGAGGTCGCTCTCTGTGTACTCTGTGTCTCTGTGGTGAAAAAGATTTTCGTCGCCCTGCTGATCATCGCAGCCATCGTCATCGCCTACCGCTTCCTGCCAGTGAGCGAGTGGCTGAAACACTTCCAAACCTACGTCCGCGGCCTCGGCGCGCTCGGCTACGTCGTCTACATCGCGGTCTACGCCGTCTGCGTGGTCGCGTTCATCCCCGCATCGATCCTCACGCTCGGCGCGGGCGCGATCTTCGGATTCGTCGGCGGCACGATCGTCGTCGTCATCGGCGCGACGATCGGCGCCACGCTGGCGTTTCTGCTCGCGCGCACCGTCGTGCGCAAGCGCATCGAAAAAATGACGGAGAGCAACGCAAAGTTCCGCGCGCTCGACCGCGAAGCGCGAGCCGCTCCCCCCTGCGGAGCTCGGCCCGGGGACGATCGTCTCCACCGGGGCCGTCGTCTTCGCCGGAGCGACGATCGGCGCGCGCGTGATCGTGGGCGACCAGGCCTGCGTGCGCGAGCGCTGCGTCGTCGGCGACGACGTCGTCGTCGGCCGCGGCTCGCTCGTCGAGAACGACACGACGATCGGGGCCCTGACGAAGATCCAGGCCCACGCGTACATCACCGCCTACTCGGTGCTCGAGGAGGAGGTCTTCATCGCGCCCTGCGTGGCGACGACGAACGACAACTTCATGGGCCGCACCGAGCGACGGCACGAGCTGATCAAGGGCCCGACGATCCGGCGTGGCGCCCGCGTGGGCGGGGCAGCGGTGCTGTGCCCGGGCGTCGAGATCGGGGAGGAGGCGTTCGTCGGCGCGGGCGCCGTGGTCATCCGAGACGTGCCCGCGCGGGCCGTGGTCGTCGGGAACCCGGCACGGCAGATCCGCGAGGTCCCGGAGGAAGAGCTGCTCGGCTAGCGCTTGGCGATCGTCAGCGTGTACGGCCCGAAGCCCGCCGAGCTCAGCTTCACCTCCGCGTAGTACCAGCCGCCGGCCGGGGCGCTGTAGCTCAGGCGCTTCGTCGCGCCCGGGCCCTCGGCGGCGGCGACTCGGCTCCGGAGCGCCGACGGCGCGACGCCGGCGACAGTTCGTGTTCCCGGCTTCCAGAGCGAGATGTCCGTGTCTGCGCGGCCCGGGCCCCGTACCGTCAGGGCCACTCGCTGGCGTGCCCGCACGCGCACTCGGTAGACGTCCACCGGATCGTCCCAGTAGTCGAGCGTCGCCGCGGCGCGGATCGACGAGCCCCACAGCGTGAACGCGTGCCCGCCCGCGTCGTCGTTCGGCTCGTAGCGGTCGGCGGGCGGCCACGGGCCACCGAGCGCGGCGACCGCGTTCGCGATGTTCAGGCGCCCCCAGCCGGTGAGCGAGTCGCGGAGCAGCGGACAGCGGCGGCAGCCGTTCGACGCGTCCGCGTCGTCGGCGGTGCGCTCCAGGATCGCGGAGACCTGGTCGGCCTTCAGCGTCGGCTGGATCGCGAGCAGCAGCGCCGCGGCGGCCGAGACCTGCGGCGCCGAGAACGACGTGCCGCTCGCGTGGACGTAGTCGTCGGAGCCGCAGTCGGAGTAGCCCTGGTCGACGCAGGTCGGCCGGCTCGCCGTCAAGTGCCGCGGCAGCGTCGAGAGGATGTCCTGGCCGGGAGCGGTCAGGTCGTTGAAGGTCGCGTCACGGTTCGAGAACGCCGGCACCGAGCCGTCGCGGGCGAAGGCGCTCACCCCGACGACGTGCGGGAGCGCGGCCGGGTAGCTTGCGTACGGCCACGGTGTCCGCGGCGCCTGGTCGCCGTTCCCGACCGCCGCCACGACGACCACGCCGTGCGCGACCGCGTAGTCGATCGCGCTCGCCTCGGCCGGAGAGAAGGTGTCGCGGAGCGGATCTCCCGGGTCGCGCAGGCCGCCGAGGCTGAGGTTGATGACGCGCGCGCCCTGGCCGACCGCCCAGCGGATCGCCGCGGTCTCCGCGCCGAGCGGGATCTCCTCGCCGCGGACGACCTTCGCGACCACGAGCTTGGCCGGGAAGGCGATCCCTGCGATGCCGAGGCCGTTGTTCGTCGTGGCCGCGATCTCGCCGGCGACGAAGGTGCCGTGCCCCTCCTCGTCGGTGAGCGGGCTCCCGCCCACGAAGCTCTTCGCGGCCACGACGCGACCGGCGAGGTCGGGATGGCCGCCGTCGATTCCGGAGTCGATGACGGCGACGCGGACGCCCGCGCCCGGAAGCTGCGGCAGCTCCGGCGGCCAGAAGTCGAAGGCGTGATCCTGCGACAGGTACCACTGCCGCGGCGCGAGCGGGTCGTTGGGAACGAACCCGGCCGCCCTCGCTGCGGTTGCGCTCCCCGCGAGCGCGAGGCCGGTCGCGGCCGCGGCGGCCGCGAGGCGCCTCACCCCGAGACGACCTCGAGCGGCTTCGTCGTGCCCGGGACGAAGCCGTGCCCGGGCGTCACGCGGGCCCGGTAGCTCCCCGCGTGGAGTCGGAGCGACGCGGCGAAGTTGCCGTTCGCGTCGGTCCGGGTGCTCGCCACGGTGCTCCAGTCGGCGCCTGCCAGCCGCTGGATCTCGACGAGCGCGTTCGGCAGCACCGGGCGGACGACGCCGCCGAGGGAAGTCTTGCTCTGGGTGAGGTCGAAGCGGACGAGAGGCGCGACGGGGATCCGCACCTGCGCCGTCCGGAGCGTGCCGACCGCGAGCCGGTACCAGGTCGTCGGGCTCGGCTTCACCGACGCGGTGAAGGTGCCGTCGGCGGCGGGCTTCAGGCGGCCCGCGCTCGTCCACGTCTTCGCGGTCGTCGGCCGGCTCTCGAGCCCGACCGAGGAGACCGCGCGGGCGAGGCCGGTGAGCTTCGCCCGGCCGCCGTAGACGACCGGCGACGCATTTGCGGGCGGCGAGAGCGAGACGACGCCGACGCTGAACCACGTCGAGCGGAGCCCGAGCGCCTTGCGCACGGCGGCCCCCGTGACCGTCGACTCGCCGTTCGCTCCGATCGCGGTCACTTCCGCCACGCGGCCGGAGCTGTTCGCGTCCGTCTGCACGTCGAGGAGCGGACCCTGCGCGTGCAGGGCCTTGCCGAGCTTCGCCGCCGTGAAGGCGAAGGGACCCCAGTCGTGGTAGGGCGAGAGCGTGTCGTAGGGGTCGGGCACCGAGACGAGGTAGGGAATCGGCGTTCCCCAGGCGTCGGCGGCGGACATCGTGCGGCCACCCGAGGTGGAGAAGAAGAAGGTCTTCGCGACGCGGCCCGCGAAGAGCACGACCTGGCCCGCGGTCGCCTGGACGGCCGCATTTGTCTCCGGCGTCTCGGCGACGACGCCGCGGTAGACCTGGCTCCGCGTGTCGGGGTAGAGGTCGAAGCTGCCGGCCTGGAGGTGCGAGAGCGCGTACGAGCGCGCCGCGACGGCCTGAGCCTTCAGCGCCTCGGGCGCCCACGTGTGCGGCATCTCGGCCGGCACGACGCCCTGGAGGTACGGCTCGAGCCCGACGACGTCGGCCGCCTGGAGCTTCGTCCCGGCGACGGTGACCTGGATCTGGCCGCGATACGGGTGGCCGAGCTCGAGCGGAGCGGTTCCCGGCGCGAAGAGGAGCGGCCCCGGCAGCGCCTTCGCCTTCGCGGCGGCGTCCACCTTGAGCTTCAGCTTCGAGTCGAAGGTCGTCGTCCCCGCGACGACGTCGTGCGTCTCTCCGGTCGCGTCGGTGACGGTGAAGTCCGCCGTGGAGGAGATCGTAAGCTTCGCCTTCTTCTGGGCGAGCAGGATGCGGACGCGCCGCACCGGCGCCGTGCCGATCGTCGTGCCCGGGTAGTAGTGGGCGAGGATGGCGCGGTAGCCGAGGCCGTGCTTCGCGTAGCCGTACGCGCCGTACTGGCCCATTCCGACCCCGTGCCCCCAGCCGTGGCCGCTCACGACGAAGAGGGGCGTCGGCGGGCGCGCGGAAGCGGCGGCCGGACCGGCGAGGACGACGAGGACGAGGGCGAGGGTTCGGCGCACGGCGAAGATCCCGATCAGACTTCGGGGCGCGCCCGAGGCTAGCGGACCCGATCGCGCGCGTCATCCGTTGTCGGCAGGGTATGTCTGTCCGCATGGACCTGCTTCCGCCCCGCTATCGCGACCCCGAGCGCGTCGGGCACGGCGGCATGGGCGAGATCTTCCGCGCGCTCGACGAGTCGCTCGGGCGCGCGGTGGCGATCAAGGTCCTCTCCGAGCGATTCGCCGAGGACGAGGGCGTCCGCCGGCGCTTCATGCGGGAGGCGCTCGCCGCCGCGCGGCTCTCCGGCGAGCCGAACACGGTCACGATCTTTGACGTCGGCGAGTGGAACGAGCGGCCCTTCATCGTCATGGAGCACCTGAGCGGCGGGACGCTCGACGACCGCATCGCCGGCGAGGGCCCGCAGCCCGTCGACCGCACCCTGCGCTGGCTCGAGCAGGCCGCCGCGGCGCTCGACCATGCGCACGGGCGCGGCATCGTCCACCGCGACGTCAAGCCGGGGAACCTGCTCCTCGACCGCGACGGCAACGTCCACGTCGCCGACTTCGGGATTGCGAGCGCGGCCGGGATGGACTCGCTCACGGCCACGGGCACGATCCTCGGCACCGCGGGCTACCTCTCGCCCGAGCAGGCGCAGGGGCAGCGCGCCACCGCGGCGAGCGACCTGTACGGCCTCGGCGTCGTCGCGTTCGAGCTCCTGACCGGCGACCGGCCCTACCGGCGCGAGTCGATGACGGCCGAGGCCGCGGCGCACGTGAACGAGCCGGTTCCGTCGGCCGCCGCGCGCAGACGCGGCCTGCCGCGCGAGGTCGACCTCGTCTTCCAGCGCGCGCTCGCCAAGCGTCCGGAGCACCGGTACCCGAGCGGGCGCGCGTTCGTGGACGCCCTGGACGACGCGCTTCGGGCCTCGGCGACCGACGAGACCGTGGCGATGCCCGTGCCGGTTCCGGCGACGCGTCGACCCGCGCGGCGCTGGCCGTACGTCGTCGCGCTGCTCCTCCTCGGAGCGCTCGCGGGCGGCATCCTCGCGTTCGCGCTCACGCGCGGCGGACACCACACCACGCTCGTGAAGACGGTCCGGGGGAAGGCACGGACGGTCACGCGGCACGTGACCACTTCCGCGTCCCCGCCGCCGCCATCGCCTCCGACCCCGCCGCCCGCGCCGGCGAGCCAGAGCGGCGTGGCGCTCGACGCCGCGGGCTTCGCGAAGATGCGGGCCGGCGACTACCAGGGCGCGCTGCCGCTTCTCGAGCAGGCCGTCTCGAAGCTCCAGGGGACGGGCTTGCTCGACGAGGCCTACGCCGACTACAACCTCGCCTCGACGCGGCTCCACCTCGGCAGTTGCGACGGCGTCAAGGATCTCCTGAAGAGCTCAGAGCACATCCAGGGCCACCGCAGCGCGATCGACGCGGCCCGCGCGCAGGAGAAGCAGCAGTGCGGAGGCGGCAACGGCGGTGGCGGGGGCAACGGCGGGGGCAACGGCGACAACGGCGGCTAGAAGGGAGCGGCGAGATAGGCACGCCTTATCACCCGATAGCCGCGGCGCTGCGCGGCGACAACCCGAAGGTGATGGCACGCATGCGAAGCGGTTTCGCCGTCATCGGCGACACGCAGCACTTGCCGGGCTACTCACTTCTCCTCGTCGACGACCTCGAGGTCGACCACCCGACCGACCTCCCGTGGCGAAGGCGGCGAGATTTCTTCTTCGACCTCTCGTTGCTCGGAGAGGCGGTGTGGTCTGCGGCCCGGAAAGACGGCGCGCACAGGATCAACTACGAGGTCCTTGGGAACTCGTGGCCCCACCTTCACGGCCACGTCCATCCCCGCTATGAATGGGAGCCTCCGGACAAGCGCGGCGGTCCCGTATGGCGCTACCCCAAGGAGGTCCGGAACGCTCCGGAGTTCGCCTACGACGAGGAGCGCCACGGCGAGCTCCGATCGGCGATAACCGCCGAGCTGACCCGCGTGATGCGCGAGGCGTATGCGGCGCTCCCCTAGCGCCAGGCAGTCTCCTCGACCGGCGCGCGCCGCTTGAGCGGCTCCCACCAGGCGCGGTTGTCCGCGTACCAGCGGACGGTCTCCTCGAGGCCGCGGTCGAAGTCGACCGACGGGCGCCAGCCGAGGTCGCGCTCGATCTTCGAGGCGTCGAGGAGGTAGCGCCGGTCGTGCCCCGGCCGGTCGGGCACGATCGTCTTCAAGGAGCCCGGCTTGTCGAGGAGTGCGAGGATCCGGTCGGCGAGCTCCTCGATCGACGCCTCGAAGCGCGACCCGACGTTGTAGGTCTCGCCGACCCGGCCGTCGCGCAGCACGAGGTCGATCGCGCGGCAGTGGTCGAGCGCATGGAGCCATTCGCGCCGGTTCTCGGTCGAGGCGTAGAGCGGCAGCGGCTCGTCGTCGAGGGCGTTCGTCGTGAAGAGCGGAATCACCTTCTCGGGGAACTGGTACGGGCCGTAGTTGTTCGCGCAGTTCGTGATCGTCACCGGGAGCCCGTAGGTCTCGAAGTAGGCGCGCACCGCGTGGTCGGCACCGGCCTTCGAGGCGTTGTAGGGCGTGCGCGGGCGGTACGGCGACTCCTCGGTGAACGCCTCGCCTGAGTCGAGCGCCAGGTCGCCGTAGACCTCGCACGTCGAGACGTGGTGGAAGCGGCCGATCCCGGCGGCACGCGCCGCCTCGAGGAGCGTCTGCGTCCCGAGCACGTTGGTGCGGAAGAAGCGGCCGGGGTCGAGGACGGCGAGGCTGTTGTGCGACTCGGCGGCGAAGTTCACGACCGTGTCGATCTCCTCGTCGGCGAGGGCACGCGCGACCGTGTCCGGATCGGCGATGTCGCCCTCGACGAATCCGATCCGCTCCTCGAGGTCGGCGAGGCTCGCGCGGTTCCCCGCGTAGGTCAGGAGGTCGTAGACCACGACGCGGTCGTCCGGATGCTCCTCGAGCCAATAGCGGACGAAGTTCGCGCCGATGAACCCGGCGCCGCCGGTGACGAGGATCCGCATCGCCCTCTTACCCTAGAGGCGCAGGCGCTGGCAGCAACTTCGCCAACCGACGCGGAACCCACCAGTTCCAGTCGCCGAGGAGCCGCATCGTCGCGGGGACGACGACGAGGCGGACGAGGCTCGCGTCGAGCCCGACCGCGACCGCGAGCCCCACGCCGAGCTCCCGCAGCGACGGCGCTCCTGCGACGGCGAAGGCCGCGAAGACGGCGACCATGACCAGGGCCGCGCTCGTGATGATCCGCGCGGAGCCGACGAGGCCCTCCGCGACCGCCTGGTCGTTCCGGCCGTGCAGCGCGTAGCGCTCGCGGATGCGCGTGAGCAGGAAGACCTCGTAGTCCATCGACAGGCCGAAAGTGACGGCGAGGACGAGGGCCGGCACGATCGTGTCGACGTAGCCGGGCGACGAGTAGCCGATCCAGTCGAGCCAGCCCCACTGGAAGACGGCGACGAGCGCGCCGTAGGCGGCGCCCACCGAGAGGAGGTTCATGAGGATCGCCTTCAGCGGCAGGAGGACGCTCCGCAGCAGGACGAGGAGCACGACGTAGGAGACGGCGAGGATGAAGAGGAGCATCCTCGGGAGCCCGCCGAAGATCGCCCTGTCGACGTCGACGCCGAACTGCGTCGCGCCGCCGACGGTCGCCTCCGGCGCCGCGCGCTCGATCCGTCGCAGCGTCGCCTGCGCGGCGGCCGACTCCGGATCGGAGGTGAGGTAGGCATCGACGAGGAAGCGCCGCCCGTCGCGCCGGGTGAGTGGCTGCGTGACGCGGGCGACGCCTCGGACGCGCTCGAGCCGGGCCGCAACGCGGTCGGCCTCGGCGCGGCGATCGACGAGCATGTGCACCGGCCCCGAGAATCCCGGCCCGGCGAAGCGCTGCGCCTGCTCCGTCGCCTGCCGCACCTCCGAGCGGCGCGGCAGCTGCTCCAGGCCACGGTTGTAGGTCTTGATCGCGAGCAGCGGCGCGGAAAGGAGGAGCAGGAACGGCACGGCGAGGGCGAGCGCGCGCACCGGGTGCGCCATCACCGACTCGGTCCAGCGGCGCCAGAACACCGGGTCGCCGCTCTCGCCGGTCCGCCACGGGAGGCCGATGCGGAAGCGCTCCACCCCGGGGCCGAGCAGCGCGGGGAGCAGGGTCACCGTCGCGAGCACGGCGATCGAGACGACGACGATCGCCCCGATCGCCATCGAGCGGACCGCGTTCACGTCGATCACGAACAGGCCAGCGAGGGACACGGCCACGGTCGCGCCGCTGAAGACGACGGCCGTGCCGGAGCTCGCGAGCGCGCGGCGCAGGGCCTCGTCCGGGGCGGCGCCGGCCCGGAGCTCACGCCGGTAGCGGCTGACGACGAACAGCGAGTAGTCGACGGCGACGCCGATCCCGATCATCGACGCCATGTTCGTGACGTAGATCGACATCTCGGTCGCG
>Ga0209059_1001562_pt1 | contig 10492 bp, 8 predicted proteins | sample GraSoiAngelo_151_FD_186165 | JGI IMG/M metagenome (GOLD analysis project Ga0209059, IMG submission 186165) | Grasslands soil microbial communities from the Angelo Coastal Reserve, California, USA - 14_1009_12_20cm (SPAdes) (version 2) | ecosystem: Environmental > Terrestrial > Soil > Grasslands ...
AAACAGAACGGACTCAACCGCGTTGAAGTTGCCTGGCTGGAACCTGTTGTGACGCCCTTGCAGGGCGGTATCGCCCACTCCGTTTAGCCGCTCAGGCCGCAGGCCCGGCAGATTCAACGCGCGGCGGCTCCTTCATCGCCAGCACCGGCGACTCCACGTCATATTTGGGCAGGACCTCGCGTAGGGCCCACTCAATCCGGTCCACCGAATCATTGATGAGCTGGAGTTGCATGGCATCAAGTGCCGGGCGCTGCTGTGCTCCCCAGAATTTGATCACCTGCAGCGCATTGCGGATGTGGTGGTTGAGCTCGGCAATGGTCTTCATGCGGGCGCGCATCAGCTCGCGATGGACCTTTTCTTCGCGCGCCAACTGGTAAAAAAGCCCGCCGGCAAACAAACCTGTGGCTGAGTTACTGACGATGAGCATGCCTAGTCTCGGCAGGCCTTCCTTCATCAATAACCGGTCGAGGAGAATGCCGATTGCCGAAACCACCACCGCGACAACCAAAGCCAGCAATCCGCTTCGCCGCGACCAAAGAGACTCTCGCGCAAATTCATCTTTTTTCACAGCTTTATTTTAAAACAGAGGAAAGCCCGCATCATCTGCGCAGCAGCTCTTTACCAATCTTGACGCGAACGGAATGTTTACTCCACGGTAACGGACTTGGCCAGGTTGCGGGGCTGGTCCACGTCGCAGCCGCGGCGGACGGCAATGTGGTAGGCCAGCAGTTGCAGCGGCACAACTTCCAGGATCGGCAGCAACAGCTCCGGCGCATGCGGGACATAGAGCACGTGGTCCACCGATTCTTTGATCTCCTCGTCGCCTTCGGTGGCGATGGCGATCACTATTCCGCCGCGCGCCTTCACCTCTTTCACGTTGGACATGGTCTTTTCATAGCGCAACACGGAGTTGGGATCATTCGCGTCTTTGGTGGCGACCATCACCACGGGCAGGTTTTCATCGATCAGCGCGTTGGGGCCGTGCTTCATCTCGCCCGCGGGATAGCCTTCCGCATGGATGTAGGAGATTTCCTTTAGCTTGAGCGCGCCTTCCAGCGCAATGGGATAGTGAATGCCGCGGCCCAAGAACAGGAAGTCCTGTACGCGGTAATACTTTTTGGCCAGGTCTTCGCAGTCTTCATCGCGTGCGAGCAGCGACTCCAGCTTGTGTGGAATCTTCAACAGTTCGTCAATGTACTTCTTGGCTTCTTCTGTGGAGGTCTCTCCGCGCAGCTCGCCCAGGTAAAGCGCCAACAGGAACAGCGCGGTCAACTGCGCCGTAAAAGCTTTGGTGGAGGCCACTCCAATTTCTGGTCCGGCATGAGTATAAACAGTGCCGGAGGCTTCGCGGGCAATCATTGCGCCCACCACGTTGCAGATGGCCAGCGTCTTAGAGCCTTTAGCCTTGGCTTCGCGCTGCGCGGCAATGGTGTCCGCTGTCTCGCCCGATTGCGTGATCAGCAGCGTGATCTCCTTGCTGGAGGTAATCGGGTCGCGATAGCGCCATTCGCTGGCGTAATCCACGTCCACGGGAATGCGCGCCAGCCGCTCGATCATGAATTTGCCTGCCAGCGCCGCATGCCAGCTGGTACCGCAGGCGGCGATATTGATCTTCTGCACGCTGCGCAGCTCGTCTTCGGTGATCTCCATCTCTTCCAGAAAGACCTTGCCGGAATCAAGCGAGACGCGGCCCAGCGTGGTATCTCGCACGGCGCGGGGCTGCTCATAAATTTCCTTGAGCATAAAGTGCTTGAAGCCGCCCTTCTCCGCCATGATGGGGTCCCAGGTTACGTGCTGCACTTCGCGCTTGACCGGCTTGCCGTCAAAATCGGTAAGCTGCACGCCGGAAGAAGTAATCACCGCCAAGTCGCCATCGTGCAGGAAGAAGAGGTCGCGGGTGTGGTTCAGGACTGCGGGCACGTCAGAGGCAACAAAATATTCGTCGTCACCCAATCCGATCACTGCCGGCGGGCCGTTCCGCGCAGCCACAATCTTGTTGGGCTCTTCTTCCGAGATCACCGCCAGGGCAAACACGCCGGTAAGCTGCTTTACAGTCTTGCGCACGGCATCTTCCAGGCTGGGCCGGTGGCCGTTGGACTTGGGATAGAAATTTTTCTCGACCAGGTGAGCGATTACTTCGGTATCAGTTTCAGTCGAGAACTTGTGTCCTTCTTCAATCAGCTTTTTCTTGAGCGCGAGATAGTTTTCCACGATTCCGTTGTGCACCACCACGATCTTGCCGGTGCAGTCGCGATGCGGATGCGCGTTTTCCTCCGTGGGGCGGCCGTGCGTGGCCCAGCGCGTGTGGCCAATGCCGTAGGTGCCCTCCAGCGGATTGAGGCGGACGGCCTCTTCCAGGTTGCGCAGCTTGCCCTCAGCGCGGCGCACCTGTAGCTCGCCCGCATTGCCGTTACCGCCCACGGCGATGCCGGCCGAGTCGTATCCGCGATACTCCAGCTTCTTCAGCCCATCAATAATGACGGTCACAACGCGCTTTTTGCCTACATAACCTACGATTCCACACATAAATTAATCCAGTCGACTACCGCGTTTTCGAAGCACCTTTACTGCACGCTGTCGCCAATTCTGGGACATCTATTGGACTCCGGTGATCTCTGGGGGATTCTCATATTCTACTCCGGAATGGCGGGTGCGCTGATTACCTGAGTGTGTTCACCGCACAGGACGCAAAGAGCGCAGAGAAATGCAGATTTGGGTCTGCTAATTGCTAGCTGCTATTCCTCAATCCGGTACGTGAACTCTTCAATCACCGGGTTGGTCAACACCTCTTTGGCGATGCGCTCGACCTCGGCCTTGGCGGCGTTTTTGTCCAGGCCGCCATCCAGGTTTAGTTCAAAAAACTTGCCCTGGCGGACCGCGTCCACGCCTTTGTAGCCCATCTTCTTGAGCGCGCCGTAAATGGTCTTGCCCTGGGGATCTAGGACGGTGGTTTTCAACATGACAGTGACGTAGGCTTTCATGATGGTGCTTCGATTATAAAGTGTTGGACCATCGCGGCGGCTGCCCATGCCTTATAATTTCGCGGCGTAACTGATTGACCGTCCAGGAGAGAAATACCCATGTCGAAAAAAACGGACCGCGAGGATGCAGCCAGATTCCTGAAAGAGAACACTCCCCTTACCCGCCGCACCTTCCTTGCCGGCGCGGCCGCCGGGGCCGCAACACTGGCCATACCCCGCTGGGCAAATGCAAGTGAGAGCGGGCTGTTTTCCACTGGCGCAGTGCCAGCGTTTCAAGACGATCTTTCCGCCATCCGCGCTGAGATCACCAAGCGCCATGACGAAACCGTCCAGCGCTTGCAGACCTGGATCAAGCAGCCCTCCATCGCTGCGGAAAATCGCGGGATGAACGAAGGCTGCGAGCTCACCATGCAGATGCTGCGCGAAGCTGGCTTTCAGCAGGTGAGCAAGTCGCCTACGGATGGCCAACCGGGAATTTTCGCTACGCTCGACGCGGGCGCTCCCAAGACTCTTGGCCTTTACTTCATGTATGACGTAAAGCAGGTCGATCCCAGCGAGTGGTCGTCGCCGCCGTGGGAGGCGCGTCTGGTAGATAAGCCGGGCTTCGGCAAAGTGGTGGTCGGGCGCGGCGCGGTCAACCAGAAGGGGCCGGAGGCGGCGTTCCTGGCTGCGTTGCACGCCATTCGCGGCGCCGGGCGCAAGTTGCCGGTGAACTTTGTTTTTGTGGCGGAAGGCGAAGAAGAGATCGGCTCGCCGCATTTTCCGCAGGTGGTGCGCAGACCGGAAGTCATGCAGGCGCTCAAGAAGAGCGTGGGAATTTTTATGCCCTCAGCAACGCAATCGCCTGATGGCCAAGTGACAATCACCTTGGGCGCAAAGGGCGTGGTGGAACTGGAACTGGTTTCCAGCGGCGAAAAATGGGGGCGTGGGCCGCGCGCCGATGTCCACTCCAGCAACAAGGCGCGGCTGGACTCACCGGCGTGGCACCTGGTGCAGGCACTGCATACGCTGGTCTCCGAGGACGGCAATGATCCCGCGATTGAGGGCTTTGCCGCCAAGGCACGGCCGCTCTCAACGACGGAAAAATCCATGATTGCTGCGGCGGCGCAGCGTATGAATGAAGAGGGCGTGAAGAAATCGCTGGGGGTGCAGCACTGGGTGCGCGACGTGAGCTTCCAGGAGTCGCTGGAGATGCTGATGTCACGTCCCACGGTGAACATTGAAGGACTGGTGGGCGGCTATACCGGGCCGGGGGGAAAGACCATTCTGCCCCATCGTGCGGTGGCCAAAATCGATATGCGCCTGGTGCCGGACATGACCGCCGCCGAGGCGCTGGCCGCGCTCAAAGCGCATCTGGCCAAGCACGGCTTCGGCGATATCGAAGCCAACATGACCGGCGGCTATGATCCCACCAGCACGCCGGCCGATGCTGGGCTGATCCGCGCGCAGACAGCGGTGCTCAAGCGCAGCAGCATCGATCCCATTGTGCTGCCACGCAACGCGGGCTCGTGGCCCGGCTATGTCTTTACCGGCGAGCCACTCAAGCTGCCCGCAGGACACTTCGGCCTGGGCCACGGCAGCGGCGCCCATGCTCCAGATGAGTATTACGTGATCGAGTCGGCGAACCCGAAGGTCCAGGGCATTGATGGCGCAGTGTTTTCATTTGTCGAATATCTGTACGAGGTAGCTCGGACGGCGTAATATCGCAGATTGTACAGGCCTCGCGAAGATCAAAATCGTAAGCCGCGAATCAACGCGAAAAACGCGAATCATTTTTAACTTGATTCGTGTTCATTCGCGAAAATTCGCGGCTGAAGTTCTTATCTGCGATTATCAGCGCAAATCTGCGGCTAATCTGGTTTTGCCAATTGCCATCTGCGTTATTGCACCGTCAAATTCACTGTGCTGGTCGCTGTAGCCCCACTGCTCGCGCTCGTAGCCGTAACCACCACGGCAAAAGCGCCGGTTGGAGTGCCAGGATTATGTTGTACAGGCGTGCTCTGGTTGACGCCGCATCCCACCACGGCCAGCAGGGCCAGAGATGCCAGTGCGCCGACAAGCCGCAATCTGCGCCCGCGCAATTGGCTGAGCGCAAGAATAGCCAGCCCCAAAAACGCCAGCAGCGTCATCGGCGGAAGCCTTTCTGGCCCCTGCGGCAGGAATGTGGTTGATTTCGCCGTGGTAGCAATACTCATGGTCACTGGCCCGGTCGTGGTCACAGACGCAGGATTGAAGCTGCATGTGGCGCCCGAGGGCAGGCCACTGCAGGCAAAAGTGATGGCGCCCAGCCCTGAGCCATTGGCCGTGACGTTGAGAACGGAGTTGACCGTCCCTCCCACGGTTACTGAGGCGCTGGCGGTTTGGGCCGCAAGCACAAGCGCTGCGGTGATCTGCGTCAGGTCGCTGGCGGTGTTGTTGGCTCCGTTCGATTCGCTTCCGCCGGAGACCGTCGCAGTATTGGTCAGGCTTGAAGGCGCATTGTTCGCCACGTTCACCGTGACTGTGATGGGCTCAAAGCTTGTGCCCGCCAGCAGAACGTCGCCGCGAGAGCACTGCAAGGGAGAGAGAGTGCAAGTCCAGTTCGGCCCGCCGTCAATCGCGGTGGCCGTGAGTCCTGCGGGCAAATTGTCATTCACGGTGATCAGGGATGAGGTATCGCCGCCGCCCGCGTTTGAGACCGTGATCGTGTAAGTGGCGCCGGTCTGCGGGCGCAGGAAATTTCCGGTATGTGTCTTCGTGATGGTCAGGTCCGGAACCACAACGGTCACTGTCGCCGTGGCTGTGCCGCCTGTGCCTCCCTCAGTTGAGGTCACGGCGCCCGTGGTGTTTACCTGGTCGCCGGCGGAGGTGGCCAGCACGTCAATGGAAAGAGTGCATGAAGTGTTGGCCAGAATCGTCGCGCCCGCCATGCTGATGTTGCTGGATGAGATGGTGACCACGCTGGTATCGCACGTGCCTCCCAGGCTGTCTGGGTTGGCGATCAGCAGTCCCGCCGGCATATCGTCGCTAAAACCGACGCCGGTCAGGTCCGTGGCGGGATTTGGATTGGTGAGGGTAAAGGTCAGCGTGACGCTGGAATTCAGCGGCAGGGTCGCGGCACTGAAAGCCTTGGCAATCGTCGGCGGCGACTGTGCTGCCGCGCCGGTAACCAACGTTCCCGTTAATAAAATTGCCGGTAAAACTCGATGAACAAAACGCTTTGCAATAGCTGGCATGTATTTTTTCTCTTTATTTGTTCGGGAAGATGGTCTGGACGGTGTAATCCGCGGGCGGTTCAAACAGCGCGCGGTCGGGCTCAGTGGTTACGATGTTCTCGAGTCTCGTAGTCATCTCGCCCTGTCTGGGGTCTTCGATTTTCGCCTGCAACTCGATCTTCAGCTCCGGTGAAAACCACGTTTCCATTACCATGTTCTGTGTCTTCTGGCCTTGCGACGCAGCTTCTGCCGGCCTCGTTCGCCGGCTGCCGGTCACGCTGAAGCCCTGGAGCATGGAAGCGCCTAAATCCTGCGTCCCAAGGATGGCCAGCGCTTTGGCTGGAATCCGGTCAGCGCCAACTATGCCGCCCGATTTAGTGGCCAGGCCCGTCGCAGGCAACGCCGGCAGAGGAGCGACCGTCGCCGTCTTGGTCTGCGGATCCAGAACCATGCTCATCCGCTTCACCGGATCGACGATGGTAACGTAATGCCGCGATGCTGCCGCCGCTGTAGACACAAGCTCAATCTCTGAGCGGGTGCGTCCTTCCGCATCGCGAAACATCTTGCCTCGCGTCACCACGGGAACACTGCTTCCGTCGGGCAACACTTTAGTTGATTCTTTTACCACGTCCGCTGAAAACGGCGCCCCGGCAATGGAGCGCAGATTGATTCCGCCTGAAAGCGTGCTGGAAAAAGCGCTCTCTTTGTTAGCCGCCTGGGCGATAGCGATGGACGTACAGAGCAGTAGGGCAGAAAAGACTGCCGCGCGTTCAATCTTCATTTTTTCTCCCGGAAGTTAGGCGGACATTGTACCCGCTATTGACCGCTGTATTTCTAAAAACGGCTTTAGTTTCTGCGATTTTTTTACCTGACCAGCTTTGATCTAAAACCCCTAGACTGAGAATTCCGCCGATTTTCCTGCGGGTAAAAGAAAATCCCCCGTTGTTGAAAGGGGGATTTTCGCACTTATCGTAATTCAGGTTATGCGCGGCCTACGCCTAAATATTCAAAGCCTAGCGCCTTCATCCGCGCGCCATCCAGCAAGTTTTTGGTATCCACAACCACCGGGTTGCGGATGATGCGGCGGATGCGGTCAAAGTCCAGCGTGCGGAACTCCGGCCAGCCCGTGCCCAGCACCAGCGCATCTGCACCCTCCGCCACGGAATACGCTGAGTCGCAGTAGCGGACATTCCCCGTCAGCTCCTGCTGCGCGTCCGGCATGGCAATGGGATCATAGGCTTTCACATGAGCGCCGCTCTCCATCAACCTGCGCGCCAGCCGAATGGAGCCCGAGCTGACCACCGAATTGGTATTGGGCTTGAATGCCAGCCCCAGCAGGCCGACCTGCTTGCCATCCAGCGTTTGCAGCGCTCCAGAAATTTTCTGCATGATGCGCCCGCAGAACTCCTGGTTCACCTCGCGCGCCGCGGTCAGGATCTTGAGCGAAACGCCGGAACCGGCGGCCAGGTTGGCCAGCGAGTCCATATCGGATTCCGTAAAGCTGCCGCCCAGCGATCCCGGTTGCAGGCAGCGCGGCGCAATCCGCTTATCCAGGCCGAGCGCCAGCGCCAGATCAACCGCATCGGCGCTGATGCGCTCGCATAAACTTGAAAGCTCGTTGATGAAGGAAATCTTGGTGGCCAGGAAGGCGGTGGAGGCTTCGCGCACCAGCTCCGCCGTTTCATGCGTGGTCACAATCACCGGCACGCCGCGCATCACCAGCGGGCGATACAGGGCCTTCAGCGAGGCCACCGCCGCGGTGGAAGTGGTGCCCAGCACGATGCGGTCCGGCCAGTTGAAGTCTTCCACGGCGCAGCCTTCGGAGAGAAACACCGGATGCGACACCACGGTGATCTGCCGTCCGGATGCCTTCAACCGGTCTTCAATCCGGCGGGCGGTGCCTACCGGCACAGGCGTCACCAGGACCAGAATCTGCCCGTGATCGCAATAGTTGGCAATCTCCATGGAGATGGCTTCCATGTCGCGATTGGCGTCTTCCGCCAGATAGATGATTTCGGCGCGCTGCACCATCGACTGGAGATGGGTCGAGTACATGAGCCGTCCGGAGCGCACGCCGCGCCGCACAATGTCACTTAAGTTCTTCTCATGAAAGGGCAAAATGCCGCTGGCCAGCAAGGTAGTATTGACGGAGTCACTGCCGTACGCGGTGACGGGAACGCCAAAATCGGCAAGACATGCAGCCACCACGGTACCCAGATATCCGCACCCGTATACACCGATCTGCATAAAATCTCCTGGAGAAAACGAGAGCACCGGCGACTCGGGGGAGTGAGGGTTCGCCAACTGTTCTTTTATTTGTTTTGTTCAAACCTGCGACTTGCTCTGGCCCAGTGATTAGAAGCTTTTACCTGGTTCACGCGCAAGCTGGCATTAGACCATGTACCTGGCGAAAAGTCCATGCACCTTCGGGAATTAGGGGGCATGGAAATAGGTCAAAATCGCCGGAATTCGCCGGCCAAAATCTCACCACGGAGACACGGAGGCACGGAGGCACGGAGAAAAACCTCACAAATGGATTGCCTCTAATGGATTGCCTCTGTTACTGGATTGCTTCTAATGGATTGCCTCGGAAGAGTATGCAGAAAATTGCAGCTTTGCAGACTCTATCAGCACACATTTAGCCTGTGTTTCGGGAGGAAACCCCATTTTGGGTAGTGGGTTAGTTTTGGAGATTTTTAAAGCTTTGTCATCCCGAGCTCCGTAAACGAGCAAGCGTTTTCTTCAGCTTGCGAGTAGGAGCGAGGGACCTTGTGCCTGTGAAGATCAAACTGACCCATTACCCCATTTTGACAAGGGTTTTCTCCGTGCCTCCGTGTCTCCGTGGTGAGATTTGCCCTTTGATTTCGGCGATTCCGGCAGCTTTTTCAATCCACCTTGATTTCAACCTTGTTGCCGTCCGGGTCGCGGACCCAGGTGGAAAGCCCTTTGCCCTTGGAGCCGTTATTCACCTCGGCCTGGGTGGGGTCCAGGCCCTTGCGCTTCAGGGTGGCGATCGCGTCATAGATGCTTGATCCGGTAGCGGCCAGGCAGATGTGCTCTTCGCTCAAATTGGCCGGAGGCGCGGGGTTGGTGGGCGAGGCCTCAAACAAGTCAATCAGCGATTCCCCGGCCCGCAGCGTGACCACCTGATAACCGGCCTTGGCCTTGCCTTCCTGCTCCAGAAGCAGCCCCAGCCCCTCGACGTAAAAGCTCTTCATTGCCGCCAGCTTCCTGGTTACCAGAGCAATGTGGTCGACGCCTTTATAGGTGAACACGCCCCATTGTGTCTCTTCGCGACCAGAGGCTCAAGGACTTTCTTGCCGGGCGAATACTCTCAGTCAGCAGCAATCAGCATTCAGCAATCAGCATTCAGCCAAAACCTGGTTTACCGCAAAAGCATGAAAGAATTTACCGCAGAGTGCGCGAGGATAATTGAAAACCTGATGTAACCAATTTTTCTCTGCGACCTCTGCGTTCTCTAGGGTGATTGCGATGGTTTTACCGCAGAGTGCGCGGAGAGCGCAGAGGATAATTGAAAACCTGATGCAACCAATTTTTCTCTGCGACCTCTGCGTTCTCTGCGGTAAATGGTTTTGAATTTCTTTTTACCTTTGCGCTCTTTGCGTCCTTTGCGGTGAAAAGTCCAGGCTGAATGCGGAGCGCTACTTCCCCTGCGCCACAATCCGCTGGATCAACTGCTTGTCCTCTGGCAGAAGTCCGGCCTGGGGCAGGCGCGGCGTCAGATCCAGCCAGTTGCGGTCCATGGCAAAGACTTTTTTGAACAGCGGCAGGCTTTCGTCCACGCGGCCCATGTTGGCCAGCGCCACGGCGTGCCAGTAGATCATCTCGGCATTATCTGGGACCAGCTGCTCGGCGGCGCCGTATTCGCGCAGGGCGCCGTTATTGTCGTGGAGCTCCACGGCCTTGTCGCCGGCGTTCATGTGATTGTAAGCGCGCTGCAGCGTCACCAGGCGGCGCAGCTCCTTCAGCTGCCGCTCCGTGAGCGCGGTACCCATCGGCGCGACGACGGGCTCGACACCGGCCTGCCGCAGCGCGAGCACGTCGGGGTTTCCTTCCACGACCACGGCGCGCTCCTGCTTGGCGATCACCGCACGCGCGCGGTCCAGGCCGTAAAGGAGATCGCCCTTGCGGAAGAGCTCGCCCTCCGGCGAGTTGACGTACTTCGCCCGCAGCGGATCGTCCTCGTACAGCTTGCGCGCCTGGAAGCCGAGCACGCGTCCGCGCGCGTCGGCAAGCGGAAACAGCAGGCGCCTCGCGAAGTAGTCGTTGCCGCGGCGATTGACGAGGCCTGCGGCG
>Ga0209059_1001567_pt1 | contig 10485 bp, 9 predicted proteins | sample GraSoiAngelo_151_FD_186165 | JGI IMG/M metagenome (GOLD analysis project Ga0209059, IMG submission 186165) | Grasslands soil microbial communities from the Angelo Coastal Reserve, California, USA - 14_1009_12_20cm (SPAdes) (version 2) | ecosystem: Environmental > Terrestrial > Soil > Grasslands ...
GCACGCGGCGAGCGCCGTCGCCGCCGCGGCGCCGAGCAGGGTGCGCCGCTTCACGCGATCTTGACCGGCGCCGTTCCCGTGGCCGTGCGCTCACCGGCAAGGACCGCGGCGAGAGCGGCGAGCGAGACCGGGACGTCACCATAGGAAAGGAGCACGGGCCGGTCCGGCACCAGCGCGGCGTCATAAGGGCTGCGCATCGCGCAGAGCACGCCACCCTGAGCGAGCAGAGCGCGTACCCGTGCGCTTTGCTCGGGCTGCGACCACGCATTGGTCGAGCAGACCACGAGCGACCCGTCGCCATCGGGCACGCTGCCACCGCTCGCGAAGCGAAGCTGTCCGCCAAAACGTGCCCGGAGCTCTCGTTCGAACACGTTGGCCGGATGCGCGAGCTCTTCGACCGGCGATGCGAGCTTGGGCGCGAAATACGCCACTCGCACGGGTCCGTCGAGGCGGGGAAGTGGCGGACCGACATGCGTTATCGACGCGGCGGCGATTTCCGCCGCGAGGGCACGCGCGGGACCATCGTCGACGTCGCCTTCCGCGTCGCCTCCGCCGAACTTCGCCCGGAAGCTTGTCGCGCGCGACAGCGCCTGCGCGATGCGCTCGGGACGGACACCCCTCTCGATCCAGCCGGCCGCCGCGAGCTGCCGGTCCAGCCCGCTCGTCACCATCATCGCGTCGACTCCGGCCTCGACGCCGGTCACGACGACGTCTTGCACCGAGATGTCAGCGATGCCGCTCATGTCGAGCGAGTCGGTGACGCAGAGTCCGCCGAAGCCGAGGTCGGACCGGAGCAGGTCGGTGAGGATCGCGCGTGAGATCGTCGCCGGGGCGTTCGGATCGAGCGCCGGATAACGGATGTGCGCGGTCATGACCATCGTCGCCCCGGCCGCGAACGCGGCCTTGAACGGACGCAGGTCGCGCCGCTCGAGCGTCGATCGGTCGGCCGTGACGTCCGGTCGCGTGAAATGCGAGTCCTGCGCGGTGTCGCCGTGTCCGGGGAAGTGCTTCGGCGTCGACGCCACGCCCGACGGTTCGGAGCCGCGCACCCACGCCGACGCGAACTCGGCGACGCGCCCAGGATCGTCTCCGAACGAGCGCGTGCCGATCACCGGGTTGCGTGGCTCGACATTCACGTCGCAGACGGGCGCATGGTTCACGGTGATGCCGTCTGCGCGGAGGCCAAGCGCGACGGCGCGCGCGGCACGCTCCGCGTAGCGCGCGTCGCCGGTCGCCCCAATGGCCATGGCGCTTGGGAACACCGCGCGATAACCGATCCGGACGACCGTGCCACCCTCCTGGTCGACGGCGACGGGGATCGGTGGAAGCCCGGCGTTGCGCGCCGCGTCCTGCGCCTCGCGCAGCATGCCGCGCACCTGCTCCTTCGAGCGAATGTTCCCGCGGAAGGCGAAGAGCAGAAGTCCGCCGACCGTCCCGAGGCGGATCGCGTCGAGCAAAGGCGCAGGTACCGCGTCCCCATCGAATCCGGCCCACACGAGCGCGCCGGGACCCAGCTTCGCGGTCAAGTCCTCCGCCGCCGGCGATACCGGGCGAGCGTGATCTGCCCGAGCGGGCGGCCACGCGGGATCCGTGTCGACTTCTCGAGGACGATCCTCCGGAGCTGGTCGGGGTTCGGGACGATCGGGGCGATCCGGCGGTCGCTGCGCGGGCCCGCGATGTAGCCGCCAAGCGCATCGATCACGTCGTTCACGCGCTCCTCGATGTCGAGCATGGCCAGCGGCCGGGAGCCGAGAAAGAGCTCGATGCGGACCTCGAGCCGGTCGTTCTCGCTGTAACCGACTCCTCGGATCGCCTGCGCCTCGAGGACCGCGGCGTGCACCCGCCGGCGCCACTCATTCCGCGGAGGAGCGTACGTCGGCAGGGTCGCGCTGAAGGTGAAACGCCGCTTCGCCACACAGCGAGCCTACCGCCTGTGAGCGTCCGGATGCGACTTACAATTTGCTTTTCCGAGGAGATCAAGCAGTGCCACCGCTCGACGCAACTTCCCGCGCGCGACTGCCCGATAGCTCGTTCGCTTATATCGATTCACAGGGCCGCCGACGGCTCCCGATCAACGACGCGTCGCATGTCCGCAATGCCCTCGCCCGGTTCGACCAGACCGGCTTCGAGGACGATGGGGCTCGCGAGCGGGCGCGCCAGCGGCTTCTTCGTGCCGCGAAGCGATACGGCATCGTGCCGCTCGGTTTCTTCGACGGTCAGCTTCGGAAGGAGCGCCTCGAGGGGCAGCTCAAGGCGCGCTCGGTTGACCTCGCGAGCCTGCCACGCGGAACCGTCACCTTCTTGTTGACCGATATCGAGGGCTCGACCAAGCTTCTCGAGCGTCTCGGCGACGGGTATGTGGACCTCCTCCGCGACGTCCGGACGCTCATCCGCACGGTCGTCCGTGGTGCCGCCGGCCACGAGGTCGATGCGCGAGCGGACGAGTTCTTCGCGGTCTTCACCGAATCCGTCCGCGCGCTCGAGGCGGCACTCGCGATCCAGCGCGGGCTCGGGCAGCGCAGCTGGCCGAGCGGCGTCGCGGTCCGCGTTCGGATCGGGATGCACACCGGCCGGCCCACTGTCAGCGAGGCCGGCTACGTCGGGATTGCCGTCCACACCGCCGCCCGGATCTGCTGGGCGAGCCAGGGTGGTCACATCCTGCTCTCGGCTGCCGCGCACGAAGCGCTGGCGAACGCGACGGTCGACGGCGTGACCTTCCGGAGCATCGGCCGTCACGCTCTTGCGGGTCTCGAGGAGCGGCAGGCGCTGTTCGTCGTACGCGGCGCGGGTCTGCCGGCGCGCTTTGGAGGTCTTCGCGTGACGGCGATGGCGCGGCGCTAGCTTCAGCTAGCCCCGCTGCACGTTCACGTCGACGCTGTCGTAGCCCGTCGCGCCATCGGGATAGGGATCGCGGTTCACCGGGGTCTCGGTATTGCCGGCGCCATCTGTCGAGCGGACCGCGAGCTTGAAGGTGCCGGTCCCGGGCGGGCTCCAGCGGTAGATCCAGCGCCGCCACGAGAGCGCGCCCGGCGGGGTCTCGAGCGCCGCGAGATTCCAGGTCTTCCCCGCGTCGGGTGAGATCTCGACCTTCGCGATCCCGCGGCTCCCCGCGAAGGCGATGCCGCCGATGACGATCTCGCCGCCCGTCCAGCGCACGTTCCGTCCAGGCAAGTCGATCCGGGTGTTCGTGTTGATCGCCGCGCTGTCGGACCAGCCTTGCTGCTGCCAGTACCCGAGGAAGTCGTAGTTGGTGACCTCGATCGTCCGGATCCATTTCACGTTCTTCATGCCGTAGATGTTCGGGACGAGCATGCGTGCGGGATAGCCGTGCTCCTGGGGAACGGTCTTGCCGTTCATCAGGTAGGCGACCAGGGTCCGATCCTCCATCCCCTTCGCGATCGGGATCGAGTCGGTGTAGCCGTCGACCGAAGTGAAGACGACGTCGTATGCCGTCGGTTTCACGCGCGCGCGGTCGAGGAGGTCGCGAAGCGGCACTCCGGTCCATACCGCGGTCGAGATGAGGTCGCCGCCAACGTAGTTCGAGATGCATTCGAGCGTGTGGACCTGCTCGACGGCGTCGAGATCGAGCAATTGCTCGTAGGTGAGCGAGAACGGCGACTCCACTTCGCCTTTGATGTCGAGCCGCCATTGGGCGACGTCGACGCGCGGCTTCACCAGCGTCGTGTCGACGACGTAATGGTCTTCGTTCGCGGTGATGCGTGGGGTCATCCCCGGAAGCGAGTCGACGGCCGGATCCGGCGCTGGTATCTCCGCACGCGTCTTCAACCGGCGCGCCGCTGTCGGCGTGTTGCCGAGGGCGCTCGCACCAAATCCGGCGACTCGCGAGAGCGGCAGCGCGACGATGGCGACGATCGCCGAGCCAGCGGCCGCGACGAGCAGCGCGCGCCGCCGCGATGGCGGTGACGCGACCTCGTCGCGCGCGAGCGCGCTCGGGAGGATGAAAGCCAGCGAAGCGAGGAAGACCGCTCCGCCGGCTGCCGCGTCGATGAGGCTCGTCGTGGGCTCGATCCGCTCGGCCGCAAACACCCGCGCGAGCCCATAGGCGGCGACCCACGGAAGAAGACCGAGCCCGACGACCGCCCTCGTGCGCCGGCCCAGCGCCGCGATGTATCCGGTCGCCGCGCCGTCAATGAGGAACAGCGCGATGACGCCGACGATGAGCAGGATCTTCGCCCACTGATGCAGCAGCTCGATGAGCGGGATCGAGATGAACCCCGGAAGCACGTCGATGATCGCCTGTCCGAGGCTGTCGGCGACGAAGGGCATGCCCGCCATCGATAGGAGGAACGCGACGTCGAGCGCGAAAAACATCGCGAGTGCGCCGACGAGCATCCCGGTGCGGGCCCGCCGGTCGAAGCGGCCCATGTATGGCACGATACGCCGCGTTGTCCGCGTCGCTCCTTCCCCTGACACCCGAAGACTTGTACGAGTTCCGCTTCCTCACGGATGCGCAGATCTCGCCCGACGGCAAGCGAGTCGCGTACGCCGTGAAGCTGGCGAACGAGAAACGGGATGGCTACCGGGGCGCGATCTGGCTGGCACCTTTCGATGGCTCGCGACCGGCGACGCAGCTCACGAGCGGAGCGGGTCAGGACTCATCGCCGCGATGGTCGCCGGACGCGGCGCGGCTCGCGTTCCTTTCCGACCGCGGCGAGCCGCCCAAGGGCCGCAAGCGAGCGCCGCGCAACGTGTATTTGCTCGAGCTCGAGGGCGGCGAAGCGCGCCAGCTGAGCTCGTTCACCGAGGACTGCGCCGATCTGACCTGGTCGCCCGATGGCCGCTCGCTCGCCTTCGTGGTGAGAGATGGCAAGCCCGAGGATGCCGAGGACAGCATCCACGTCTACGAGCGGCTGCGGTACAAGAGCGACGAAGGCGGGCTCCTCGACGGCCGCCACAAGCACGTCTGGGTCGCGGACGTCGACGACACGCCACGCCAGCTCACCGACGGCGACTGGGACGACGCGCAGCCGCAGTTCTCACCCGATGGCCGCGAGATCGCGTTCGTGTCCAACCGGACCGACGGCCGCGACCTGAACACGGTGAACGACATCCACGTCGTCGCGCTCGATGGATGTGCGCGAGTGATCACCGACGGGCGAGGCAGCTACGGGAACCCCGCGTGGTCGCCTGACGGTGAGCGGATCCTCTCTTACGGCACCGACGTCGCGATCGGGTCGTCCGCGCGGAATATCCATGTCTGGGCGTTCCCGCGGGCCGGCGGTGCGGGGCGCGACCTGCTGGAGGGCTGGGACCGCACGGTGGGCTCGTCGGTGATCAGCGACATGCGCGCGCAGGCCCAGACGCTCGCGCCGGCGACGCACGACGGCCGCATCCTCTTCCTCGGATCTGACCAGGGGACCGCGAACGCGTACTCGTGCGCGGCGGCTGGCGGCGACGTCCGCGCCGAGAGCATCGGCGCCCACCAGGTCGTCTCCTGGTCGCTCGACCAGGATCACCGGCGGTTCGCCGCGGTCGTCGCGACGGCGACGGATCCCGGCAACGTGGTGGTCGGCGAGATCGGCGGCGCGATGCGGAAGCTCTCGTGCTTGAACGACGAGCTCCTTGGCTCGCGTTACATCGCGTCGCCGGAACGCGTGGAGTTCACCGGCGCCGACGGCTGGAAGATCGAGGGCTGGCTGCTTCGGCCTCGCGGCTTCGACCCGGCGAAGAAGTGGCCGCTCGTCCTCGAGATCCACGGCGGCCCGCACACCGCGTACGGCCATTCGTTCTTCCACGAGTTCCAGGTGCTCGCGGGTCGCGGCTACGCCGTCCTGTATCTCAATCCGCGCGGGAGCCACGCATACGGTCAGCGTTTCGTCGAGGCGTGCGTCGGCGACTGGGGCGGAAAGGACTACGAGGATCTGATGGCCGGCGTCGATCACCTGCTCGCGCAGGGATGGGTCGACGAGCGACGCCTTTACGTCACTGGAGGCAGCTACGGGGGGTTCATGACCAACTGGATCATCGGCCACACCGATCGCTTCCGCGCCGCCGCGACGCAGCGCAGCATCTCGAACAACATCTCGGCGTTCGGCACCTCGGACATCGGTTGGCACTTCTGGGAGCACGAGATGGGCGACGCGACCCCGTGGCGCGACGAGGCCAAGCTCGTGTTCCGATCGCCGCTCACCTACGTGCGCAACGTGAAGACGCCACTGCTCATCCTCCATGCGGAGCGCGACCTGCGCTGTCCGATCGAGCAGGCGGAGCAGCTCTTCGCCGCACTCAAGGTCTTGGGCAAGGAAGCCATTTTTGTCCGCTTCGCCGAAGACAACCACGATCTGACGCGCAGCGGCAAGCCCATCCACCGCGTCGAGCATTGCCGGCGGATCGCCGACTGGTTCGACGCGCACGCGTAATGGCCTAGCCCTGGCCGGCCTCCTCGACCGGTCCGAGCTCGAGATCCTTTGGCGGCTCGTCGGGCAGCACCCATTTGATGTATGGCTTCGCCCACTTGTGATGGAGCTCGTTCGCGCGATCCGTCGCGCTCGCGTACAAGCGTTCGAACGTGGGGCCGTCGCGCGCGTCGAGCGCGCTCAGAAGCGGCGCGACCAGCTGTCGCTCGAACTCCCCGAGGTCGTCGGCGTACTTGGGCCGCAGGACCGCGAGCTTGCGCTGGAGACCGCGAACGCGACGCGCGAAATACGCCGCGAGCTCCCAGTTCCCGCCGCGCGCCGCATACGCGCATCTCCACCAGGCTTCGCCGACCGACGCCATGATCTCCCCGGTGCCGGGCAGGAGCTGAGCGATCTGCTCGAGGCTTAACGGTGCGTCCTTCGCGCGCGACTCGTCGGCCATCGCGCGATAGTACGAACGTGCACGCGCACCCTCGCCGATCCTGGGGAGCTTGGGTCGAAAACTTTCGGCGGAGCGAGCTGCCGATGCCCGAGCGGATCGCCGTCTTGATGCGGAATGTCGCGGTCCGCGGGATCCGCCGACAAGCGTGTTGTGGCCACGATGGTGAGCCCGGCTGCTGAGTGACGAAACCGTCGGAGGGTCCTCCGCGCCGCTAGCATTGCGCCGCCGGTGAAAGAGCTCCTGCAGGGTCGTCGCTTCGGTTTCGCGCCCCGTCCCGCGCTCGGTTTCATCGCCGTCGGCACCGCGATCGCCTTGACCCTCACCGACCTCATGGCCTGGTTCGCCTGGGGCACCACGGAGACGAATGGGTACGTCGTGGTCGCGTACTTCCTGGCCTGGGTGGTCGCCCTTCTCTGCGTGATCGCGTTGCTCGGTGCGGTCGCGGAGTACGTCGACACGCCGGATGAGGACCGCGGCCTCGCTCGCCTCGACATCGTTGCCACGATCGTCGCGCTCATCCTTTACGGCGGATCCGCTGCGGTTCGCGGCGCCGATCTCAGCGCCGCCGCTCCCTCGCCAGCGCCATTTCTCCTCACGGTGGCCGGCCTCGTCGTTCTTCTCGCGGATGCCGGGGTCGCCGCGAACCTCTTCAGCGCGCGCGAGTGGGAGGAGCTCGAAGAGGAGTCCGCCCGCGAGCGGCACCCGCGGAGGCGCGCAGCCAGCCGTTAGGGCTTTTCCCGGTCGAGACAATATCGACCGTGCCACGACGATCCGTTCGCACCTATCTCTTCGCCGATCTGCGCGACTACACCGTGTTCGTCGAGACGCATGGCGATGCCGCCGCCGCGCGTCTCGTTCGAGCTTTCCGGTCGATCGTGCGCGCGGAGGTTCGCTCGAAGCGCGGCGTGGAGATCAAGACCGAGGGCGACAGCTTCTATCTCGTCTTCGCCTCGCCCGGCGACGCGGTCCGTTGCGCCCTCGGGATCGCGCGGCGGACCAAGACCCACAACGAGCGCCACCCGGACCTTCCGCTCCGGATCGGCATCGGCATCAACACCGGCGAAGCGGTGGAGCACGACGGGGCGTACATCGGCTCGGCGGTGATCCTCGCCGCGCGCCTCGCCCAGCAAGCCGAAGCCGGACGAAACCTCGTGACCGATACGGTGCGCGCGCTGGTGCGGACCGGCGGCCACGCGGCGATGCGGGACGTAGGCCTGTGGAAGCTCAAAGGCGTTGCGCAGTCGGTCCACGTGTTCGAGCTCGAAACCACTGAGTCGTCGGTGTCACGCGCCGTTGGCCCGACGCTCCGCCTGCCCGCCGTCCTCGTCCCGCCTCCGCTCCGGGGTGCGACCGGGCTCGTCGTCTGCCCGGAGCTCGTGCAGCGCGAGGGCGCACTCGCGGCGCTGCTCGAGCACATCGGCGCGGCCGCGAACGGCGAGAGTCGCATCGTCGCGCTGACCGGTGAGGCGGGGGTCGGGAAGACGCGGCTCGCGCGCGAGATCGCCCGGCTCGCCTACGACGACGGCCTCTACGTCGTTGGCGGACGCTCGCACGCCTCGGCCGCGCTGCCGTACGAGCCGTTCATCGCGGCGCTGCGCCCCTACGCGCAGGCCCGCGGTAGCGAGATCCTGAAGCGCCTCCTCGGAACACTCACCGGGGAGCTCCGGCGTCTCCTGCCGGAGATCGATGTCGCCACGGCATCAGACGAGGGGACGATCCCTGACGACGAGCGTCGCGAGCGATTCCTTCGCACGATCCATCTGCTCCTCGAGGACGCCGCCTCTCTTCGTCCTGTCCTTGTCGTGCTCGACGATTTCCACGAGGCAGATCCCGCGAGCCGCGACCTTCTGCGCTATCTCGCGGCGACGCTTCACGGCGGGGTCTGCGTCCTCTTCACCTACCGCGAGGAAGATGTCGGTCCGACCCATCCGCTGCGTGCGCTCGTGGCCGAGCTCGATCGCGAGCGCCGACTCGCTCGTATCGCTCTCAAGCCGCTCGACGCCGCGGGCGTCGAGCGCATGACCAAGGCGCTGCTGCCCGAACGCGCGACCGACGAGCTCGCACGGGCCGTGCTCGAGCGCTCCGAAGGCGTCCCGTTCTACGTGGAGGAGCTTCTCAAGACCGCGATCGATGACCCCGAAGCGCGCGCCGACCGCTTGCCGCTTCCGCGGACCGTCCGCGACTCGGTCCAGATGCGCGTGTCGCGGCTCGCGGAGGAGCGCGGCCGCCAGGCCGCGGACCTCCTGGAGGCGCTCGCGATCGCCGCCGTCCCGCTGCCGTACGAGGTCGTTGTCACCCTCGCGGACCGACCCGAGGACGAGCTCGTCGGCGATCTCGCCGCGGCGGTCGAAGCGCAGCTGCTCGAGCGCGCGCCCACGCAGCGGGAGATGTACATGTTCCGCCACTCGCTCACTCGCGACGCGATCGCGAGCGCGATCCCGGATCAGCGGCGGACGCGGCTCCACCTCCGCGTGGGCGAGGCGCTCGAACAACTCGGCGACGATCGGCTCCATGCGACCCTAGCGCGACACTTCGCCGCCGCTGGCGACAACGCGAAGGCGGTCGCGCACGCTCGCAATGCGGCCCGTGGCGCGATCGCGGTCGGTGCCTATGACGCGGCGATCGATCATCTCCGGTTGGCCGCGGCTCAGGGCGCCGGCATCGCGCAGGAAGTCGACGTGCTTCTCGAGCTCGGGACCGCACTCAGATCGGCGGGGCGCGCTCACGAGGCCGAGGACGTGCTGCTCCGCGCGCGCGACCTTGCGCGCGACGAGCGACACCGCGCGAACATCGATCTCGAGCTGGCGGCGGCGCTCCGGATCGAGGGCGAGCGCGCCGAAGCGCGCGACGCGGTGCTTCGGGCGACGGAGGCGCTGCGGATCGAGCGCGGACCGATGCTCGCCCTCGCGCTCGTACGGCACGCGGAGCTGGCGTGGGCCGAAAACGATCTCACGCAGACCCTGCTGCTCGCGCGGGAGGCGCTCGACGCGGCGCGGCGCTACCGAGCCCCAAGCGCCGAGATCGAGGCTCTCACGCTCCTCGGAGGGGCGAGCGTTCGCCTCGGTAAGGAGAAGGACGGGCTTCGCGACCTCGCGGAGGCCGCGCGCCGCGGACAGACGCTCGGCCTCGGAGTCGAGTCGGTCGACGCCCATCTCGAGCTCGCGCGCGCACTACTTTTCCGAGGTCGGAACGAGGAGGCGCTGGCCCCGATCAAGGCTGGCCTCGCGCTCGCACGAGAGCGCGGCCTCGAATTCGCGCAGGCGCGTCTCCTGGCGAACGGGACGACGATCTGCGTGAACCTGGGGCGCTACGAGGAAGCGCGCGCGTTCGCGGAACAAGCGGTCGCGTTGGCTCGGCCCGGCACGATCGCTGCGAGCGCGGCTCGTATCGCGCTGGCTCACGTGATGTCCGATCAAGGAGACGGTGAGGCAGCGCTCGCGATGCTCGACGCGGAGACATCGCCGGACGAGCACGTCGACAACCCCGAACAGCCATGAGGAGGATCGCAATGAGCACACAGGCGACGCTGGCCGCGCTCGCCGCGATGGCGAAGTCGCTCAAAGAAATGGAGAAGGCACTCAAGGAACTTCTGGAAAGAACGCCTCCGAGAGGCGACGGGCGCCACTCCGGCTCGCGGTAGCGAATTGCTGTACCAACACGTTACAG
>Ga0209059_1001568_pt1 | contig 10482 bp, 10 predicted proteins | sample GraSoiAngelo_151_FD_186165 | JGI IMG/M metagenome (GOLD analysis project Ga0209059, IMG submission 186165) | Grasslands soil microbial communities from the Angelo Coastal Reserve, California, USA - 14_1009_12_20cm (SPAdes) (version 2) | ecosystem: Environmental > Terrestrial > Soil > Grasslands ...
CGCGTCTGTCGTTGTTTTATCGGGCGATTTACGCCAATCTTTAAAGTCCATGATGTGCTCGGTTTCCAGCAAGGTACTGAATCTACTTCATATCGTTTTCTCTCTCAATCTATATTATTATAACAAACAACAACCGAATCAGTATTTCCCGCAAGTTCAGAACTTCAATGAAAACCAGTGAAACAAACCCTACAATATCGTTGCAATGGCCTGCTGAGCAACTGCATACACCTCCTCCAGGGGCATGTTACGCTCCCTGGAGATACGTATGCATTCCTCATACTCTGGCAAAGCGCTGATAATACGATTTCCAAGACGCTTGACCTTCACAACTACCGGGCCAATGGGTGTTTCGATACGCACCTGTGTGCGCTGAGCTTTCCGCCGCTGGATTTGCTGTATCCGTACTCCCAGCGTGCTGGTCTCACGCAGCAGCATCAGAGCCAGCCTCTCTCCAGCTTCTACCGGGCAAATCAGGGTGATCATAACGGCAGGCCGATTTTTTTTCATTTGTATAGGTGTATAGCTGACATCCAATGCACCGGCGGCAAGTAGCGTTTCCATCAAGCCACCCAGCAGTTCCCCGCTCATGTTATCGATATTGCTCTCTATTACCGTGACCCAGTCCGTATCGGCCTGTCCATCCTCGCCTGCATCAAGCAAACTCTGACCCTGTCCAAGGCAAAGGCGCAGGCAGTTAGGCCAGGGGAGGTTTTTCCGACCAAAACCGTAGCCTACCCTATCAATGGCGATCGCTGGCGTTTCAAAGCGCGCCAGTGTTGCCAGTATCGCTGCCCCTGTTGGTGTCACTAGCTCTCCTTCGATAGGGCATGGTCTCCATGGCGCGGCCACACGCCGCAGAATCTCTAAGGTAGCCGGCGCGGGAACTGGCAGCGATCCATGAGCAGTATTGACGTGACCGCTGGTAAGCGGTAACGGAGAAGCATAGAGCTGGATGATACCGAGCGACTCGACAGCGATTGCCGCGCCGGTAATATCTACCAGAGCATCAATAGCTCCAACTTCATGAAAGTGGATCTCTTCAATGGATGTACCATGAACACTCGCTTCCGCTTCCGCCAGGCGCTGGAAGATGGCAAGGGAGGTATCGCGCACAGGGGCAGGCAGGGTTGATGCGTACAAAATTGATGATATATCCGAAAGGTGACGTGCCGGTTGCTCCTGTTCAGACGTCACTACAGTTAAACGTGAACCGCGGATACCTTTATCGTGAATATTTTCAACGACCAGATCATAGCCCACGACAGGCAGTGAAGCCAGAGATGTTTTGAGTGTGTCCAGCGAGAGGCCAGTGTCAAGCATCGCGCCGAGAAACATGTCTCCGCTTATTCCAGAATGGCAATCAAGATACGCTATTTTCTGCGGCATATACGAATCGTTCTACTTCTTTCCGTTTTTTCTGACATGAGAAAGAATTCTCTGGCATCCCCATTCGTGGGCACTGTCGGAAACAGCCCTTCTCCCCAATTTTGGGGCTGTCCCCCCGACAGTGCCCTCCCCACGCGTTCTTTCAACCGCAACTACAATTCTTCCTGATCTAGTAATTCACGCCACCTGCGTCTCTGGTCTTCGGAAAGCTGAGCACTTTCCTCTATGGCTTCTCGGAAGCTTTGCACCTGTCCGTCTACCCGGTAGTAAGCTCGCGCTTCGGTAACGCGCTGCTGAACAGTGATACCAAAGAATGCCTGTACCACCTGCGAGGGTTGTTGTAGTACCTTCGCCAGTAACGTGATTAGCTCACCTGGTATTGAGGAAGCCTCAATAGTATGGCGTTCAAGTTTCAACACCACGTCTGCGCTTACACCAAGTTTGTCAGCCAGCTGGAACGGGCTGAGATGTAATTCTCTTGCCCTTGCTAGCAACGAGGTAACCTTGCTGGTGGCTTGACCCTGAGATTGCGCTACACGCTCCCATGCCGTATCTATGGCTTCATGAAATTGCTCGGTGAGAATGGGCATCTGATCTGTTTCATGCGGTAGACCCACTTCGACAGCATGATAATATGCAATAAAATCAGCGATCTCATCGGCGAACTGTGGATAACGTGCCAGGTAATCACTCATGGCTGGTTGATGGCCAGAACGCACTTCCTCAACATAACGGGCAGTAATGCGCTGCACGATCTCTTCTTGTTTTCTATCCATGAAGCTATGCTCTTTCTGGCTCAAGCGCATTCCGCAATACCTCGAAAGCGTCTCGCAGCCTGTTACGTACAGTTCGATCACTGATACCCAATATCCTGGCAGTATCCTTCTCTGTCTTGCCCTCCCAGAAGACCAATAAGACGACAGATTTAAGCTTGTCTGGGAGACTCAAAATGAGGAGCGGTAGATCACTCTGCTCAACAGCGAGCAGCGCTTTCTGAGCATCTTCATCTTCAATAACAAGCTCACACAGGTCACTATCTCGCTGCTGTACAGCTTGATCCAGGCTGCTTACCAACATTCGAGGCACACGTGAAGTCTTTGTCGCGCTCTGACTGTTCCAGTGACCTTCACGAGTCATAAAGGCGCGAAACACATGTCTGCGTTCGAAACTCAAGCAGTGCTGAAAATGTTCTTCCCAGAACAATCTGCCAGCATCCATGAGCGCGCGCATAATACACTCACATAAATCAGCATAAAGGTCACAGACAAGGGCGCTTTGCTCCACGCCCTGCAAGTTCATTGTTTTGAGTACATTGTTAGCCCAGCGCTCATTAGTAACGTGGAGACGACAAAAGATTACTTCAAAAATGCGCTTTCGCCCGCTATCATCTCCTCGGCTGACAGCGGTTCTCACACAACGCACCAGGACTTCAAGTGGTAAAACATCTTCCCCCGGCTCTTCAATAGCTCTCCAGAATGCGACGGAACCATAAACGGGTAGGACATCATACATAGCCGATAAAAGCATGCGTCGTCTGACCAGCTCTCCGTCCTGTTCGTCACGGCCATGGTCCCCTTCAGTATAAATAGGCTCCTGCTTCACATGAACCGGTACCTTATTAAGACACAACATTCTCTCAATCCTGTACTAGTATAGCATCGGCTGAACAAACGTCAATCCACAAGTATCGCTGCTTAGTCTTCTGATTCATACATACCGGCCAGCAATGAAAAAGCGGAAATAATCCGTCCATTTCCGCTTTTTTCATCAAGCGCTGTATCTGAATAGTAAATAGCCCGATTATGAAGGAGAATACTTACTCATGCTAAACCAAACGCTGCCCCAAAATCAGGAAATGACTCCTGTGATACTGGTTATCGGCGAACTGAATGTCAATAGCGCCGTCTTTGGCTGGTTATTTGCAGTAGAAGTAACCAGCCGTAAAACAAATAGCGGCAAATTGTTTCTTGATCTCAGGTTACGTGACCAGCGCGGCAGTGAGATCATTGCTCGCTACTTCAACCCCCCTCGACTGGAATCGCATCTGCCGCAAGAAGGCAGGGTCGTTCTGTTGGAAGGGGTTGTTGAAGAGTACCGCGGCCAGGTGCAGATAAAACTGATGCGCGTACAAAATGATGATTCAATTCCTGCCGATCGCTTTACATTAGGCACACGCTGCTCTATCGCTCAACTCGAGGTGGATTTTCAGCATTTGATTGACAAGGTCGGTGACCCGGGGCTGAGGATACTCCTCAACAACTGTTTCGTGACTGAAGTGATGGAACGTTTTCGCCGCTGGCCCGCAGCAGTACGACACCACGGAGCCGTTGTTGGCGGCCTGCTTGAACATACCGTAAACGTTACCACAATTGCCGAGCTGACTGCCCGCCTCTATCCATGTGATCATGACCTGGTTCTTGCTGGAGCGCTGCTTCATGATATAGGCAAACTGGAGGAACTCGAGGGACAGGTCGGCGCCGGGTTTACTCCGCATGGTCGTATGGTTGGACATATCGTCCTGGGTATGTACTATGTGCAGGAACAGGCGCAGCAAGTAGCTGCACTTGAAGAAGGGAAAATGGATGATCTGCTCCACATCATCCTGGCGCACCATACCAAAGAATATGGTTCACCCGTCAATCCTGCTACCATTGAAGCATTGATTGTCCACCAGGCAGACCTGGCGGAAGCTCATCTAACAGGATTCCTGGAACATTGTCAGAAATCGTGTAGCTCCAATGGCTGGACTTCCTTCAGCCCAATATATGGTGGTCAGCTGCGCGTATCTTGAGATAGAGTGCACCGCAAGCGCTCACTTGCCGCTTTTATGAAATTCTATAGCATTGTTGTAAACTTCAACATAGCGCCTGGCCGACGCCTGCCAGGAGTGATCAACAGCCATCCCCCGCAGCTGAAGTTTCCGCCAGATATCTTTGAAACGGTAAAGTTCAAGCGCACGTACAATGGCAGCAAATAACTCCCAGGGATCATAATTGGTGAAGACAAAACCGTTGCCTTCACCACTGCGCGGGTTGTACTCCTGAACGGTATCGGCCAGGCCGCCAACGGCTCGCACGATAGGAACGCTACCATAGCGCATGGCTATGAGCTGACCGAGGCCGCAGGGCTCAAACCGTGAAGGCATGAGGAACATATCGCTGCCCGCATAGATGCGCTGCGCTATTTCTGTATTGAAGGTAAGAAAAATCGCCACCTGTTCAGGATATCGAGCCGCGAGATTTTGAAACATCTCATGATAGTGCTGATCACCTATGCCCAGTACTACAAATTGAACTCCCTGAGCGAGCAGTGGCTGAATAATCTGTCCCAGCATATCGAAACCCTTTTGATCGGTGAGCCGCGAGATCATCGCCAGTAAAGGTACCTCCGGGTTCACTGGTAGATGCGCCTGTTCTTGCAGCATGCGCTTGTTTTCAGGGCGTTTATCAAGTGATTGTGCATCGAAATTGGTATGGATGTAGTGGTCAGTTGCTGGATTCATTTCTTCATAATCAAGCCCATTGAGGATACCGAAGAGCCGCTCGCGGCGCGAGCGGAGCAAATGATCCAGTTTCTCGCCAAAAGTTGGCGTCAAAATTTCCTGGGCATAGCGTTCACTGACCGTCGTGATGGCATCAGCAAAAAGGATACCCCTTCCCATGATATCGACGACATTTGCTAATTCCGCGATCTGCGGATAAAGAAATCCATGAGCGGCAACACCTGCAACCTCCAGGATGCGATAGCCGAAAATCCCCTGATAGGCCAGATTGTGAATGGTATACACCGTGGCAGTCTGAGCATAGAAAGGATCATCGTGATAAATAGTATGCATCCAATTGGGCACAATGCCCGTATGCCAATCATGGCAGTGGATAATATCAGGAGACCAATCCAGGAACCGCAATGCCTCCAAAACACCGCGACAGAACAGGATGAAGCGCTCGCCATCATCTGTATAGCCATAGATATTCTCGCGCTCAAAATAGCGAGGCGCGTCAATCATATAGACTGGAATCGCATCTCCAACGGTACCTCGTCGCACGCTGACAGGCACTTGAAAATTACTCATATTTAGGGAAATAGCGTCTGCTATCGTTTCGAGATGGAAACGTGTCGGGTCCACCTGCCCATAACGAGGCATAGCTAAGCGAATATCATGACCCAGCGCCTGGAGGGATTTTGGCAAAGCTCCTACTACATCGGCGAGGCCACCAACTTTGACAAAAGGCACCATTTCGGCAGAAATTATCAGGATTTTGAGAGGGCGTTCGTCTTGCATAGAGATTACTCCGTGCTCACAATTTGACTGTATTATAGCACGGGAAAAGCACATCGGTTGACATGGTTCTGGTAGAGTAACCATGTCAACCGTAAATGAGCATGTGGCACAGCTATACCTTGTAGCGGTTTCGCATCAAGAAGTAGAATTGGATCGCGGCCAAAATACCCATGATCGCGAGCAATATTACCGCATCTGGCTGACCAGGTGTTGGCGGCGTATTGGGAGCAGGGTGCGCAGGGATGATCGTACCAGAGATATAAGGTATGTTCGGCGCTGTTGGGTCGCCCGGAAAGACCGGGATAGAGAAGAAGGCAAACGACGCCACGTAGATAAACAGGCAGGTGCCAAAAACCAACCACATACCAAGGCATCCCAGGTTATTTTCACCAACAATCGCGAACTCACGGCGCGCCACACTCGTCCAGATCGTTGCAAGTACCAGCATACCGCCGGTCAACATCATAGCCGTCAGGACCTCAGTGAGATTGGTATGGACCAGGAACGTAGCCAGGCCAAGCACAGCTGCGGTAGTGACGCTACTAATCACCACAAGGTTACGATGCGATTTCCATGCCCAGACAGCAGCCATGAGCAGGATAAAGAAGTTAGTGGTGATCAAGGCATCGATGATATAGCCGGCCTGCGGCGTAAAGGCACAACTTTGAGGAACAGCCGATTTTTTCGCACAGAGGATCAGGTAGTCGCTAAGCCCAATAAACGTCCAGCTATGCATCCAGGTAACAAGAGGATAGAGCAGGAACCACACCAGCAGCAGAATCGCTCCAGTTTGCGCCAGGCCAAGAGCGCCAAACGCGTACAAAGGTGACATAGTACGCTTGCGCACCGGGCGCATCAGGTAGTGCAGCCGTAGCGCAAAAGCGCCAAGGGTCAGAAAAATAGCAGCGCCTAGCCAGATGTAGAGGATAGCATCGATGATCAACTGTGCCTGGACAGGGTTTCCTGGACTGATGGCATAAGCCAGGCCATTGTCGTTGAAAAGAGTGTATCCAACCATAAAGAGGATGAGTATCATGATAGCCGCGATAATCATCCCCCTGATTGCCGGTGTTGTCCCCAGGTCGCGGCGGTCTGGATTATTGCGTTCACGTGTAGCGAGCACGCTGTAAAAAACCATGGCGACACCGACAAACAACACTGCCAGCCCAACCATGACGAGATCAATCGCGCCTGGTTCAAACCATAACACCTTTCCCCCAAGTAACGGGAACCAGGAAGAGTTGGCGTTAGGGAAATACTGATTCCCTGTCATACCAGTGGCGAGCGCAATCACCAGGCCACCCAGCGTTAAAACCGTGCCTAGAGCGCTGAATATAACAGGGGGTATTACTGGCTTTGGATCGAAGAGCAACACGATAACCTGAATCACAACAAAGCCAGCCAGGCAGGTTGCCGCCAATGCGATCATGCCCAGTTCCAGCCCTTGCAGTGACGCTGATGTCATCTGGTTATAAATATATCCCGGGATTTGCCCTATCAGGAGGGCGGCAATGAAAAAGTAACCAACCGCGAAAATCATTGCTCGCGCCCAGGACATGCGTTCCGGGATTTCTCGTTGTTGAGCTTGTTGCATGGAAGCAATCCCTTTCGACAGCTTGATTTATTGAACTATCGTCAGTTCAGCCAGCATCGAAGGGTGAATCTGACAGTAATAGACAACTGTATGGGTTTTCGGATTAAAGTTATAGGCGGCTGCAGTTACCGTGTAGCTGTATGTCGCACCCGGCGTGATAGCCGAAGTTATGCCAGAATCGAAGATGTTCTTGGCAATCTTAATGTTGCTGACATCGGTCCCCTGGATAGCTGTGACGGTGTGTGGCGTCGTACTCTTATTCACCCAGGTGATAGTGGTACCAACTTTCACCTTCACATTCAGAGGCGCAAAGCAGGCGGGCGTACAAGTGGCCCCTGCCGGAGGCGCCCCCATATCGATAGTCACCTTGTTCTGCTTGGTCATATCAACTGGATTGCCAAATTGTCCAGTGCTTTCTTGCGCAACCGCCGTCTGATATGCAGTAGGGTTCTGCGACTGTATCAAGTTCGGTATCTGGTTAAAGCCATTAGGACCGCTCAGGCCATTTTTCTGCAGATAGGCCGGGTCGGAGGAACGAATGAGATCAAAGAGATATTGAATGTCATTATCAGTTAAAGGGCCTCCATAGCGATCGCTCCAGGCTGGCATGAGAGGTGTCGCTAAATTAGAAGTATCATAGACTCCAGCACTGATGATGCGCAGCAGGTCGGAATCAGTCAAATTGCTGACAGCGGGATTGCCATTGAGTTTGGGACCAGTGTGCCCCTGTCCCTTGGTGCCATGACACTGATAACAATACTGCGCGTAGAGCATCGCGCCGTTCTGCACCGAGGTGGTGTGTTGTTGCGCTTTCGCTACCGCCTCGTTATTCGTCTCTACAATCCAAAAAATCGGGATCATTATAGAGACAACAGCGAGCATGATCAGTGCCCCATACCCTGTCTTTTCAACGGCATTGGTGCGCGAATAGAAGACGAAGAGCAAGGCGCCTACAGCTATCACAATCACCAGCAAGTTTATTGCGGTCTGAATTGGATCGATCATAAATACACAACCTTTAACATAAGGGCATTGCACATGCGCATGCCCTTATACACTGCATGCTACGCTTGGTGGCGCAATCAAACGCGTTGTCTGGTCAGGATGTGGCACTTTATTGTTGAGTGTTGCTGTGTCAACCACCACATCTTCTCCATTGAAGGAGAGGGCGAAGCGATCCAGGCTCCTTGGCGCCGGACCGTCCAGGAATTCACCAGTCACATTATAATGAGAGCCGTGACAGGGGCATTTGAAGCTGACGCAATTATCCCTGAATGGGACCGTACACCCCAGGTGAACGCAGCGCTGGTACAGCGCGATCCAATACGAACCGTCGCTATCTTTCACGACCGATTCTGCATCCAGCTGGTCTGATAGATTGGAACCGTTCAGTAGAAACTGCGTATCTTTCGCCAAATGCATCACGTAGGTCTTGGCTTCTTGCCGGTAGAAAACGCCAGCCTGACCTATTTTGAAATCGGACGGCTTGGCAGCCGTAAAATCTGCCTTTTTCCCAACGTTGAGAGCAGAACCAAATTGACCTGCCAGGTTCGGGTAAAGCATATACAACGAACCCGCAACAGCGGCAGTCGTTGATAGACCCCACACGGCAAGCATCGACCGCCGCAGGAAACGCCGCCGCGATAACCGCTCTTTGGCAATCTCCGCCGCTTCGGCGCCGCCACCATGCAATACCTCATACTGCTGCGGCGTAATTTGCGGTCTATTTACATCATCGGTAATCAAGGTAGTCCTCTCAGTCTTGTCCGCGGCTATAAGTTGAAGTACATATTCACCCAGGGCCACACCCATAGCCAGCCAGGGCCGCGGAAGAAACTGCCGGCTAATGTCACTACTGCCCAGAATATCAGAAACATGGTGAAGGTAATGATGGCAACTTTGCGGTCAGCATAGGCACGGCTGGGATTGCGATCAATATACGGCAGCACAGCAAGAGCGACAAGCACCAGGCCGGGAACGAGTACTCCACCTGTGGTTGGGGGGAAGTAGTGGAGTAGTTCCTGCAAACCCAGGAAATACCAGGGAGCTTTTGCTGGATTTGGTGTCACATTTGGGTTAGCAGGCAACTCCAGAGGAGCATTGATCTGCAACGCCAGTAAGGTAACCATCACCGTGACAATCGTCGCGGCGAAAAATTCTCGCACAAGCAGGTGGGGCCATACGAAGACTGAATCTTCCAGTGGCTTCTCTACACGAGTGATAGCTTCCTGCCTGACCACTGCCAGGGTGCGATAACGTCTCTGGGTCGCAGAAGCCTGCGTTTGCGTTCTTGGTTCTTGTTCAATTGACATAGTTTCGGCATCTCCTCACTCATAGCACCGTAGGGAGTGCTGCACACCCCCCAACGGAAGAGACATCCCAATCACTAGCGAGCAGCACCAACCGTGGAACGCTCTGGGCTGCTTTCAATTTCTCTACGAGAGGGAGGCGGCGGGCCAGCCTCACCACCATCTTTACGAATACGCCAGAAGTGAACTGCCATTAATAACGCTGCAGCGAGTGGAAGCAGGATCACATGAGCCACATAGAAGCGGATCAATGTTGGTTGACCAACAGCGGAGCCTCCAACCATCACTTTATAGACGGTATCGCCTAAAATCGGTGTATATGGCGCCAGATTTGTACCAACCGTAATAGCCCAAATCGCGATCTGGTCCCATGGCAAGAGATAGCCAGTGAAACTCAAAAAGAGTGTGACAAAGAAAAGGAAGACGCCGACCACCCAGTTGAACTCTCTTGGTGGCTTGTATGCGCCATGGTAGAAGACGCGTATCATATGCAGTGCCACCGACACAACCATCAGGTGAGCAGCCCAACGATGCATATTACGCACCAGTTGCCCGAATGAGACAGCGCTATCCAACTGGTTGATATTCTGATAGGCCACGTGTGTTTCTGGGATGTAAAAGAACATCAGGAACACACCGGTGAGCGTCAGCAGCAGGAATAAGAAAAATGAGATACCACCCATACACCAGGTATAGGTGATCTTCATCGCCTGGCGGCTGACTTTCACGGGGTGCAAGTGCAGAAATACATTCCCCATCATAACCAGAGACTGGTTCAGCGGGGTATCGGGATAGCCGTGGCGCATCACTGAACGCCAAACTTGACTCTCGACCATCTTCTGGGTCATTGTGTCGAGCAAGCTTTTTTTGCTGGTAGAGCTCACTTTGCCTCCTCAAAAGATCATGCC
>Ga0209059_1001571_pt1 | contig 10481 bp, 9 predicted proteins | sample GraSoiAngelo_151_FD_186165 | JGI IMG/M metagenome (GOLD analysis project Ga0209059, IMG submission 186165) | Grasslands soil microbial communities from the Angelo Coastal Reserve, California, USA - 14_1009_12_20cm (SPAdes) (version 2) | ecosystem: Environmental > Terrestrial > Soil > Grasslands ...
ACGCCGGCGGGCGCCGGCTGCCCGGTGAGCTTGCAGAGCGTCATGGTTAAGACGTCGGCCGGCCGCGCCCAATCCGCCGGCTTCTTGCTGCCGTAGTAGGCCTTGACGAACTGTCTCCAGGAGGACGCCGGTCCGATCTCGCCCCAGAGCCCACCCAGCCGGCCGGTCATGGATTCGTTGTGCGGAGTCGGTTGCGTCACGGTCCGGCCCATCCACGAGGCGACCGCCAGGTCAGAGGTGTAGCCGACGTACCAGGCGTCTTTGAAATCGGTGGTGGTGCCCGACTTGGCGGCGACCGGGATGCCCATCGAGGGGTGCACGGCGCCCTTGAGGATGTCGGTCAAGAGATAGGTCGCGGAGGCCGGCAAGACTCGCTCGCCCGCATCGGCCTGGGGCGGATTCGACTCGAGCAGCGTGCCGCCGGCATCACGGACCTCGAGCACGTCCATCGCCCGCACCCGGTGGCCGCCGTTCGCGAACGTGCTGTAGGCGGAAAGGTGATCGATCATGCGGAGCTCGCTCGCGCCCAGCGTGGTTGGCAGGCTGGGATCGAGCGGCGTGTCGATGCCCAACGCCCTGGCGGTGGTGAAGACCTTCTGGATGCCGACGTCCTTGAAGAGGTGGACCGAGGAGATATTGCGCGATTGCTGCAGCGACTGCCGGAGCGTGATGGTGCCCTCCTCGCGGTTGTCCCAGTCGTGAACCGGGTAGCCGGCAAAGGCGTGCGCGCCGTTACTGTCGTCCAGCGGCGAGGCGGGCGTCCAGCCGTTCATCAGCGCGGTGACGTAGGTATACGGCTTGAACGAGGAGCCGGGCTGGCGCAGCGCGGTCGTGTAGTTGACCTGGCCACCGATGGCCGCGTTCGAATAATCCGCGCTGCCGACCATGGCCAGGACTTCCCCGGTATGCGGGTTCATGACGAGCATGGCGCCGTTGTTGACGCGGTAGCTGGGACCATAGCGAGCCACCCCATCCCGCACCGCCTGCTCGGCCAGGGATTGGGCCTTCGGATCGAGCGTGGTGACGATCTTCAGTCCGCCGCGGAGCAGGTAACCGGGGTCGTAGCGCTGCTCCAGCTCATTCCAGACGTAGTCGACGAAGTGGGGCGCCAGCGAGGCGCGCCGGCCCGCGGTCGCCTGGTGGGCGGCGGTCAGCACCGGGCGCAGGTCTTGCGCATAGGTCTTGTCGGCGACGGCCGCCGTGATGTAGCCATCGCGCACCATCGCGTCGAGCACATCGCGCTGCCGGCCGCGAGCGTGGGCGAAGCCGTCGGCGAGAAATGGGTTCAGGTAGGTCGGCCGCTGGGGCAGGCCGGCCAGAAAGCTGGCCTCGGCCAGGGTCAGCGTTCGGGCCGAGGTGCCGAAATAGGTCTGCGAGGCCGCCTCCACGCCGAAAGACTGGTTGCCGTAGAAGATGGTGTTCAGATACATCTCGAGGATCTGGTCTTTCGTGTACTGGCGCTCCAGCTCCACGGACAGGACCAGCTCCTTCGCCTTGCGGTCGATGCTGCGGCTGTTCGCGGTCGCGCCCAGCAGGTAGTTCTTGACCAGCTGCTGGGTGATCGTGCTGCCGCCCTGGGCCGCCCGCTGATGGAGGATGTCGTAGACGCCGGCGGCCAGCATCCGGACCGGGTTGACGGCGCCGTGGTTGTAGAAGTCGCGGTCCTCGATCGAGATCGTGGCGTGGCGCAGGTCCCATGAAATCTCATGCAGCGGCACCACCGTGCGCCGCTGCTCATACCGCTCTTCCAGGAGGGTGACGCCGTCCCGGGCATAGATGCGGGTGGTCTGCGGCAGGCTCTGGGCGCTGAGATGGTCGAGGCTGGGCAGCTCCCCCGCGTAGCTGTAGAGCAGGGTCCCGGTGCCGACCAGGATGGTCAGCACCCCGGCGGTGGTCATGACCAGGATCCGGCGAAGCCACGGATGGGCGCGCGGGCGCCCGACCGCGGTCGGGTATGCGGTAATCGTGGGTGGAGAAAAGCGCCGCGAACCGCGTCGCCGGCGCCGACCGGGGGAAAGACCCATGGGGCGCCCGGTAAACGAAGGCATCGGGCGGAAGGTTACCCGACATTTCCCTCCCCCGTTCGCGGGGGAGGGCTAGGGTGGGGGCGTGTGGACCCTCAGTGAAGAAGCGCGTTCCGACCGTACGTCGCAGCCGCGTAGAGCGGCCCTAGAAGCAACCCCATGAAGACGATGCCGGCCGCGGCCAATCCAACTGAAGCCCGGATGCCGCGGTCCAGCCGAGCTGGCGTCACCTCGAACACGGGCGGGTCGACAAACATGGTCCGGATGATGCGGACGGCGCCCAGCCCGGCAAACAGCATGTTGACGACGCCGACCACGGCCAGCCAGGCGTAGCCGCCGTTCACGGCGGCCTGGAGCACCAGCAGCTTGCCGAAGAACCCCGCCAGCGGCGGCAGGCCGGCAAGCGAGAGCAGCGCCACCGCCAGTGCGATAGCAAGCCCCGGAGACCAGCGCGACATGCCGGCCAGGTCGGAAATCGCATCGCTGTGAATCGAGCGCGCGTACGCGATCACGGCAGCGAAGGCGCCGAGGCTGGTGAGCGTCAGCGCCACCAGGAAGATGAGCAGGGCGCTGATGCCCGTGCCCTTCGGGTTGGTGAGTGCCGCCAGCGCGAACCCGGCCTGGCTGATGGTGGAGTAGGCCAGCAGCCGGCGAACGCTGGTCTGGGTCAGCGCCAACAGGTTTCCCGCCGTCATCGCGACCGCCGCGACGCCGGCGATCACCGCGGGGTAGGCGATCCGGCTGCTCGAGAACGTGGTGGCCGCCAGCCGGCCGAAGACCGCGAACGCGGCCACCACGCCCACCGACTCGATGAGCATGACGACCCGAATCGGCACGCCGACCTCGAATCCGCGGGTCCACCAGCGCGCCGGGAGCAGCCCCATCCGTAGCGCGAAGCCGCCAAGCAGCAGACTGAGCGTGAGCATCACGGCCGCCTGGTTCGGAGCCACCGCGTTGAGGGCTTGACCCGCGGCAGCGAGTCGGGTCTGGCCGGTCAGTCCGAAGAGCAGCGCCAGGCCGTAGAGCAGGAGCCCCGAGCTGGCGGCGCCCACCGTCAGGTAGCCGAAACCGGCGATCGAGGCTGCCGGCCCCCGCCGGGCGAGCCCGGCCATTACATAGAGGTTGATGGCGAGCAATTCCAGGGCCAAGAACAGGGCGATCATTTCGGCCGCGGAGGCGGCCAGCATGGCGCCCAGCGTCGCGAGGAGGAGGAAGCCGGGGAGCGCGGGCGACGGAGTCTCGCCCGGCAGGATATCCGCCGCACCGGCCAGCAGCACGAGGGCCGCGCAGCCCAGGATGATCACGTCGACCACGATGGCGAAGCCGTCGAGCAGGAACGCCCCGTCCAGGATCGTGAGCGTCTGTTTGAACTGGGTCGCCAGGGCCAGGAAGGCGAGGATGATGGTGATCAGGGCGGCCGCCGTCGTCGTCGCGCCCGAGGTGAACCGCGCGAGCGCGAACACCAGGGCAGCGCCGGCCACCAGCCAGAGCTCGGGCGAAAAGGCCAGCAGGTTCCCGAAGGTTCGCACGGCTCAGCCCCCACCACGCGAGAGCAGCGTGATGACCGAGAAATTGATGCTGTCCATCAGGATCGCCGGCAAGACGCCGAGCAGGACGATCAGGGAGATCAGCCCGACGCCATTGGCGAGTTCCAGGGTGCCGAGGTCCCGGATGCGTCCGTGACGCTCAGGCAGCGGGCCGAACAGAATTCGCTGAACCGCCCAGATCATCGCGCCGGACACGAGCAGGATCCCGAGAACGGCCAGGGGCGTGGCGATGCGGTGGCTCGGGTACGCGCCCAGGACGATCAGCAGCTGGCCGATGAAGCCGGCTAGCCCGGGGAAGCCGATGGCGGCCAGCGCCGCCAGCACCCAGAGCGCCGCGCCCCTTCCCATCCGGCCGGCGATCCCGCCCATGGCCGCGATCGAGCTCGTGTTGGCGCGCTCGATGATGGCGGCGGCGAGTAGCACCAGCAGCGCCGCCGTCAGCCCATCGGCCAACATCAACAGGACGGCGCCGTTGACGGCGACCGGGGCGGCCGAGGCGGCTCCCAGCAGCACGAGGCCCATGTGACTCATCACGATGTAGCCAATCAGCCGGCGCAAATCGTCCTGGGCCAGCGCCGCGATCGCGGCCCATAACACCGTGACGACCGCGATCACGACGACCGCGCCGACGATCTTGTGCCAGGCATCCTGGAACTCGCCGACGTTCACCCGGATGATGCCGTAGCCGCCGAGTTTGACGGTCAGGCCGGTGAGGACCAGGCCGATGGGTGCCGGCGCCTGGGCCTGGGCGTCGATGAACCCGGTGTGGAACGGCAAAACCGGCAGCCTGACGGCGAAGGCGATGAAGAAGAGCCAGCAGATCATGGTGGCGAGCGCCGCGGGCAGCGCGACGTCGTGCAGGGTCACGATGTCGAAGGTCCGCACCGGCGCTTTGAAGTACAGGATGAGGATGGCGAGCAGCAGCAGCGCACTTCCCGCCAGATCCACCGCCAGGAATTTCCACGCGGCCTTGAGCCGCCTCGGGCCACCGAAGCGGGCGATCAGCAAGAACATGGGCACCGCCTGCAGCTGCCAGAACAGGAAGAAAAGGAGGTAATCGAGCGACGCGAAGACGCCGTTGACGCCGGTCTCGAGGATCAGCAGCAGGACGAAATACTCTTTCGGCTGCTCCCGCACCCGGGTGGAGGCGAGCACCGCGAAGACGAAGAGGAACGCGCTCAGCAGCAGGAGCGGCATGCTGACGCCGTCGACGCCGAGGTGGTAGCTGGAGCCGATGCTGGGCAGCCAGCCACGGGTTTCTTCGTAGGCGTAGGTCCCCGTCTGATCGCGGAACCCGTACCACATGACGACGCCGAGCCCGAGAACGACCCCGGTGGTGGCCAGGACGAACGACCGGATCCGGCCGCGGTGCAGATCGGTTCGTGCCGGGAAGAAGAGCAGCGCGATGGCCGCGATCGCCGGCACCCAGACCATGGCGCTGAGCAGCACCGTCGGGAACTGCGCCGGCGCCGCGGTGGTGGTGGGGACCGCCTCTAACAGCGTCATCCCGTCTTCCCGATGAGGCGGCCGGCCAGCAGGATCGTCACGACGGCGAGGATCACCACGCCGGCGAACAGGCCGATGAGAAGCTGACGCAGTCGCGGGTCTCCGAGCCAGCGGCGCGGCTGGCCGGCGAAGCCAACGCTTTCGGACACGAGGTCGAGCGCGCCATCGACAACACGCGTCTCGATCCATCCGGAAGCGCGGCCGGCCGGCAGCAGGGCGCCGGCCGCCGCCAGGCGGTACGCGCGATCGAGGAAGAAGCCCTCCGCCACGACGTGGCGAACCGGTTCCAGGCCGGCCATCGGACGGCGCCGCCTGCTGAAGAGGGCCCATCCGATCGCCGCGCCAACCAGCGCGGCCACGGCGATGGTGCCGGCCGCGACGAAATGCGAATTCGAAATCGGCACCCCTGGAAAGGTGACGAAGCCGATCGGATCGGTGCGCCCGCGGAAGCCCCGGAGTCCCGCCACGACGCACGCGACCGCGAAGATCACCATGGCGACGGCCACCCGCCCGGTCGCGTCACGAATGCGCTCCGGCTCGAAGCGCCGGCGTCGGGCCGTCTCGCCCATGAACACCAGCATGAAGACGCGGACCAGCGCGATCGTCCCCAACAGCGTGACGGCGGTGATCAGCGCAATCGCCGGCAGGCTGCCGATGGCGAGCGCCTTGGAAAGAATGGCGTCCTTGCTCCAGAACGAGCTGAAGGGAGGGACGCCCGCTGCCGCGGCGACCGCGATCAGCGTGATCCAGCCGGTAAACCGCATCCGCTGCCAGAGCCCGCCCATTTCCGCCATCCGCTCGGTGCGCAGCTCGCGGATGATCACGCCGGCGGCCAGGAATAGCAGGGCTTTCGGCCAGGCCTGGGTGAAGACCTCGAACACCCCGGCGCCGTAGGCGCCGATGCTCAGCGCCAGCACCATCAGGCCGAGCTCGCTCATGGTGGTGAAAGCGATGGCGCGTTTCAGATTGTCCTGGAACAGCGCCCACACCACGCCGAGCACCGCGGTCAGGCCCCCGATGATGGCCAGCAAGGCCAGGCCGCGCGGGCTGGCGTGGAACAGCGCGTAGGCGCGGGCAATCAGGTAGACGCCGCAAAGCGCGCTGCCGGCCGAGTGAATCAGTGCCGCGGCCGGCGCCGGCGCCTGGGCGCTACCCGGGAGCCAGACGTGCAACGGAAACTGCGCCGATTTTGCCGCGGCGCCGATGAACACCAGGATCGACATGATGAAGAGACCGTTGCCGCTGACCTTGCCCCCCGTGTACTGGCCGGCGAGGGTCTGGAAATTGAGTTCGTTGAACCGGAAATAGATGTAGGCGATCCCGATCAGGAGCCCCACATCTCCGATCGCCGATACGATAAAGGCTCGCGACGCGGCCGCCGTCGCATCCTCTCGCTGCCACCAGTGCCCGATCATCAAGTAGGTCGACAGCGTCGTCACCCCAAAGAAGAGCAGCAGCTCGAAGTAGGTGGTCGACAGCGTGACGCCGATCATCGCGAAGGTGGCCAGCAGGAGCACGCAGAAGAATCGGATCGGACCGTCCTCCCTGCGGATCGACCCAAGGGCATAGACCTGGACCAGCAGGCTGACCAGCGAGACGGTCAGCAGCATCACAGCCGCCAGCGGGTCGGCGAGCACGCCCCACTGCAGGATGAACTCGTTGGCGGCGCCGGACTGCCCGGTGAAGAACTGCAGAAACGTTCCGTTCCGCTCCAGGTGCAGCGGATGCGCCAGCTCGATCGCCACCACGATCACCGCGCAGATCACGGTCGCGAGCGTAAAGATGACGGCGATCGCCGCGCTCAGCCGGCGCGAATCGATGGTGAAGGCCAGGATGATGAGCAGCGCGATCAGCGGCAAAAGCAGGGCGAAGAGGGCGAACAGCGTCGGACTCCAGGTATCGAGCGGCCCCTTGGGCGCCGCGGCGAGCAGGGTCAGGGTCACGACCCGGGCGACCTACCCACCGTCCGCATCGACGCCGAAGCTGCGGCTCTCCCGATAGATCAGGACCGCCATCGCCAGGCCCACCGCGAGCTCGGCGACCGCGATCGCCCCGGCAAAGAGGGCCATCGACGCGCCGGCTGTCGCGTTCGCCGCGCCGAGGCCGAAGCGGGCAAAGGCGACAAAGGCGATTCCTCCGGCGACCAGCATGAACTGGGTCCCGAGGAGAGCGACCACGGCACTGCGTCTCGCCACCGTGGCGAACGCACCGATGGCGAAGAGCGCCGCCGAGCCCACCAGGACCAGGTTGAGCCCGGCGCTCATCGGGGCGCGCCCCGCGGCCGATCGCGCCGGCGATCGGTCGGAGACCCTCCCCCTCTGGAGGAGGGCAGGATGGGGGCCGCCAGCAGCAGGCCGCTCCCAAGCGCTGACGCGGCCAGGCCGACGATCACCACCGCCAATCCGACGGTATACGTGTCCCTCAGCGTTCCGCCAAAGCTCTCTGGCAGCGCGCAGCAGACGTGCACCGGCCAGGAGGTAGCGCCGACCACGACGGCGACCACCGCCAGCAGCACGGCTGAGACGGCGGCGCCGATGATCCATTCCCTGCTGAAAGGCCCAACGCTGGACGCCCGCAGCCCGGCGGTTTCGCGCAGCAAGGCAATCAGCAGCGCCGCGCTGATCGTTGTGAAGACGAGCAATTGCAGGGCGAAAAGCAGGAATGGCGCGATCGTCAGGTAGAGCAGTCCGACCAGTGCCATCGTCGCCGAGAAGGCGCCGATCGCGTACAGCGTGCTCCGCAGCAGCACACTGGCGAGCGCGCCGGCGACCATCAAGATCAAGAGGAGATAGATGAAAACCACGAGCGGCGCCGAGGTGATGGGCTCTGGCAGGGCGCCGATCAGAAGCACGGCGTCAGATTCTAGCTGGCCGGCTCAATATTCGACCTCCCCTTCCCCGGGCGGCCAGTACGTCTCCTCCTTGATCGAAGCCTGGTCGAACCCACCTCGCCGCAGAATTCCGCGCGCGTTCACGATCATGCCGGCGTTGCCGCACAGGTACGCGGTGGTCGTCTCGGGGGTGAGTTCGAGCTGGTCGGCGTACTTTCGAATGAGATCGTCCACCCTCCCCCGCTCTCCCTTCCATTCCGGATCCTCCCACGGCCGGCTGATCGTCTGAATGTAGGTGAGCCAGGGATATTCGTCGGCCAGCGCCAGCAGCTCGCGGTCGTAACCGAACTCGTCCGAGCGGGATACCCCCTGCAACGCGACGAAGCGGAACGGCTGGGCCAGCCGCCCTTCCTTCAGGTCGCGCACCAGGGTGCGGACCATGCTGATGTAAGGGGCGATGCCGGTGACCGTCGAGATCAGGAAGTGCTGTGGATGCCCGGATTTGACGTCGACGTTGAAGATTCCCTTGGCTTTTTTGCGCATGAAGACGCAGTCGCCCACTTGCAGCTCATAGAGCTGCGGCGAGAGCGCGCCTTCGGGGACTTTCTCGATGAAGAACTCGAGCTCCGGTTCGTAGGGGCTGGAGACGATCGAGAACGCCCGCTCCAGCACCTTGTCGTGGTTGTCCACGCCGAAGGCCACATACTGTCCCGCCTTGAAGACCAGCGGCTCGGGCGGTTTCATCCAGACCGACCAGAGCGTCGGCGAATAGTCCTGCCGGCGGGTGATCGGCGCCACCATGTACTTCTCGGAGTGATCGACGGCCATGGCCCCTATCCTATTTCGGCGCCCGGCTGCGAGAACGGCGGTCCGAAGATCAGGTCGAGCGCCACGGCGAAGACCGCGAGCACCACCCCGGCGCTCAGGAAGGCAAAGGTCGCGCCGCCGCTGAGGTAGCCGCGGCCCCAGAGCGCCCCGAGCAAGAACAGGAACGCGCCCAGCAGCGCCAGCCAGTACGCGGTACGACCGCGCCAGGCGAGCTGGGCGGCCACCACCGCGCCCAGGCAGGTGAGGTACACCAGAGCGATCAACGCGAAGGTCGGAAGCAGCGGATGCTGCGAGGCAGCGTCGAGGACCGTCACCCCTCGCCCACGGCGATGGCCCCGCCGCCGATCACCCGGTCGCCGTCGTAAAAGACCGCCGCCTGGCCGGGCGCCAGGGCGCGCTGGGGCATCTCGAAATCGATGCGGGCCCGATCACCCAGTGGCGTGATGACGGCGGCCGCCTCGGGTGCGTGCGAGCGGACCTTGACGGTCGCGGCAAATGGGCCCTGGGGCGGGCGACCACCGACATAGCGGACGTCCTCGACCGGGCAGCTCGACTGCAGCAACTGCTCCGGACCGCCCACCGTGATCGTGTTCGTCGCCGCGTCGATGCCGCTCACGTAACGGGGCGGCGAGGCGGCGCCGGCCGCGCGCAGGCGCAACCCCGACCGCTGGCCAACGGTGTACATCGCGATTCCATCGTGCTCGCCGATGACGGCCCCACCATCGTCCACGACGGCGCCCGGCCGGACCCGCTCCCGAAAGCGATCCTTGAGCAGGGTCCGGTAGCTCCCGTCCGCCACGAAGCAGATCTCCTGGCTCTCCGGCTTGGTGGCGGTGACGAGGCCCAGCGCGGCCGCCTTGTCGCGCACCGCTGGTTTGGACCAGTCGCCGATGGGAAAGCGCAGCACCCGCAGATCTGCCTGACCGAGCTGGTACAGGACGTACGACTGGTCCTTGCGCTCGTCCACCGCCTTGTGGAGCGTGTAGCCGTCCGGGCCACTCGCGATGCGAGCGTAATGGCCGGTCGCGAGCGCATCGGCGCCCAGGGCCAGTGCCTTCCGCAACAGCAGGCCGAACTTGATCGTCTCGTTGCAGCGGATGCAGGGGTTGGGAGTGCGTCCCGATAGATACGCCTCCGTGAACGGATCGATCACGGCGGCGCGGAAATCGTCCTCGAAGTTCAACACGTAATACGGGATACCCAGCCGGTTGGCGACCCGCCGCGCGTCCTCGACCGCGTCCAGCGAGCAGCAGCCGTGGTGCTTGTCGAAGTCCCGGGCCGCCATCTCCTTCGGCCACAGTTGCAAGGTGACGCCAAAGACGTCGTGACCCTCTTCGCGCATCAACCCGGCGGCGACTGACGAGTCGACGCCGCCGCTCATCGCGACGGCGACCTTCACGCCGGCTCCAACCGCTGGACGCCGATGCCGCGGCTGCGGCAATATTCGAGGGCGCGGTCCACCTCGGGTGGCTCGCCGTCGAGATCCAGCTCGACCCACCCGCTGTCTTCGGCCACGTCGGCGCGCCGGATGTTGGTCACGACCTTGAACTCCTGGCCAAGCCGGTAGATGATCGGGTCATTCAGGGTATCGCCGCGAAACGTCAGGCGCACCGTCGTCCGCGCCACGGGAGCGTCAGCCCCCTGCAACCGCCGGGACGATGGAGAGGTCGTCGCTGTCCTTCAGCGGCGTCTTGAGCCCGGAACCGAACCGAATGTCTTCGTCGTTCCGGTAGATGTTGATGAACT
>Ga0209059_1001574_pt1 | contig 10474 bp, 8 predicted proteins | sample GraSoiAngelo_151_FD_186165 | JGI IMG/M metagenome (GOLD analysis project Ga0209059, IMG submission 186165) | Grasslands soil microbial communities from the Angelo Coastal Reserve, California, USA - 14_1009_12_20cm (SPAdes) (version 2) | ecosystem: Environmental > Terrestrial > Soil > Grasslands ...
CGGCCCATCCACCAACGATAAGTTGTGGCGATGAAGCCGCACGTAGCCGTCATCACGCTCGGCGTCAGAGACCTGGAGCGCGCGAGGAATTTCTACGCCGAGGGCCTTGGCTGGCCGATCCAGCAGGAGGACTACAACTGGGTCTGCTTCAGCCTCGGCGACGGCTCGTCGGCGCTTGCGCTCTACCCCTGGGACGCTCTCGCGGAGGACGCCGCCGTGCCTGCCCAAGGCACCGGCTTCCGGGGTGTCACGCTGGCCTACACCGTCCGGTCGGAGGAGCGCGTCGACGAGGTTCTCGCCGAGGCCGAGCGCGCGGGCGGACAGGTCGTCAAGCCCGCGAGACGGGCCTCGTGGGGAGGCTACAGCGGCTACTTCGCCGACGTGGAGCGCTATCTCTGGGAAGTGGCGACCGGCGCGACGCAGCTTCCCTTCTCGGAGTAACAAGTGACTGAGTCCGTCGTGGAGCCCTACCTCCAGCGGGGGCTCCGCTCCAGCTCGGCCGGCACGGCGACGGGATGCAGGTGGCAGACGCGAACGCATGTTCGTATCAGGATGGGTCCAGTGCAAAGAGCTTGTAACGGTCAGCAGCTTCTGCTAGCTTCCCCTCAACTTCAGGGTGAGACTTACCCACGAACGAAGGGGAACAGCCATGGCCGCCCGCCCCGCCACCGCCGTTCAATCCGCCCAGAAAGCTCAACGAGAGCTTGAGGATCTCCAGCTCGTCGTGCGCTGCCGCAACGGCGACTCCGCTGCGCTCGACGTGCTCATCCGCCGCTACACCGGCTTCGTCCGCCTGAAGGCGAGCTCCTACTTCCTGGCGGGCGGAGACGCGGAGGACCTCGTCCAGGAGGGCCTGATCGGCCTCTACAAGGCGGTGCGCGACTTCCGGTCCGACAAGGAGACCTCGTTCCGAAGCTTCGCCGAGCTCTGCGTCACGCGGCAGATCATCACCGCGATCAAGACCGCTACCCGCTACAAGCACGCGCCGCTCAACACGTACGTGTCCTTCAGCCACACGCCTGCGGGGCAGGAGAGCGACGGCGAGTGCACGCTCGGCGACGCGCTGCCGGGCCCGAGCGTGAACGACCCCTCGGTCTGCGTCATCTCGACGGAGGAGCTCCAGAGCCTCGTCTTCACGCTCGGCACGGGCCTGTCGAAGCTCGAGTCGGATGCTCTCCGCCTGTACCTCGAAGGCTCGTCCTACGAGGAGATGGCCGCCGAGCTCGGCTGCGACACGAAGACGATCGACAACGCACTCCAGCGCGTCAAGCGCAAGGTGCTGAACCACCAGCGCTCGCGGCAAGTGCTTCAATGACCGGCGCCGCGCCGGAGTAGCTCAGCTGGTAGAGCAAGCGCCTTGTAAGCGCTAGGTCGTGGGTTCGAGTCCCTCCTCCGGCTCTTCATCGCACCAAGAGCAGGCGCCGGGGAGGGAGCCACTCGCCTGTGCGCGTGCACCTAGACAGGTTCCGGCGGTTTGACATCCACCGCCGCCAGCGACATCGCGGCGGCGGAACCCCACGCCTGCTCAAAGGGCTGGCGGGGGATCTTCGAGAGGCGGATCGAGTCGACGGTGCCCCTGTAGAGCGAGTTCAGCGGCGGCAATTCCCACGCCGCATCGTCGTCGAACAACGCCCGCGCATGAAGATCGCCCGCGACGTCGTCCGGCAGGACTCGCCACTCGGCGTCGACCCCTCGGTTCCTGAGCTCGATCGAGAAGCTCCCGAACGCGCGCTTCAGTTTGTCGGTGACGTGGCCCGGGCCGGAGAGGAGGCGGATCTCGTTACGGCTCCGACGTCGATCTCCTCGATCAGTGGCTCGAGGTTCTTCCGGCTCATGTGCTGCTCGCACCAGAGAACGCATCCGCTCAGTCCGCGGATGACCTTCCGTAGTGCCAGCTCGTTCGTGAACGGCTTCGCAGGATCGAGATATGCGTCCGAGGCTCCCTGCTCGAGAAGGGGAGCACCCGTAATGGACGCGACCGCCTTCAGGATGAGCTGCTCGCGCGCCTTCAAGAACGCTCCGCGTCGTCGCGCTTGGGCGCGCCCGCCACCGTCGGGATCAGGTGGCTGGTCAGGACGTCTTCGAGCCGCTCCGCGCCGAGGTGCTCTTCGATCTCCTTCAGGTAGATCGACGGTGGCTTATCGGAGATCACCTTGTTCGTCACGTTGTCGATCAGACAGCGGTTCAGGATGCTGTTCTCAGCGGGACGTCCGAGCTCTTCTTCAGGTAGGCAGTGGCGAAGATGTGGTGGTCCTCGATCCTCCGTTGCGGATCGCTGAGGAAATCAGCCGTGAGCCGATTTGCCGTGTGGAAATCGCGAGCGCCGTTCACGATGGTGAGGCAGATCACCGAGCGGTAGATCGCGTTCCGCTGCCGCGCGGGAGGAGGCCGACGCCTCGGATCCCGACAACGCCACTGCCTGGTACGAGAACATCGAGCGCGCCGATTGGAAGACCGAGCCGCCGCTCGCCGTCGGCTCGCGTATCGCGTTCGTCGCGCGCTTCCTCGGCCGGCGCCTGGCCTACACACGTACGAGCTCGCCGAGCTCGTCCCGGGCGAGCGGCTCGTGATGCGCACCGCCGACGGCCGGTTCCCGATGGAGACGACCTACACGTGGGCCGACGACGGTCGCGGCGGGACGAGAATGACGCTGCGAAACCGCGGCGAGCCGTCCGGCTTCTCGAAGATGGCCGGGCCGATGATGGCGAGCGCGATGCGCCGCGCGAACCGCAAGGACCTCGAGCGGCTCAAGCAGATTCTCGAGACGCGGCCCCGCTGAGCCCGCGCGACGTGGCGCGCTTCGGCGCCTGCTCCGCGAGCGGGATCTCCACCACGAAGGTCGATCCGGGGCCGCCGTTCGGTTCCACCCAGATCCGGCCGTCCACGCGGCGAACGAGCTCCCGGCAGATGTACAGGCCGAGGCCGGTGCCGCCGATCCCCCGTGTCATGTTCGGATCGAGGCGGTAGAACTTCTCGAAGATCCGCGTCCGCTCGCTGTCCGGGATGCCGAGGCCGCGGTCTCGCACCACGAAGCGCATCGTCTTCTCGCCCGCCTCGAGCGCGACCTCCACCGGGCCGCCGTCCGGCGAGTACTTGATCGCGTTGTCGACGAGGTTCACGAGCACCTGCCGGAGTTGGCCCGGGTCGGCCGCGACCGGAGGAAGCCGCTTCGCCGCCCGTAGCTCGAGGGTGACGTCCTCCGGCGCGTGCGTGCGCGCCGCCTCCAAAACCGCCGCCGCCAGCTCGCGGCCGTCGCACCGCTCGATCGAGACCTGGAGGCCGCCCGCGTCGAGGTTGCTCGCGAGGAGAAGGTCGTTGACGATCTCGGCGAGCCGGTTCGACTCGTCCGCGATCACCTGGAGCAGCCGGTCGAGGAGCTGCGTCTCGAGGGTGATGTCCTCGCGCCGGACGGTCATCGCCGCGCCGTAGATGGCGGCGAGCGGCGTCCGCAGCTCGTGCGAGACCGTCGCCACGAAGTCGGTCTTCATCTTCTCGACCGCGCGCTGTGCGGTCAGGTCGCGGAAGGCGTACACGGTGCCGTCCGCGGCCTCGACCCCGGAGACGGAGAGCCAGAGCTCGCGGCCGCCGACCTCGACGGGCAGGCTTTCCCCGAGCGCGGCGCCGGTCCCGGGCGACTCGGCGACCGGGATGCGCGCGGCGAGGTCGGCCCAGCCGGGAATCGCCTCGGTCGCGCGCCTGCCGATCACCTCGACTGTCTGGAGGCCGGTGATCGCCTCGGCGGCCGGGTTCCAGAGGCGGACGAAGCCCTCGCCGTCGACCATCAGGACGCCGTCGCCGACCGACGCGAGGACGCGCGCCGACTGCGCCCGCTCCTCGGCCTGCCGGTAGAGCTGCGCGTTGTCGATCGCCGACGCCGCGCGCCGCGCCAGGTCCTCCGCGAGCCGGAGGTCCTCGGGCCCGTAACGGAGGCCCGACTCCGCGGCGACGAGCGAGATCGCGCCGAGCGTCCGCCCGCGGGCGATCAGCGGCACGCACATCCAGGAGCGCAGGCCGAGCTCGCGGATCAGGTCGAGGTGCAGCTCGTCCCTCGTGCCTGCGACGAGCATCTCGTCGGAGATCTCCGGCACCAGGTCGGGCTCACCGCGGCGGACGACTGCGGCCGGCCCGGTCTCGCTCTCCGGGTCGGGCGGGTAGCGCTCCTGGAGCTCGAGCGCGAACTTCACCTTTGCCTGGTCACGGTGCACGACGGCGAGCTGGCGCAGCGAGCCGTCCTCCTCGAGCACGTCGATCCCGCACCAGTCGGCGAGCCGCGGGACGGCGAGCTCGGCGAGCTGCGCGAGCGTCGAGCGGTAGTCGAGCGAGCTGCCGAGGACCGCGCTCGCCTCGACGAGGAGGGCCTGCGCGTCCTCGGCGCGCTTGCGGTCGTCGATGTCGGTGCACGTGCCGACCCAGCCGACGACCCCGCCGTCCGGCCCCCGGGTCGGCAGCGAGCGCGCGAGGTGCCAACGGTAGATGCCGTCGGCGCGCCGCAGCCGGTACTCGGTCTCGAAGAGCCGCCCCGACGAGAGCGCCTTCTCCCACAGCCCGTTCGTCCGCGCGAGGTCGTCCGGGTGGAGCACCTGGAGCCAGCCGTCGTTCGCGGTCTGCTCGAGCGATAGGCCGCTGTAGCCGACCCAGCCCTCGTTCACGTAGTCCGCTACGCCGTCGGGGCCCGCCGTCCAGACGATCTGCGGCATCGCGTCCGCGAGGCCGCGGTAGCGCTCCTCGCTCTCGGCCCGGAGCTCGGCCACCTCTCGCTCCCGCAGCCGCTCCTCGTGGCGCGCCAGCTCCTGCCGCTGCTCGTGCAGCTCGACGAAGACGGCGACCTTCGAGCGGAGGATCTCCGCGTCGAAGGGCTTGAAGATGTAGTCGACCGCACCGGTCTCGTAGCCGCGGAAGACGTGGCGGCGGTCCTTGCTGATCGCGGTCAGGAAGAGGATCGGGATGTGCCGCGTGCGCTCCCGCTGCTTGATCAGCTCGGCGGTCTCGAAGCCGTCGAGGCCCGGCATCTGGACGTCGAGGAGGATGACCGCGAACTCCTCCTGGAGCAGGTGCCGGAGCGCCTCCTCGCCCGACTGCGCCGACACGAGCCGGTGGCCGAGCGGCTCGAGGATCGCCTCCAGCGCGAGGAGGTTGTCGGAGCGGTCGTCGACGAGGAGGATCGCCGTCACGAGACCCCCACGGCGCAGAGCTCCGCGATGTGCGGGCCGATGCCCTCGAGCGGCAGGACGGTCGCCGCAGCAGCGGCGGCGAGAGCGGCTTCGGGCATCTCGCGTGCCTCGGCGGTCCCGGGGTCCTGGACGATCGCGGCGCCGCCGCGCTCGGCGATCCGCGCCAGGCCAGCCGCGCCGTCCTCGTTCGCGCCCGTCAGGACCACCCCGATCACGCGCTCACCGTACGCGTCCGCCGCCGACTCGAACAAGACGTCGATCGAGGGGCGCGCGTGCCGCACCCGCTCGTCGACCGAGAGCGCGAAGCTGCCGGGCTCGACGAGCAGGTGGTAGTCGGGCGGCGCGATGTAGACGCGACCGAGCGCGATCGGGTCCTTGTCCTCGACCTCGACCACGGGGCGCTCGAGGCGGCGCCGGAGCGTGGCCTCGAGCGCGCCCCGCAGCGAGTCGGGCCCGCGGTGCTGCGCGACGACGACCGGCAGGTCGACGCCGTCCGGAAGGTGGTCGAGTAGCCGCCCGAGCGCGGCGAGCCCGCCCCACGAGCATCCGACGACGACCAGCTCGTACGCCATCAGCGCACCCTCCGGAAGATCTTCTCCTCGGCGTCCAGCTCCTCGAAGGCCTCGGCGTGCGGGGAGGATGCGAGCGACTCCTTGTGGCCGAGCGCGAGCACGCCGAGCGGCGCGAGGCTCTCGTAGAAGAGCCGGTGGACGCGGCCCTGGAGCGAGCGGTCGAAGTAGATCATCACGTTCCGGCACACGATGACGTTGAACTCGTTGAACGAGCGGTCGGAGACGAGGTTGTGCTGGGCGAAGACGACGTTCTCGACCAGCGAGCGGGCGAACTGCACGCCGTCGTAGGCGGCGACGTAGTACTCCGAGAACGCGCGCGTCCCGCCGGCCTTGATGTAGTTCTCCGTGTAGGCCTGCATCTTGTCGAGCGCGAAGACGCCGGCCCGCGCCAGGTCGAGCACCGCCTCGTTGATGTCGGTCGCGTAGATCCGGGTGCGCTCGTAGAGCTCCTCCTCCGCGAGCAGGATCGCGAGCGAGTAGACCTCCTCGCCCGTGGAGCAGCCCGCCACCCAGATGCGCGTGAACGGATACGTCCGCAGGAGCGGCGCGACCTCCCGGCGGAAGGCGACGTAGAAGCTCGGGTCGCGGAACATCGCCGTGACGTTGATCGAGAGGTCGAGGAGCAGCCGCTCCATGCAGACCGGGTCGTGCAGCACCTTCTCCTGGAGCCCGGAGACGCTCTCCAGGCGCTCGGCGTGGATGCGCCGCCAGAGCCGGCGCCGGAGCGAGGCGGGCGCGTACTCGCGGAAGTCGAACCCGTAGCGGCGGTAGATCCCCTCGAGCAGCAGGTCGATCTCGACCCGCTCGAGCTCCTCGCGGCTCGTCCCCTCGCCCGCCTGGGTCTCTACCTGTAGAGCCACACCCGCATCAACGAGAGAAGCTGGTCGGTGTCGACCGGCTTCGTGATGTAGTCGGAGGCGCCCGCGGCGATCGACTTCTCGCGGTCGCCCTTCATCGCCTTCGCGGTGAGCGCGATGATCGGCAGTCTCCGGAACTCGTCCATCTGCCTCACGGCGCGCGTGGCCTCGTAGCCGTCGAGCTCCGGCATCATCAGGTCCATCACGACGAGGTCGACGTCGGGGTTCGCCTGGAGGAGGTCGAGCCCCTCGCGCCCGTTCTCGGCGAAGACGACCTCCATGCCGTGCGCCTCGAGCACGCTCGTGAGCGCGAAGACGTTCCGCACGTCGTCGTCGACGACGAGGATCTTCCGTCCCTCGAAGACGGCCTCCGCGCTGTGGAGCTGCTCCAGCAGGCGGCGCTTCGCCGCCGGCAGGCGCGACTCGACGCGGTGGAGGAAGAGCGACGTCTCGTCGAGCAGGCGCTCGGGCGACGAGGCGTCCTTGACGATGATCGTCTCCGCGTAGCGGCGCAGGCGCGTCTCCTCGCGCCGGGTCAGCTCCTTCCCGGTGTAGACGATGATCGGCAGGTCGCGGAAGCGCTCGTCGCGCTTCACCTTCTCGAGGAGCTTGAAGCCGGTCGTGTCCGGCAGTCGCAGGTCGAGCACCATGCAGTCGAAGCGGCCGCCCTCGAGCTGCGCCAGCGCCGCCTCGCTCGAGCCGACGGCGGTCACGTCCACGTCGTCCCCGCCGCCGAGGAGCTCGACGAGGCTCTCCCGCTGCTTCTCGTCGTCCTCGACGACGAGCAGGCTCTTCACGCCGCGCTCGATGAAGGTCGCCATCTGCTCGAACGTCCCCTGGAGGGCGTCTCGGTCGAGCGGCTTCTGGAGGAACGCGACCGCGCCGGCGCGCAGGGCGTCGCGGCGGCCGTCCTCGCCGATCGCGGAGACGATGTGCACCGGGATGTGGCGCGTCTCCGGGTGGCGCTTCAGGTGGTCGAGCACCGTCCAGCCGTCCATCACCGGCAGCTTCATGTCGAGGATGACCGCGTCCGGCTTCAGCTCGCGCGCGAGGGCGAGCCCGGTGTCGCCGCGGTGCGCGACGAGCCCCTTGAAGCCGCGCTCGCGCGCGATCTCGAGCACGGTCTGCGCGAAGTCGGGGTCGTCCTCGACGATGAGGACGACGCGGTCGCCCTGGTCGATCTCGTCCCGGTCGTCGCGCACGTCGGTCGGCAGGAGCGCCGTCGGGTCGAGCTCTTCGCGCCCGTTCTCCTCGGCGGCTGCGGCGGTAACGGCCGCCCGCGGCCGCGCCTCGTACACCGCCGGGAGGTAGAGCGTGAACGAGCTGCCGACGCCGACCTGGCTCTCGGCGTGGATCTCGCCGCCGAGCAGGCGGGCGATCTCGCGGCTGATCGACAGGCCGAGACCGGTGCCGCCGTAGCGGCGGCTCGTCGTCCCGTCCGCCTGCTGGAAGGCCTCGAAGATGAGCCGCAGCTGGTCCTCGGGGATCCCGATCCCCGTGTCCGAGACCGTGAACGCGAGCACCGTCTCGGCCGCGCTCAGGGTCTCGCCGGCGAACTGCGCGTCCTCGGGCGCGACGCGGACCTGGAGCTTGACCGAGCCTGCCTCGGTGAACTTGACCGCGTTCGAGAGCAGGTTCTTCAGCACCTGCTGGAGCCGCTGCTCGTCGGTGACGACGGTCGGCGGGACATTGGCGCCGATCACCTCGACGGCGAAGTCGAGCTGCTTCTCCTCGGCCAGCGGCCCGAACGTCCGCTCGGCGAACTCGCGGATCTCCGAGAGCTCGACCTCGGTCGGCCGGACGTCCATCTTGCCCGCCTCCACCTTCGAGAGGTCGAGGATGTCGTTGATCAGCTCGAGCAGGTCGGAGCCCGCGGCGTAGATCGTGTTCGCGTACTCGATCTGCTTCTCGCTCAGGTTCGTGTCGGCGTTCTCGCCCAGGAGCTTCGCGAGGATGAGCAGCGAGTTGAGCGGTGTGCGCAGCTCGTGCGACATGTTGGCGAGGAACTCCGACTTGTAGCGAGACGAGAGCGCGAGCTGCTCCGCCTTCTCCTCGAGCGCGGCCCGGGCGAGCTCGACCTCGCGGTTCTTGACCTCGATCCGCGTGTTCTGGTCCTCGAGCAGCTTCGCCTTTTCCTCGAGCTCCTCGTTCGTCTGCTTGAGCTCCTCCTGCTGGGTCTGGAGCAGCTCCTCGGAGGCCTTCAGCGTCTGCGCCTGCTCCTCGAGCTCCTCGTTCGACCGGCGGAGCTCCTCCTGCTGCGTCTGGAGCTCCTCCTGCCGCTCCTGGAGCTCCTGTGTCAGCCCCTGCGACTGGGTGAGGAGCTCCTCCGTCCGCATGTTCTGCGCGATGACGTTGAGGACGATGCCGATCGACTCCATCAGCTGGTCGAGGAAGGCCTGGTGCGTCTCCGAGAACTCGCGGAACGAGGCGAGCTCGATGACCGCCATCAGGTCGCCCTCGAAGAGGACGGGCATGACGATGACGTTGTGCGGCGCCGCCTCGCCGAGGCCGGACGAGATGCGGATGTAGTCCTCGGGCGCCTCCGTGAGCAGGATCGGCGCCTTCTCGAGCCCGGCCTGGCCGACGAGGCCTTCGCCGAGGGCGAACTCGTTCGCGACGCTCTTGCGCCGCTTGTACCCGTAGCTCGCGATCAGGCGGAGCTTCTGGTCGCCGTCGCCCTCGGCGTCGCCGCCGGCGATGAAGAAGCCGCCCAGGTGCGCGCCGACGAGCGGCGTCAGCTCGGACATGATCATCCGCGACACGGTCTCGAGGTCGCGCTGGCCCTGCATCATCCCGGTGAAGCGCGCGAGATTCGAGTTCAGCCAGTCCTGCTCGGCGTTCCGCCTCGTCGTCTCGCGCAGGTTGGCGATCATCTGGTTGACGTTGTCCTTGAGCTCGGCGACCTCGCCCTGCGCCTCGACGGCGACCGAGCGCGTGAGGTCGCCCTGGGTGACCGCAGTGGACACGTCCGCGATCGCGCGCACCTGCGTCGTCAGGCTCGCGGCCATGAAGTTCACGTTGTCGGTCAGGTCCTTCCAGGTGCCGGAGACGCCCTTCACCTGGGCCTGGCCGCCGAGCTTGCCCTCGGTGCCGACCTCGCGCGCGACGCGCGTGACCTCGTCCGCAAAGGACGAGAGCTGGTCGACCATCGTGTTGATCGTGTTCTTGAGCTGGAGCACCTCTCCGCGCGCGTCGACGGTGATCTTCTGGGACAGGTCGCCCTGGGCCACGGCGGTGGAGACGTCGGCGATGTTGCGGACCTGGCTCGTCAGGTTGCCGGCGAGCGTGTTCACGTTGTCGGTCAGGTCCTTCCAGGTGCCGGAGACGCCCTTGACCTGAGCCTGGCCGCCGAGCTTGCCCTCGGTGCCGACCTCCTTCGCGACGCGCGTCACCTCGTCCGCGAAGGACGAGAGCTGGTCGACCATGGTGTTGATCGTCGACTTGAGCTCGAGGATCTCGCCGCGCGCGTCCACGGTGATCTTCTTGGACAGGTCGCCCTTGGCCACGGCCGTCGTGACGTCGGCGATCGAGCGGACCTGGTCGGTGAGGTTCGAGGCCATGAAGTTCACGTTCTCGGTCAGGCCCTTCCACGTGCCAGACACGCCCTCGACCGTGGCCTGGCCGCCCAGGCGGCCCTCGGTGCCGACCTCGCGCGCGACGCGGGTGACCTCGGCCGCGAACGAGCGCAGCTGGTCGACCATCGTGTTGATCGTGTCCTTGAGCTCGAGGATCTCGCCGCGGACGTCCACGGTGATCTTCTTGGACAGGTCGCCGTTGGCCACGGCGGTGGTCACCTCGGCGATGTTCCGCACCTGGCCCGTGAGGTTCGAGGCCATCGAGTTGACGTTGTCGGTGAGGTCCTTCCAGGTGCCGG
>Ga0209059_1001575_pt1 | contig 10463 bp, 7 predicted proteins | sample GraSoiAngelo_151_FD_186165 | JGI IMG/M metagenome (GOLD analysis project Ga0209059, IMG submission 186165) | Grasslands soil microbial communities from the Angelo Coastal Reserve, California, USA - 14_1009_12_20cm (SPAdes) (version 2) | ecosystem: Environmental > Terrestrial > Soil > Grasslands ...
CTTCCCCGAAGCTCCTCGCGCAGCTACCAGAGAGGTCACGCCGTGCTCACACGATCCGGTACTCACGCAACCGACTTTGAGGCAAGAATCTCAGGCTTTGCAATCTCCGGCGGTTTGGAAAACAGATCTTTCGCTTTGGCGAATAGCGCTTTTGCGATTTCTCCGTTGAGGTGAGCATTTCGACCATTTTCGTCGGCAAAAGTGTCGAATATGCCGTACTTCCCCGGCCCCATTTTGATCGCGTACCAACTGATCGTCCCGGCCTCGCGCTGGGCCAGGTGCTGCGCGGACTTCAGAAACTCTTCCACTTCTTGTTCTTTGCCCGGCTTCGATTCAAGCTGCGCCCAAATCGCTAGTTTTCCCATTGTATTTCCCTCCTGTCGATCTGATGCCTGATGCACCTGTTTGGTAACAGAGTATCTGGCGCCAGTCTGGTCTTCACTTCGCCGTCTATTCTGTCGAAATTATTGCTCCTCAAATTTTGTGGCCTCTGAGCAAGGGAAATTTTGATATGGAGTATCACCTGCTCGGCATACGTCATTAGTGGAGGGACGGGCGTCCTCGCCCGTCCACTGCAGCCCGCGTTCCACAACCCAAGCCAAATGCTAGACTGCATCGGCGGTCGGGAAGACGGGTGAAACGGCATGCAGCCGCACAATCCAATCCAACATGTCGTGCTCATCGTTAAAGAAAACCACAGCTTCGACAATTATTTCGGATCGTTCCCTGGCGCAAACGGCACAACTCTTCCGCCGGCCCAAGACCCGCCCGCCGGCGGCGATCCCTCGCACGATCACGCGGCATGGCTGCAGCGGGCGACGCACGCGGTGAAACTGCAATACAGCGAAAAAGACATCCCGGCATATTTCTCGTTCGCGAGACAATTTACGTTATGTGACAACTACTTCACGGAAGTAGCCAGCCAATCTGAACCCAACCATCTGATGCTCATCGCTGCGGCATCGCCCGTAATCGATAATGCAAGCAAGAGTCGGACGTACCAGCCGCAGGAGCCTTTCAAGCTTCCGACCTTGCCGAAGGCACTGGAGAAAGTAAAACTTACCTGGGCTACTTACGGGGACCCGGGCTTCAGTTATTTCGACAAAATCGAAGAACTGAAAGGCAGCCCGAATATTCTGCCCTGGACTCGATTCGACATAGACGTGGCTGCGGGGAATTTGCCGAGCGTGTCCTGGGTATACGCCCCGAGCAGCCCAGTGGAGCTTTCCGAGCATCCCCCGTACGGGAAAAACGCCGGGCAGCAGACGGTCAAACTGGGCAGCCAATGGACCGCCGAGCGCGTCCGCAAACTGGGGCAGAGCAAACTCTGGGGCAGGTCAGCGGTCTTCATTACTTGGGACGATTGGGGTGGCTGGTACGACCATGTGGATCCGCCGTTGAAGAACAAGTGGACAGGAGGAGGTCCTGCGAAGGGGCCTAGTTATACCAACACGCAATTCAGTTACGGAACTCGTGTCGCTTGCCTCGTGATCAGCCCTTATTCGAAGCGGGGAATCGCCAAGGGATTTCATTCGCACGTGAGCCTGGTAAAGTTCTGCGAAACAACGTTTGGTCTGAAGCCACTCAACGCGAGAGATCAGACGTCCGACGACATGTCTGATTGCTTTGACTTCAAGCAGACACCGTTGCCACCCCCAACTCAGTAGCCTGCGGCAGCATTCCTGTGCAAAGTGCTAATCCCGAGCGCGCCGCGATCTCAGAACTTGAATTGCATATCCATCTGGAAACGCCGGGGCGGCTGCGCCTGCACAGGCCTTCCAAACGATGGTGAGGCCATGACGCCGACATAGGTCACGTAGTTTGGGTGATTGAGGACATTGAAAAAGTTCAGCGACAGCGTGAAAGTCTTCGCATGATCAGGCGCCTTTGACAGCAAAAAATCGTGGGCTACACTGAAGTCAAGATTGATGAGACCCGGTCCGGGCATCGTATTGCGAGCCACTCCTGCGAGGCGATCGTTCGTGATCCCGTCATGATTGTCGTCACGTCCGGTTGTCACGTTCACAGGCTTTCCCGCATAGAGCGACAAGGCGACGCCGAGTACCAGGAGCCGCCTCACTTGTGCTGAGCCCAGCAGGTCAAATTTGTGTCGTCGATCGTTGTCGGAGAGCGCCCAGTCGGCCGATGGATCATAGCTATTCGCCGGAAAGAAGGTAACCCCGCTGGTGTTGTTGTACGTTTTGCTAAACGTGTATTGCACCTGGCCCGTTAGAAATTTTGTGGGGCTGCCACGAAAACTGACTTCCAATGCATTGCTCTTCTGATATCCGTCCGATTGAATTTGCCGATCTTGCCCCAGGTTTGAAACCGGTCGAGGCCCAAACAATGGCGGCAACGGTGCGTTCGCATCGACCGAACGAAACATTTTGATGCCCCGCGATCCCACGTAGGTGGCGCTGAGTGTGCTCTTCGGTGTGACCTGTCTCTCGATGCCGGCGCTGTACTGAACGGTGTATGGAATTCGCGCCCGCGGGTCGAGCGTAACCACACTTGACGGTACTCCTTCCAGATCAGCGGGTGTCACGGGAAACGGTGGACTGTTGATCACAAAGCGGAGAAGATGAACGCCGTCAAAGTGCAGAAGGTCTGCGATGGGCCGCGGACCGGAGCGGTCGAAGAAGAGACCCGCCCCTCCCCGAATCACTGTCTTACTGTCCTTGCTGGGCGCAAAGGCGAAACCAAAACGCGGCGCGAAATTATTGGTGATGTCATGAAAATAATTTTGCCAGTAGTAACGCACGCCGGCTGAGAACGAGAAATTCGGTCTCAGACGGACGTTATCCTCAACAAAACCCGACAGCACCTTCTCCAAGAAGACCAGGTGGCCATGACCGCTTTGCACGAGAACAGTCGAGGGCTTCCCCGCCTCGTAGTCGGCGAGGCTCGGAAACGTGTAGGTGCCCGCCTGGTTGGTGAAGTCATCTTCTCCACGGCGGCTGATGTCAGGTACATCGATGCCGAAATTGATCGCGTGCTTCCCGCTCACGTAGCTGACGATATCAGTTCCATCAAAGTGGTACTCGGTGCGTTTGCTGTCTGCCTGCGCACCTCCACCGACGAATGTTCCCGCAACCACGGTCTGGAAATGTTCGTTATTACTTGTGATCGGCCGATCAAAGTGCCCCACCAGAAATCGCAGTTGATTGATGAGCCGGGGCGAAAACAGATGCCGGTAACTGACGTTGATCTCGTGTTCCTGGCCTTTCGTGCCGTAACCCGCCTCGCGAAGAACAATGCCTCCGACATTCTGATTCTGGTTCGTCTGGCGCTCGTACGAATACCCGATCCAGAACTGGTCGCCGTTCGCAAAGTCGTGAAACACTCGTCCTGATCCGAAAAAATGCCGCAGTGGCGCGGGAACGTTGTCGTTGATAGGGCCCTCGGGTCCGATCGTATTCACGACAGCTTGCAGGTCATCCAGGTCTTCATCGAAAGAAAGCAGGAAAGTTGTTTTTTTCGAATGGCCGAGAGGCCCGCTCAACGACCCTTCATAATACTGCCTGCGTTCGGCCGGCTTCGTAATGGCGAACTTGTTCGTCGCATCAAAGACTGCGTCACGAAACATGACGGTAGCGTTACCGTGGAAGTCGGAACTTCCCCCTTTTGTAATAATTTCGAGCCGTGCCCGGCCTGGCCGAGAAAACAGCGCGGAGTAGGGATTCTGGTTGATTCTCACTTCCTGGATCGCCGACTTCGTGACACCTGGACCATTCGCCTCCACGCCATTCACCACCAACGTGATGCCGTTGGTACCCACCGCATTGTCGTCGAGGAAGCGTGACAGAGTGGCGATGTAATCCTGGTCAAATACGGGCAGCCGGTCTAGCGCGGCCCGGTCGATGGTGTTGGCGTTCTGGTTCTCCGATACCTCGGTGGAGACGACCGGCACCGCCTGATCCGCGTTGACGTTCACCACCTGCTTCTCGGCGGCAATCGAAAGAACGATTCTTATCGCCGGACTGGCCTTCTTTTTGAGGATCAGATCGCGTCGAAAATCTTGGAAACCCTTCGCCTGCACATTGAGGACATAGCTTCCGGATGGCGCCCCTTCGATGCGAAACGCTCCCATTGCGTCTGTCGTAGTTTCCGCAAATGGCTGGCCATCCGTTCCTGTAAGAACGACCTTCGCATAAGCAATTGCGCTACCGGATGGATCAAGAACTGTCCCTGTGACCAAGTTGCCGACCGAGGACTGGGATACGCCTTCGGGAGCGTGGACCTGCGCGCCATCGGCTCCGGAGGGCATTTGTGCCCAACCAAGCTCCGGCTTTCCCTGGAACAGGGCAAGCCCCGCGAGAAGTGTGAGCCAGCATCCTCTCATCAACATGTTCCAAGGCCAGAGTATCGCCCGCGTCGCCGCCTAGCCAAGCCTAGTCAGCCATTCTGAAATCTGGCTGAATCCGAGTTGTTAAAAGACACTTGCGGATGCAGGACGAAACGTCAGGAAAGTTCGGCTCCCACGATGTCCCTGGAATTATGCGCCGAAAAAGGCTGCGCGGTTTGGGGTTCCATTTCAGATTTCAGATTTTAGATTTCAGATTTTAGATTGAAAATCTGCCAGGTGCCCCAGGTTCGCGTCCGCTCTTTGGACGCTAACCTGGGGTTGGGAACATTCGCGCTCGCAAGAAAACTGCCGAGCTTCGCTCGGCAGGGCAGACGTGGGCATCTGCCCCTACGCGCGCTCTCTCTACTGTGCCGGGCCTGAAGACTTGCGATAGTTGGAGTAGGTGATATCTTCTTGTGTTCGATGCGGCCAAAAAAGCATTACCTTGGCGTTCGACTTCATGGCAAAGTGCTGGCTTAGCCATATATCTGCGGAGACCGGCGTCTTCTCCAGTTCGAATTGTGTGCCAGGCTCAACCTCTGCAACAAACCCTTCGATCCTCACTGGATGCATCACATGAGCCTCCACGCGAACCCACTGAAACGAGTTGCGGTCAATCCATAGTTTCCCTTCCATGCCCGTCAAAACCTGGCTGTCCCGATTCGGAGGACGATAGTCTTTTCGCGGCTGCGCGCTGAGCACGTACACGCTGTGACCTTTAAGCCTCTGGTTGCCGAGCAATCGAAAGTCAAAGGCCTTCGTCAATTGGTCAAGCATGGTATGGTCGCGTTTCCGTTCTGCCTGAAACTTTGCAATACGCGCTGCTCTCTTTTCTGGTGTCTCGTTGCGTCGCTCGGCCAATGCCGCCTCGAACTTCTTCTCCTCCTCGGCTTTCGTCGACGGGTTGAGCGGATGGCCATTGACGGCAACCACGCGCCGGTAAGGCGATCCGTAGAGCATCCTGACTTCATAGGTCTTGATGCCGTCTTTTTCCTGGTCTCGTTCCGTATAGTCAAATTCTGGATCGGCATCCCAATCGCGATTGTTGGCTTCAACCGATTTCTGGATGATGGTCTCGACGTTGCTCTGTCCAGAGACCCAAATGGGGGCTAACAACACGAGGAAAGCGACCGGCAGGGCTTCACAGAGTTTCATCCACCGCCTGCGCCGAATTTCAGCTTGGATTTTCATGCCGGATGATTGCTTGCTCGAATTCTCAGGCGCAATGGCGGCTCAAGCATTGATCCAAGCATTGATCATCGAATAGGACGGGATCGTCTCCGCCTTCGGTTGTATTGGAACATCGCGTGATTCGCCGCCTCTGCCCGGCACGAGAATCGACGAGCGTCGCATTCCCGACGAAGAAATCCCTCCGAAACGCCCGGTCCTGTGCGTTCGGTTTGGCTTTGGACTAAAATTGACCTGTACAGACAGCACTTCTATACTGTCCGCGCTTCGTGGGATCGTTCATGCCGAATGCCCCAAAGAACAACAAAACCCGTAACCGCAAAGAGAAAGTCACGGAACAACGCCAAGAGAAGTCTTCGATGCGGGAAATTTCTGCGCCCGCCTCCGTAACTAGCACCAGTTTTCCCATCGTGGCCATCGGGGCTTCCGCAGGTGGACTCGAAGCCTTCAGTAGCCTCTTGCGCGCCCTTCCTCCCGAGCCGGGTCTGGCTCTGGTGTTTATTCCCCACCTCGATCCAACTCACGAAAGCGCAATGGTCGAACTCCTCTCCCGCATCACTTCTCTGCCGGTGTATCAGGCGGCAGAGGCCGTGCGGGTAGCGTACAACGCCCTCTACGTGCTGCCTCCCAATTCCGACATGACCATCACCGATGGTGTGCTGCACCTCGTAAGGCGCGAGGCCGGACGCGGCCATCACATGCCCATCGACAGCTTTTTCACTTCCCTCGCCGAGGATCAAACCTCGAATGCGATTGGCATAATCCTGTCCGGAACCGCTACTGACGGCACTCTTGGCCTCTCTGCCATTAAGAATCACGGCGGCATTACCTTCGCGCAGGACCTGACCACAGCGAAATACGACGGCATGCCCAACAGTGCCGTGGGAGCGGGCGTCGTCGACTATGTCCTTCCGCCCGATCGCATCGCTGAGGAACTCATTCGCATTCAACGGCAGCCATCGCGCGAGCAACCGCCCGCCAGTATGTTTAACGGCAAAGACCGTCTCATGAAGGAGGTGTTTCGCTTGCTCAAGGGCGTGAGCAGGGTCGATTTTGTCGATTACAAAGTAGCGACCATCCAGCGTCGCATTCTCCGGCGCATGAACATCAATCGCGTCGACGAACTTGCGGACTACGTGAAACTGCTGCGCCGCAATCCTTCGGAGGTCGAAGCTCTGTATCGTGACGTTCTGATTAACGTCACCGGTTTCTTTCGCAATCCCGACGTATTTGAGAGTTTGCGCGAAGTCGTATATCCCAAGCTTCTCCTCGGGCGCAACTTTTCAGAACCCGTGCGGGTCTGGGTGCCCGGCTGTTCCACCGGAGAAGAGACCTATTCGCATGCCATCTCCCTGGTCGAAATACTCTCTGAGTTGCGCGTCGAAGTGCCCATCCAGATTTTTGGTACCGACTTGAGCGAAAGTGCCATCCAACGGGCGCGCACCGGTTTCTACAAGGAGAGCGTAGCGTCCGAGGTGTCCGAGATTCGTCTGCGCCGCTTTTTTCACAAAGTTCCCGAGGGCTATCAGATTTCCAAGTCGATTCGCGACATGTGCGTCTTCGCGCGCCAGAATGTCTTCAGCGATCCGCCCTTCTCCCGCATGGATCTGATCAGTTGCCGGAATGTGCTGATTTATCTCAGTCCCGTTCTGCAAAAGAAGGTCATTCCGATCTTCCACTATGCCTTGAAAGAGGGCGGGTTCCTGCTGGTGGGAAATACCGAGGGTCTGCTCCGATCGGGTGCCGAAATTTTTGACCTTGTGGACCGCAAAGCGAAAATCTATCAAAAGAAATCCGTGCCTTCTCGTGCCACGTTCGGCCTGAGCATCAGTACACCAACGATCGCCGAGCCCGCTTCTGACAGACCGCCCCGTGGTCCCAAAGAAGAAGGCCCCGCAAAGACTCCCGTGGATGTTCAACGCGAAGCGGATCGCCTCCTGTTAAGCAGGTACGTTCCCTCGGCCGTGGTCGTCAACGAAGATTTGGAAATTGTGCAAAGTCGCGGCCGGACCAATCGCTATCTGGAACTTCCTACCGGCAAAGCCAGCCTCAATCTGCTGAAAATGGCGCGTCCAGGCTTGCTGTATGAACTGCGGTCGCTGATGGAGAAGGCTCGCAAAAACTCTGCCCCGGTTTCGAAGGACAACTTTGCCCTCGAGGACGGCAATCAAACAATCTCATTGCGACTGGAAATCGTTCCCTTCCGCACTCCGGCGCGCGATCAGCGCCATTTCCTGGTGTTGTTCGAAGAGAAAGACCATAGCGACCCCGTCCCGGCGCAGCCACCTGCCCAGCGGCAATCGGCAAAAGTGATTTCCGATGCCAAGGATATGCAGGTCGCCCAACTAAAACAGGAACTCGACAGCACAAAAGAATACCTGCAATCCATCATCGAGTCCCAGGAAGCCACCAACGAGGAACTCCAGTCCGCGAATGAAGAGATTCAATCTGGAAACGAGGAATTGCAGAGCACGAATGAAGAGTTGCAGACATCGAAAGAAGAACTCGAATCCGCCAATGAAGAACTGACCACGGTCAACGAAGAAATCCAACACCGCAATCAGCAACTCGCACAGCTAAGCAACGATCTCATCAATCTCCTCAACAGCGCGACCATCCCCATGGTCATGCTGGGCGAAGACTTGCACATTCGCCGTTATACTCCCGAAGCCGAGCGCGTCTTTGGCTTCTCCAGTCACGACATGGGCAAGGCGCTCACGCATTTGCACCTGAATCTTGATGTTCCAGAACTGGAACGCTGGATGCTCGATGTGATGCGCGACATGACCATGCACAACGAGCAGGTCAAAGCCCGCGACGGCCGATTTTATAAACTTCGCATCACACCCTACCGCACACTCGAAAACAAAATCGACGGTGTCGTCGTCGCCCTCCTTGATATCACGGATCTGGTGACCGAAAGAGCCGCTAAAAGCGACGGACGGTCCGAGACCAAACAGTAGGCTTTCAGACAATTTCAATTACGCGACGTCCCAAATTTCGCGATGCCCACGTAGGCCCAGACGCCGGGGTCCCCATCAAGCCCGTTTTTGGCTTGATGGGGTGGAGATGCCCTCGTCTGGGCAGCCGGGGCGCCAGCCCCCGCACGATGCTGCAGCTGGAAGTCGATGAAATTGATTCGGGAAACGGTGGTAGGAAGTTCCGCGCGCTGTGCTCCCCATTAAGCTCGGATGCGTTCGCGCTTAACTGACTTTCCTTTGCTTCATATCCACAGCCAACATATCGAGGATACTTTTGGTTCGAAACCTCGATTCCAATACTTTCACTTTCGTCGCGGCGTCTTCTTCCAACTGACCCTCTTTCAACTCCCCATGGAGGCTCAGAATGCCTTCTTTCAGCAGCTGAACAGAATGCCGGAGTTCCATCCGTAAATCCACCATCTGGTTGCGCAAGTTGCGCATCTCCAGCACACCATTCTTGATCTCGCCGGCCGTAGAAGTCACCAGACCTGCTGTCATCCGCGTGAGATGAAATGCTTCGCGAATCGGGCTTGCACTCACCCATGCGTCGAGTTCGGCCCTGGTGGCTACCACCGAGCCCCTCGATTTGCCTGCCGGGCGTCGCACCGGAAGACCCAGTTCGATCTCATAGCGCTGCACCGTGCGCACACCCTTGCCCAGATAAGCGGCAATATCTTTCCAGCCGCTGAAAAATTGGGGTGGTTCGGGTTTACTTCGGTTTCGTTCGGCACTCATAAAGATGCCCAGCGAGAAAGGATTCCGGAATGGACGATCTTAGCCGTATTTTAGCACCGTTCCCGGCAAAGTACGTCTCGTCCACTATCTTTCATCTTGTCATCCAATATCTTTCTCAACTCGCGCATTGAGTGCCTTTCTCCCTGTCATTGAGTACCGCTCTCAACGGTGTCATCCTGAGCGCAGTGAGGCGCCAGCCGAACGAAGTCGAAGGACCCCATGCCTGTCGGCAGCACCACCGGCCCAACGGAAATTTCCACCACGACACACTTTTCACGACACGCTTTTACTGATCGCCCCACACGAAATCCCTTGCTGGCGCACTTTGGCGCAGTGCGCTCCTCGCCGGCCTGCTAGCCTCAAGAGAGAGCACCTGACCATGTTGGTCACGCTCACGGCGGAGTTCCTCAGATGTCTATCCCTCACCAATTCGAAATCGACCAATCGCTTCGCAGCGCCGTCAAAACGCTTTTCGACAAAGTGTCGTTGTGCCCTCCGCAACCCCGGCGGTGCTTGCGGTGTGGGCAGGAAATGCAGTATCTGAACGCCACCTTCTCCCTTTCCGGCACCGACTGTACCTGGCAATTACACCTGCCCGTTTTCCCTTGCGAATTGGAGAGTAGCCACCAGGGCCCATCCGTCACGCAGTAGCCATCGAGCCGCAAGTGCTTTTGATGACTTGTCCCCCAAAAGCATGTGTGCCCACCTCCAGCCCCACCGCCCTGTCCAGGCCTCCTGATCTCGGTTCACATTGCAGAATTTCCAATGCCAATGCCCTTGGCTGTCGCATCTGAGACTCAGCAAAAACCTGGATTGCCATGCCCGCAGGCAATGTCGCAGACTCTCTGGCCGTCGATCCGACGTTTGTCCCCTGAGGAGGAACCATGAAAATTGCTACCCTCGTAGTCCTTGCGCTGATGATCGTAACCCCCACAGCGAATCTTTTCCCAAGAGCTCCGCAACGGGACGTGCCCGCCGAAGTTGAGTCCGCAAAGCGGGCACTCCAGGGTGCCCGGAACGATCTGGAACATGCTGGCGGCAATTGGGGTCGATTCGATCGATGCCGTCTTCGCCGATGTCCCCGAAGCCGCGCGCCTGAACGGCCCGGTCGATCTTCCCACAGCGATGGGCGAGATCGAGGTCGAGCGGCTCGTGTCGCGAATGGCGGCGCGAAACGTCGCCGCAGGCTCGGTCCCGTTCTTTATCGGCGGCGG